>Ga0180438_10005757_pt1 | contig 17072 bp, 14 predicted proteins | sample SS_ome_12_FD_132455 | JGI IMG/M metagenome (GOLD analysis project Ga0180438, IMG submission 132455) | Hypersaline lake sediment archaeal communities from the Salton Sea, California, USA - SS_3_D_2 metaG | ecosystem: Environmental > Aquatic > Non-marine Saline and Alkaline > Hypersaline >...
ACACCTGGAACCACCGCATCCAGAAGCTAGACAGAGATGGCAATCTAGTTGCTGCCTGGGGACTGTTCGGCCAGTACGATCCAGCGGATACCGGCGGGCAGAGCGCCTTTTATGGTCCACGCGGCATTGTCGTCGGAGCCAACGAGCGAGTCTATGTGACCGACACAGGCAACAAGCGCGTGCAGGTCTTTGAACCCGACGGGCGGTTCGCCTTCCAGTGGGGAGGGGGAGGTGTATTGGAGGGTTATCTGGATGAGCCTGTAGGCATTGTCGCTGGCCCAGACGATGCGATATACGTTGCCGATACCTGGAACCGGCGCGTGCAGGTCTTTGACGCGAACGGTTCCTACCTGCGGCAATGGCCCATCGCCGGGTGGGACACAGGATTGCCTGACGAAAAGCCCTATCTGGCCGTGGATGCGAACGGGAATGTCTATGTAACGGATCCTGGTCACTACCGGGTGTTGGTATTCGATCCGGGGGGCAACTACGTGCTGTCCTTTGGCCAATATGGCTTCGATTCCCAGTCCTTCGCACTTCCCACGGGAATCGCTGTAGCAAAAGATGGCTCCATCTACGTGGTAGACAGCCACGGCAGCCGCGTGCTGGTCTTCGCGCCCCTCGACTGGGGACGACACGAGCCCTAAAAGCATCGGTGTTCCAACAGGACAAGATCAAGAGAATCCTGATCGACTTTGCTTCAACCACTGACGGAACCAACCAGTGGCCAACTGGTTGTCGAAATAGTGTCCCATCTCAACTGGCTCGATCAGTCTGGCGCGCCGAGGCACGCCCAGAAGGCGGTACACATGGCTCACGATGGCAAAGCTTTCCCGGGCCGCGGGGTTGGCAGCTGGGTCACGTTGACCGTTGACGAACATGACCGGCCGTGGGGCGATGAGGGCGGCCACATCTCCCATCTCGGCGTAGTGCAGAATGTTAGGGATGTCGTTGCACGGGCAGTGGTCCTCATCCAGCGAAGTGACAACGTATTTTCCCAAGTAGCTGATGATCAATGCCACTCGGACCCGGGCATCCAGAGCCGCCGTGTACATCGCCAGTGCGCCACCAGCGCCAATCCCAGTCGCGCCAATACGGGTCGGATCCACCTCTGGGCGGTTGACCAGGTAGTCCATAGCCCGCATCCCATCGTGGGCAAGCAGTCCATACCATGTGCGGCCCACCAACCGCGCAGCACCGTCAAGTTGCAGGTGGCCTATTGCACTGAGCCGGCCAAAACCACGCGGTTCCACGGTCAGCGTGATAAAGCCCGCGCGGGCCAGTTCCAGCGCATTGGCTCGCTGAGGAGATTTCTCCAATCCGGCCGTCTGGGCGATGGCGCCGTGTCCAGGAAAGACGATGACAGCAGGCTGTGGCTCATCGAATGCTCGTGGCACGAACAGGTAGACGGGTACACGCAGCTCTTCCCCATCCCCATCGCCCACATTCAGCCAGACGAGTTCGCGCCAGATGCCTCCGCTGTCGTCGTCGATCAGTATTCGCTCCTCGAGAGCAGCTCCCAACTCATCCGCGCTATGTGGTCGCCAAGGTTGTTCACCAACGCCCAATAGATCCCACAGTTGCTTCCGGAGTTCAGCACGCCATGCTTCCCATTCATCCTGAGCTGTCCCCTGGAAGCGGCATGCTGGCGTCACCCTGGCAACCTTGCGGACAGGAGCCAACAGCGCAGCGGCCACTGCATGCTCCTGTGCATCATCGCCGTGCACAATGCTCTCCACCAGTCGCCCACCCAGTTCGCCCACTCCCTCCGCCAGTCGGCCCACAGCCTGTCTGACTTGGCGAGTTGGCGTGGGCTTGTCACCAAAACGTTTGGACAAGTCATCGGCAGCCTCCTCCACCAGGACCTGATGAGCGTACCGAATTTGCAATTCCTCTTGATTACGCCGCAGCCAGAGATAGAGATCAGCCTCCGTGCTACCGGGAAAATCGCGCAGGATGCCACGCTGGCGGATGATCTCAACGATAGAATCGTAGTGCATCTCGGCCCACAATGTCACCGCTTCATCGAAAGGCACATCCCGTTCGTCTATTCTAGATAGACTCTGTTGGAAGGTTTCAATCTCGTAGAGCAGATCATCGTAACCATCAGCGTGGGTTAGTTCAATGCGCAGGTCAGGACGAAGGCGATCGATGTCGGTACGCTTCAGGAACGCGGCATGTGCCGCCTTGCATAACAGATCATCAATGTCAGTGTCCGGGTCTAGGGGAGCGCGCGTTTCATACTCCCAGACGTAAGCCTCTATAGTGGGAGCACCATGCTGTCGCGCTACCGAGACGCGATGATTGCCATCGCGAACGAAATATACTTGGCCGACTTTGTAGACCTCGATGGGAGGCACACCGCTGCCTAGAGTGACCAACTGGTTGATCCGTTGCCATCGCTCATGCAGGCCACCCTGCCGGGGGAAGAACGTGCGTGTGAAATCCCGGCTACGGCCCACGCTGCCTATGATGTGATCGAGGGGCACTTCCTGAAGCCCAAGGTAGCGCACATTGAGCAATTGCAGCTTTTGGCGCACCTCTTCAAAAGGCAGCAAGTCGACCGGGCGCCGCGTAAAGGCCCCCAACACATCCTGGACAAAGGCGGCTCGCCGTGCTTGCTCCCATTCTTGAGTTCCCGACGGTCTGTAGACCTCGCTCATATCCCCTCCTGATCCAATCTCTGAAGCATCTCCCAGGCAAATTCGTGGACGCGCCGCAGACAGTCCGGGACTCGTCTCGGCGGTTCTGTTCGCTGGTTTGTGGGGCTCTTTAGCCGTGTGATAAAGTCGATTGTAGCATGGGGCATCCGGCAACGCAAATCGATCTCGATTCTGGATACAAGTGTGCGAAGGCATGCTCGACTAGGACCATCGCATTTGGCCCACTTGCTCGGCTAGGCGACTAGCGAGAAGTCATCCTGAGCCAGTCGAAGGATGGGTTCGAGCGGGTTTCGCGACGATAAGGCAGCAAAAGTCATCTTTCGACAAGCTCAAGATGACTTTTGCTAGTCCCAAGCCCATAATGAAACGGCCTGACTTCCAAATGCGATTGCCTTACATGCTCGACCTTGTCAGGCACACACGATTGGGTATAATGTTATCATGCGTGATCTTTTGGCAATCTTTCCCCTGCGGCTAGCACGTGGCGCTGAAAAGGAATTGGGTATTGCGGGGGTGGCTCTCGTCCTTGCGGGGGTCGCGTTCGCCGCCTGGCCTGGCCCCTCCACCCTCATTCCAATGGCGCTGCTGGCTGTTCTGTTTGCTCTCCTTCTGTATTTCTTTCGCGACCCGGAGCGCACTCCGTCGGCAGGCAATGGGGAATTCGTAGGACCGGCCGATGGACGAGTGGTCGAGATACAAAGGGTACACGAACCACGCTTCCTGAAAGGGGAAGCACTCAAGATCAGCATCTTTATGTCCTTGCTTGATGTGCACGTCAATCGTGCGCCGGTAGGGGGACGAGTGGCCCTGGTAGAGCACGTGCCGGGTCAGTTTGTGCAGGCCTTCCGACCTGAGGCATCAGAGGTCAACGAGCACAACCTGATAGGCTTGGAGAGCCGCTATGGCAAGGTCTTGCTCAGGCAAGTTGCCGGCATCTTGGCACGCCGGGTTGTATGCTGGGTCCACCCTGGTCAGAGATTGCGGACCGGGGATCGGTTAGGAGTCATCAAGTTCGGATCGCGGGTGGACCTGTACATGCCCTTGGACTTGGAGCCTGTCATTCAAGTAGGCGACCAGATATGCGCGGGAGTAACAGTGATCGCGCGGTGGAAGGGAGAAAACGTCAGATGAACAATCCATCCCCATTCTCGTTGCGAAGGTTGTTACCTCCCCTTATCACGTTCACTAGCCTGGTCAGCGGCTTCTCGGCGGTGGTCTTGGTGGGATACGAAGAGCTGGCGCCGGCCAGTATCTGCATCCTGCTTAGCAATCTGCTGGACGGTTTGGATGGTGGGTTGGCACGGCGACTAGGAGTCGCCAGTACCTTCGGCCTCCAACTGGACTCTCTCGTGGATGTCGTGGCATTCGGCATGGCTCCCAGCATGCTGGTCTATCAGCACTTGCGGCGCTTTGCCTACGGCCCAATGGTTATGTGGATCGTATGTGTGGCCTATATGATCGGGGGGGTCTTTCGGCTGGCGCGCTTCAATCTTCTCCCTCCAAAGCAATCTCACAGTGACACCGTGGGGCTCACCATCTCTGTCTCTGGTGGGATCTTGGCGCTCAGTGTGCTCTCCGATCAGTCCCATGATCGCCAACTGATCCCCGCCGGCGTCTTTCCGGTGTTGATGGTGATCTTGACCCTGCTGATGGTCAGTCGTATTCGCTACCCCGCGTTGGCCTCCATCCTGCGACGGCGCTGGCTCAGCCTGCCGGGACTCGGCGTTGCAGCTGTGTTGTCGATCTGGTTCTCGCCACAGGTCGTCTGGCTTGGCCTGATTGGCTGCTATGTCTCGTTCGGCATAGTCCGGGCTGCCTGCAAGTTACTAGTTTGAGAGCGTGAAGATCACGGCCTTCCAGCGCTTCCAGGGTTGGTGGCTCTCCACCTACGCCAGACTGGTCTGGCGTACTGCGCACTATCAGGTGGAGGGACAAGAGCATGTCAATCGAGTCCACGCTGCTGGTTCCCCCCTCATCATTGCCGCATGGCACGGTATGACGATGATGTTGACTGGCTATATCGTCGCTGCCGAGGATCTTAGCCAGTATGTGATTATCGTGCCCAAAGATCCTAGAGGAGCAACCCTGAGCGTGTGGATAAGGCGGATGCATGCCACTCCTTTCCACATATCGATGGGGTCCGAATCGCTGGTGGCTGCTCGTCGCCTCCTGGCGCTGATCCGCCAGATGAAGCAGGGGAAGAACCTCTATGTGAACCCCGATGGTCCGTATGGCCCCTCGCGTGAACCCAAGCTCGGTGTGGCTTTCATCGCCCGCAAGGTTGGCGCATTGATCGTGCCTGCTGGGGCCTTCACTGCCACTGGTATTGACATCCCTCGTTGGGACCAGTATGTTGTCCCTTTTCCCTTCAGCCGCATCAGCGTCGTCCTGGGTGAACCGCTGGAGGTACCACCACAGGTCGAGTTGGAACAGGCACAAGTGATGATCCAGCAGGGGCTGAACGAGGCGGAACGGTCGGCGAGGGAGGTGTACTATGCTGGAATCTAGGGCTTGATCTGGATCTGGCGATCCAGACCGAGCGGATGAGCCAAATGCGATTGCCCTGCCTCTCTGATCCTCTCTACTTGGCTTCTGTCCACGCTGTGGTATAATCTCGCCCGTGTTCTAGAAAATGTAGCATTGGATATTCGCGCAGGAGGCGAGCACGTGAAGCTACACGAGTATCAGTCTAAGCAGCTTTTTGCCGCACACGGCGTGCCGATTCCGAAGGGAGAAATCGCAACGACCCCCGGGGAGGCCTGGCGAATCGCCAGCGAACTGGGTGGGCCTGTTGTCGTCAAGTCTCAGGTACTGGTTGGAGGGCGTGGAAAAGCCGGTGGGATCAAACTGGCTCAAACCTCGGATGAGGCTGAGAAGGTAGCCGAAGGGATTCTTGGGCTAGAGATCAAGGGACTGCCTGTGCGCAAAGTCTTGATTGACAAAGCAGCTGACATCCAAGAAGAGATCTATCTGGGCACTGTCATAGACCGCACTAACCGTCGAGCTGTCATGATGGCCTCCTCTGAAGGGGGGGTGGAGATTGAGGAGGTTGCCCGCACAAATCCTGATGCGATTAAGAAAGTGATCATCGATCCCTTCCTGGGCCTGCGCGACTATCAGACTCTGACACTAGCAAAAGGTATCGGCTTGCCGAGTGAGTACTACCGTGAATTCGGGCGCATCGCTCGCGGCTTGTACGAGGCGTTCTTGGCCTATGATGCGTCATTGGCTGAGATCAATCCGCTGATTGTTACCAGTACTGGTGAACTGCAGGCGGTGGACGGCAAGATGGTGCTTGATGACAACGGCCTGTTCCGTCATCCCAACCTGGCAGAGATGCGAGACGTGGATGAAGAGAGCTCAACCGAACGTGCGGCACGCGAGGCAGGTCTGAGCTATGTCCAGCTTGATGGCGAGATCGGTTGTATGGTCAATGGGGCGGGGCTGGCAATGGCGACGATGGATATCATCAAGCACTTTGGCGGCGCTCCGGCCAACTTTCTCGACATTGGCGGTGGGGCGAAGGCTGAACGCGTAGCAACGGCGTTGCGCCTCATCCTAGCCGATGAGAATGTCAAAGCGGTGCTGTTCAACATCTTTGGCGGCATCACCCGTTGTGATGAGGTGGCCAAGGGCATCCTCGCCGCTTTTGAGGAGGTCAAACTCACTGTGCCCCTGATCGCACGGCTGGTGGGGACAAACGAGAAAGAGGGACGGGAAATCCTGAATCGTTCGGGTTATCGTTTGATTACGGCGGTGACACTGGCCAAAGCCGCCAGAAAGGCAGTCGCTGCTGCACGATCTGGGACGGAAGCATAGGGGGCGAGAATGGCGATTCTAGTTGATAAGAGCACCCGACTGCTCGTTCAGGGTATCACCGGGCGCGAGGGAGAATTCCACAGCCAGCAGATGCTCGCCTATGGCACACAGGTTGTGGCAGGGGTCACGCCTGGCAAGGGCGGACAGAAGGCCTGTGACGGCATGGTACCGGTTTTTGACACCGTCTCTGAGGCGGTGGCCGCGACTGGAGCGAATACATCGGTCGTCTATGTGCCAGCCCGCTTTGCCGCCGATGCGATTCTGGAGGCAGCCGACTCGAGTATTCCACTCATCGTCTGTATCACCGAGGGCATACCCACACTAGACATGATCCGTGTCTGTGCCTACCTCGATCAGAAGGGAGCGCGGCTGGTGGGCCCCAATTGCCCTGGCCTGCTTTCGCCCAGTAAGGCGAAGGTTGGTATCATGCCCGGCCACATCGCAACTCCTGGCCCTGTGGGTCTCGTCTCTCGCTCCGGCACGCTGACCTACGAGGTAGTCTACGCCCTCACCGTGCAGGGTATCGGTCAGACCACCTGTGTCGGCATCGGTGGTGATCCCATCATCGGCACAACTTTCATTGACGTGTTGGAGTTGTTCGAGAGCGATCCATTGACCGAGCAGGTGGTGCTCATTGGCGAAATTGGAGGGAACGACGAGGAGCGTGCTGCGCAGTATATTGCCGATCATATGACCAAGCCTGTCACAGCCTTTGTCGCTGGAGCGACCGCGCCGCCGGGCAAGCGTATGGGACACGCTGGAGCGATTATCCAGGGCGGTGCCGGTACGGCCGCGGAGAAGATCGCTGCCTTCAAGGCCGTCGGGGTGCAGGTGGCTGAGCACCCAGAGCAGATTGCCGATCTCGTTGCGCGGAACTAGAGGTGGCAGACGGTAGGCAGGGACCAGTTTAGGGAGCTGTTCCTGAAAACCATCTCTGCCTACTCCGATTGATGGTTAAGCGAGCTTGTCCACGATTTGATTGGGGATTTCTACTTGCGCTTGTGCTGGCCCTTGTCGCGGCCGCTCCTTTCCTTACCCGGCCGGGCCTTCCGCGCCAGACGGATGCCGAGCTACACGTATACCGTGCCGCTGAGTTGGGCCATCTCCTGCGCGCCGGAGTAGCTTACTCCCGCTGGGCCCCCGACTTTTATTTCGGCTACGGCTATCCTATCTTTAACTACTACGCCGCGTCCACTTACTACCTAGCTAACCTATTTGATCTGCTGCCGGGTGTGGACATTGTGGGCGGGGTCAAGGCGGTCTTCGTTTTGGGCTTTCTCACTGCCTCTTTAGGGACCTACCTGCTAGGCCGGGATCTTTTTGGTTCTGCAGGAGGTGTGCTGGCCGCGGCGTGCTATACCTTTGCCCCTTATGTTGTATTCATTGACCCGCATGCCCGTGGCGTTCTGGCGGAGCACTTTGCCATCTGTTTGCTGCCAGCGGTCTTTTATGCCTTTCGTCGGCTGATGAATGGGGTGGGGAAGAGAGGGGCGTTGCTGGGTAGCGTTCTAGGCCTGGCGATGCTCTTGTTCAGTCACAATCTGCTTGGTCTGGTGACCAGTGGCTTGCTGTTGGCCTACTGGGCCTGGGAGGTCGTGTTCGGTACAGGCCGCCGCCGAGCAGGGTGGGGTATGCTGGCCTTTGCCCTGGCAGCGACCATCACCGCTTTTTTTTGGCTCCCGTTTCTCCTAGAGCGCGACGCCATAAAGCTAGAGGTCATTGGCCCGGGTCATTTCGATTTTCGTGAACACTTTCTACCGCTGCGTGAATTGCTTGCCCCCTCGCAAGTGCTCGATCTGGGGGCAACTGCTCCTCATTATCGATTCAATCTGGGTCTAGCACAGTGGTTGCTGGCCTTGTCGGCGCCGGGTGCGCTTTTGTATGCAAGGGCTCGAGGGATTTCCAAGCAAGCCTATGCACACCCACCAGCCCGCTTTTCTACACAGGCTTCTCTGCCCTATTTCATTCTGGCAGGCCTTGGGCTGATCTTTTTGATGACATCTGCCTCCAGCTTTATCTGGGAGCACACCCCTGGCATGCCCTATCTCCAGTTTCCATGGCGGCTGATGGGGCCAGCGAACTTGATGCTGGCGATCTGTGGGGCAAGCAGTACGACGTTGCTATCCGCGCTACCTGTCCAGCGCTGGCGCAGACCAGTGTTAGCGTCAATCCTAGCAGTTGTCTTGCTGCTGGCACTACCAGTGCTCTATCCGCCGACCTGGTTGCCTGACTTTGGTGGAACGCTGCCTCAGGACATTATTGAATGGGAACGTCACAGCTTGGCAGTTGGTACAACCTCGACAGGAGACTTCCTCCCGGTGAAGGCAGCACTGGCACCGGTGCAACCGATGCCGACGTTGATCGAGTCCTATACTCAGCCAGGACCAGTCGATCGGGTCAATCGTGCCGTCCTACCTGATGGTTCCCGTCTGGAGATCATCGAGCATGGGCCACTCTATGACAGGTTTTCCGTTTCGACTCCCAAGAAGTTTGTGCTGCGCCTATACACGTTCTACTTCCCCGGTTGGCGAGCTTACGTGGACGGTGAGGAGGTAGCGATTGATGTAGCCGGTCCTGAGGGCTTTATCACGCTGTGGGTACCTGAGGGCGAGCACGAGGTCCTGGTGCGCTTCGAGGACACACCACCACGCACGGCAGGTTGGGTGATATCAACTGTTGGCCTGGCAGTGCTGACCATTGCCTTGATACTGATAGGCAATTCCCATGTTCACCAGGCCCATTTCTCCCCACCTCCGACCCTAACTTTTCAGTCTTTGCTCTGGTTAGGCGGTGTGCTCTTGCTGTTTGTGGCCGTCAAGAGTGGCGTGATAGATCCACGCGATAACTGGCTACGGTACACATCGCCGCCGGGCCAGGCCTGGGCCGCCCAGCACGAACTGCGGGCCAACTTCAGCGGACAGATCGAGCTTCTAGGCTACGACCTGCCACTGCAGCGCGTCCGCTCCGGCGAGACGTTTCCGGTCGTACTCTATTGGCACACCCTGGCGCCTTTGGACGTGAATTACCAGTCTTTCGTGCACCTGGCCCGTCCGCTGCACATCCTATGGGGGCAGGAGGATCACCTGAATCCAGCCGGCCTGCCGACGACGCGTTGGCCACGGGACAGGTATGTATGGGACGAGTATGAGATACGCATCCTGCCAGGGACGCCGCCAGGGGAGTACTTGCTCAATGTCGGGCTGTATTCAATGGCCGGGGGTTACCGACTACAGCGCCACGATGATGTGGGACAGGTCATGGGCGACAGTGTTGTCATCGCCCCAATCGAGATAACCTCCCCGCGCCGTCAGCCTCGAATAAGCGAATTGGGTATGACGCACGAGTTAGTGAGGGCTATTCCTGCAGCGGGTGTTACACTGTTGGGATACAGCCAACCCTATGATCAGGTAAAGCTACCAGGCACGTGGTCTGTCACGCTCTTCTGGCGTGCCGACTGTGACCAGCCGGCCGCGCGCAGTCGTGATTTCGTGCTATGGGATGACGAGGGCGAGGACGTATGGCGCATTTCGGGAGTGCCGGCAGATGGTTTCTATCCGTTTGAGGCGTGGCACGCCGCTGAGATTGTGCGTGATCCGCTGCAGCTCGCCTCGACACGATCCGGGGACATCGAAGCGGGGATATACCGCTTTGGCGTCAAGGTTAGTGCAGATCAGCCCCTGAGCTTGGGGGAGGATAGCGTTGGATTTGTGCCTCTGGGCACTGTTGAGTTCCTCGTAGAGGAGAAAGCGGAGGACTGACTGAAGATGAGCAAGATCGAGAAAAGAGAACGGCTCACGGCCGCCATCCACGGTGAGGCGGTGGACCGCCCGCCGGTGGCGCTATGGCGGCACTTTCCAGGTGACGATTACCGGCCAAACGACCTGGCCGCGGCTACGGTCGCGTTCCAGCGCCAGTACGACTTTGACTTTGTCAAGGTCACACCGGCCAGCAGCTTCTGTGTGCAAGACTGGGGATCCCAGGATCACTGGATGGGGACTCTGGAGGGAACGCGCGACTATACGTCCTACCCCATCCAAGGTCCCGACGATTGGCATCAGCTACGCCCACTGGATCCCGCTCGAGGGGCGCTAGGTGCACAGTTGGACTGTCTTCGAATGATCGCAGATGAGCTGGCAGGTAAAGTTCCCGTTATCCAGACCATGTTCAGTCCATTGGCTCAGGCCAAAAACCTGGTAGGCACGGAACATTTGCTGGTGCACCTGCGCCGCTATCCCGATGCAGTACGCGCCGGACTGGAGGTCATCACCGATACAACTATCCGTTTCATCGAAGCAGCGTGCGACACAGGCATAGATGGTTTGTTCTACGCCGTGCAACACGCGCAGTACGGATTGCTGAGCAAACAAGAGTATGCTGCCTTTGGTCGGCCCAACGACCTGCAGGTCCTGGAGGTGGCACAGAAGTTGTGGCTCAACGTGCTCCATTTGCACGGGAGCGATGTGATGTTCGACCTCCTGGCAGACTATCCAGTCCAGGTCATCAACTGGCATGACCGCGAGACTCCGCCCACACTGGTCGAGGCACAAAGTCGGTTCCGTGGGGCAGTCTGTGGTGGGCTGCAGCGTTGGGAGGTGGTCGTTCGCGGTACTCCCGACCAGGTGCGTGAACAAGCCGCCGAAGCAATTGCACAAACAGGGGGGCGGCGTTTCATTCTAGGCACGGGCTGTGTCACGCCGATCATCGCACCTGCGTCAAACATCCTGGCGGTGCGCAAGGCCGTGGGTGACTGATGGGAGGCAGCTAATTGGCTATTGCTGCTTTGAATGCTGCCTGAGGGTGCGCGCCAAGATATCCTCCCGTTCCGAGAGATCGGGACGTCGGTCGCGCTTCCCAGGGTGGTGCTCATCCTCTTGGTCTTCTTGCTGCTGAGTTTGCGCGCGTTGGAGCGCGATTTCCATCGCTGTTTGGGCGGGTTCTTCGTCTTCACCAGCATCCTCTATTTCATCCTGGATGCCCATCATTGTCAGATCAATGCGTTTCTTACGTCGATCGACCTTGAGAACGCGTACCTGGACCTCATCACCTAGCTTCACCAACTCCGATGGGTGACGGATGTAACCGGCCGACATTTCCCGGACATGAAGCAGACCCGCACGCTCCGCACCAATATCGACAAACGCACCATAGGATTCGATCCGTGTGACAGAGCCCGTGTAGATTTGCCCCGCTGCCAACTCAGGCCAGTCCACGCCTGGCGGCTCGATCATTGTCAAGCCGATACGGCCCTGCCCTGGACTCACTTTGGTAACCCACACGGTCACACTGTCTCCTGGTTGAACGACGTCGGTCACGCGATTGATGCGACCAGGAGAGAGTTGAGAAATGTGAACTACGCCATCATATTCCAAACCGATGTCTATTACTGCGCCGTACAGTTGCGTTTCCTTGACAGTACCTCGCAGGCACATCTTGGGTTTCAGATCAACAATTGAGTGAACTGATACGATTTGTTCAAGATCATCTGTCACGTGTGTGCTCCTCCTCCCGCTCATTGAACTTGGTGTTGCTACGCTGTTCGATATCGGCATTATAAGCCCAGGATACAGAAGTGTCAAGCTTACGCCTTGCAGCGTTTCGCATAGTACTGCTAATCGCGTATGCCCCTGCAAGAAAGACAACCCGTGCAGGGTAGGCTACCACGCCGCATCGGGAAAGGTAACGACACCAGCGTGAATATCCACACGTTTGTACATTTTCACATTGCTATAGGGTTCGCCCAGTATGCCATCGTGTATGGCCCAACTGCGTCCCCGTACGCTCTTTTCTGCTCCACGACGGCGGAACGGTGTTGAATTGTCAAGTCGCCTGAACAGCAATCCTCCGGATGCAAACTCTTTCTGAATCCATTCCATCCGACCCAGTCCCAACATGTATGCAAAACCGAGCCGTTCGAAAAGAATGGCATTATGGTAAGCCAACGGTTGTATGTAAAAGGCATCATGGTGAAGCCCAAGCACGAACTGCTCCAGGATAGGGATCAAACTGCGGGTCGCGCTCAGACCTTGGCGCACCTGACCTGGCGCAAGCCCTGCCTCCATTGCCCTGATCTCCTCCCCAAGGTTCCGCTTCAACGTACCAAAATAGGTAGGCGTACCATCAGGCAGCCGGTCAGTATCAAACCGCTCTGAATAGGGATCATTGACAATAAAGAGCACTACCTCTATCTGATTATTGGGCGTGTCTGCCAACTGCAGGTATAATACCGGGTCCTCGGCGTTCCACATGTGGCGCAAGGAAAGCTCGACGGAAGAGAGACCAGGTTCACACTCGTACAACGCGTGCCCCTCGCTATCAGTCAGAGCTTGAGAATCGATCTCGAATCGCCGGAGGATATCGAGCGGAACCAGATGCTTGTACACCTGGAGCATCTGTTCATGAGGAAGCCTGTTGACCTGAGCGATAGAGTACAACTCCTCGTCTTGTAGCAAAGGGGGAGGTTGCCGCTTGTGCCTCGTCTGGCTCATCAACTGCCTCGTCTGTCCCGTCGTCGTTCCTTCAATGCGCGGTCAATATCTCGCTGGGCGTCTCGTTCGGCAATGGCCTGTCGTTTATCGTACTTACGCTTGCCCCGCGCTAGCGCGATCTCGACCTTGGCCCGGCCACCTTTCAGATAGAGGCGAACCGGCACAATGGTATATCCGCGCTCGCGGATACTAGAGACCAAGCGATCGATTTCTCGGCGGTGGAGCAACAGCTTGCGTGGACGGTCCGGTTCGTGGCCGTACCTCCCAGCAGGATCATAGGATGAGATGTGCACATTGACCAGCCACAGTTCCCCATCTCGCGGTTGCACGTATCCATCGCTCAAATCCACTTTGCCAGCGCGGATGGATTTGATTTCGGTCCCCATCAAGACTAGGCCAGCTTCATGTCGATCCTCGAGGTGATAATCGCGCCCGGCCTTGCGGTTGGTAGCAACGAGTTTGATGCCCTGTCTCATGCTCATCATTCACCCGTAAGCAGATACTCGACAGCCCGCTCTAATTGAGGATCTTTGCCAGGCTCCACACCCTCTTCAGGCCAGGGAACCTCGATATCGGGCATGAGGCCCTGGCCGTGAATCGCTCGATCGTTGGGCGTAAACCAACGGGCAGTGGTTACCCGTAGCTCGGAACCATCGCTGAGGGTAAAAGGACGCTGCACCGAGCCCTTCCCAAAAGTGAGCTCTCCGATCAGCAGAGCTCGCTCTCGATCTTGTAGCGCACCAGCTACGATCTCCGATGCACTGGCACTTGCTCCGTTCACCAGGACGACCAGCGGAACGCTTTCGCCCACGTCTCCAGGACGAACTCCATCGACCGGCAGCGATTGTTCACGCCCATCGCTCCAACGCTCAATGACAACGATGCCATCGTCCAGGAAGAGGTCGGCGACTTCCACTGCCTGATCAAGCCAACCGCCAGGATTTCCGCGTAGATCGAAGACGATGCCGTCAGGCTCTTCGGCCAGAATCTCCTCCAGGCCTGCCTCCAGCAGCTCACTGGCTGTCGAGTTGAACTCGTACAGCCGGATGTACCCAATACCATCATCCCGAATCTCAACCTCGATTGTAGGGACTTCCAGCCGGGCGCGAGTGACGATGATCTCAAGAGGCTCCACCACCCCTTCACGTTCAATGAGCAGCGTGACCTTGGTTTCGGCCGGACCGCGGATCAGACCAATAGCCTCGTAAAGTGACATCCCGGCAATGGAGATATCATCCACCCTCAGGACGCGATCGCCTTCGAGGACGCCCGCCTGCTCGGCCGGCCCGTCTTCAAAAACGCCCACGATCTCCAGTCTGCCTGTCTCATCCATGTTGACAAACGCGCCGATGCCCTCATACTCACCAGTAGCGTCCTCCGCTATGACGGCCGCCGCCGAGGGCTCAATGAAGGCGGTGTACTGATCATCCAATGTGCTCAGCATACCACGGATGGCCGCATGGGTAACCGCCTGCATATCCGGCAGCTCCCCGTAGTAGTTGCGCTGTACCAAGTCCCACACTTCCCAGAAGAGCTGAAATGCCTCCTCATCTTCGTCCGTTGGTGTAGGTATCGGCACAGGCGTGGGAGTGCGCGGCATATCGGTGGCACTTTCCTGGGGTTCGATTCCCCTCAACGAGGGAGTTGAATGGGGGGAAACCGTCGGGGTAGTAGATGGTAGAACCGCGGATCGTGAAGGCGACCAAGACGGCAGCACACCACTCCCAGTCAATAAGTAAGCCGAACTGAAGCCAGCTACGAATACACCCGTGGCCAGTACCAGCAGCATCATGCCCACTAATAGAAACTTGATAACGCGACGGCGTTTACCACTACTCATTTTCTATTCTGACTCCTCCCCGAAATGCTGCGATCGCAGATAAGTCACAGCACGATTCAGTTGTTCATCCTGCGGGCCTTCGCTGTGGGGAACGTATATGTCCGGCGTCAAGCCCTGCCCTTCGATGCGGTGCTGATTCGGTGTCAACCAGATTGCTGAGGTGAGATGCAACGACGAGCCGTCAGATAGGTCATAGATCAGTTGAACCGAGCCCTTACCAAAGGTAGGTTCCCCGATCAGCGGACCGCGGCCATAGTCCTGGATTGCGCCAGCGACGATCTCGGACGCGCTGGCTGTCCCGCCGTTGACCAATACAACCAAAGGTGCCTCGGTGGCAATGCTTCCACCCTGTACTGGAAAGCTGCGCTCTTGACCGTCGCGGTGCAGTTCGGTAAGTACAACAAGGCCCTCGCGAAGGAATTGACCGGCTGTGGTCACTGATGGATCGAGCAAGCCGCCAGCGTTGTCCCGCAAGTCCAGGATCAGGCCAAAGACCTCTTCCTCCCACAATAGCTCTTGAAGGGCAGTGACAACCTCTTCCCCCGTTCTCTCAGTGAAACTCGCGACCTGGATGTATCCGATGTCGGTTGCCTGTTCCATGACATGCCAGGTGACAGAGGGAACTTGAATGTCGCTTCGGGCGATGATAAGGTCGAATGGTGGGGTGGGGGGGCGAGAAATGGTAAGCGTCACCGAGGTGCCAACTTCGCCATGGATCCAGCCGCGGACTTTATCTACAGTTGTCTCGTCAGTGATAGCCTCTCCATCCACAGCGAGCAGGACATCTCCTTCGCGAACACCGGCACGCTGAGCTGGAGAGTCAGGGTAGGGAGAAAGCACCATTCGATTCCCGGTATCGCGCCACACACTGATACCTATGCCGCCATACGCCCCGCGCATTCTATCCCGCTCTAGCTCACGGGGCTGCGGTTCGACAAACACGGTATAAGGGTCATTAAGCAGCAGCAAGGCCTCGCGAATCGCTCCGTAGGTACGCTCTCTTGGTGAAGGCAGAGCGCCGTAGAAATGCTCTTCGATCCTATCCCACGCCTCCCAGAACACGGCCAGCGGTCCTGAGGGTCCCCCACCGATTGAGTTGACATCCCACAGGAATGCCCCAAACCCGGCCGCAAAGGTCAGACAAATGGAAACGAAAACCACACTGATTAACAGAACAGCACGACGCATTGAACTTGACATAAATTTAACAACGAAAGGCCCCGCAACCTTGCCACAGACTCCAACCAAACACCGATCAACACACCTAGCTCCCTTCGTACATACGGGTGCGTATTCTAACACAAAGCATAGGGTGAGCAAGCAAATGACTCTTCCAGATGTCGCTCGCGATTTGATATTTATGTCAAGTTCCAGACAAGATTCCCGTGGAATTTGACATAACTTATCTAGTCGGAAGTTAAATACGGCGGAAAAGGCGGGAAGTAGCCACCAGGGCACTGCTCCGAAAACAACCCGAACAAGTTCGGGAGTCCTCACTCGTTAGAGAGGTGACCGGCACTTGGGTCTCAGTTTGGCCGGTCTTTCCCTCGAGTGCTCCGTTTTCCCGAATCCAGGTGCCGGTCACCTGCATATCGAACATCCGTTCTGCATCGAACATTTGTGCTATTGGACTATGACGCCTGTCTGCCCCACCGGACGAACGCTGAGTCAAGCCCTGAGAGCCTCAGCCGTCGGCGGATTGAAGCACCAATCGGGTCTTGCCGCGCTTCTCGGTAACGGTGGCGAGTCCGGCGTCGAGATCAAAGGCCTGAACACCAAGCCCGCACGCCCCCCACCCTGCCGTCGGTATGTGCTAGGAAAGAGTATTGTGCTTGTTGCCCTCTCCCAGTATCAGGGCTATAATAGGAATATGGAGGCGCCAAGACGCATTAAAGGTATTGCGGCCGATGAGATGATCCCTGATGGAAGGCTCACGGAGCGTGTAGACCTCTATCGCTTTGAGGCATGCGGCGGGTTGGATGCAGAGCGGCGGTCTCAGATGGGACAGTTTTTCACGCCGCCAGCGGTGGCACGCTTCATGGCATCCCTATTCGGGGAGCCCTCAGAGGAGATCCGTTTGCTGGATGCCGGGGCAGGCGTGGGGTCTCTAGCAACGGCTTTTGTGGAGGATGCCTGTCAGCGCCCGACAAGACCCGCCAGCATCACGGTTGTAGCTTATGAGCTCGAGCCTGTACTGGTCGAATATCTCCGTATTGCGCTGTCTGACTGCGCGGAACTGTGCAGAAGATGTGGGGTGGCATTCAG
>Ga0180438_10005758_pt1 | contig 17071 bp, 12 predicted proteins | sample SS_ome_12_FD_132455 | JGI IMG/M metagenome (GOLD analysis project Ga0180438, IMG submission 132455) | Hypersaline lake sediment archaeal communities from the Salton Sea, California, USA - SS_3_D_2 metaG | ecosystem: Environmental > Aquatic > Non-marine Saline and Alkaline > Hypersaline >...
GCTATTTCTGGAAGACATCGCTAAAAATCCGATTTCCGGCGTGGTCGCCCGTTACGAACGCCTTGGGATCAACCGCTACCAGGGAAACAAGACACAGAATTCCCTAATCGAGAAAGGCATGATCTCCTGGCGGCCGGTCTCCACCAAAACCGGACGTTTGAAGGTCCTTGTCCTGACAGATCATGGGAAAAAGGCGATTCCGGATGTTAAGATCCTGAAAATATTTCAGAAAAACGAGTCATGGGATCACGCTTATTGGAAGTATAAAATTGGAGAGCATTACCAGAAGAAAGGGTATCAGGTCACTTTCGAGTATCCGCTAGGCCAGGGCAAAGCAGTAGACCTGGTGGTTGAAAAGGATGGAAAACGCATCGCTATCGAGATAGAGACCGGGAAGTCGGATGCGGTCTACAATATTCACAAGGATCTTGATGCGACGTTTGATGAGATTGTTGTAATCTGCCTTCACAAAGAAATCAAAGAAAACATTTCTAAATTATTAAGAAAGACCGGACGGAACAAAAGCGGGAAGGCAAAGCTGCTAGCATTAGAAAATATTTGACAGGGAAGCGCGATTAATCAACTTGCTTTCTTCTCTTTACCAGCCTTCAGTATTTTTTCTTCTTTTCTAATCTGAAATTGAACCTCACAAAATGCCTCGCCAATTTCTCTGACCAACATCTGCATTGCTGTAATTGTAATTAACCTTTCTATTGTAGGTTTTGTCGTTAAAAGACATGTCGTTATCTGATGCAAAGATATGGCAGAATTCTGGGCCGGATCAGCCAAACCATAATTACTGGGCCCTGCTAAAAGAACCTCTTGTAACGAATTGTCCTGAATTAGTCCAAGCCTAAATCTAAGACTTTTTGAACCAGCATGTACATTAATGCAAGCCATTTTATAAAAAGGTCTCCACATGTCCATTTTTATTGATTCTTCTATTCCTTTGAAAGTCCTGTCCGCCAATATATCGCTTGGAACCCATCCGTAATCGTAACAAAAATCGTCGCCATATTTAGCACAGACAGCGTCCCTGTCTCTTTCCAATTTTTGAAATTGATTTTTCGTCAACGGCTTGTATCCTAATCTCTTGCAGTGTTTTTGGTATTCTACAGCTTCCTTATAATTTTCGATAATTGTGTGAGCCAGATATCTCTCCGCGAGACTTTTCCCGTGTTTGCACAAAAAAAATGAAATAACTCCCAACTCATGCAGGCTTCTCCAGCGAGCGAATGCTCCGTCTGCCAAACCGCTCTTTAGGAGTGTCATTATCTCAAAGAAAATCTGGCATCCACGAGCATGCATTCTTGTAAGAGCCTCAAAAAGAAAATCCTGACTCGTGGCTGCTTCTTTTCTATGTTCGTTATTGAATTCTTCTCCTGATTCTAAGGCGATTACGAAAAACATTTCTAACAAATCAACGGGTTTTTGCCATTTCCTCATCAATCTACTTTCAAATCCTGTCTGATGACCTCTTCTCTCCCGTAACATTTTTGAATTAGTCTTTTTAAGTTCATTCAACAATTCTTCCGCAGATTCGGGCAGCGTTTTCGAAATAACATCTTTTATTATTTTTGATAATTTTTTTGAAGAAGGGAATTCCTTGCCAGAACCAAGTATTGCTTCAAGAATCAACGTACAGAAACAATCGTGATAACTGCCATCAGTTTTTCCAATCTTAACAATGCCCTTTTTGAAATTATTGATTCTCTTTTCACATGAAGTAATGTCTATTGCCTTTTCCAATTCTGACAACATTTTGTAACAGTTTTTATCAATGGACTTTGTTTTTTCCCTAAATGCTCGATAAAACTCTGAATTGACTTTCCCTTTATTTGAACCTGCTTTAAGAGTATTGGCGCAGACATTAAAAATATCCTTGAAGTCTTTTCTTATCTTTTCTAAATCGTTCTTCAATAAACCAAATTCTTTCGCGTTTTCCTTGGTAAGATTGCGTTTAAAATTGCTAATGACATTGCTGTAAAAGAACCCTTCAACAATGTTCACGGCCTCATTTTGAATTACTGCCGATTTCATGTATTTTGAGACCATAGCCTTAGATTGTTCAATCACCTTTTCAAGCTTGCCTATAAATTCATTCATTTTTCCCTCAATAAGCTTTCCGCTAAAGAAATATAAAAACTATTTCCTCTGGAATTCAACAATGATGCTTATTTTAGCGGATATCTTTCTGCATCGTTGAGAAGGATTTAAATTGTACTTCGAACCTGGAAAAAATACTTAGTCAAATATGCTATTTTCTGGTAGAACGCTTCACGATCTTTCCACTTTCATCCATTACACCTACAGTAGTACCCTTTGTTCTTTCGATTGCATCTTTGACAAGGTTGTCCGGAACTCCAAGGTAAACAGGCTTCCTGAATCCCTTGAGCTGGTTCATTCCTTCTGAAAGAGTATTTTTGTCTACTTCGACTTCAACAGCCAATCTCGAAGTGTTAATGTCAGGACCTTTATCCGCATTGTATTTTGCCCTTCTCGCATTTGCAATTTGTTCGGAAATTCTATCATGTTTGGTTTTTCCCATTTCAACCTCCCAAATATTAAATATAACCCATTTTGGAAGAATGTCAAAGATTAAATGCATAATTCGCAAGTCCCCTCCGTTATCTTTTAAATATCATCGGCAAAACTCTATGCGTATGATCAAAGAGCTTTCGATCGTAAAGAATCCCGATCTTTTGGACGAGACTTACATCCCCGCTAACGTACCGGTAAGGGAATCGCACATAAGGGAACTGGCCAATTGTCTCATGCCCGCGCTGAAGAACAAGAAGCCCGTGCATGCCTGGCTCCACGGGAGACCGGGAACGGGCAAGACCCTGACTTCCAAATTCATCCTGAGGAAAATCAATAACGAGGCCTACGTCAACGGAGTCTACATAAACTGCTGGGAGCACAATTCCTATTATTCCGTTCTGGACAAGCTCGTCAGGGAGCTCAGAATCCTCGGCGCCGAGAAGCTGAATACCTCTTTCAAGCTGGAACGCCTCGAAAATCATCTGCGGAGGAAGCCCTTCGTCATCGTTCTGGACGAGATCGACCTGCCTAAAAAAATCGAGAGGGATTCCATCATCTACAACCTCTGCAACATAGGGAACGTAGGACTGATATGCGTGTGCAATTCGAGATCCGTCCTCTATTCCATGGACGAGAGGATTCGCTCTCGCCTGAACGCCAGGCTGCTGGAATTCAATCATTACAACGAGAGCGATCTGGTTTTCATTTTGAGGCGGAGGGCCGAGCTCGCCCTGAACCCCGCGTCATGGAGCGAAAAAATATTAGAGATGATAGCGGAGCTGGCCGAAGGGGACGCCCGGGTGGCGATCCAGACCCTGAAGAAAGCCGCGTACAACGCCGAAAACGACTTCTCGGAACGGATCAGATCAAAACATATTAAAGACGGGTATAACTCGGTAAGGCAGATCAAGAAAACGTACATCCTGAACAAGCTGACTTCCCATCACCGGCTCCTGTTCGATCTCGTCAAAGAGAGGAAAAACATACATTCAGGCCAGTTGTGGAAGGCCTATCTCGAGAAGTGCGCTTCCCTCGATAAACGCCCGATCGCCCTGAGGACGTTTTCGGAATACATGAACAAGCTGATAGAGCTTGATTTGATCCAGTGGGACCGGGCTCTGGTCAAGGGGAAGGTGAGGGTGTTTAAGATACCAAACTAACCAATGTTTATGTTATTAAGCTTTCTTAAATAACAGAAAGGTCTTCAAAAAATTTTTCATTGGATTTCACGATTCCAGTTTTTCCAAATGGGCATTTTCGCTCAAATTTGTAATAACGCAGAACATAGATCCAAATAATTCGTTCATCTAATGCGTCCTCTACTCTTTTAATGAAAAATTCTTTTACTCGTCTTGCCTTTTCTATTTCGTATTTGCGTGTTTGTTTATGGCCATCGAAAATAAGGAGGTATGCCTTTCCCGCTCCCTCTTTCAATTCATTTTCCAATTTTTTCAAATCACTCCTGATCTTTCCCGAAAAAAGACATTTGTAAATGTGTTTATCATCTGATTTATCTTGCGATGTTAATTTTCGAATGTACTCTAACATTTCTTCTTTTTTCGAATCAGGCTTGAATCCATAAATAAATTTTATTTCCAAACACACAATAACGTCATTGTAGTGCTTATAAGCCACTGGATTAACTGAAGTCATATCCAATTCCCCAGGCCTTTTTTCGACCTTTTTGTTTGTTTTTGTCTCAAGATTTATGGAGGCAATAAGTTTTTTGCTGTTCTCAGTCTTTTCTTCAAGCCAACGGGCAATATGAAAATATAATCTTGCTCTTAGGTCATCCTCAGAATAAAGAGAGTAGCCGTATTTGTTATCAAAATAATCCTCTATTGTATCTTGTATGCCGTTTTCAAAAGCCAACTCTATAGCCTTTTTTTCCTCTTCATTTAGGTAATACTCTTTATCCTTCAAGATTTCACGATTTTTATTTGCTTTCAGATTTATAAAACCTCAACAAAATTACTAATTAAAAAAATAATTAGACCTGAAGTAGGCACGAAATATATAGAAAAGGGCAATCTTATGAAAAAAATCCCAAACAGGGTAAAGCAAATATATGACAGCCTTCATTCGATCGACAAGGAATTTTTGGCTTTCGGGATTATCTCAAATAACATATCGGATAAGCATGAGCTGAGCGGTTCGGAGAAAAGAGCTCTTAAAGAAATGGCCGGAAAAAATGGCTAACAGAATGACTTCAAGCCAGTGTCTTATCCGGGCCATTTATCGAAGCATTTCTCGTTACAGAATACGTAAGGCCTGAAGGCATCGCTAATCCTTTTGATCCTGCAATCGATAAGAGTTGTTTTACCCTTTCCTGCCGGCTCACCACAGAACGAACAGGTCTTGAACTTCTTCATCCTTTTTTCAGCGTCTTTGATTTTTTTATCGTACAGATCCGCGTGCCCTTGGCAGCAAAAAAGGAATGCACCTCGCTCAATCCTGCCTTTTTTCTTGCATAGCTGACACCGGTCCAGAATCCTTTGGATCGCCTTTTTCGATTTCTCGGATTTGTCTTTTCCCTTCATTAATAGTTTTTTAGGGGATTGTTTTAAATTGCTTATGCTGGATGTTACTCGCTACCGGTTTTAAGCGAATTTATAATTCGATATGGCTTTACAATTGACTTTTTAAGAATTAATCTAAATAAGGATTTAGAGAAAGACACAGGGGGTTAAAATGGTCATTTATTCGCATTCGAGGATAAACTGCTTCGAGACGTGCCCGCTGAAATACAAATACGAATACGTCGAGAAGATGGAGATCGAGGAACTCGAGGGCATCGAGGCTTTTCTCGGATCGCGCGTGCACGAGGCGATGATGAAGATCTACCAGGACGTGAAGTTCGCTAAGCTCACGACACTAGAGGAGGTTCTGGCGTATTATAACGAGCAATGGAAGAAGAGCTGGCATGAGAACATACACATCGTGAGGGATGAATACACAGAGGAAAATTACCGGAATATGGGAGAGAAGTTCATCACGATGTACTACAAAAGGCATCATCCTTTCGAGGAAGGCGTGGTCATCGGCCTGGAAGAGAGGGTCCTCATAAGCCTGAATCCCGAGGGTTCGTACAGGCTCCAGGGATATGTGGACAGGCTCATGAAGGTGGAAGACGGGATTTACGAGATACACGATTACAAGACTTCAGGCCATCTCCCGCCGCAGGAGCAGATCGACCAGGACAGGCAGCTCGCCCTCTACTCCATTGCAGTTAAACACAGGTTCCCGGACGCGAAAGAAATAGAGCTCGTGTGGCATTATCTCGCCTTCGACCAGGAAATAAGATCAAGCAGGACGGAAGAGCAGATTTCCAAGCTGAAGGATGATGTAAACGACATAATCCAGAAAATAGAGCTCGCCGAGCAGACTAACTCATTCCCCGCGAAAGAATCCAACCTCTGCGCTTGGTGTTCCTACGGGCCGCTCTGCCCGATACAGGCGCATCTTCACAAAACCATGGAACTGCCGGCAAACGAATATTTGAACGAGCCTGGGGTGAAGCTCGTGAACAAATACGCAGAGTTCGTCCAGAAAAAGAAGGAATTCAACGAAAAAATTGATAAGGAAATCGAGAAGGTGAAGGAAGCGCTCTTCGAGTACGCGAAGAAAGAAACGCTCGAGATCGTCGCTGGCTCGGACATCAAGGCCAGGCTGAAGATTTACGAGAACATTCGTTTTCCTTCCAAGGGATCTGACGAACGGCTAAAAATGGAAGGAATCATACGGGAAGCCGGTAAGTGGGAGGAGGTATCAGCGCTGGACGCCATACTTCTATCGAAAATCGTCGAGCAGAAGAAATGGCACCCGAGCCTGCTCAAGAAGCTGGAAAAGTTCCAGAGAATCCAGGAAAACAGGCAGGTTTACCTGAGCAAGCTGTAAAGGAGAGATTATCTGGCGAATAAAGGAAAGTGAGGTTGTTTAAGACAACGCTTTATGTGTGTTTTGTGTATTTTGGGAGTTCTCCAAATTTGGACAGATAACGCCTGTGAAGCTCTTCTTCAACGGCCGCCGGCCTATCGGTTTCTGCCCATCTTACGAACAGCCTGGATACATCCTCGTTTGCACGTATCGTTTTTCCTGAAGAATGTTTTGTCTTTCCCTTTACCAATCCCTGTCTGATCCGCATTCTCAAATCGGACGCTCTCCCAATGGTAAGCCTCTCTTTCGATTCGACATACCTAACTTCATATACTCCCGGTATTCCGTTTGGGATCTTTATCCCGCCGCTTCGCGCGTCTTCAATCAGTGCGTTCCAAGAATGCCATTCTGACCAGTTCAATTTTATGCGCGGGATTTCAATGATTTCATTCTCCATTTCGCCACCCCCTTCTACTTTAAACATATTTAATATATTCGATAAGTCCAAATAAAATTCAAGTCTAAACATAGCAATAAATATTTTCATTCTAAATCTCAAACATGCCCAAGAAGCCGAGGCCCGCGCATTTCAGCCTGAACGCGGAGATAGAGAAGATTATTCATGGGCAGGGTAAGACCCATAGGAAACTCAGGGCACGTCGTGGTTCCGAAGGAATTCATAGGGAAGGATGTTTTCGTTCTCCTGCCCTCGAAGATCAAGGCCAGTTCAGCAAAAAGGGTGAAGGTGTATTGAAATGCCGTATGCTAACGGGAAAAGCCGCTCCGAATACAATCGTGAATATTACCGGCAAAACCGGGAGCGAATACTTCTGAAGGTGAAGGAAAACTACTGGAAAGATCCCGAAAAGAAAAAGGCGTATCTCAGGGAATACCTTTCCAGGCCCGAAATCAGGGAGAAAATGAGGCGGTACAACAAGGAATACGCCCAGAGGCCGGAAGTTAAGGAAAGGGACAGGGAGCGGAAGAAAAAGCACAGGGCATATTACCGGAAATACCATCTTGAATATTATCACAGGCACAAGGAGAGGATAAACGCGAAGAGGAAGAAATAATGAGTAAAAAATCACAAAAATTAAGTAAACTTAAAGAAGAGATCGAAAATAAATTTGGAAGGCGTAAATATTGGTTGTTCTGGGAAAAATCTACATGGAAAGAAGAGGAAATAAAAAAATTCGATGAAAAAGGTATAAGATTTTTCGAATGGGATGAGAGAGCCACAATAGTTTTTGTAGCAGAAAACCCTTCAGAAGGTACACTACCAGGTAACTTACTCACCTTCAAAAAATATATGGATGATAACAAATTATCTGGAGCATTTGTTACAGATTTAATTAAAGAAAAATCATTAAACGAAGACCAAGTTAAAGAAATTGAGAAAGATTTTTGGAAGAAATATGATGATCATATAAAATTTTTCTTTAAAGAAATTGAAATTGTTGAACCTTGTTTGATAGTTGCTATAGGTAATAAAGTTGAAAGAGTTTTGCGAGATCCTAAATTTGATCGTAAAATACCTGTAGAAAAGATTCGTCATTATTCTCGGACAAACAAAACTAAGTTAAGAAAAGAAATAGAAAGAATTGCAAAAATCTATGATAATTTAATAGAACAGCAAAGGGCGTTATAATATCGGCCTTAAAAATTAGATGCTGGCCAGAAACCAAAGCCTCCATCTCATTGGAAGGCCGACCTGCCCGGTGATATTTTGGAAGGCTTAAAAATTAAAACCGATAGCAATCGGAACGTTTAAACATTGGTTTAAACATAATTTTATATACCCTTTCTCGAATTTTCAATCATGCCCAGGATCCAACAAATTCAGACATACGCCACTACTAAATCAGGCAGGAAAAAATATACAAAGCACGTGGTAACGATCCCCAAGGTTATTTTGAACATTCTCAACTGGAGAAAAGGGGACGAGCTTTCTTTTGAAATCAGGAGGAGAGACCTGGTCAGAGGCATTATCAGTCTGAGAAAAAGAAGAAGCGGCAAACCTCTCTTGATCGATTAGGCTGACGGATTAGGAAACAAATTATTACCGAAAACGGCAGCCATTAAAAACATCAATTTATTTCTTCAAGGGGTGATGTTTGTGAAGGGGTCTATCAAATTAGCTTTTGGTCTTGTTATATCGATTTCTCTGTTTTTGTCGTGTTCGTTGCTTTTTATGAACGCTGAAGCTCAGGTATCTTTAGAGAAGGTGAATCTTGGAGACAATCTGATTAGGATACAGACTGATCAGGGATATCCTGTTGTAGATGTCGAATTGCTCGAAAACACTGACCAGTGTCTAGTAGATTGTTATGCGATCCTAAAGATTCATCCTTATCAGGACATTACCTTTCCGCAACAGGCAAATACCGAATTCGACTGGAAATTCGTTAAGGCGAGACCGTGGATGGAGGGATTGGTCTCGCATCATTTTGAAATACTCGACACAATAGAATACAAGGTCGAGATCCCCGAATACGGGAAGATCCTTGTGAACACGACCTGCTATAACGAGGATAATACAACATCCTATGAATGCGAAATTGAACAGACAGTCCAGACAGGATCACATGAGGAGACGAGATACAAAGAGGGATACGTTCCATTCGCCTTCTGGGGGGAGACCCTGAAAGCAGGCCAGGATTACACCTTGAAGCTCATGGGAAAGAAAAAGGCTCAGCTAGGGCCGAATAACATAGACTGGATACCGACGATAAAAGGGATCGAAATAGAGGATTGGGAATGGTGGAATACGTCCTGGAGTAACACTCGGCCGATAAATTTATGGACGACGTCAGGATCCACGGGAAACGATTACCAGATGTTCTTAAACGTAAGCAGCTACCCGGGCATGCAGAGCGACTTTGACGATGTGAGATTCACGCTCGATGACAATTCGTCGGAACTCTACTATTGGATGGACGATTATGAATGCCATGCTTCAGACTATTGTCATTTTTGGGTAAATCTGTCGAGTGCCGACATAACGACGACAAACATCACTATCTGGATGTGGTACAACAATTCTGCGGTTGGTAATGAGAGTGACGGAAACAAGACATTTATCTTTTTTGACAATTTCAACAGGGCAAATAGCAATACCGTGGGGAACGGATGGACAGAAGTATCCGACACAAGCGGTACTGGAATAACTATAAACAACGGAAAGCTTCGGATGTTGGATGACGATGATGACAATTCTCAAGTTTACGGTCGAGATTTAGGAGACTTAACAAACATAAGAATATGGCTCGTGGCGAATTATGCCGATTACGGAAGTGGTGGCACAATAAGGCACGGCTATCAGATGTTTGAGGAAGACTCAACTGGTGCGAAAGCTAATGTTCAGTTTTTGCCGTACCAGTCGGCTGGTCAAATATATTATTACAACATCGAAGACCAAAATACAGGAAAATCCTTGGCTGGCACGGGCATAGACCACTTCTTCCGATACAATTTCACGAGTAATGGTGTACTGTATATGACGATAGATAAAGTTAATAGCGGAAACCCCATAAGCGTGGTAAGGACAGATGCCTACAAACCAGCCCACATCAGCGATATCAAATTTATAGAAGTTAATACTGCTGATGGAGTAGATTTCACGATAGATAACGTTAGGGTGGGCAAATATATAGTTCCAGAACCTCTGTATTCAATAGGAGATGAAATATATTATGACGGAACGCCGCCATCATTTTCGAATTATAAGATGAAACCTGATTCCCCGAACGAAGACCAGAACGTTAAGCTCAATGTTACTATCAGCGAAGCGGGAAGCAGCATTCACACTGTGCTGCTGGAGTTAAGCAGCACAAATTATACCGTCAAGACAAATATCAGTTCAGAATTTTACTTCACGATTTTGGCCGGGAATTTCACCGCCCATGATAATGTAACCTATGTGTGGTACGCAAACAACACGTGGGGGAAGATGAACAGAAGCGACCTGCAATCCTTCATTGTGGCCAACAGACCACCTTCATCTCCTTCCCTCGCAAAACCAGCGAACTATTCCGGCGTTGCCCTGGGATACCCTGTACCCGAATTCAACTGGACAGCGACGGACGAGGATGACGAGGACACGTCATTCAACTACACCTTTGAAATCTACTATTCAAACAACACTCTTTACAACCAGACAACCACGGTTAACAATTACAACACCCCGACTTTGCCAACGGGATTCGACCAGGTCTATCACTGGCGCGTCAGGGCGAACGACTCCTACAACGTGAGTGAGTGGTCGGTTAATAGGACATTCCAGTACGCTAATTGGACGATTGTGTTTAACGCAACTGATAGCGAAACTGGAGAAGTTATTCCTGAAAATACAATGGAAATTTCCTGCAATAATGGATTTACTGCTACTGGTAAAAATCCATACACCGCAATAGATGCATTTGCCCCCGGAACATGGGCGTGTACATTCTCGGATGTTAGTAATTACTATTCAAAAGAACATACTATTAATACAAATAACGATACCTCAATCCAGATTCCAATGTCTTCTCAATTAAGTTTAACCACTGAAGAACACAACTGGCTCGAATGGCTTTACACCTGCTGGAACAGCGGGACGTGCAAAGACCTGCTTGAGTCCATCAACCTCACAACCACAGAAACGAGTGAAACGGTGGAGAACATCTGGGACCAGGTCAAGAGAACGGACCAGTCTGTTGTTACGTCGGAGAGCATCACGAGCAAGACCGTAAATTCCACCTCCAACCTGACAATTGAATATTCCATCAGCGTGCCAGAAAAGGAAGGATACACATTTGGTGACACATCTGGAGAAGTCAGGCTCGATTACCTCCCAATTCGAATCTCGTACTGGTTTCTCGATAGTTCGGACAACGAGACCTGCTATTCCCAGGGCAACTATTCGATTGCTTTGGCTGAACCATACTGCCAGCCGTTAACCGTTTACACGATCGGCCAAGTCAATCAGACGATCAGCTTTACTGTAGATCTCAGGCCATCTCTCCCCTCGGGTGCGTACACGATAGTCAGGAACATAGAAATAGATCCGGAGCAGATATGGATAAACTATGGCAGAGAAGCTATCGGTGTAGTCGACGTCAAGGAGGGGAATGAAGAGGCGATGATCGGCCTGCAAAATTCAGGTTCTTTATTCGGGGATTCAACGGAAACCCATGAGCAAACTGAAGATGCCCAGACAACTGGTGGGTTTACAGGATGGTTCACAGCGAGCGGCGCGACCATGGTTGCCTTGATTTCAATAATTGTAGTTCTGGGATTGGCTGGCTGCCTGGCCTTTAGGAAAAGGAGAAATTAAAATCGGGTCATTCATTTAGATCTAATTAGCCGCTTCTTTTCGTGCAAGAAGGCCAGGATTATGCCAGCTGCGATGATTATCACGGCAATAACGATCGTCCAAGTGGTATAATCTGCTGATTGGGGATATCCCTCAATACATCGGTTTTCTCTGCAGCCTTCCAGACAATTCTGAACATTCACCCATTCTGTTCCACCGGGATTGCACTGCTCAAGATTGTCACCGGAGCATCTTTTTGTCTCAGGGACGCATATCTTCCCTGGTTCCAGGGTACAATCGCTTGGGCAGATGGATTCAGTCTCCCCGGTTTCGGGTTCACAGACCGAATTGTTATTGCACGGCGGCGCGGTCGTATTGATCCATTCGCCCGTTATAGCAAAGTATGAGAATCCCGGACTGAGTGATTCGAAGTCGACGGAATCGCCCGTTTCACCGACAAGCCGCGTGTTCAGAACGTCCCAGACATCTTCCTCATACCTGTTAAGCGTGATTGTAGTCTTGTCTATGCTATTCTGGGAGATCCAGGCCCTGTTCACCCCAAATACGATCGTTATGTTCCTCAGGCTTGTCCGGTTCAGGCTGTCTGTGTGGCTTATGTTCACGTACTGGTAAACGTGACCTGGCGCATCCTTATCAATTTCCCCGGGTTTGCTTTGCAGCCTGGCAACAATTACCTTTGCATCGCTCACGTTGGTGACAACCTGGAAATCAATCCTCGTGAAGCATATGTCAGCATTTTCTATGCTCATTGTTGCGGTTTCTCCCGGGTTTATCTCTACCCACGTAAATGTTTCGTAGGGAGGAATTGCCGCAGGGATCGTTGTTCCTCCCCCTCCGACTGTGGTGCATGTCCTTGAGAGCGGAAGCCTGTTTACGATTGTCCCACAACCGTTGAGGTCGGTCGCCGTCCTCGTCTGTATTCCTCCAGCACAGGCGGACCATTCCCCGTAAGCCCAGCTTTCCACGCAGGCAGGCGTCGTGAAGTTATAAGCTCCCGACTTGTTGCAGTTCCCCGCTGAATCGCAGGAGCTCACGTTGTAGTAATAGGTCGTGCTTCCCGAGAGACCCGAAAGGGTCAGGTTATGGTTTGCCACGAGGGAAGAGTTGGTTTCGTTCAGCGGAAAATCAGTAATGTTCGTCCCGTACAGGATGCTCGAACTGGCCGGTTCACTCGTATTCCATGTAATCTCTATGCCATTCCAGCGGGGTGTTTCGTTTGAAACGCCTGATATTTCGGGTTTCGTCCTGTCCACGGTGAAATGCAGCGTTTGGGTCGCATTCATGTTCCCAACCGTGTCGTTGCAGGAGAACGTTATATTGTGGGAAGCTTCGTTCAATCCGCTCAGGTTATGGTAAAAATGTGTCGCGGAATCATTGCCCATGCTCACGTTGTTCGAACCGTTGAGGGAATACCCGCACCATAACGCGTTTTCATCCAGAGTGAGGTTCGCCCAGAGCCAGAACGATCTGTAGCTCTGGTTCCCAGGAGAATCTATCGTTATCCCCGGGGGCGTGGTGTCCAGTGTCCAGTAGCGGAAGCTTGAATTGACGTTGCCTGCGGAATCGTTCATGAAAAGGACAAGGTAATTCGTCCCCTCGTCCGAATTCATTAGGGTCCCGTTAGTATCGCAGGATGCCAGGCTCTCGTTGCCTCCCCCGTTAAGATTGTACCAGCAGCTGTCGGGATTGTTTTCGGAATAGGAGAAGTTCAGAACAGGGTCGGAATTGTGCGTAACGTTTTGGGGATATAGTATGACTACTAGCGGCTCTGCCATGTCTACGTTCATCGTAAGGTTGCTGGGGGAATGGCCCTCATTCGAGGCGGAGTCGCTACAAATGACGTTCCAGACATAGCTCCCGTCTGTCAATATCTTTGCAAAGTTCGAATAGGTCCCGTTGTTCGGGGACGAATTCGTCTCGTTCAAATGCCATCCCCCAGACCAGTTCCCGTAAAGGGAGCACGAATCAAGGTTCGCGTCCGAGGCGTTGTATGAGAAGGCGATAGTTCCGTCCGGGTCCCATGAACCGTGCTGCGGGGATGCGAGGATAACCATGGGATTCCCTGTATCCACTGTTACCGTCCTCAATTCCGAAGCATTCCAGTTCCCTGCAGAATCGTTCGCGTATACCCTGTATGAGTAAATATAGGAAAGCAGCTCCGTCATGTTCTTATAGCAGTTTGTTCCCGATCCGGTCATCGTCAGGTTCCCCTTAAGGCCGTCATCCCATTCCAGCAGGCAGGCATCAGGGATTTCGGATAGGCTAACATTAACGAACGTGAAGTTCTCGCTCCGGGAGGACGCATCAGGAGGCGTGGGATCCACGAAGTCGATGTTCGACACGGGAACAGTATCTATCACCAGCTTCCTGGTTTCTGTCTGGTTCAGGTTCCCCGCGGTATCGTTGACCCATACAAAGTACGTGTAAACCCCGTCAGAAAGGTTTGACTTGACGATTAGAGTGTAATTCCCCGAATAGCCGTAACTCGTGTTCGTCCCGTTCCAGTTGAATATCAGCGTGTCGGGGTTCGTCTCGTTATGGGATATGTTGATAACAAAAGAACTCGCGGACAGGTTCGTGCCATTCCCGGGCGTTGGATACACGAACTTCACTCCGGGTGTCTGGGAATCAATTGTGAACGTGTAATTCCCCGTGCTCCTGCAGTTCGTCTCGTTGTCGCACGCCAGGACCGACCAGACGTAAGGGCCATCCCCGTCCGCGCTTAAGTCCTTCACTAACACGTAATCCGTCCCGTTCGCTCCCGAGGAATTGGTCTCGTTCAAATGCCACCCCCCGGTCCAGTTCCCCCAGAGAGAAACATTGGTAACGTTCAGATTGTCGGAAACGGTCACGTTGAACACGACGGTGAAGTTCCAGTGGGCGTACCCGTTCTGAGGGAAATTCACTGTGATTTCAGGCTTCTCCATGTCCGCGGGCGTCGTGAACGACTGCTCCTCGCACCAGCTCCCGTTGGCCAGGGCCGTGTCAATCGTCTGGACGGACCAGTAATAGGTCGTGCTTGGCTGCAACCTATCGACTTTCAGCGTGATGTTCTTCCTCTGCATCATGTTGCCGAAGTAGCCCGCCGTGGGATTCGAGGAGCCGCCGTAGACTCCGGAAACGATTGCGTTCCTGTTCGATGCGGTCCCGACGCGCAGGTTGTAGTATAAGCCAGCAGAAGGGGTTTCCGTGTCCGAGCCGTTGCCCCATACCAGAGTTATCTCGCCGTTGTTGTAGGAGTAATTGTTCGCTGGTGGTGATGATGGATTTGGTACTGTATTGGAGCTAGTTACATTATTTATGAATATCTTGACTAATTTACCTTCCGAACTGGAGTATCCTGCCAGAACCAAATCTAAATCCCTATCTTCGTCAATATCACCAAAAATAAGACTGCTTTTCTCTAAATCAGTTAGGATTTCTTCATTAGCAATATCTTCTTCAAAATAAGTTGCATTGTTTATAAAAGGTGTTGTATATCCTTCATTCCCTGTACTCACTATATCCAAGTCACCATCATTATCATAATCTCCGAATGCTATCGAACCATCGTATATGCCTACTAGCCAACCACCTTCCTGTCTATGTGTTTGATTCTTTCTAAAACTAGTGCCATTATTCTCATATAAATAATGCGAATCAGGCATACCTGCTATCATCAAATCTAAATCACCATCATTATCATAATCTCCGAATGCTACAGAACTTCGTGTCACACTTATCAAATCATCTTCCCATATCACATCTTCCACAAAACTCGTTCCATTGTTTATATAAATTTTTGAACGGGCAAAGCCATTCTCCTGGCCTGTTAATACCAAATCCAGGTCACCATCGTTGTCTATGTCACCCAAACCTGTTGAACTTCTATACACTTCTATGAGATTTTGAGACCACGTAGAATCTTCGACTAAAGTTGTACCGTTATTGATGTAAATAAGAGAATGATCCATCAGATTTGGCGCACCAGTTAATACCATGTCTAGATCCCCGTCGTTGTCTATGTCGCCTAGAGTTATCGAACCGCTATATAGAGCAGTTAAATTCTGTTGCCAAGTCTGATTCTCTACTAAAGATGTGCCATTGTTAATATAAACTTTTGCCACAAAAGATGTCGTGCAGAGACTTTGAGAAGTAGTATTATTACAACCAATTATAACCAAATCCAAATTCCCATCATTGTTAAAATCGCCAGAGGCCTGAGAACTCCATTTTACAGAGGTTAAATCTTGTTGCCATGCTTGACTCTCAATTAGAGTTGTTCCGTTGTTCACATATACCTTTGCTACAAATATTTCGACGTCAATTGCGCCTGTCAGTACCAAATCTAAATCGGCATCGTTGTCTATGTCAAAAAATGCAAAGGCTCCCTGTTGAATTCCTGTTTCTGGACTTAGACTTGATACTATATTTTCTTGCCAAGTCAGATTTTCACTAAAACAAGGCTGTGCAACCGTAGAAACAGGCCAACTTAAAATTACTGCAACAACGAATAAGAACAGTGCGGCACTTAAATCCCTCATATTTAATAATCTGTTTTAATTCACAAATAAACATATGTTTAAACCATTTCCCGCTTATCAGCATTAACCGCATCCCTTTCTAGTAAGCGATTTCATATATCCAGCCAATCCTTCTCCGTAAATCATAAAAAGTGGAAAAAATGAAAACGGAAACCGCACCTTGGATATCAAAGATCTGGGACATGTATCGGAAAGTAGTAGAAAGGAGGAATGGCAAAACATGAAAATTCTGAGCCCGGAACAATTGTTCGGAGAGGAAAACACGAGCAGGAAACTGGTGGTGATGGGTCACGAATTGATTACCATAAAACTTCGAAAGACAATTCCTGACCTTTCCGAGTTCGCGAGGAAAATCAAAGAGGCCGAATTCGATCCCGAGCACAGCCGTGGCGTAATAATAAAAACACGCTGGGGAACGATGCTGGTTTACTCCAGGCTGGTCCAGCTGCAACAGATTCGCGATCTGAGCAAGGTCAATCTACTTGCAACATTTTTATATCAGGCGCTCCACTCGGGCCAGGATATGAGCTTTGTTGACTGGATTCATGTTCTACCCTATCGGGAAAATGGAGCCGCCGGGGATAGCCATTGAATATTGGATTGTTGGTGATTAAGGATTTTTCACCAACAATTATGCGTTTTCCCTTACGAATCTCTCCATCACTTTCTCCATTACTTTCACGAACTCGGAATCCTGTGTTGCGAAGTTCATGAACTCCTTTGCAAAGCTCTCCTTCTCAATCGTTCTCTTCAGGTTCTCCCTGCCTGTCCTAACGAACTTCTCATCCAATGGTTCCCTGCACCGGTTACAAAACAA
>Ga0180438_10005759_pt1 | contig 17070 bp, 12 predicted proteins | sample SS_ome_12_FD_132455 | JGI IMG/M metagenome (GOLD analysis project Ga0180438, IMG submission 132455) | Hypersaline lake sediment archaeal communities from the Salton Sea, California, USA - SS_3_D_2 metaG | ecosystem: Environmental > Aquatic > Non-marine Saline and Alkaline > Hypersaline >...
TGACCAGTCGTCTTTATTCTATACAAAAAGACACCAAAAATAGAAAAAATAACTGTTATAGAAATTAATAAACAGATATAACGATATTTCAGAAAATCAAACATATTACTCTCCACCGCAGATTAAAATTTTAAACATTTCAATATTGGATCTCATTGGCACTTTTATCAGTTTTTATATAATAAATCAAATTATTTACAAAATTTATTACGCTTCATCTCTAAGAAGCAATTGGAACAATTGAGATATATTTTCTTCCTTTTGGACCAAAATGAAACTTAATAACACCCTGAGTCTTGGCAAATAGCGTGTCATCAGAGCCTCTTCCTACACCATTGCCGGGATGAAATTTTGTTCCTCTTTGCCGAACAATTATTTCTCCTCCAAATACCCTTTGGCCGCCAAATAATTTAACGCCAAGCCGTTTACTGTGACTATCACGTCCATTCTGCGTCGAACCACCAGATTTACTCGTTGCCATCGTAATCCTTTATAAAAAGTTAATTAAAATTCAGAACTTTTGAAATGAATTTGTAGATTTTAGAGTTTAGACTTCTCTTTATATCCTACTGATATTATGTATCGGAAAGAGATAAAAGTCAAATTTTGCTCACGTAAAATCCATATACTCTCGGTGGAGGAGAGGAGTAAACCCCATTTCCCACAGATTTCACAAGAGAATGCTCTCCTGTAAAGAAGAAAAACCTCCATCTCCGCCACAACAAATTATAACTCTAATTGAAATCTATACTACTATTTTTTTTGGCCTCAAACTACTATTATTATTACATAAATTAAAAAATAGTCAAGAAATTAGGCCGTTCTTAGAAAATAATGAAAAAAACCCAATAAAACGGGGCTCAACTACTTAGTAACATCCTTCCATGAACTCCCAAACCGCGTAGTTACCACCAGATCTACATCCCAATCAACCACCGACTCAAGCGCCCTTTTTACTATCTTTTCTGACTCTTTTGCCTGATTTTTTGGCACTGAAATAAGTAATTCATCGTGTATTTGAAGCAAAACCTGCCCGTCCAGCTTCTTTTTTTTGAAAGCTTTGTGAAGTTCAATCATCCCTTTTTTCATTATTTCTGCAGCCGTTCCCTGGGCTTTTGTATTGATAGATACTCGCTTTGCAAGCTGATACAGAGTTTTATTCTTCTCATAAATACCGGGAATATACCGCCTTCTACCCCAATAGGTCTCGACATAGCCCTTTTTCTTTGTATCTAGAATAACAAGATCCATCCACGTAGAAACGCCTGGATATTGAGCAAAATAGGTGTCGATATACCGTTTCGCCTCAGAAAGTGGTATACCAATATCCTTTGACAAACCATATGGCGTAAGGCCGTATAATATGCTAAAATTGATACGTTTTCCTATCTGACGCTGCTTATGGGTCACCTTTTCAAAAGAAACCTCAAAGAGCCTTGAAGCGGTCTCTGTATGCACATCCCGACCTTCTGCAAATGCCTTTATTAGACCTTTATCTCCCGAAAGCTGTGCTAATACTCGAAGCTCAATCTGCGAATAATCAGCAGACAAAAAGAGATTTCCCTCCCTTGGCATAAATGCTGCTCGTATTTCAAGGCCAGCCCTATCGGCAGGGATATTTTGTAAATTTGGATCTGAACTTGAAAGACGGCCAGTTGCAACATCAGTCTGATTAAAAGTAGTATGAATACGCCCCGTTCTAGGATTAATATAGGTAGGGAGTGCATCAATATAGGTTGTTTTGAGCTTGCTATATTCACGATACTTTAGGATAAGTCCAGGGATAGGGTGAAGCTTTGCAAGTGTCTTTAAAACCTCCTGGTCAGTAGAATAGCCAGTTCCTCTGACACTCTTTTTTTGAGGAGGAAGCTTTAAATAGTAAAAAAGAAGCTCTTCTATCTGTTTTGGTGAATTGAGATTTATATTCTCATAGCTTTTTCCAACAAGGGCTATAATCTGCTCGCGTATCGTAGCAAGCTCCTTGGAGACCTTTTTATCAAGCTTTTCTAGCTTATTTTTATCAACAAATATTCCTGCCTGTTCCATTTCAAAAAGTATATTAATGAGCGGCTGTTCAATCTTATAATAGGCAAAATCTAACTTTTCTTTTTTTAACTCTTTTTTCAAAACCTTTGCGAGCTTCCAGGTCTGGTGGGAATCTGAAGCAGAATACAGTGTTGCAAGCTCAAGCGGCACATATGAAAAATTTTCAAACTTGTTTGCCTTAACTACCTCTTGATAAGTCAACATCGGCTCATCGAAATAGCTCATAGACAATGATTTTAAGCCATTTTTTTGGCGTTCTTTAGCAACTAATCGAGCTGCAATGAGCGTATCAAAATCAAGCCCTTTTAAGCCAATACCAGTTCCATATAAAATATGTTGATCAAATTTCGCATTATGAAAAATCTTTTTTATATCCTTATCTTCGAATATAGGTTTGAGATATTTCACCACAACTTCTTTGGGGAGCTGTGCTTCATCAACCTTATGTCCAAATGGGATATAATACGCCTCACCTTCCTTGATACAGACTGAAATTCCGACACAATCTGCTTGCATAGGATCTGTTCCATTGGTTTCGGTATCGGCAGCACATATTTTCTTTTTTTTGATCTTATAACAGAGCTCTTTGAGTTGCTTTTCGGTCGTTACCGTATAAAAACTATATTGCTCTAGAGCTTTAATTTTTTCTTCTAATGCACGACCACTCAGCAATTGATCTTTATCAATTTCTTGCAACAACGTTTTAAATGCAAGCTCTTGAAAGATTGGTTGTGCCTTTGCCCAATTTTTTGGCTCAAAAAGAAAATCATCTTTGGTCAAATCTGTATCAACTTTTTGGAGCAAAAAAAGCATGTGGCTTAAGAATGCATTTTCTTTGTTTGCCTGTAGTGCATTTTTGAGCCGCGGACGTGCAACCGAATCAAGATTAGCATAGAGATCTTTAAGGGATTCGAATTGATTAACCAACTCTAATGCTCCCTTTTTTCCAATTCCCCGAACTCCTGGAATATTATCAGAAGCATCTCCCAAAAGGGAAAAGTAAAAGGGAAGCTTTTTAATCGGAAAGCCCATTTTTTCTTCAAATACTGAGACATCAGTGACCTGATCTTTAAATGAATCATACATAACAATATTATCATTCAACATTTGGGCCATATCCTTATCAAGCGTCACGACTACAATCTTCCAACCCTTTTTTTCAAAATCCTTAGCAATGGAATAAATAATATCATCAGCCTCAATACCGGGGGCTTCAGCCTGACAAAGCCCAATTTTATCAGCTATGGCAACAATTCGCTTTTTTTGATCAAAAATATCACTTGGGGGAGCTTGACGGGTTGCCTTATAATCTTCATACATATCGTGACGAGTCGTTTTACCCTTACTATCCCACACTAATGAAATATATTTGGCATTAAATTTACTCATTAGCTTTCGTATCATTCGGCAGAAACTATACACCGCCTGTACAGGCTCACCTTTGCTTGTATGTAAGGGCCTCATTCCATAATATGCCCGATATAAAAATGAAGAACCATCGATTAAAAAAATAGTTTTTTCAGGATCATATTTTGTTTTTTTTGCCATCTTTTCCTCTTTATTCTTCCGACTTCTCAAATAATACCCTTTTTTAGATTTTTTCGATTTGCCCTTACTGTAGCAAGTTCCGCTACTCATAGCACTCCTGCCAATTGTAAGCAGAATTGTAAGCGACACTATTATTTTATGATATTTTGATATCAGCATTTGGTCCAGAACAAACAGAAGTTTAGATATACACGCTTGATTTAAAAAACCCATTCTATTCTCTATTAGAAATATACCAATATATTTTTACGTTGTCTATAGATTAAAATTAAAAATTGAATCTGACTTAGAAATAAATATAAAAATGGAGTAGACTTACTTATGCTATCGTGTTCTACCCTTTTACCAGATAAGCAAAAAACTATGTTCATACAAGTAAAGCTTTTAAAAGGCTTCCAAAAAATACTAACATACAAAATTCCGGAAGGGATTAATAACGGTAACTTAGTGGGAAAAATTGTTCGCGTTCCCATACGAAATCAAGAAACAAGTGCGATTGTTTTACATCAATTTACCCAACCGACTACTAAAACCAGCTTCAAAATTAGAGAAATAAAATATATTGAACCATTCCCTGAAGACAATGACTATAATCCATTTATTGCTCAGCTGGGAAGATATTATCAAATTGATACATTACACTTTTTAAAGAGAATACGAAGCTTTTTGGGCCAAAAAGAAACAAGCGACTTAATCCCATCTCATATAGTCAAACCCCCAAAAAAAAGTGAAAAGAAGAGCAAAAATAACAACATACACCTTACAGCTGAACAACAAAAGGTATGTACCTTTCTTTCAAACTATCTAGAAAATCAAAGCTATCGGCCAACGGTTTTACATGGAGTTACAGGGTCTGGCAAAACGGAAATTTATAAAAAAATCATTATTGAGACAATTGAAAAGGGAAAAACAAGCCTACTCTTGTTACCGGAAGTCACACTAGCAATTCAGTTTGAGAAACTTATGCGGGAGCAATTGCCGCAGGACATAGTAGTTTGTAGTTTTCACTCTGGTACAACCATTAAAAATAAAAAAGCAATGTGGCAGTATCTGATAAAGCAAAAGCCTATTTTGATTATCGGAGTGCACCTACCTGTACTGCTGCCAATTGCAAACCTTGGCTCTATTATTATTGATGAGGAGCATGAATCAGGCTACCAAGAGAAAAAACATCCAAAACTAAATACAAAAGATGCAGCAATACTACGTGCATACCAATATAACATTCCGATACTACTTGGCTCTGCCACACCCTCTTTGTCCACCTTATTTAACGTAAAAACCAAGGGCTGGAATTTTTTTCAACTTAAAAAAAGATTTGCTGGAACATTTCCAGAAATAAAAACGGTTTACTTAAATGACAAAAAATGTAGGAGAAATTTCTGGATCAGTCAAAATCTAGAAGATGAGATTAGAGATAGGCTTTCCAAAAAACAACAAGCTATTATTTTTCTCAATAGAAGGGGCTTTAGTTTTTTTGTACAGTGCAAAAAGTGCGATTTTATATTTTCATGCCCAAACTGCTCTGTTAGCCTGACATTACACAAAAACCATATACTCACTTGCCATTATTGTAGCCATACCATTACACATCCACAGGTATGCCCTACCTGTAAGGATAAACATAAAAAATTTATAAAAAAAGGAATTGGAACACAACAAGTAGTAACTATACTAGAAAAAATTTTTCCCCATGCCAGGATCGGTCGGGCAGACTTGGATACTACGACAAAGAAAAAAATATGGCAAAAGACGATAAATGAATTTGAAAATGGAACAATTGATATCTTGGTAGGCACACAAACCATTACTAAAGGATTCCATTTTCCTCGTGTTACACTCGTCGGTATTTTATGGGCAGATTTGCACCTGCATTTCCCTATCTTTAATGCAACTGAAACGACGCTACAACAACTTATCCAAGTTGCAGGAAGAGCAGGACGAAATAATATTAAAAGTAAAGTCATTGTACAGACTATGCATGATCACCCCGTTTTCAAGTTTTTAGATGAGGTCAACTATTTGAAATTTTATGAGTATGAAATACAAAAAAGAAAAGAATTGCGATACCCTCCCTACAGTCGGCTTGTTGAAATTGAGTTAAAACACACCCATGAGCCTGATATAGAAAAAGAAGCGGTCATGTTAGCAACCTATTTAATGGACCAACTAAAACAACAGGCAGATACCATGCAACTCCTGGGCCCCGCAAATCCACCTGTTTCTAAAATAAAAAATACCCATATGAGAAAAATCTATATAAAAGGAAATAACATCCATCTGATTGGAAAATTATTTCAGACGATTGACCGAACCAAATACAAAAGCAAAATCTTCTTTACACCTAACCCTGCAAATTAGTCTTAATTATTTTTTCTAACTATTTTTCTTAGATCTTTCATTAACCGTTTTTGGAATTTCTGAGCCGTTTTTAGTTCTTTGGTTGGATCATGAGCATCCTTGTAAAGATTATCAAGAGCAATAACAAGCGGCTGAGCAGAAAACCAGTCCTTCTTCACTATATAAGCACTACTTTTTTTTCTTCTTTTCTTTTTAAACATACAAAAATTATTGGTTACAGAACAAGCAAATAGTACCAAATAAGATATAACTCTACTTCTTTGTACCATAGACAACCTCTAAAATAATAGATTAAACGCTCCTTTTTTATCTTTACCAAAAAGAAACTTTCTATTTCTAGAGATTGCATTAATTTTTACTTACGGATAAAAAAATAGTTTCTAAAATGCCTCAGTTCCTCAATCGACTCCATAACATCATCAAGCGCTCTGTGGGTCTCTTTCTTTTTGAACTCAGCGTGTGGATCGTTAGGATACCAGCGAGCAACTACCTCCTTTATCGCGGTAACATCTAAGATTCGATAGTAACAGAAATTAACCAAGCTTGGCATATATTTTCGTAAAAAATTTTTATCCTGCCAGACAGAGTTACCTGCAAGCAAAGCAGTATTTGGATCGCAATACTTTTTAAAAAAGGCTAATGTTTCTTTTTCTGCTTGTTCTACTGTAATATGAGATTTTTTTACCTGCTCAAGAAGGCCAGACCTCTTGTGCATATCGATAACTTCTTTATGCATGCTATAAAGCAGTTGTTCAGATTGATGAATAACAAGATCTGGTCCTTTTGCAATGATATGCAGCTGGCTATCTGTTATAACAGAAGCTATCTCTAAAATCAGATCCTTGTCGGGATTCAGACCAGTCATTTCCAGATCTATCCAAATTAAATTTTTATCTCTTTCCATACTCTATTCCATTATATAAAAAAAGCTTTTTTCTTTACCAAAACCTATTTCAGTATTACCATATATTAATCAAAATGCGAAGATCTAAAACACAAAGGGGTACAGCATATGCAAAAAATGCGAGTCGGCGTCCTAATGGGAGGCAAATCCCAAGAAAGAGAAGTTTCATTCAATTCTGGAAGAACGATATGTGATCACCTCGATACTAATCGATATGAGATTATACCTCTATTTCAGACGAGAAAGGGTGAACTTTTTATTTTACCCTGGCACTTTTTGCATAGAGGAAAAACAAATGATTTTGTCCATCGCCTTCCAACAGAAGCAACTAAAATCGGTTGGGATGATCTTAAAGAGTTGGTTGATTTTATATATTTAGCTATGCATGGCAAATATGCAGAAGATGGAACCGTGCAAGGTTTTTTAGAGATTTTGGGCATTCCTTATTTAGGATCCAAGATTTTTGCTAGTAGCCTGGGGATGGATAAAATTATGCAAAAAGAGGTCCTACAATCGCATAACATAGCGGTAGCAAAAGGAATTGCAGTATACCCATACCAGATTAGAAAGTTTGAAAAATATAAACAGCATATTTTTGATCGATTAGACAAGGCTAAAATCAAGCCCCCGTACATTGTAAAGCCGAACCAGGAAGGCTCAAGCCTTGGTGTGGAAATGGTGCCTACAAAAAAAACATTAGATAAAGCACTAAAAAGAGCTTCTGCCGTGACACCAGGACATGAGCAACCAGTTTTAATAGAAGAAAAAATAGAGGGGAAAGAGATTTCTTGTTGTCTCATCACCGACACAAAAACTGGCAAACCAATTCCGCTTATACCAACTGAGATCACCCTAGAATCAGGAACCCATCTATTTGATTACGAACAAAAATATATGCCGGGCAAAGGACATGAACATACACCAGCCCGGTGCAGTAATGATATAATGCAAAAAATTCAAAAAATTTGTACTCGAGTAATGGAAATTTTAGACATAACAAATATGGCCCGCATTGATGGTTTTCTCACCGAGAACAATGAATTTGTGGTTATTGATCCAAATACCATCACTGGCATGGCACCATCAAGCTTTTTCTTCAGAGAAGCTGCAGAATTAAATATAAACCATACGCAACTTATAAATCATCTTATAGAAACTGAACTGCGTTACTACGGCTTACTTGAGCCTATCATTGAGCAAGAAAAAAAACAGGAAAAGAGTATGCAAGGTAAAAAAATAAACGTTGCGATACTGCTGGGAGGCAACACCAATGAAAAAGAGATCTCTCTGGAATCAGGTAGAAACATCACCTACAAACTATCTCCCAAAAAATATAACGCTATACCAATATTTGTATCACGCAATATGGAACTTTATAAGCTCACTAATCGAGAGCTAGTAAGAAATTCGACAAAAGAAATAGAGGAACTATTGTTGCCCCAAGATAAACTCAGATGGGATGATTTATCTGAAATAGCAGATTTTGTTTTTATAGCATTACATGGCGGACAGGGTGAAAATGGTGCAGTCCAAGGAACATTACAGATGCTTGGATTACCCTACAATGGCTCAGGAGTTCTTGCCAGCGCATTATGTGCAAATAAATCTAAGACAAATGAACTACTAAAGACAAAAGGTTTTGATGTACCACAGTCTCTCTTGCTATCCCATCAGGAGTGGGAGTGTAATAAAGATACATGGTTAGAAGAAATAGAAAAAAAGCTATCATTTCCCTTCATTTTAAAACCACATAATGATGGGTGTAGTGTATTAGTCGAAAAAATTAAAGATAAAAGAGATTTGATAAAAAAACTTACTATTTTTTTTAGATCCAAAAAAACAGCTATGCTTGAAGAATTAGTACAAGGCATGGAATTGACTGTGGGCGTTATTGGCAACCATAATCCACAGGCATTACCGCCTAGCCAAACAGTTGCATCTGACGAGATTTTAACTATAGAAGAAAAGTTTTTACCTGGCGCGGGAGAAAATCAAACTCCGGCACCACTATCAAAAAACTCACTTGCATTTGTTCAAGAAATAAATAAAAAAGTTTATACAATCTTAGGGTGTAAAGGTTACGCACGAATTGACTGTTTTTGGCAATCTGCACAAACAAGCCCTACTGGCAAAGAGCGGGTTATTATTCTTGAGGTAAATACATTACCAGGTATGACGCCGGCAACGTGCATTTTTCACCAAGCAGCAGAAGTTGGAATAAAACCGATGGATTTTATTGATTTGATAGTTGGTTTAGGACTGCAGGAGCATAGAAATAGTGAGCCTGAGTCATTGCTTTTTAAGCAAAGTATAGAAAGAAAGATTTTGCAAAAAGCTTGAAAATAATCATATATTAAAAAAGGTGATACGTATGTATATAAAAAAAGTATCGACATGGTTGTTCTTATTCGTCTCCTCTGTCGCCTCTTTAAATTGCACTCAATTAGCAGATATAGCACTTGCCGATATAATACCAAAAAATTTTGTATACCACGAATCACGAGAGACCATTGAAAAAATAGCTGCAATTATACAAAAGAAAGAAAAAGGAGCCTATCTACGATTTGGTGATGGAGATCTCTATATTGCTGTTGGAAAAAATGATATTCTTCAAGGAGGCTCAAAAAAACTGCAATATGAAATGTGTGAAGCTTTCAAAATAAATGAACCCAATGTGGTAAAGGCTTTACCACTTCACGTCGAAGAAATTAGCAAAGATGCAAAAATAATGTGTCGGGGAATGAAGCGCAAAACTGAGCTCATTACATTTCTACTACTATACGCACAAAAGCTTTGGGGAACAGAATTAACAGACGTTTATTCTTCCTGGGCTATCCCTTTTTTGGCCGTCTACCAACCCGAACTCTGTATCAATTTTTTAAAATTACTGAAAGAGAACAATTGCTATCTGCTTGTTGGCAATAAGAACATTCCTGAGCAGGTTAGAGAAGTCTTATTTGGAGCAGAGTGCAAATTTGTTCCAACTCCCAGTCAAAATGCATATGATCAGATAGATAGCATAGAAAAGGCCTGTTTAGAACAAATACCCAATGACGGAACATACAAAATTATCATAACCTCTATGGGCTGTGCAGGAAGAGTCTTACAAAAAAGGCTTTGGAATAAATTGGATAATATCTTTTTATTCGACTTTGGAAGCCTCATGGATGCCTTGTGTGGGCAAGCAAAATATGTACGAATGTGGATACGATATGCAAACTTTGATGGAAAAAGTTTTTTCAAAAAACTGATTCAAGCCAACAATCCTCCTTGCTTAGCCCGGGTAAAAAAGATTTTAACCCTTTTACAAACCCAATCTATTGGCTTAGTAAAAGGATGGTTACATGCCGACTTTGATACCTCTATGGGAAAATACACCAAAATATATGGAAATTATTACCAGCAGTTTTTAGAGCAACAAGGACCAAAATCTCATCCTTGTATAGATATGACCAATAATCAAGTTCTGAATCTTCTTAGAAGCCTTTTTGATAACAACAATCCGTCATCACAAGGAGATAAAAAAAGAGGAAAGATTCCAAAAATAATACATCAGATATGCATAGGCCCTGATGCGCCTCAACAAGCTGAAGCTTTGCAAAAGAAATTGTGCAAGTTGCATCCAGATTGGGAGTATCGAAAGTGGACCGAAGATGATGTTGCAAAATTTGTTAAAACAATGAATCCTAAAAATCAACCTGTTTTTTTAAATACGAAAAACCATAGGGATAGATTACAGATTCTGCAATATGAGATTTTGCACAAATTTGGCGGAGTTTATATAGGCCCTCGATTTGAAATTATAAAATCCCTCGATGTACTTACTAATAATTATGATTTTTTTTGCGGTATAGACCAACTTGATCAAGGCACTCTCTACCTTTCAAATGATCTTATCGGCACAATTCCGTATCATCCAATACTCAAAAAATGTATCGAACAGCTCAGCCAAAGTAAACAGTTAGGGTCGCCATACTTTACAAAGACTATCTTAGATATTATTACTGATAAAAACTATGAAACAATTAGAAGAAAAGTATTACTCCTACCAGCAACCTACTTTTACCCGCTTGGAAATAATAAAAAGAAACTCTCTTCTCGAGAACAAGAAACCTATGCAGTTAACTACATGTAAATAGAATGCTCTGTAAGCATTCTATTTACATGATACATTTGAGTGTCGACTACTATAATTCTTTTGCGAATGGACTAAACTTAAACTGCTCATTACTGTTTTGAGTGTTAAAAGTTCGTTTTTTGGAATCTTTTTTAGCAATATCCCATATGACGATTTCATTATCCCTCTTCATTGCTAGCTTATTCTTATCCGGACTAACCCTCCATGAACTGGAAAAGAAATCGTATTCAAATGTTCTCAATCTATTACTTTTTTGCCTATCCCAAATTTCGATAGTATATCTATCTTTAGTTTCATCTTTAGTGGTAATTTCGTTTTTAGAAGTCGCAAATAGTTTTTTCTTATGCAAACTAAATAATCCAAGCAACCCTTTGATGTTGATATTTTTTTGCCTGCTACCTGTTTCTGTATTCCATACCATTACCTTATTTCCAAAGCTAGCCGCTACTGTTTTCCAATCTGAACCAAATATACATGAGCTAATCTCACCCTTAGGTCTAAACGTTTTTAGCTCTTCACCCGTTTGTATATCCCGTACTTCTATTTCATTTCTAGATTGAATAGCCAACTTCTTTCCATCTGGGCTAAATTCAAATGACTCAATCCAGGCTTTGTCTTTTGCTTCGAAAGGTAACTTGTTACCTGTTTGGATGTCACATACTACTATTTTGTTACCATTCACGGAGGTCATCTCCAAAACTACTAGCCTTTTTTCATCTGGGCTGAATCTACATGGAAAAACTCTGCCCTCAAACTTGAAGGTTTGCAATACAGATACATTACCAGTTTTTATATTCCATACCGTCAGAACACCTTGAGAAAAAGTAAGTAATTTTTCCCCCTCTAAACTGAGCAAATAGAAACTAATTCCACGTTTGAACTCGAGAGTAGTTAGCTGATTACCTGTTTGCATATCAAATACTATAAGTCGAGTTCCATAGTCAATAGCCATCTTCTTTCCATCTGGGCTAAATTTAAATGAAGTAGCCCACACGTTTTTGTCATCAAGCTTAAGAGAAATTTGTTTACCTGATTTTATATCCCATACTACAACCTGATGTATAACTGTTTTGGCTGCCAACTTCATGCCATCTGGACTAAATTCAAATGAGCTAATGACATCGTTTTCGACTTTGAAAGTTTTCTCTTTACCTGTTTGCGCATTCTGCACGATTACTTTATCATCATTTAGATATGCAAAATAATAAAATCCTTCGAACTCTTTGATATAATTTGATATCTCTATAGAGTTTCCTAAGCCTATCTGATCGTTTTCGTCGTAGTATAGACCAGTAAATTGCCCATTTTTAAAATTGTTTATAAACTCTACATAGTTCCCTGAGGTTTTAAGATCTTTAATTATCTTCTGCTTAAATAACTCCACGGGATGCGTTCCAAACTGCAATATCCACTCAGCTTGAATCTCAAATAGAAGCTCCGTGGGTAATTTTTCCAAAATCTTTTTTGTGATCTTATAATCTTCCTTTTCATTTGCCCACTTTGCAATCACATGTGCCAATGCTTTTAAACTTGGCGCTGCATTAAGGTAATTTACTCCTTGTAAACATTCGGCCAATTCATTGATATTCAGAGACAACTTGTTACATATATATTCGACAAGGGATTTCTTTTTTGCTTCACTTTCTTTGTCGCTGTATTCGTATGACTTTTTTAAAAGTTCTATAATTGTGCCTAAAACTCTGGAGTGTATGTTTGGCACAGGAATGCTGGGAACGTCTCCATCTTCTTCTTCATCTATCTCCTCGAGCATATCTTTCAAAAGACCTGACTCCTCAGCAAATTTACGTTTAATTGTAAATTTGCGTCCATCTTTGGATGTTAATGTTATTTCCTGTTCTCCCTCTTCTTTTCTTTCTACTTGTATTGGGTTCTTTGTCTTCATAGAATAAATTGTAGGTATGTAGAAAGCTAAGATCAAAAAAATAAGATTTATTTTACTATACGTCCTTAAAAAATTCATTAAGTTCCTTCCGTTTTATTTATCCATAATATATTCTTGCTGATCATAAACAATACAAATCAAAAATACTTCGTATACTACCCAATATAGCAAGCATAATTCAATTTGTCAATAAAGTGGTAAAAATAAAAAACAGGTGCCATAATTGCTGCAACGCAGGTCTAAATCTATCTTTTCAATAGTTAATTTTGTACAAGTTATGAAATGGTACTAATCTTGCTTAAAAAGCCGCTTCTCTAATAAAAAAGCCCCTTCAACAATATTTCTTAGCCAGTCAAGTTGGATATCAATCTTTTGCTCCTCAGTAAGCTGCCAATCGATATGAGAAGCACGTAATCTTTGGGTGATATCGTACAAACAAATAGAAACACTTACTGAAACATTGAAACTTTCTGTAAAACCGTACATAGGGATCGTAACATACTCATCTGCTAGCTCCATGGCTTCCTGCGTTAGACCAGTGCTTTCTGTCCCAAAGACTAAAGCTATCTTATCCTGAATAGGTAATTGGTGCACTAAAAAGGATCTCTCGTGTGGAGTAGTGGCAACTATCTTGTATCCTTTATCTTTTAATGCTTTAAAACAAGAAGTTGTATCTTTATATTTATAAAAATTCATCCATTTTGCAGAACCCTTTGCGATGCTATTATTGGGAGAAAAAATATTTCTTTTTTCAATGATGTGTATATCCTGCATACCAAAACATTCAGTTGACCTTACGACTGCACTTGCATTATGCGGCTGAAATACATCTTCCATAACAACAGTTACATACCGGGTTCGATCAACAATGAGATTGTTAATTTTGTCTCTCTTGTTTTGTGTCGTATATTGAGAAAGATAATCTACAAGTCTCTTTTTTTTATCTACATCCATGGTATCCTAGATCAGATTTTTTACCATATAACAAAAAACAAGACGCAACTAAAAAGCTTTTAATCACGCCTCTAGAAAAAAAATATGCACTGTTAATAACAAACTATCCTTTTTGCCATTTGTTCATGCTACTCAGAAGAGTTGTAAACTTATCCACATATTCATCTCGAATTTTTTCATCTATATGATTGTTATCATATAAAGAGTTAATTTTTTCAATAATCAGTACTATTCCATCAGAAATATCCTGAGTCACATCCTCCTTTACCGGTTTATTAACTCTCTTCGTAGTCAATTTATCTACTACCTCTTTTACATCCTTATATGCTTTACTCAATTCGGACTTAACATCAGTCTGAGCTGTACATAAAGCAAAAGTCAGCATACTCATAATCATGATTACTTTTTTCATATTTTTTCTCCTTGTTGTTTTATTATAAAAACTATTATTTCAGATAAAATAGCATACAAAATCTAAACTTACCATCAAAATCGTGCTTATTCAATTTCCAAAAATTTATATATAATTAATGCCGTTATAGTGTTGCTTACCAATACAATCATTGTCGTAAACCGCGTATCCACAGGATAAAATTTATTAAGCATAATAAAGAATAATGATTGGAACACAGAATACATAATACCTAGTGAGATCGACGCCAGTAATACATTAATATGTACAGCTGCATCAAAACTTGCGGGCTGAATAACCGGTAACTTAATAACATATACTAAAAACAAGATAAGGACTGCGTAGAGAATTGATGCAAATAGTGTAGAAAAAACAGCCATAAGAATTGAAGGCATAAACTTTATTTTACCTATAAACTTGAGCAATAGTAACATCACAATAATATTAACTGGAATATGATACAGCCCCCAGGTCATTCCCCACAACCATGTATCGAGAAAGAAATACGCAATTGCTGATATTGACACCACTTTTCCTTTTTACTAACAACTTCATTCGCTTAGTAGACTCCTGATAGGCCACCGGTACTACCAAGCGCTGAAGCAAAATATTTTATATCATCATCACCAAATCGTATACCGATTCCTGCAAATGCATTGGCGTTATGCTTGCTTATAAAATCATCTGCTCCAAATGACATATAGATATTTCTAAATAAAAATACTCTGTTAATCCACTTAAGATGGGGTCTTCTATCTGCAGCATGATTCCATCCACTCATGTCAAATGCTTCAAAGGTTGTAACCCATCTAAACTTATCAGTTGGAAATGGAATATCAAAGTCTACTGCAGCCCCTGCAGATCCCTCAAACAATCCAAATCTAAAGGCTAATGGCCCGAATATTTTACCAAACTGGAAGCCCAGGCGGAATGAATTTCTATGAAACTTTTCTTTATGTTTCCTGTAAATAAACCGTAAGTGGTCCCTATCGGAAAGATCAAGGCTCTCGGGACTTATAAAGTTTCCACAATTATCGGTATAATAACGACGGGTTTCTTTTCTTGTTATAAAGCCTTGTTGAGAAGTTGCAAATTGAACCAAATAGAAATAATCATCATTTGGATGTATTCTTATATCAAAATAACCCTTGCTATCCTCAAATCTATAGCTATCGCCTGGTCGGTACATAGTTTCAAAATGGGAATCGAACACAATTTGTAAGCTATCAATCTTAGCAAAATAATTTTTCAAACCACTTACTGCCACCCTCAAATCTCGGTACGTCTCATCCTCATTAATGAGCTTACCAAGCACACCTTTGCCCTCATCAATCTTTTCTGCAACCGATCCAAGATGTCTTAAGCTATCGCGAGCTTGCAATGAGGCATCACTCAATGCATCTGCGGTTTCTCCAACCTTATTCGCAACTCTACCAAAGTCGCGGTCAAATACATTTGATATTTTTTCTATGCTATCTTGAAATGCAGGGAGAACATTCCTATCAAGTTTATCTGTTAAATTTTTTATATTTTCCCCTACCTGGAGCAAAGTATCTATATTTGCCTCATTCCGAGAAAGACTCCGATCAAGCATATCTGAAAATGACGCAAATTTTTCGGTAGCCTCTTGAAGATTAGTAAATATTGCTCGTACTTGTGCTTCTCCCTTCACCCCTCCAACGGCAGACCTAAAAGAGGTCGTAACATCTTCAACATTAGAAGCTATATCTTTTACTTGCTGCAGGATCTCATCGACATTAACCGGAGCTACACTCGGCTTAGATAGAGCCTGTCCCGGTTCCAATCTCCTCAGATGGGGATCTCCCGGAACGACTTCAATAAATTTGGTCCCTAGTAGCCCATCCTGACGAACAACGGCGTGGGCATCATTATAAAGCCTAAACTGCTTTAAAACCGATATATCAGCTTCAGCTGTAACTTTTTTATCTTCGAGTAATTTAACATCTTCTACCCATCCTACTTTTACACCAGCTATTCTTACTTCTGACTTACGGGTAACGCCTGATACATCTGTAAAATATACTTTATAAAAATTGTAACGCCCTACATCAAATCGAAAGGAACCTATTTTAAAACCCATGTAAAGAAGAATTAACAGCGCAATCAATACAAATATACCGACACGCGTTTCCAATTTTCCTAGCAACCCTCATCCTTCTTAATAATTTCAATTAAACCCAATAAGATCTTGAAATGTAACATTTAATAAATACTTCTTCTTGTTTTTTTCTATCTTTGCCTTTTTTCTTCTCTCTGACAACGCTTACACTCACAATAGCATACAACTTTTGTGTTACATCACCAACAGTACCATAGGATACCACAGAAAATGCATCACAGGCAAACTCTTTACTCATTACTGGTTGCACCCACTTGGGCAAATTTGCATACTTAATGCCATATAGCTCAGCAAATAGTTTATCCCAATCATCAGGCCAACTCATTTTAAGTTTAAAATTTTTTAAAAAACCTTCAAGCTTATTTTTCTTAGTCAGTATATTTTCTTTACTTTTGAACCCAAATATATTTTGTAATGATTGGGTTAAGAACCAAGGATTTATCTGTCCCCATAGATATGAGAAAGCAGTGGTAAATATATTAGTCCAGAAAATATTTTTGTCTTTCTTTTCACCCTTTTTTAAAGGCCGGGGATATACATGGCCTTCAAATACATTAAATGCCTTTATATTAAAAAATTCGGTTGTATCAATCAATCGATTTCTGTTTTTAAATAATTTCTCAAACTGTTTTTCCTTAGTAAGATATTTTTCAAGCTCTTTGAA
>Ga0180438_10005760_pt1 | contig 17067 bp, 16 predicted proteins | sample SS_ome_12_FD_132455 | JGI IMG/M metagenome (GOLD analysis project Ga0180438, IMG submission 132455) | Hypersaline lake sediment archaeal communities from the Salton Sea, California, USA - SS_3_D_2 metaG | ecosystem: Environmental > Aquatic > Non-marine Saline and Alkaline > Hypersaline >...
GATAGGAAAGATATTGACGGTCATAGTTCTTATTCCTCAGTGTGAACTCTAGGAGCTCATTGCCTTTTAACATAATCTCTGCACTTCCCTCCTTGAAGGGGAAGGGGAAGATTTAAAAAGAGGGGTTTCGCCCCTCTTGAACTGCCTGTTGGCCCGAAGGCTTTCTTGAAAGCAATTGGCTGACTCTCTGCCAGATGATGCCCGCTACCTCTTCCTTTGACTTCCCGGCATCAATTACCAGCCATCTATCCGGCTCGGCTCTGGCCAGTGTCAGGTATCCCTGGCGTACCCGCCGGTGGAAAGCAATATCCTCCTGCTCAAAGCGGTCCTGCTTCTCGCCTTGTTTTCGGGCAAGTCCAGCTTCCACAGGCATATCCAGCAGAAGGGTCAGGTCAGGCCGTATCCCCTGCATCGCTGCCTCATTTACCCCCCTGACCATTTCCAGATCCAGCCCTCTCCCGTAGCTCTGGTAGGCCGTGGTGGAGTCAGCATAGCGGTCGCAGATGACCACCCTGCCGCCTTGCAGCTCCGGTTTTATGACTTCGTTAACCAGCTGTGCCCGGGAGGCGTTGAACAGCATCAGCTCCGCCGTCGGCGATATTCCTATGTCCTTGCCCCACTTCAGCCAGCGCGCGATTTTTCTACCCAGCGATGTTACGCCAGGTTCATGAGTTAAAATTGCCGGGATGGCCAGCCGGAATAGCCTCCGGTACAGCGCCTTTGCCTGCACGCTTTTGCCACTCCCCTCCCCACCTTCAAAAGTGATAAACAGCGCCATAAAACTACTCCAAGCTTATCCCTTATAAATCCTCACCCGCCGGTTCGGGTCTTTGCCCTCGCTGCGCGAGGCCATCTCGTTTCGCTCGGCGATTAAGTGCTGGAGACGGCGGATGTAGGCGCTCTGCGGGCTGAGTTCGACCTCGCCATTCTGGCCATTCTTTATCTTCTCCACCGCCGCTTCCGCCTCGGCCAGCGCTACCTGGAACGAGTCACGTTTGCCCGGGCCGACGGTCGGAGAGATATTCTGCAGCATCTGCCGTATCTGCGGCGGGGTGTTGCTTTTCAGAACGTAAACGGGCAGGTTGGCCGCTTCGGCGTCCCTGACCTTCTGGGGTTTGCGACGGTAGTAGTTCTTGGAGGTGACGAACAGGTTCGCCCCCCTCAGGTTATCAACGATATCCAGACTCAGGTTCATCTCCCTGGCCTGTTGCTCCAGCCGGGCACGGTTGACCCCGAAGAGATAAATACGGTGCTGGTCGCGGCCGGCCGGCTTTTTCTCCCTGTCCTTCTTCATCTCCACCAGCGGCCTCTCCACATTCACCTCACCTCTTTCGTCCAGCCACCTTATCTCGGTCTCCATGCTCTGGCCGCGCAGAGTAGCATCAACCGCCTCGGCAACATCGGGATGGATGGCCACGCGGTCCCGCTCCTGAATTTCCACCACGATGTCGAAGGTGGGAGGTGACATCCGCTCCAGTATCGATTTCTGGGTACCCCTCCGCCGCGCTTCCTCATCCCCCAGCGTCACCGACTGTATGCCGCCGATAAGGTCAGCAAGGGTGGGGTTCAGCATCAGGTTTTCCAGGGTATTGCCGTGGGCGGTACCCACCAGCTGGACGCCACGCTCGGCGATGGTGCGCGCCGCCTGCGCTTCCAGTTCGGTGCCGATTTCATCGATGACGATAACCTCGGGCATGTGGTTCTCCACAGCCTCAATCATCACTGCGTGCTGCATGGCCGGCGTCTTTACCTGCATCCTCCGGGCATGGCCAATCGCCGGGTGAGGGATATCACCGTCGCCGGCAATCTCGTTGGACGTATCGACGATGATGACTCGCTTTTTCATATCGTCGGCCAGCACCCGGGCAACCTCCCGCAACATCGTCGTCTTGCCCACTCCGGGACGGCCCAGCAGCATGACACTCTTGCCCGACTCCACCAGGTCCTCTATCACCTTTATCGTGCCGAAGACGGCGCGTCCCACGCGACAGGTCAGCCCGACGATTCTCCCCTTGCGATTTCTGATGGCGGAGATGCGGTGCAGCGTCCGCTCAATGCCGGCCCGGTTATCATCACCGAAGCTGCCGATACGCGAGACCACGTAGTCGATATCTGTCTCGTCAACCTCTTTGGTGCTAAGGATTATTTCCCGGCTGGGGAAGCGAGCTTCCGGAGGACGCCCCAGGTCCAGCACCACCTCCAGCAGTTCACTGAGGTCTGGCTGTTCACAGAGCGGCTGTTTTATGTGAGGCGGCAGGATATCGAGCAATGCATCAAGGTCATCCGCAATTACCTTCTGCAACTGCCTCCTCCGCTTTTAATTATCACTTATTCTCGTCCGGACACGATATCCAGGAAATATTGATGGAACCTCAGGTCATCCGTCAGCTCGGGGTGAAAGGCCAGCGCCAGCATTTTGCCGTCGCGCACCGCCACGATGGTGCCGTCCGCCAGCCGCACCAGCACTGCCGCCGTGCCATTAATCCGTTCAATCAGCGGCGCGCGAATGAAAACACCGGGGAACGCCTTACTACCCAGCACCGGCACATCGAGTTCGGTCTCAAAGCTCTCCCGTTGCCGCCCGAAAGCATTGCGCCTTACGGTTATGTTCATCAGCCCCAGCGATTCGAAATACGCGTCGCTACTTTTTCTGGCCAGCAGTATCATGCCGGCGCAGGTGCCGAATACGGGCATACCTTTTTTGACCCTGCCACGTATCGCCTGCGTGAGCCGGTAATCCCGCATCAGCCGCCCGATGGACGTACTCTCACCACCGGGAATGATGAGCCCGTCCAGGCCCTCAAGTTCTTCGGGCAGGCGGACGGGCACAGCTTCAACTCCCAGTTGGCGTAATTTTTCGATGTGTTCGATAAAGGCTCCTTGCGCAGCAAGGACGCCAATCTTCATACTACCAACCTCTCGGTGCCAGCAGCTCCTCAGGCGGGATTTGCTTTATATCCAGACCGGGCATCGCCTCGCCCAGATTCTTGGAGACTTCGGCAATAATCTGCGCGTCCTTGTAATGTGTGGTGGCTTTGACAATCGCCTGGGCACGTACCGAAGGATTTGACGACTTGAAAATGCCGGAGCCAACGAAGACTCCGTCCGCGCCGAGCTGCATCATCAAAGCTGCATCTGCCGGAGTAGCCACCCCGCCAGCAGCAAAGTTGACCACGGGCAGTTTGCCTGTCTTGTGCACTTCACTCACCAGCTCGAACGGCGCTCCCATCTCCTTGGCCTTGGCCATCAGCTCTTCCTGCGGCGTTTGCACCAGCTCGCGGATGCCATCCATCACCGCCCGCATGTGCCTGACCGCCTCCACCACGTTGCCGGTGCCGGCCTCGCCCTTGGTCCGAATCATCGCCGCCCCCTCACCGATGCGGCGCAGGGCTTCCCCCAGATTGCGGCAGCCACAGACAAAAGGTACCTTGAAATCATGTTTCCAGATATGGTGGCTCTCATCGGCCGGGGTGAGCACCTCCGATTCATCGATGTAGTCCACGCCGAGTGCTTCCAGTGCCTGCGCCTCGACGAAATGGCCGATGCGGCACTTGGCCATCACCGGTATGGAAACCGCCTTCATAATGGCTTCGATAACCGTAGGGTCGGCCATTCTGGCCACGCCACCCGCGGCACGAATGTCGGCGGGCACTCTCTCCAGGGCCATAACCGCGCAGGCGCCAGCATCTTCCGCTATTTTGGCATGCTCCGCATTGACCACATCCATGATAACCCCGCCCTTGAGCATCTGCGCCAGCCCTGTTTTAACCTTCCAAGTTCCGGTTTCCATATCCATCACCTCACTTTGCCAGGAACCTATCCGTTTGCAATGATATTTTACTACTGTTTTGCCTGTCAAGCAACCGCATCTGGCTATTTCAGGGGCCTTTTGGCCGGTACTCCGGCGCGGCGGGGATACTGCGGCGGCGTCTCTCCAACCTTATCTATGACCACCAGCCACCGTTCATCGGTGAATCCGGGCAGTTCGATTTTTTTCAAATCGACCATCTTCCCGCCCATTAAAGATGTCGCCCGCTGCGCCCCATGTACTTCCGCTTGTATATCTCCTTTTTTCTGAGCGATGAAGCGGCCGCCGGTGGCGCAGAACGGCAGGGTCAGTTCAACAAGTGTCGTCAAATGGGCCACCGCCCGGGAAAGAACCAGGTCAAACCTCTGCCGATACTCTGGTCTGTGGGCGATGTCTTCCGCCCGTCCCACCACCACTTCCACATCGTTCAGTGCCAGCTTCTGGATAATATATTTCAAGAAATCGGCCTTTTTCCCGGTGGCCTCAAGAAGCACCAGGCTGATAACAGGGAAAACTATTTTGAGCGGAATCCCCGGCAGCCCCGCCCCCGTGCCAACATCGATTAGCCTCATTTTCTTGGATAAAGGCTGCTCCAGTGCGAGGATTACGGTCAGAGAATCGAGGAAGTGCCTGACCTGCACCTCTTCATAAGCGGTAATCGCCGTCAGGTTCAGCCGCCGGTTCCAGTCGATGAGCTCCTGATAATAAAGCTGAAACTGCTCGCTCTGCCTGGGGGTAAGACCCAACCCCAGCCTTCTGGCTCCGGCTGCCAGTTTTTCCATGCTGCACCCGCTAGCTCACTCTGGCAAACTTCATCAGGCGCCTGACCTTAACGATATCGCCGATGTAGATATCGCCGCGCGAATCAACACAGATGGTATGGGAGTTCTCCAGCACACCCTTGCCTTCGTGCTCGTAGCCGCCGAATTCGGACAGGATTTTGCCTTTCAAATCGCGCACCGTGACCCGGGGCTGGGATATCTGGCGCATGTGACTCTCCACCACATAGGCAAGGTCATTCTTTCTATCAATGCAGATGTCCTGTGGCCAGACACAGTCAGTCCACATCTCGATGAACTCGCCGTCAAGGTCAAAAATCTGTATGCGGTCATTGTTCCGGTCGCAGACGTAGAGCCGGCCATGAATATCCATATCCAGCTTGTGGGGCAACTCGAACTGTCCGGGGCCGTTGCCGTGCTCGCCCCAGGTCTTGAGCAGCTTTCCTTCAGGGGTAAACTTGTGCACCAGGTAGTTGCCATAGCCATCGGCGACGAATATCTCCCCTTCCGGCCCCAGAACCACTGATGTCGGCTGATTGAAAGGAGCGCGCAGCATGATGGGCATAGCACGGGACCTGGTGCCCAGAGTCAGGAGCGATTCGCCGCCAAGCGTCAGTTTCTCCACCGTGTGCGTCCTGGCATCGGCGATATATAGCGTATCATCAGGGCCGAGGTAAAGCCCGTGGGGATCCTGAAAGTGGCCCTCGCCCCAGCAGGAAACGAAATTGCCCTCACGGTCGAAGATAAGAACCGGGTGGTTTCCCCTGGAACCAACATAGACGCGGTCCCGCGCATCGGTGGCGATATCCACCGGGTCACTCAGGTCAAAATATTCGGGAACTCTGGCCCATTCTTCCACACGCTCGTACTTGAAGTCACCGCTGCCGACTATCATTCGAGTTATGCCTCCTTGGATTTTTATCTTGCGAAAAGCACCACCGATTCCGGCGGCACCTAGAGAATGGCGAAGGTATAATACAGGTGCACGGTAACACCAGCGAAGACGACGCTGTCCATCCTGTCCAGAAAACCACCATGTCCGGGAATAGCGTTGCCGGACTCTTTCACACCGGTATTGCGCTTGAAGAGGGATTCCGCCAGGTCTCCGAGCTGTCCGAAAACGCTCACCAGCAACGCCAGAATAATCCCCTGCCCGATGCCCAGCATTACCTGGAGCGGCGTTGGCAACGTGAAGAGCAGGCTCACTGCCGCCGCCCCCAGAAGCCCGCCCACCGTCCCTTCCCATGATTTATGTGGACTTATCTTGGGAGTAAGGCGATGCTTGCCCAGCACCCGGCCTATAAAGTAAGCGGCAGTATCGGAGCCGAAGGTGACGAAAATGGCGAAAAACACCCAGTTCCGGCCCGCCTCCAGCCTTAAATCCACCAGAAAGCTCAACATCCAGCCCACATAGAGAAATCCGGCCAACATCCACGCCCAGCCAATGAAAGCCCCTTCAACGCGCTGGCGCAGCACCAGCCATATCAGCGGCAGCACTACTGCCAGCGTTACCACCAGCGGGGCGGCAAACGGGGAGGGGCAATGCGGGCTCAATATGACCAGGAGTGTAAAAAACATGCCGAAGAAAGTCAGCGAATAGACGCCGGAAATGCCCACCAGCCGGAAGAATTCGTAGGCGGCCAAAAGCCCCCAGGCGGCAATAAAGATGGTGAACCAAGGCACAGGCTTATCAAACCAGATTACAACAACAAGCAGGGGAAGGCCCCACAGTGCCGTTAAGACCCTTTTTTTGAGCATGTCTTATATCAGAGCGCGCCGAAGCGCCGCTCCCGCTGACTGAAGGCAATCAGCGCCTTGTCCATGTCCTCTTTGGTGAAGTCAGGCCACAGGACCTCGGTGAAGTAATATTCGCTGTAGGCAGTCTGCCATAGCAGGAAATTGCTGAGGCGCCATTCATCGCCGGTCCGGATTAAAAGGTCAACGTCGGGAATACCGGCCGTATACAGATACTCAGCGAACAGTTTCTCGTCTATCTTCTCCGGCGGGATGCCTTCGGCCACAATGCGGCGCACCGCGTCAACGATTTCCAAGTGTCCACCGTAGTTGAAGGCCAGGCACATTGTCAAGCCGGCATTATTCCTGGTGAGTTCCTCCGCACGCCCGATTGATTTCTGCAGCCAGTCAGGCAGCTGGCCAAGCCGGCCGAGGTGGCGCACCCTCACGCCTTTCCGGTGCAGCTTGGGGACGTCCTGGTTAATCCTCTCCTCCAGAATACGGAATAGCCCCTCTACCTCTTCCCGGGGACGGCCCCAGTTTTCGGTGGAAAAGCCATAGAGGGTGACGTACTTTATCTGCTGCTCATTTAGATACTCCACCAGGGAGCGCATCTTCTTCACGCCGGCCTGGTGCCCAGCCAGCCTGGGCAGTCCACGTTTCTCCGCCCAGCGCCCATTGCCGTCAGGCACAATGGCGATGTGGACTGGCAATCGCTTTATCTTCTCTCTGATTGATTTCACCACTGCGGTTTCCCTCTGGCAGACAGGCATATATTCCGGGCGGTCTAGGCCTCCAGAAGTTCCTTTTCTTTGTCCCGTCCTATCTGGTCAATTTCAGCGATGTGGGCATCGGTGAGCTTCTGCAACTGGCCGAGGGCTCTCTTGTGCTCATCGCTGGATATTTCTTTATCCTTTTCCATGGTTTTCAGGTCATTCATAACCTCGTGCCGCAGGCTTCTTACTGCGACCTTTCTCTCTTCCACTCTTTTCCTAACCACCCGTATCAGTTCCTGTCGCCTTTCTTCGGATAGTGGCGGGATGCTTATCCGGATAACGTTCCCATCATTGGTCGGGTTGAAACCGAGGTCGGACTTCAGAATGGCCTTCTCAATCTCACGGATACTGCCTTTGTCCCAGGGCTGAATAATGATGAGGCTGGCCTCCGGCACGGAGATACCGGCAATCTGGTTGAGGGGCGTGGGCACGCCAGCATATTCCACCCTGATGTGCTCGACCAGCGCCGGCGTGGCACGTCCCGTGCGCAGTGTCGCCAGCTCTTTGCGCAGGCCGCTGACCGAGGCCTGCATCTTGCCTTCTATCTTCTGTAATTCGTCGCTAACCATTTCATCTCACCCGCTTGATACCAGAGTGCCGATTGACTCTCCCCTGACCACCTTTTCCATGCTGCTGGGAGCCTGAAGGTCAAACACGATGATGGGCAATTTATTTTCCAGGCAGAGAGAGAGGGCAGTGGCATCCATTACCTCCAGGCGGAGGTTAAGTGCTTCCAGATGGGTAATATGGTCGAACTTCTTGGCCTGCGGGTTCTTTAGCGGGTCGGCATCGTAAATGCCGTCCACCTTATTCTTGGTCATGAGCAGCACTTCAGCGTCAATCTCGATGGCGCGCAGTGCCGCCGCGGTATCTGTGGTCATATAGGGGTTCCCGGTACCGCCGGCAAAGATGACCACGCGGCCCTTTTCCAGATGGCGGACGGCACGACGTCTGATATAGGGTTCGGCCACCTGGTTGATGCCGATTGCTGACTGCGTCCGGGTGGTGACCCCTTCCTTTTCCAGTATGTCCTGAAATGCCAGAGCGTTGATAACCGTGGCCAGCATTCCAGCGTAGTCTGCGGTTACGCGGTCGATGCCATTTGCCTCCGCCTCATCACCGCGCCAGATATTACCCCCGCCGATCACCACCGCGACCGCCACCCCCATATCGACCACGTGTTTGATCTGTTTGGCGACCCTAGTCAGAGTACCGATATCGATGCCGAACTTGCTCTCTCCAGCAAAGGACTCGCCACTGAGCTTGAGAAGTACCCGCTTGTACTTGGCCTCAGTCATCCCCCTCTTCCCTTATACCCAATTCAAACCTGGCGAAGCGGCTTACCTTGATATTTTCACCAACCTTGGCAATGACCTCAACGATTACATCACGCACCGTCTTTGCCGGGTCTCTGATGAAAGGCTGCTCCAGCAGACAGGCAGACTGAGGTTCAACGCCAGCCTCTCCGGGGAGCTCTTCCTCGGATATATACTGTGGGGCAAGTGCGGCTACCTGCATGGCCAGGTCATGGGCCAGTTCTTTAAACTCATCGGTGCGCGCCACAAAGTCAGTCTCACAGTTCACCTCAACCAGTGCCCCGATCCGCCCGCCGGTATGAATATAGGCCTCTATCAGACCCTGGGCGGTGACACGGTCAGCTTTTTTCTTCGCCTTGAGCAGTCCTTTTTCCTTTAAAAGCTGGAGTGCCTTCTCCAGGTCCCCTTCCACTTCCACCAGAGCGTTCCGGCACTCCATAATTCCCGCACCACACTGGGTCCGCAACTCTTTAATCATCTCAACGGATACTTCCAAACTTGTCCTCCTTATTCCTCTTCCGGCGTAAAGATGAGCGGCTCCATCGTCTCCAGTGCTCCCGCGGCTCCGGCACCTCCCAGCTCTGCGGCTTCCATTGCCACTTCGGCAATGCCAGCTTTGCCCTCCAGAACAGCATCAGCTATCTTGCTGCATATCAGCTTAATGGCCCGAATCGCATCATCGTTTGCCGGTATCGGATAGTCTATTATGTCAGGATTGCAGTTTGTGTCCACTATACCCACCACTGGTATCCCCATCCGCTTGGCCTCAGCGAGTGCGATGTCCTCCTTGGTCGGGTCCACGATAAACAGCGCGCTGGGCAGGCTGGTCATTTCCTTGATACCGCCCATCTGTATATTCAGTTTCTCAATCTCCTCTTTAATCTTTAAAATCTCTTTTTTGGTAAGACGGCCAAATTCTCCTCTGGAATGCTGGTCTTCAAGGCGCACCAGATGGTCTATGCGTGCCTGAATGGTGGCGAAATTGGTCAACATGCCGCCCAGCCAGCGCTTGTCAACGTATCGCATACCACAGCGCTGTGCCTCATCTACAATTCCCTCCTGGGCCTGCTTTTTGGTCCCGACGAACAGTATGGTACCGCCTGCCGCTACCAGTTCTCGCACGTACTCATAGGCCTTGTCCAGCATCGCCGCTGTTTTTTCCAGGTCAATGATATGAATACCGTTGCGCTTGGTGAAGATGTAATTCTTCATACGGGGATGCCATCGCCCCGTCTGATGCCCGAAGTGGGCACCCGCTTCCAAGAGTTGTTTTATGGTCGTCGTATCCGGCAACTTCTCCTCCCTTTTCCCATCTGGAACTGAGTATATTCGGATAACAGTATAGCATACCCACCTGACAGGCAGCAATATTAAAGATGCGTACTTGACAAACAGGTAACCTGCTGCTAAACTTACCAGAAATAATCATGCAAAGGCTGTGAACGGGACTAGTAGGCTTCGAAGCGGGGCGCAGAGAGTCGGGTAAGGTGTGAGCCGATGCCAGCGCTGGAGTGGAATGGACCCGGGAGCCGCAAACCGAAAGCTATCACCGCGAGTAGGTCTTGACGCAGGGGAAGCGTTATCAGAACCCACGGTATCGAGGTAAAGGAAAATGAAGGACCTCTGTACCTGAGAGAGATGGTCTGGTATTGCTTTTCTACTTCATGACCAAGAAGGGTGGCACCGCGGCAGTAACCCCCGCCCCTTCCCGGGCGGGGGCTTTTTATTTTCGAATAACACAAAGGGGGATACTGCCATGGCGATGATATACAGGAGGTGGCCCCTCAGGGGCCAAAAGATAATATAAACCGGGGAAAATCGTAAATATTTAAGAAAGGGGAAAACAATGGAGAGAACCAAATTCATACTCGATGAAAAAGATATGCCGACCAAATGGTACAATGTGCTGCCTGACCTGCCCGAGCCTCTGCCGCCGGAACTGCACCCCGGCACCAAAGAGCCCACCCGTCTGCCACCTCCCCTGTTCCCTGAAGCCATTAACGAGCAGGAGTTCAGTCCGGAACGCTACATTGAAATCCCGGAGGAGGTACAGGCGGTCTACCGTACCTGGAGGCCAACGGTGCTGTACCGGGCACACCGACTGGAGAAAGCGCTGGATACGCCGGCCAAAATTTTCTACAAGTACGAAGGCTCCAGTCAGGCGGGCAGCCACAAGCCGAATACCGCTGTGGCTCAGGCCTACTACAACAAGAAAGAAGGCGTGAAACGCCTGACCACGGAGACCGGTGCCGGACAGTGGGGCAGCGCCCTGGCCATGGGCTGCGCCTTCTTCGGCATCGAATGCAAAGTCTACATGGTCAAGGTCAGCTACAACCAGAAGCCCTACCGCCGGATTTTGATGGAGACCTGGGGAGCCAAAGTCGTTCCTAGCCCCAGTACTGACACAGACTTCGGAAAGCAGGTCTTGAAGGAAAACCCTGACTCCACTGGCAGCCTGGGAATCGCCATCAGCGAGGCCATCGAAGACGCCTTCAAACATGATGACACCAAGTACTCCATCGGTAGCGTGGCCAACCACGTGCTGCTGCATCAGACCATTATCGGCGAGGAAACCAGGTTACAAATGGAGATGGCCGATGCTTACCCTGACATCATCGTTGGCTGCGTCGGCGGCGGCTCCAATTTCGCCGGCCAGTTCCTGCCCTGGATTCGGGACAAGCTCAGTGGCAAGAAGCCAGACATGCGCATCATCTGCGTTGAGCCTCAGGCCTGTCCCACTCTGACCAAGGGGCCTTACACCTGGGATTTCGGAGATACTGCCGGTATGGCGCCCATACTGAAGATGCACACCCTGGGACATACCTTCGTGCCACCCCCGTTCCACGCCGGAGGGCTGCGCTACCACGGCATGGCGCCCATCATCTGCCATCTGTACAAACTGGGCCTCGTTGAAGCCAAGGCCGAACACCAGACCGCTGTCTTCCAGGCGGGAGTACAGTTTGCCCGCACCGAAGGCATCATCACCGGCCCGGAGCCGTGCCATGACCTGCGGGTAGCTATCGATGAAGCCATCAAATGCCGGGAATCCGGGGAAGCCAAGACCATCCTGATTGCGCACAGCGGACACGGGCACTTTGACCTGGCTGCCTATGACGAGTATCTTTCCGGTCGGATGCAGGACTACGCCTACCCTGAGGAAAAGGTAAAAGAGGCACTGAAACACCTGCCTCAGGTCCCTTCCTCGCTTTAAAATCCCTAAGGGGGGCGGTGGTAGTCCCGCCCCCCTTGTTGTCCCTTCTCTACTAGCTGTGCTAAAATTATAATTGTTATGGGAAACAGAAGGGCTAGCTTCATCCTCACCATCATCCTTGCCATTTTAATGCTGGCGCTTAGTGCGGGATGCGCCGTTCCCGAGATTACAATAACGCCAACTCCAGCACCAAGCCCACCACCGGCACCAGCGCCGGCACAACCGGCAACGCCCATAAATCCCACCTGGACACCCCCACCTACCGCTCCGTCCGGAAACGTCAGCCTGGTACTGCCCAATATCGCCGACGTTGTGGCCAAGGTGAAGCCGTCAGTGGTGGCCATCACCACTGAAGTGGTATCCTTCGATTTTTTCAACCGACCGTTTACCCAGCAGGGGGCTGGCTCGGGATGGGTCCTAGACAGCAACGGCATCATAGTGACCAACAACCATGTGGTCGAAGGTGCCAGCAGCATCACCGTTACCATGGATGATGGCAACACCTTCACCGTTGACCAGAGCGCCGTCTTTACCGACAGCCTGAATGACCTGGCCATAATCCAGATTGAGGCACAGAATCTACCCGCGGTGACCGTCGGCGATTCTGCTGCCCTGCGGGTTGGAGAGTGGGTGGTAGCCATCGGCAACGCCCTGGGCCAGGGGATAAGGGCGACCGAAGGCATTATCAGCCGTCAGGGCGTCGCCATACCGGTGGCCCCGGGACAGACGCTGTATGACCTGCTCGAGACCACAGCTGCCATCAACCCCGGTAACAGCGGCGGACCGCTGGTTAACCTTTCCGGAGAGGTGATTGGCATCACCAGCGCCAAAATCGCCACCGTGGGCGTGGAAGGCATGGGCTACGCCATCAGCACGGAAACAGCCCTTCCCATCATTGAGGAACTCATCACCAATGGCTACGTGGTGCGCCCGTGGCTGGGGGTCGTGCTTTACACCGTGGACCAGTTCGCGGTGGCCCGGTATGAGCTGGCGGTGGAAAGCGGCGTCCTGATAACCCAGGTAGTCCGGGATAGTCCCGCTGACAGGGCGGGGCTGAAACCCGGGGACGTAATCACAGGCTTTGCCGGAAAGGATATCGTCACGGCCGCAGATATGATAAGAGGCATTCATCTCTCGAAAATCGGGCAGAAAATACCCGTGACCTACTGGCGTGGCAAAGTTGAATATTCTACCGAAGTGGTACCCATCGAGAGCCCGCCGCCATCCTAGCCCAGCTTTTTGACCCCGGCCAGCAGCTCGTGACCTTCCAGCTTGAAGTTTTCCTGGAAAGCCCCCTCTGCCGGAACGCCATCTATGAGCTGCTCGGAAAGCGTCTCCTGCTTTATGTAATCGGTAAAATCGGCCACCACGCGCTTTATATATTCGTCGCCCTGATAATAGACGATGATGTGGTCGGCAATCTCAAAGCCCGCGGAGCGCCGCATCATCTGCAAACGCCGTACTATCTCACGCGCCATTCCCTCTGCCGCCAGCTCCGGAGTGATATCGGTATCCAGCATCACCATGACGTCGCCTTCGGAGGCCAGAGGCCATTCTTTGTGCTTCGTCACCGACAAATCATCAACTACCTCCAGCGCCTTCACGTTGACCTCTTCCAGAACCTGTGGGGCGAGGTGTTTGAGCGCTTTCTTGTTTCGTTCGGAGGTAGCCTTTACCAGGAGCCGGGACAATGGCTGGCGCACCTTGATACCAGCTTCGCTGCGGGCGGCGCGGCCGAGGCTGGAGACCCGCATTATAAGCTGGACATCAGCCGACAGATGCTTGTCAACCTTTTCCGTCTCCGCCACCGGAAAATCGGCCAGGTGCACGCTTTCCGGCTGTTCCGGAAAAACCGAACACACCAGGTTCCGGTACATCTCCTCGGCGACGAAAGGTATAAACGGAGCCAGCAGCTTGGACAGGGTCACCAGGCACTTGTAGAGCGTCGTGTAGGCGGCGAGCTTATCGGCGTCATTCTCGCTCTTCCAGAAACGGCGCCGGCTCCGCCGCACGTACCAGTTCGACAGCTCATCGACAAAGTTCTCAATCTTCCTCCCCGCCCCACTGGGGTCATAGTTCTCCAGCCCGTTGTCCACGTCGGCCACCAGCTGGTTAAGCTCGGAGATTATCCAGTGGTCAAGCTCGGAATGGGAGAGGACTCCCTCCGCACCGGGGGTGAAATGGTCGATATTGGCATAGTTGACAAAGAAGGAATAGGTATTCCACAGGGTCAGCAGAAAGCGCCGCGTCACCTCCGAGACCATATCGGTGCTGAAACGGCGCACATTGCCGGGCGGTGAAGAGGTGAAGAAATACCAGCGGAGGGCATCAGCGCCGTACTTGTTGATAACCGCCGACGGCTGGATGACATTTCCCCTGGCCTTGCTCATTTTTTCCCCTTTGGCGTCAAGAATATGCCCCAGACAGATGCAGTTCAGAAAGCAGGGCCGACTGAACAGCAAGGTGGAGATGGCGTGCAGGCTGTAGAACCAGCCGCGGGTCTGATCAACCGCCTCGCAGATATAGTCCGCCGGGAAGCGCCCGTCCTCGAGCAGCGTCCCGTTCTCAAAGGGGTAATGCACCTGGGCCACCGGCATGGCACCAGAGTCAAACCAGCAGTCTATGACCTCTGGTACCCGTCGCATGGTGCCACCGCACTGCGGGCAGTCATAGGTCATGTCATCAACGTAGGGGCGGTGCAGGTCAAGCGGCTCTTTCAGGCCGCGGAAACCAGGTTTGCCCTTCAAATCAGCCACACCGCCGATACACTCCCGGTAATCGCACGATTCGCAGCGCCAGACGGGCAGCGGGGTGCCCCAGTAGCGCTCGCGGGAGAAGGCCCAGTCAACATTGTTCTCCAGCCAGTCGCCGAAACGGCCGTACTTGATATGCTCGGGGTACCAGTTTATCTCTTTGTTCCCGGAAATGAGCCTGTCTTTCACCGCCGTGGTCTTGATATACCAGCTCTCCTTGACGTAGTAAAGGAGAGGGGTGCTGCAACGCCAGCAGAAGGGATAGGTATGACGGATGGTCTCACTGCGGTAAAGCAATCCCTCCTCCCTCAGTTCCTCTATAATCAACGGGTCAGCATCTTTCACGAATTTTCCGGAAAAGGAGTAGTTGCCGTTTATATTGCCCTGCAGGTCTACCTGCTGCACAAAATCAAGCTCCTGTTCTCTTCCCGCTTCAAAGTCCACCTCACCGAAAGAAGGCGCCACATGCACGATGCCTGTCCCGTCCTCAAGAGACACAAAATCGGTGGCGATAACCCGATAGGTTAAATCTTTATCTGGCTCCTGCAACTGAAGGTCACTTCGCACATGTCCGCTCGCCTCGTCGTGGCAGCGGATAAAGCGCCTCCTCTCCACGCCATAATGGTGGGGGTTATACAGGGGTTCGTATTCCACTGCCCTCTTGCCGCCACCTTCAACCAGTTCCTTCCCGACCAGCTCATCTACCACCTGGCTGGCCTCAAAGCTCACCGTACCCAGCAGGGCGGTGGCCAAAACCAGGTATTCCTCATCGGTTTCCACCACCGCATATTCCGCCTCAGCAGCTACCGCCAGCGCGGTATTGCCGGGCAAGGTCCAGGGGGTGGTCGTCCAGGCCAGCAAATAAGCCGGTTTACCTGATGATGTAAAGCGTTTGAACAGCCGTTCACGTACCGCGGACCCGGAAAGAGAGGATGAAACGATTTTGAACTTTATGTATACCGATGGGTCCTCGGTATCCTCTTCATAGCCCAGGGCTACCTCATGAGAGCTGAGGGATGTGCCACAGCGGGGGCAATGCGCGGCTGTTTTGTAACCCAGATATATCAGCCCCCTGTCCCACATCTGCTTGAGTGTCCACCAGACCGTCTCAATGTAATAGTTCTCCATGGTGACGTAGGGGTGCTCCAGGTCACACCAGTAGGCGATGCGCTCGGTTAGTGCATTCCAGTCTTTGAGATAGCGGAAAACGCTCTCGCGGCAACGGGCGTTGAACTTGGCGATGCCGTATTCTTCAATCTGCGTCTTGCTGGAAAGGCCAAGCTCCCTTTCCACCTCCAGCTCCACGGGCAGGCCGTGGGTATCCCAGCCGCCGATGCGCGGCGTATAATAGCCCTTCATCGCCCGGTGGCGTGGAATTATGTCTTTAAAAATGCGGGAGAGAACATGATGGATTCCGGGGCTGCCGTTGGCCGTCGGCGGACCTTCATAGAGGGTGAAGCGCGTGCCTCCCTTGCGGTTCTCCACACTCCGCTCGAAGATTTTTTTCTCCTTCCACCAAGCCAGTATCTTTTCTTCAACCTGCGGCAGGTTAAGCTGGCTGCCCACGGGATGGAACATGGATTTTTGACCCCCTATAAAATATTAAACCCGCCCCCTAGGGACGGGAATTTTCTACCCGCGTTACCACCCTATTTCCCCGATTTCTCGGGACACTCTGCAAGGCACCTTATGATGCCCCCGTCCCGGATAACGGCTGACGGCACCGGCCAAGTCTACTGGGCCTCAATATCTGACTGAAGACCTTTCGGTTGGCGGCTCGGGAGGGATTTTCGGAAAGACGCTTACGTCTGCTTCCACCGTATCAGACTCGCTGGGTAGACGTGACTTCCCTACTCTTCTCCGTCAGGGCCTTTACGGCTAAAGGTTAGCACACTTGGACAGGCAAGTCAATCTGATGGCAGCCCTTTGGGCACGATAACCACCCGCCGTGCTTCACCCTCTCCACTGCTCTCGGTGGTCACGTCAGGATGGTCAGCGAGTGCAATGTGGATTATCCGCCGGTCAAAGGCAGGCATCGGCTCCAGCGCAAACGACTCTCGCCCCTGTTTTACCTGCTCGGCAATCCTCCAGGCCATCGCCTGAAGTGCGTTGCAGCGCCGTTGCTTGTAGCTTTCGACATCGATGACAATCGGCAACCACACCCTTTCCTGATGACCGACGATTATCCGCACCAAGTACTGCAGGCAGGATAAAGTCTGTCCCCTCCGCCCGATCAGGATACCCAGGTCATCACCTTCCACGTTCAGCGTAATGGAGCTTGGTATCCCTTCCTGGCTCTCTACCAGCGCCCCCGGCACCGGGTTCACCGAGGCGGTAATGCCCATCAGCTCAAGCAGGGTCTCCAGAATGGTACGTGCTAACTCAGCAATTTCAGTTTCATTCTCATTCATCAGTTACACCTTATGGTGATTACCCTCGTTTGGGACGTTTGCTCTTCTTCGGATGGCGCTTCATCGCCCTCAGGCTGGGCTGATACCTGGCACCCTCTTTGCTAGATACATCGGCGCTGTCTATGTCCGCACCGACGTCCGCCCCGATATCGGCCTCAGTGTCTGCATAGTCGGTTTCCTTTTCCTGCGCTACGGTAAGGCGCTTGATATACTTTTTGTCCGCTCCCGCTGGTTTGGTGGTCGCCTGGGCCGTCAGTCCACCCCACCCGCCGGTAATGA
>Ga0180438_10005761_pt1 | contig 17059 bp, 14 predicted proteins | sample SS_ome_12_FD_132455 | JGI IMG/M metagenome (GOLD analysis project Ga0180438, IMG submission 132455) | Hypersaline lake sediment archaeal communities from the Salton Sea, California, USA - SS_3_D_2 metaG | ecosystem: Environmental > Aquatic > Non-marine Saline and Alkaline > Hypersaline >...
ATCTCCTCGGCCAGCGGCACCAACAGTTCAAGTTTCCACGGTTCGACTTTGGGGGGCACAGAACAAGCTGTGCTCAGGATATACCCACCACCTGGCATGCCAACCCGGATCCGCTTCCGGGCGTGATCTAGCACCTCCTCTTCGGACTTGAAAGCCAATATCTCCACACCGTTCATATTGCCTTTGAGAAACACTCGGTCTCCAATGAGTGATTTCGCCTCTTCCAGTGTGGTGTTGCCCAGTGGCGGCGGGTCAAGAGTGTCGATACCCATAGTGCCTGTTTCTAAAATCGCCTCCAGCCGGTCGCCAAGATGACCGCAGGTGTGAGTGTATACGATGCCGCCCGTCGATTTGATGGCTTCGGCCACCATTCGCTCATAGGGCACCACGAACTCCCGATACATCTTGGGTGAAATAAAACCACCCCCGGCAAAAGCCGAGGATATCAAGACGGCATCGGCACCATATTGGGTCTGTGCCACCCCCCAGGTGATTGAAGCCTGTGCCAAACGCTCCAACAACGCGTTAGCCTTTGCCTTGTCTTTGATCAAGCCCATCAGGGCCTGTTCGTAACCAAAGAGTTCGAGGTAATGAGTAAACGGTGAAAAGACCTCTCCGTGCACCGAAACCTCGTCCCCGACCATCTCTTTGACCAGATCGAAGGTGCGGAAGAAGTAGTCAGGCACCCGGGTCATAGGTCCCCGATCCGGTTTGTCGGTTACCCACGGCACGTGATAAGTATTCCAGACATATCCGGGGAGATCGTCAATGGAGTCGAGATTATCGGGATCGATTGCATCGAAATCAGCCCGTCTGGCCATAGACCCATCGGCGTGGTAGTGCTGAGGGTTATCATCCCAGGGTATCAACGTGACGTCCCCATTGCCCCAGGTCAGTTCCTCACCCTCACCCGTCTCTTTAATAGATTTTATCTCACCCAATAGGCCCTCGGGGCGTCCAGGTAAATTGATGAGGATACCGTCAAATTGGTAACGGCGTCGTAGCTCAACCAATGCCTCGGCGAACGCCTCGCTGGTAAACCAAATCTCGTGGGGTGCGAACCGGGTGTTCAGAAAATAATGGCCCAGTGCGAGCTGGCACATCACCGGAACCCGGTCCGGCAACTGGTGTCGCATGGCCAAAGCTATCCGATCACGTCCGTTCATTTGTATTTCCCTCACGCTTCTAAACATCCACCTGCGCCCAATTTTCGCTCGGAGGAAGTCTGTGACCCCCGACTTAGCTCGGTCAAAGATTGTGCACCAGCCAAGAACGCAGGTCACAGACCTGCTCGGAGCAGAGTCCAATTCTTTCTCTATGAAACTTCGTGTCTCCTCTACGTTGCTCTATGACCTGAGCAATTACTGGTCATTGCAGACATTTGACGATTCGGTTCTGAACCTCTTCAGCAAAGCGCTGGATGTGCTCTTGCACATGGCCTTGAATGCTTCTGGTCGAGTCTTCAACCAGGGGCGTAAGATCCATGGCGTAGATCAAACCGGTGGCCACGTCCGTGCCGTGAGAGGCAAAATACGTCGCATTTGCACGACGCCGCCCCATAGTGGCCAGGTCATAACGTTTGCCCCCGCACACCTGGGAGTCGAACACTCCCAGGAGCGCTGCCTGGAGGTTCTCGTGGGCTGAACAATCAAAAGCTATCTTGTCATCATCCACCATCCAGTCCAGATCACGCCAAACCTCGCACCCGTACAGGCGTTGCGGGCGCTCTTCCAGTGCGAGACTACGGATGGCTTCTATGACCTTGAGCGTGACCGCCACGTGGGTATCGTGCTTGTCAGCAAGATTGTGGGTATATACCACGCCAGGCCGGGCCATCTTTAGCAACAGAGCAATGTCCTCTACCGGATGCTGGTTGGAGCCATCTTTTACAGCGGAGCTGGGGTAATCGAGCAACGCCTGCGCTGCATACTCACCAATCACGGCCGCCTTCTTCTGCTCCTTGACGCGTACCCTGCGCATATCATCATCGGTGTAGTCCTTATACACGTCATCGCGGGGTGATCCGCTGCCATTGGTCACCACCACGCCGGTAAACCACCTGTCCTGCTGCTGAAAACAAGCGAGGATGCCGTCAACGCCCATGATCTCCAGGTCATCCTGGTGCGCACCGACCGCCATGTGGGTGGTGCGGGCCAGAGCTTCTTCAATGGGGAGGTCATCGGGAACGAATAACTGAGCGGTATCGAGTTTGAACATGGTTTTCACGCTTTCTTTTCGCCTGGAGCGGGGCATGGGGATGCCCTGCCTGCAGGATGCCTCGCCTATGCGCTATCGATTTCGGGGAGGCTGGCGGCGGCGATGGATTGGCCGACACGCCGGCTCTTTTCGTCCGGCAGTTGGATATTGGTTCGCTCGGCAAGCTCCGGGAACTCCGACGCAAGTACCTGGTTGGCACCCTCCAAAATGAGCGGCCCACCCTTCCCAGAGGTGCAACGTCCCAAAATTAGGACGTGTTTCAAATCGTCATAGAAGTCGGCGTAGTGGGCAATGGCATACCCCATGTAATATCCCATGCTCTGCCAGATTTTCGTGGCGCCATCGTGCCCGGCTTCGAGCCTCTCCTGAACGAATTTAAGCTTCTCGGCGTCTGTGATGTCCTCAGGGATCTCTATTCCGGCTTTTGGGGCAAGCCGGAATACACACTGCTGTGAGAAGTAACGAGCCCCACATCCCCTGTCTCCAGACCACTCGTCTATGGGCGCGGTAGGGCTGTAATCAACAGGCGCAAAGGCCAGTTCATTCAACCACCCGGTAATGTTGCCCGAGCCTGTAACATAGCCACCTGCTTCGCTCGAGCCGAGCGCGATACCCAGGACACCATTGTCCTCCAGAGACATAGAACCGGCAAGGGCGGTTACCTCTCCATCGTTCACAATTTCCAGCGGCACCCCCAACTCTTCACGAATGCGCAGAAACATGTTCTTGGCTTCATCGAACCTGTCCTTTGGCACACCGCGGAACAGGGAGGCGATCATAACACGATTGTTGACATAGACGCCGGCCGAGCTACCGCCAACGGCATCCACTCGCGGCATCTTTGCAGCAGCCTCCCTCAAGAGAGCCATGATATGTTCATAGTGGTACCCCGGGTCAGTTTGCTGACGCGGTTCCCAGACAACCTCTTTGCTAAAGATTGCCTCGCCATCGACGACGGCCGAAACCTTGACATCTGATGCCCCCAGATCAAAGCCAATACGGTAGCCATCCAGGTGACGACCGAGTGCTTGTTCGTTCTCACGTTGGGCAGGGACTTCGTCGGGGGGGCAAGAAAGGACAGTGAATGTCCTTTCGTAGACATCCTCTCCCATGAAGTGATAATCAAAGGCACGCGGGCCATCGGGGGAATAGCACCCTCTGATATAGGCACCGATGCGCTGCGGGCCGCCCACATAAAGCTTCCAACCGCCGCGCTGCCAAAGTAGGAATTTGACCAATCGCTCGGCATTCACAAAATTTGCATCGGAACGGGGGTGGTCGTCGGGGTAAACCTGTGTTTCGAAACGCGACACCGACCCGTCCGCCCGCTCCAGGCCAAGCACCAGGGGAACGCCTCCACCGATCTTCCTTAACGCCCCTTGGAATTCACGATTGGCCAACACCGCAGGACGAAATCCTTCATCCAGCGGCGGCACGAACCTCGGCTCCACAAGTTTGAAGGCTTCAATCATGATGTCACCCCCATTTCCAACCAGAGAGTATTCGATGATCCGGTGCAAGCTGTAGGTCCCAGATTTCTACCCCCCCCAATCCCTGTAAGGGGGAAAGCGCTCAGCCCTACCACCCTCGCGATTGGATCGGGCACCTATCCGCCGGAAGTCCCCCCTGCAAGGGGGGGGAGCGCTTAGTTCTCCCCCCCGGTGGGGGGAGTTGGAGGGGGGTGAAATTCTTGCGTTGGACCTTATACGCCCTCACCATCAAAACGGACATCACGGGTATCTCGTTCGACACCGGTGGGCACGGTGAGCGATGCATATAACTCGGGGCGACGCGTTTGGATCCAGCGCCGGCCGGTACTGACATCGAGCAATCCAGCGTCGAGATCAGCCACGACCATATCGTCACCGGCCTTCCACGTTTCTACCAGGACACGCCCATATGGGTCGATAATCATGGCGTTGCCGGTGCGTATCTCATCATCGTCAACGCCCACGCCGTTGCTGAAGACCAAGTACACCCCATTATCGTGGGCACGGGTCGGCAACCAGCGCATCAGCCACCCCCTGCCCTTAGGGCCACGAAGTTCTTCCTCGATCGCACCTGGGTTGCTGTGACGCTCCTCCCACAGCCCACGATCGACCAGGCCCATGGTGTGCGGGTCAGGAGATTTGCAGCCACCGGTTTGATGGGGCGCCAGTAGAATTTCTGCCCCTTGCAGGGCTGTGATGCGCACGTTCTCACCAATGTTGTTGTCGTAGCAAGTCAGCACACCTACCCGACAGCCGTGAGGCGTGTCAAACACCGTGAATTCGGAGCCAGACGATATGAATTCGCTCACAAAGGCGTGCAGCTTTCGATGGCGATAGCATTCGCCGTTGGGCATAGCCACCACATAGGTGTTGTAGAGGCGCCCGTCCTCGGCGAGTTCGACCAAGCCGGCGCCTATGGTCATATTGTGCTCTTTGGCCAAGCTGACAAGAACCTGGGATGACGGTCCATCAAAGACTGTTTCAGCAAGTTCGATCAACTCATGGCGGCCGAGATGCCTGAGGAACCAGTAGCCGGTAATGCAACACTCGGGAAATGCAATGATCTCCACCCCAGCCTGTGCAGCCCGATAGGCAAAATCACGAATCTTGTCCAGGTTGGCCTGCTTATCGCCCGGCGCGTGCTCGAATTGGACAGCAGCTACTCGTACGCTTCTTTTCATAAACTCTACGCCTCTATCTCAAACAGGCGATTTCACCCTGCAATGGCTTAATGGCAATCGCGATCAGAAGTAGACAACCTGATTCGTCTCAAGCGCCTCGCGGACTGCCAGCGCTGTCTTGACGGCCAATCGCCCCTGCTGGGGCGTACCTCGCTGGGGAGGGCGTTTCTCGCGGACGCAGTCCACGAAATAGGCCACCTGGGCATCGTAGGCATCACCGTCGGGAGCGGGGGGCAAGGGACGAGGCTCCGCACCCGATTCGTAAATCATTAAGCTTGTGCCAGAGGTAGTGCCCGCCTCAACCCCAGTGCCACCTGCACGGAATGCGAATTCCACCGAGCCCCTTTCGCACAACACCCGCAGCGTCATCGTGAACGGATAGCCATCAGGCATCAACACACTACCCTCAGCGAAGCAACCCACCTGGCCATAATCGAGCAGGGTCAGTGCCTGATCCCATCCGCCAGGGGCGCCTCGCTGGCCACGAGCGTATACCGATTTGGGCGTGCCAAAGAGCCAGTTAAGGGCATCCAAGTCATGAATATGCAGATCGTGTACGGCGCCACCGGTCCAATCGGGGTTGTTGAACCAATCCCCCCAGGTTGGCCTGGAGGAGAGGCGAGAGGCGGTTGCGGTCAGGGGCTTGCCTAACTCGCCACGCTTCACAAAGTCAACCAGAGCCACATATTCCGGCCAGAAGCGCAGCACGTGGGCCAGCATAAGGATTTGACCGCTCCGTTCAGCAGCGGCCATCATGGCATCACATTCTTCCACAGCCAAGCCCATCGGTTTTTCCAGAAGAACCGGTTTGCCAGAGTTCAGGGCGGCGATGGTATATTCCTGGTGCAGATGGGTAGGCAGGGTCACACTGACGAGATCAACCTGGGGATGGGTGGCCAGCGTCATAGCATCGGTGAAGGGTTCAGCGCCTACTTCCTCGGCGAGCGCGGCGGCCTTGTCGGCGGACCGCGAAGAAACACCCAGCACCCGAACGTCAGGCAGCTTGGCAAAGGCTCGGGCATGGGTACCCCCCATGAAGCCTGCGCCAAGGACTCCCACTCGGAGCATATTGGGTTCTCCTTTCAGTTACCCAAACCCAAAGGGTTTCAGGCGAGCCTGCGGTTCGCCCGCCCTTTAGGTCTTTATCCTTATGAAAGCCCCAGACTCTTGAGGTGTTCGTATGACACCTTCATTGAGCGATCGACTTCTGAAAGCGGGGGCCATGGCTCGCCCCGGAACTCAATCTCGACACTGGCCGGGCCGGTATAGCCCTCCTCATCCAGCAGTTTAAGAATAGCAGCAAAATCGAGCCGTCCCTCGCTGATGGCCGGGAAATTCCAGTCGCGCTGGCCGCCGCCCGTATCCTTGAGATGAATGTGAGCCAAATAGGGCACGACCGACCTCAAATCATCAACTGCCTCCACGCCGCCGTAGAACACGCAGTTGGCGGTATCGTAGTTGATCTTCACGTTGTCGCGGTCGATTTCCTTGATGACGGGAATGGAAAGCTGGCCAGAGGCCATAATGTCACCGTGTATCTCCAAGGCCAGGACCACACCACGCTGGGCCGCATAATCGGCCAGGTCGTGGATAAAGCCCATAAAAGAGGTCTTGTCCTCGTCCTCACTGTAGTGGCCGCCGATAGCCGTATTCATAATGGACAAGCCCAGCTTGGTGCACAGGTCAACCGCTTTCTTGCCATCCACCACTCCGCCAGCCGTAGTCAGATCCGAATGCCCGCTCAAGGCAGATGCCTTTAGGCCCAAACCATCCATCTTGGCTTTGAGTTCTGCGATCTGAGCATCGGTGGCTTCCAGAGGCACGTGTTCAGTCCAACCGCGCACAGCCGTGAGTTCGACGTACTTGAAACCAGCCTTAGCGATGCCCGCCAAAGCTTCGTCCAACCCATAGGTGTGATAACTGTTGGTGCTTGCCGCCAGGATATTATTCATCCTGCCATGCTCCTTTCTTCATCATACGGTAACTCGCCAACTATGCGCCGAGTCAGGCCTGTGTCCTGCGTACGAACACCCCACTGTCGGTCTTGTACAGTGCAATGGCCAAGGCCCCCAGCACCGCTGCGTCGGTTCTCAGCTCCGACAGTACGATATCTGGCATATGGGGTATCGCACCCTTCAGACGCGAACGAATGGGGTCAACGAATAGATCCCCGAACTCCGCCAGGTCGCCACTGATCACAATGCAGTCAGGGTCCAAAATACAAATCAGGTTGGCGACGGCAATACTCAGGTAATCCAGGGTTTCATCAAGCACAGATTGGGCCAGAGGATCGCCCTCTCTGACTGCTGAAAGCACCATCTCCGCTGTAAGCTTCGAGGGGTCGAACTCGTCACACTCGCGAAGAACCGAGGGCGCGCCCTTGACCAGGCGCGCCGAAGCACGCGCTGCGATGCCCATACTCCCTGCCAGACTCTCCAAACAGCCGTACTCGTCGTATTCGCGTCCCAGACAAGCTTCGTTGGGAATGATGTAACCCACCTCCCCGGCAGCGTCGTGAGATCCCCGGAAAAGTTGCCCGTTGAGGATAATGCCCGCCCCGATCCCGGCACCCAGCGAGATGCAAATTAGATTGCTCACGCCCTGTCCGGCACCTTGCCAGCTCTCGCCCAAGGCAATCAAGTTTACCTCGTTCTCCACAAAAACTGGAAGTTGTAGCGCTTCCTCAAGCCGGCTCTTAAGAGGCAAATCGCGCCAGCCAAGACTGGGTGCCCAGATAACAGTACCTGTCTCAAACGTAACGATCGAGGGTGCACCAATCCCAACACCGCGCACTGGAGGGCCGTAATCCCTGGACAGTTGAAGTAAATCTTCAATCAAGGAAATCAGGCATTGCACTCCCTCCTCACCTGGGACAGACGGCAGAACGCGGCGCTCCAGAATCTCACCGTTCAAATCAGACAAAGCACCCATCATATTCTTGTGTACGTAGACGCCGATAATCAAACTTGCGCGGGGGTTGAACTCAAGAAGAACGGGGCGCCGCCCATGTTGGGAGTGAACTGGGCTGCCCTCCAGCACGATGCCATTCTCGAGGAGATCGTTGACGATACGGGTGATGGTGGCGGGGCTGAGATGCAGACAGCGCGCAATCTCGGAGCGGCTAATTGGCCCCTGTTCACGGATCAGCTCCAAAACAGCAGCTTGATTAACCCGACGGAGGAAAGTCGCGTCACCCGCGTGCATCTTTGCCCCTCTCAACTGGTTATAGAACCTTTAACTAGCCACGTCGCCAGCGTGAAAATCTGGCTCAAATCCCATAGGAGTTTCCATCAATCGAGGTGGAACACAGTTCAGTGGGAATGAGGATCTGGTCTACAAACCAAGAAACGAGTCTGTGCCCCACAGGCAGCCATGATGCAGACAAGACAATTCCTTTCATCAAGAAATAATATACTTCAGTATGACTGATTTGTCAAGCGCCTATTTGGCTGCGTCCAATTCTTAGGCAATTGGGCAGACCAGGGGGAATCGGGGGACTCCCCCCGCGCCCGCCTGTGCTCTCCCAAATCTTGGGACGCACCCCCGTATTTCGATTCCAACCCAGAAGGCCAAAGTGGCTTCCTGGAACAGATCAAGTAAAATAGACGTCACGACTGAGCTACATCAGATTGTCAAGGGCGTTTATGTCAACAGGACTCAATACGGAACCTACACGTGGTGCCTGCTTGGTGAGCCGGTCACCATTCTACTACGGCTGGATCATCATTGTGGGCAGCACCATAGGGTTGATTATGACCAGCCCGGGGCAGACGTACGGCGTGTCGCCATTCGTTGAGCACCTGATCGCTGACCTGGGCATCAGCCGTTCGCTGATCAGTACCTTGTTCGCAGTTGGGCCGCTGGCAGGCAGTCTGGCCCTGCCTTTCATCGGGCGGGGAGTTGACAGGCGTGGTCCCCGTTTTATGGGTGTCCTCATCGCGGGCGCACTGGGTGTCTCGTGTATGGCTATGGGTCTCGTGGATAGCACAGTCACGCTGTGCTTGGGTTTTGTGGCACTGCGAACCTTTGGCAAGGGTGGTTTGGATCTGGTCAGCACCAACGTGATCAACCAGTGGTGGGTCCGGAGGCGGGGTATGGCGATTGGCATCGCCGGCCTGGGTATGTCACTGCTCGGTTTCGGGGCTTTTCCAGTTTTCGTCAACCGGCTCATCGCCGCTTATGGCTGGCGCTCGGCATACACGATCTTGGGCCTCATCCTGCTGCTGGTTATGGTCCCCGTGAGCTTCATCCTGTTTCGCGACCACCCGGAAGACTACGGGTTGAAGCCTGATGGTTATGTCAAGCACAGCACAGAATTGGAGAAAATAAGCGGTGAACATGGAGCGCAGGCTCAGCCTGAAGCAGTGCTTGAGGAAACCTGGACAGCAGGTGAAGCCGTCCGCACCGTCGCCTTTTGGATTCTTGTATTGGGCATTGGCTTCATTGTTATGGCCGGCACGGGACTTTTCTTTCACCTGGTGCGCATCTTCGGGGACAATGGCCTGAACGCGACCATCGCTGCAGCCGTCTTCGTCCCGATCGGGCTGACCCAGGCAGCCATCATCCTGAGCAGTGGCCTCCTTGCCGACCGGGTACCGGTCCGTTTTTTGCTAACTATCGCATTGGTAGTGCAGGCGCTGTCGCTCACCATAACCCAGTACATGCAAAGCGTCACCTTGGCATTGGTCTATGGCATCCTGCTGGGCATAACCGGGGGGCTAATGCGACTGGTAGCGAGCGTGGTGTGGGCCAACTATTTCGGACGACGTCACCTGGGGAGTATCACGGGCATCAGCTCTGTATTGCTGATCGGGGGGTCGGCGCTGGGGCCAGTGCCGTTGGGCATCGCGCGTGACCAACTGGGGAGTTATCAGGCACCGCTGATTGCGATGTCTGTCATTTCGCTGGTCCTGGCCGTTGCCAGCTTATTCGCCAAGCGTCCGGCAAGGGCGTTCGCTCCAGAACCACAAATTAAAACCTCGTAGTCTCCCCTTTTTCCCGCTTATTTGCGCTGGCGCAAAGACAGAGCCCAATACCCTGTGTACACTGGGGAGGAGGGGAAGTCTTATGGCGCACCCAAGTCTCAAATCTAACCTCAGCGTATACGACGTGCTGGAGCAATGGCCGCAAACCATTCCGACCTTCTTCCGTCACCGGATGGCCTGTGTCGGCTGCCCCTTAGCCCATCTCGCGACTCTGGCTGAGGTAGCGGCGATCTATGATCTGGATCTCGCCCTATTCCTACTTGAGTTACAACAAACGGTTGAGTTGAAGCACAAAATGGAGCGGGGTGAATGACGTGAACCGGATAGGCCTCCCAGTCACAATCATATCGCTTTCGCTGATGATGACAGCCTGCATCAGTGTTACCCCCTTGGGCCGAGAAATCGTCGAAGCACCGTCGCCGACGCAAGCTGTAATTCAGACTTCTACTCCAAGCCTCACATCCAGCGCGACTCACACACCCTCACCGAGTCCAATGCCCAGTGCCACCCAGACTTCGTCGACACCAGCGCAGCATGTACAACCTGGTAGTAAGCCGACGGTTACAGCGACACCAACACACACATCCGCTCCAACGCCGACAGCTAGTGACACACCATTGCCACCATCACCGACGCCAACAGAAACAGTGTCTCCCGCGCCAGTTGTGCCAACTGCCACGCCGGGCCCGGACAGCCAGGTTGAAACCGAGAATGCAACCTACCGCTACTATCCAATCGGCACAGCCCAACCTGAGCTATCACAGCCCTGCCCCGGCTGTCCCAGAGCGCCCGGCTACATCATTGGACGCGTAGTCGACGCCAATGGTAACCCTCTTGCCGGCGTGCGACTGACCTGTTACAATGACTGGCATCGCTACCCGGTTGTCGGCTCCAAGGGAGGCGGCGAATACGATATTCCCGTCCTTCAAGCCGAGACTACCTGGTACGTCGTAGTCCTCGATGTGTCAGACCAGCCAATTAGCCCCGAAGCAGCGATCCAGTTCAATCCGCTCCAAGCCTGTTGGTACCGCCTCGACTGGCAGCGCATCGATTGAAAGACAAAGGAGCATCGCATCGATTCCGGGCGGTATGCTTCAAACAAACTGGTCAAGATAAATTGGGAAACAAAAACCTCGCTGAAACTCCCTCTTGACAAAGATTGCAATCTATGCTATACTGTATCTAGATACAAATTGTACATAGATAAGGGTCAACATTAGTTCAGGAGAGAGAATGCCCCAGAGAAGACGCCGAAGAGGTAAAGGGGGAGGAAGAGGAAGAGGAGCTGCCGGAGGAGGGATACGCCGCTTCATGGAGCCGTGCCTGCTGTTACTCCTACATAAGGGACCAAGTCACGGCTACGAGCTGGTCAGCGCGCTGGAGCCCTTCGGAATGGATGAAATAGCCCCCGGTCCGGTCTATCGCACTCTGCGCGAACTGGAAGCAGGCGGGTTAATCCAGTCAGAGTGGGATACTGAATCTTCTGGGGGGCCGGCACGCCGGGTGTACCGCTTGACAGAGGATGGGCACCATCACCTGTCCGACTGGGTGGAAAGCCTGCAGCAAACAGACAGTGTGCTTCATCACTTCTTAGCCACCTACGACCGGCACATCAGAGATGGTAAGGGTGAATATCACTGAGATTTGTATTGACCCACTAGACTTAAACCGATTCTTCAAAAAACTCTAACACGGAAAGGAGGTGAATACAATGCCAAGAGGCGATCGCACAGGCCCGGCAGGTATGGGCCCGATGACAGGACGCGGTATGGGTTACTGCACCGGATATGACGCCCCTGGTTACGCTAGCCCAGGGCCAGGTTTCGGCCGAGGGCGAGGCGGATGGTGGGGCGGCGGTCCGGGCTGGCGGGGTGGTGGGCGAGGGTGGCGCCATCGCTACTACGCCACCGGCGTTCCCGGCTGGGCGGCCTGGGATTACGGTCCCTATGCGCCACTGCCGACCGAAACGCAGGAAACCGAGATGCTCAAGAATCAGGCTGGGGCGCTCCAGCGCGAGTTGGAAGCCATCAACAAACGCCTGGAAGAACTTGAGAAGAAAGAGTAGCCGTCATATCGGGGCGGGTGCAACAGGTCGTCAAACTTTGTCACCCGCCCCGAGCTCCCAACTCGCGCCCTTCGCTGCGGGGGGCGACGTGTCAGGAAGCTACAGTATACCACTGACCAAGAGAATTTACGAATGACAAGGAGGTGAGCAAATTGCTATACATAGATCGCACCGTATGCACAGGATGCGCAGCCTGCGTTGATGCCTGTCCCACCGGCGCGATCAGCTTTGATGATAGCCAAGGTTTATCCACCATCGACCCGGCACTGTGCAATGAGTGCCTGGCTTGCCTGGACGTATGCTCCAACCAAGCCATCCAGCAAACAGAGTTTCCTGACCTGGTGCCAGTTATGGAAGGCGAGGTCGTGGAGGGTGAAGTCGTCAGGCGCGAGGTGGTGCCAGCCCGAACCATTGAGGTACCGGTCACGTCCCGGCAGCCTGGCCAACTGGTGTCCCTGGCGGGCACGGCGCTGACGGCGATGGGTAGCTGGCTTCTGCCGCGCGCCGCCGATGCGCTGGTGGCTGCCGTCGAGCGCCGGCTGGTGAGCGGATCGGATCAAGTCTCGTCAGCCACCTCGGCCCGATCAGAGAACAAACCCTTTGGCAGGCAAATGGGTGGTCGAGGAGGCGGCCGATCTCGTCAACGTCGAAGGCGCCGTCGGGGTCGGTAAGGTAATATATCAAAGGTCGTTTTGGTGAAGGCTCGACCAAAATCATCTGAACTGCTGCGGTCAGGCACTGGTTGGAGTCATATCCTCCTGTTAACGATCTTGCTAGTCCTCAGCGGATGCTGGCCTATTGCGGAAAGGGTGCACGAAACACCCTTTCCGTCTCAGTTTGCGACTGGACCGGTCTTGCCGCCCCCGACTGATTCAGCAACACGTAACCCAACTTCGCTGCCAGCAACTCCCACCCCAAGCGCCGGGAGCCTTTCCCGATCCCTAATCTCAAATACCCCGACTACATCAACTGAGGCCGCAATAGCTGAAGACACCGCCCTGGCAAAAGTAGATGAAAGACAAGGTCCCGTGAGAATCACCATCGTCTACGACAACAACCCTTACGACCCACGACTCAAAACCAAATGGGGGTTTGCCTGTCTGGTCCAGACCGGAGAGACGACCCTCCTCTTTGACACCGGCGGCGATGGGGCCACCTTGCTGAACAATATGGCAACGCTGGGAATTGAGCCGGAGAGCATCGAGGCAATCGTGCTTTCTCATTTCCACGGTGACCACACCGGTGGCGTGAATAGCCTCCTGGCCAGCGGGGTCCGCCCTATGGTGTACGTCCCGCGCTCCTTCCCGGCCAGTTTCAAGTCCCAAGTTCAAGCTATCACTGACTTGACGGGGATCGAGCAAGGCATGCAGATAGCTGACGGTGTGTACACCACCGGCGAGATGGGCTCAGGCATCATTGAACAAGCCCTGGTGGTAAACACAAGCAAGGGGTTGGTGGTCGTCACAGGTTGCGCCCATCCGGGGGTAGCAGAGATGGTATGCAAGGCAAAGGAGATTGGTGGGGACGAAGTTTACCTGGTGCTAGGCGGTTTCCACCTGGGTGGGGCGAGTGAGGAGAGGATAAAGGCAATCATACGCGATTTCCAGCAGACGGGAGTCCAGAAAGTGGCTCCCTGTCATTGCACAGGCGATAAAGCCATCAGCCTTTTCCGCGAAGCGTACGGGGAAGACTTTATACAAAACGGTGTAGGTCAGGTGATGGAGATCGTACCTTGACCGAAATTGACAATGAAACGAGTTCTCAATCGATATTGGATTCTCTCGAGTTGTTGATAGCACAGACCTCGACCTTTGCGCTTCTGCGCCGTTTCACTTTATGTATACTACTTATCTTCACTACAGCTTTTCTCCCCAATGGATGGCGTTCCCCTCCTCAAAACACCGCTGCTGACTCCTCCAATTGGGAACACTGGGATGAGGGGCTGCCTTCTTTTGCTCCCGTATTGAGCTTGGCTGTAGACCCAGAGCATCCTACCACCTTGTACGCTGGAACTTATAGCTTACCGGGCTTATGGCATTCTACCGATGGTGGGGGAACCTGGGAATGGGAGGGCCAAGCAGAAGACCTCGCGGGACCTCATAACCATCCAGTCTTCTCTCTTCTGTCAGATAACAAACATCAAGGCTGGTGGGCAGGGACGTCGGCCGGGCTATTCTTCCGGTCGGCGACCTCAAGCGACTGGCAGCCAGTTGCCGATCTCGATGAGCCGACCTTTGCATTGTGGTTGGATGAGGCCGGGCGTGTCTATGCTGTCCAGGCAGGAGAAGGCCTATTTCGCTTGGAAGAGGAAAATACCTGGACGTGCATTCGGCAGGAACCCCGGGCCTTAACAGTGGCCACATCTCCCACAGGCCGTCACGTTTTTTTGGGCACCGCTGGCAACGGCCTCTGGGTGAGCCACGACAGCGGAGAAAAGTGGCTCCAGGTACCAGAATGGCAGGAAGAATATATTACGGCTCTGATGGTAGACCGGGACAAAGGCCGTCGGGTCTATGCCAGTACATCCAGTCAAGTGTATCATTCTGAGGATTTCGGCCGCACCTGGCAGCCGATCCCGGAGCTGGATGATCACGTGTATGCCTTTGCCGTGGCCCCGGATGGCGCCCTCTATGCGGGGTTGACCGGGCGAGTTGCCCGGTCACAGGACAGCGGGCAAACGTGGGGTTTTCCGGGGGAGGGTGACACCGGTTTGAATCTCCAAATGCCTGTTCTGGATCTCGTCGCCGCCCACCAACCGGGGGACGGTTATGTGTTGTATGCGGCCACTCGAGAAGGTGTCTATCGGAGCATCGACCGGGGGAAGACCTGGCAACGACACCAGAAGGGGCTGGGAAGAGTTGAAGTCAAAGCCCTTGCCTGGGATGGCGAAGGGGGGATACTGGCAGCAACGCTGTCAGGCCTGTATCGAAGACCACGTGGGCACGATCAATGGGAGTCCACAGCTCCAGCCTTCAGGCACAAACACTTCTACGCCTTCTCGAACAACGACTCCTATTCTACGATCTACGCCGGTATGCAAAGTGGTTTGGTGCGGACCACAGATGGTGGAAAGACGTGGGAGGAAGTGATTTCCGACCTGACACCAACTGCAATGCCCGGCGTCTTGGTGGACCCCGAGGACGCCAACCACGTGTTTATCCGGCTGGCTTTCGAGCGCGTCTACGAGAGCCAGGACGGAGGAGAAAACTGGGAAGCGCGTTGGGAAGGGATGGAGACACATCACGTAGTGCTATCAATGACGCGCTCTCCATCCGGGCAGCTTTGGGCTGGGACCCAGGATGGGCTCTTTAGCTGGGATCGACAACGAGATCTGTGGGAACGGCACTCTCTACCTCTTGAGAACCAGAGCATCTTCGCCATCGCCTTTGATTCAGAAGGCAAGACAGGTTATGTTGGAGCAACCAGAGGACTGTTGTGCCGGCAGGACGGGAACCATTGGCATCACTGTGCTGCCAGAACGATCGACCAGACGGTGACATCGCTGGCTGTGCTACCAAACGGACATGTCTACGCCGGCACGCGATATGCCGGTCTTTACAAATCCTGTGACCAAGGATATACCTGGCAACAGGTCTCTGACATCCCGGCCGATTGCAGTATCAACGCTCTATTGGCCGATACTGAGGAAAACACCATCTACGTCGCCACCGACCGGGGTCTATTTCGGGGTGGAGATGCAGCCTGCCCGCCGTCCGAGACATCGCCTGGGGGCGGAATACGGGAAGAGTCAGCGGATCACATTTGGCTGAAACGGATGCTCTCCCTATCAAGACGGTATCCCCAAGTCGGATCCTTGCCAGCCGTACACACCCTTAGAGCTGACGACAGTCTTTTGCGACAAGCCAAAGATATTGGATTTCGGACGGTAGTTCAGGTGCTTTCCTGGGAGGAGACCGAGCCCACGCAAGGTGAATGGCACTGGGAGTATCCTGACTTTTTGGTGCGGTCCGCAGACTTCTATGGCCTGGACTTGGTCATACGCCTTGATCACCCGCCTGAGTGGGCCATGCAAGCAAAGGAGGTAGCGGCCGGCGGTCACACAACGCCTTTCGATGTAGATGCGTATTTGAGATTTATTGAGGCAGTTACCAAACGCTATCAAGGGCGCATCCAGGGGTACATTATCTGGAATGAACCGAATCTGGCCGCCGAATGGGGAGCGGCGCCTGATCCAGTCGCCTATACAAAGTTACTGCAACGCGCTTATATCGTCGTCAAACAGAACGATCCTTTTGCGTTAGTGATTAGCGCCGGATTGGCACCTACTAATACAGGAACCCAAACAAGCACAGGCGTGCTAAACGAAGAGGCTATGGACGACCGGGCCTTCCTGGAAGCCATGTATCAGGCTGGGGCGCGTCCATTTTTCGACGCGCTCGGTGCTCATCCGTATGGCTTTGCCTATCCGCCTGACGACCCACCGGGCGCTCATGGCGGGCTCAACATGAACAGGTTACTGGACCTCCGCACCATTATGGAAGCCAATGGGGATGGATCAAAGACTGTCTGGGCCACCGAAGTCGGCTGGACGACACAAGGCAGGGGTGAACACGCCTGGCTGACGGTAACCCCACAGGAGCAAGCCGATTATTTGGTAAGTGCCTGGTCAAAAACGCGAGACGAATTCCCCTGGCTGAGAGGATTCACAGTGTGGAACTTGAGCCGGGGGTTACCGGAGGGAGACGAAAAAGCTGGATATAGTCTGCTGTACGGAGACGGAACGCCCAAGCCTGCCTGTGAAGCACTCCAAGAGACATTCTCCTCAGCAGATATCGGATCTAATGTACCTGATCCGGCGAGAGTCTTGAACTCGCTCCTGCCCCCCTCATCACGTGTCTTCATCTTGGGCCAAGATGAAGAAGTCCATCTCGGGGACAGCGAATGACCGCCTTTCCGACCCCTGTATGGGGCCCAGTATCCCAGTGTGACCTGGAAAACCGGGTTTTACGTCCAACACCCCGAGCCAGGTCCCTGGGAATTACACATGGTCCTGCAAGGCCACGAACCCACCAATGCTGTATTCCTCAACGGCCACTTCCTGGGGTATCTTCCTATGAAGGATTGGGTATATTCCTGGGTGTCGGCCAAATTCTACGTCCC
>Ga0180438_10005764_pt1 | contig 17057 bp, 9 predicted proteins | sample SS_ome_12_FD_132455 | JGI IMG/M metagenome (GOLD analysis project Ga0180438, IMG submission 132455) | Hypersaline lake sediment archaeal communities from the Salton Sea, California, USA - SS_3_D_2 metaG | ecosystem: Environmental > Aquatic > Non-marine Saline and Alkaline > Hypersaline >...
CGTAGTTGTCACCAAAACGAATTCTCCCGGAAGTCAGAGAGAGTATTTTTTCGTACTCTTCTTTAGCCCTCTCCAAATTTCCTGACTTATAATACGCGGAAGCCAAAGCCTCGATATATAAAGCATGGGGACCTGTGTACCTTTGAAAGGGTAATAAGGATATGCCTTCTTCAATATTTTCTACAGCTTCGGCAAAATTCCTTCTTTTAAGCTCGATTCTTCCCAGCAAATGCTGATACAACCGTATCGATTTTTTATTCAAATCTTTTTCAACGATATTCTTGAGCTCACGGGCAGCTCTTTGAGCTTCGTTGATATTATCCATCTCGAGGCAAATCATTCCTTCTATCAACAAAATGAATTCTTGCCCGGATAAGCTACCAACCTCAACATAACCCCTCTGCGCTTTATCACATTCTTCCAAAGCCGCTTCAAGATTTCCTGACTTTAAATAACAGTAGGCTATGTGAACATGATAATTCGATTTCCACTCCACCTCACCCATGCTTTCTGCAAGTTCAATCCCCTGTTTAAACATGTTTAAGGATTCATCGAACCTGCCTTGAGTCATATATAAATATCCAAGATTCCGAATGCCATTGTTATTGGCTGCTTTTTCCTCAAGAGCCAACATTTTCCGGAATTGTTCTTCTGCCTTCACAAATTCCCCCTGAAGCATGTAAATATGCCCTTTCACGCGATAGGGGCTGAAAATCGGTGGAGAGAGGAAAAAGGCTTTATCCACTTCAGCATGAGCGAGATCGTATTTTCCCTGACAGAGATAATTCTGAGCAAGATCACGGCGCATGAGAGAGTTATCACTGAAATTCTCGATAAATTCCTCTGTAGCTTCTCTGGATTTATCATACAAGCCCATACACATGTACACTATGCCAAGGTCAAAATAGAGGAGTGTGCTTTCAATTTTATTCTTTCGGCTAACCTCAAGAACCTCAAGAGCCTTGCCCCACTCTTCAATATTAATATACAAATCACGCAGACCCGCATTTCCAATCTCATCTTCCGGGTAAAGCTCCAAAAATTTATTATAAGCTTTGAATGCTTCATCATAAGTTTCTTCTGCCAGGCTGTAAAAATCCCCTCTGATGAGATAGAGCTCTCTCTCAGAAATCCGATCTGTCAATTCCAGGGCCTTCTTTAAAAATTCAATCCTAAGGTTCCGGTAACCTATGCTATTGTAATTCTGGGCTATAGCTCTGTAAGCCAAAGCAAACTCAGGATCGATAGCGATTGCTCTCTCCATGTACCGAATGCTCTGGCGGTAGTCTGAGATATTCCGAAATCCCATCCCATCTGTATAAAGTTTTAGAGCCTCAGGAGAGGCGGTTGTGATCTTCCCGACATCTTTATCGATGTCACTGGCTATAGCCTCCTGTGAAAGATTCAAAGCCACTTTGATCTGTTTTGTCAGCTCGTCCACCCTGGCCGGGATTTCTTCCTCGCTTTGGCATTCTGTTTCTATAGATTGAATGACTTCCGCTGTTCGCGGTTTCTGGAGCACTACTGTAATGATTAAATTGCCGCCGGCTCGGATATAGCTTCCCTTTAAGACATGGTTGACTCTGCCTTCTTCCGCAACCTTCACTAAATCTTCAGAGGAATATTTTTCAGCCTCGAGGAGATTGAGTTTTTTGAGGATGCTAAAGATCCTGTCACTGCTCAAAACATTGACAAGCTTTGACTGACTGAGGTCGGTGATCAACAACTCGGAAAGACCTGTTCTCCAGCTCGAGAGATTCTCATCGCCGGAAATATTCTCAAAGTAGATTATGGCCAGAGATGGTTTATCTGTGGGGATGGGAGCCAGCTCCTTTTGGGGAATCAGCTTCAAGATAATAAACGCTATGATGACCAAAGCAATAATGATTAAAGCAGGAATGAACAGTTTTTTCGGGCTGAAAGTGACTGTGATCTCCCTCGAAGTGGAGGGCCTTCTTTTGGGAACCACTTTTTCTGTTGTGGGGATCCCCTTCTCTAATCTGGACAGTTCAGAAAGAAGCTCTTCGGCGCTTTGAAACCTGTTTGATTTATCTTTTTCGATGCAGCGCAGAATCAGCTGGCTGAGTTCCTCTGGAATCTGGGCATTGATCTCCCTGGGATCCTTTGGTATTTCGCCCTTGTGTTTCATGGCGATGCTGAGTGGTGTCTCTCCCTCGAACGGGATACGGCCGGTGACCATTTCATAAAGAATCACTCCGAGCGAATAAATATCCGACCTCTTATCCACCTCTTTAGCTTCAGCCTGCTCCGGGGACATGTATTCAGGCGTCCCGACCATCACGCCTGCGCCGGTTATCCCTTTTGTTTTGAGGGAGCGGGCTATTCCAAAATCCATAATTCGGGCGTTGCCGTCCTTGTCGATCATGATATTTTGCGGTTTCAGGTCACGGTGCACAACCCCTCGTCCATGAGCCTCTATTAATCCCTCACTCGCTTGTTTGGCGATGAAAACTGCTTTTCCTGCACTCAGCGGTCCGGCTCTCCTGACAAAGCTCTTTAAATCTTCACCGGATACGTACTCCATGGTGATGTAGTACGTGCCTTCTTCCTTGTTGAGGTCGTACATGCGGCAGATATTCTTATGGGCAATGTCCCGGGCAATTTTCAGCTCATTCCTAAAACGCTCGATAGTCTTTTCGTCAGAGGCCACTTCGGGCTTGATGAGTTTCAAGGCCACTTTCCCTTGGATCTCTTTATCGAATGCTTTGTAGACTCTTCCCATGCCTCCCTTGCCCAGTTCTTCGATGATCTGGTATCTGCCGGCAAAGGTGGAGCCTGTAGTTAATTCTTCTTTGGGAGTTTCAAGAGTCTCAGTATGGGAAACCGCGGCTTCTTCTAACGGTTTGAGCAGGGCGGCACATTTCCCGCAGTAGAGCGTATCTTCAGGGTTGTCAAACTGGCATTTGGGGCATTTAATGGACACTTTTTTTCCCTTATCTGAGTTGACAAAAGAATAACAATTCATAAAAAAAGAGTCAAATCATCAAATCAGTGAAGGGAAGTGTGAATCGGGGTCAGACCTTAGTAACTTCAGTAATTTCAGTGATCGGGATCAGATCTTAGCCTGAACCGTGAACCGTGATCAGGCCCTAGTCACTTCTGTTATTCAATAAATTTTCTTAGTTCGAGTAAGTCAAGATAAATTAAAATCTAAAGAATGATCGAACTGGGATCAGGCCTTAGTCACTTCAGTCGTTTCAGTCGCAGACCTCAGTCAGTATTCAATTATCTTGCTTTAGAGAAGGCATGTTAGGCTCATTTCCTAAATAAAGAAGGAAAAAACCAAATAATCAAAGTCACTAAGTCTTTCCCATTCTCCGCTCTGTAGACATTTTTCGATGAAACTGATAAATTTTGCAGCTTAATTGTTAAAAACTCGGAGAATGCGATGAAACTAAAATTCCTGGGCGCCACACGTCAGGTGACAGGGTCCGCCTATTTCCTGGAAGCTGATGGATTGAAGCTCCTTGTGGATTGCGGCCTGTTTCAGGAGCGTGAATTCTCTTACAGAAATTGGGAGAGTTTTCCGGTTCCTCCGGATCAAATAGACTATATTCTTCTGACGCATGTTCATCTGGACCATTCCGGGCTTATTCCAAAGCTTGTCAGGGAAGGATTTACTGGAGACATACTGACTACCTCTGCATCCAGAGAGATGTACCCGATCGTGATCCTGGATTCTGCCCGGATCCAGGAAGAAGATGCCGCTTTCAAGAAAAAACGGCACAAAAAGGAAGGAAGAAAGGGCGCGTATCCGGAAATTCCGCTTTACACAGTCAAGGATGCAAGGCAGTGTTTACGCTTGCTGAAGGATGTACCCTACAACGAATATATCGATTTAAACAGCCAGGTAAAAGTATGTTTCCACGATGCCGGCCATATCCTGGGTTCGGCCATGATCGAAGTCATCCTCGAGAATGAGGAAGGAAAGAAAAATATTATATTTTCCGGTGATATCGGGCAGTGGGATAAGCCACTTGTGAAAGATCCGACTTATTTCGACAGCGCCGATTATGTGGTCATGGAGTCGACCTACGGGAACCGCAACCATGATGACCCCAAAAATGTGGATAAAAAGCTGTGCACGATCATCAATGAAACAGTGAAGGCTGGAGGAAACATTCTTATTCCGATATTCGCTATCGAACGCGCCCAGGAACTGCTTTTCCATATCAGCCGTCTAGCCAGGGAAAAAAGGAACCCGTATCTCATGACATTCCTCAACAGCCCTATGGCTGTTGAAATCACAAAGGTTTTTAAAAGATCCAAGAGGTTTTTCGACAAAGAAACACTGGATCTGTTCAAGAAGGGGCAGTCACCTTTCGACTTTCCGGGATTAAGGCTGGTGCAATCGGTTGAAGCCTCCAAAGCCATCAATGAGATCAGAGGCTCAACTATCATCATGGCTGGCTCGGGGATGATCACAGGAGGACGGATCAAACATCATCTCATAAGAAACATCACCCGTCCGGAATCCACTCTCCTCTTTGTCGGATATCAAGCGGCCGGCACGCTGGGCAGACTGATTCTGGACGGAAAACCTGAAGTGAGAATTCACGGTCAGCTTTATCCGGTGCGGATGAGAGTCGAGCAGATCCTGGGATTTTCCGCCCATGCGGACAAGGCCGATCTAAAGCAATGGCTCAACCATTTCAAGCAACCACCCAAGCAATTATTTCTCACTCATGGCGAAGAAAAATCGATCTTGAGCTTATCCGATGCCATCCGTTCCATGGACGGATGGAAAGTGAGCGCCCCGGAATACCAGGAAGAATTCCAACTGTGACTGGAGTCAGGCCTGAGTCACTTCAGAAACTCAAGAAATTTTCTTATTTAAGGGAAGGTAAGATAAATTAGGATCTAAAGAAAGGAAAAAAAAGAGGCCTGCTCTTTATGCTCGGTAATTAGGTAACATTTTTGTGTGTCATTGCGAGCGAAGCGTGGCAATCTCGTTGAGAGAAATAATATTATTACGGGAATGAAAGTATCCTTTTTATGAGATTGCCACGCTTCGCTCGCAATGACACTTCTATCATCAGTATTTTCAACAAAAGTGTTACTTAATTACTGAGTATAAACACCTGTCCCATTTTTCCATAAATAAAGGAGGAAAAAAACTATCTTTCTATAGTTACTGAAGTGACTCAGGCCTGACCTTAGATTTCACTGAAGTGACTAAGGTCTGACCCTGAATTTTAATGAAATTATTAATGTCTGACCCCAAATTTTGCTATTTAGTCTCTTCTGATTTGAGCTCAGTCGTCGGTTTGAGGACGACATCATCCCGGACATAGGTGACGCTGGGTTTGCGGAGCATGTGCTGGAACTCATCGGGAGAAAGGTCATCCCGCACCGAAGCCTCGATATTCTTTCCGAAATACAACTTCTTATTCACTGACTCGACCAGGCTGTTGATCCGGATGTAGGTTTTGGCCTTGGCTTCCTCGACAATAATTGTAATATGGTCATCCCGTTTGACAATGGCTTTCACTTCGGGAAATTTCGAAATCTTCGAGGAGAAACGCTTGAGCATCCGGTTCTTCCTGTTGCGGATGTAGCGGTAGAGGATAAGGCTAATAACCGCTAGAGCAATCAGAGCGCCCGCTTCAATCTTCGTGAAAATTAATAATGCCGCCAATGCCAGACCAATAACGAAAATAGCGATTCCTGTGGGGCCGAAGGGCAGCGAGGCACTCACACCTTCAAAAAAAGTGCGAATCCTTTCTCCTGCAGGAATCGAGCGCTGGATCCCGGAATCAATGTCATTTTTCAACCTCTTCAAATCTGCGGCAAGAGCACGGGCATTCTTGTACCTGTCTGCAGGCTTCTTGCGCAGGCAGCGGGATACGACTCGATGGAGCTCGGGTGGAAGATTCCTGCGGATGAATGTCACAGGACGCGCCTCATCGAAGGCGATGGAATGCATGGTGTCGAGCGGAGTATCCCCCTTAAAGGGCAATTCGCCGGTCACCATCTCATAGAGGACGATTCCCATGGAGAAGACATCACTGGCCTGATTGACAGGCAGGCCGCGCGCCTGCTCCGGACTCATGTAGGCGGCAGTGCCCATCACGGTTCCGGGCTGAGTATGAGAATACGTCTCGGTCTCTTTTAGGTCCTGAACATCGCTCTCTTCATCGGCCGAGACAGGGTCAAGCAGCTTTGCCAGTCCAAAGTCGAGAAGCTTCGCATGTCCATCCCGGGTGACCATGATGTTATCGGATTTAATATCCCGGTGAACGATGTTCGCCTCATGGGCTTTGCTCAGCCCCTCAGCCACCTGAAGAGCAATCTCCACTGACCCGATTAGATCCAGTTCGCGTTTATCGATCAATTGGCTGACAGTCTGTCCCTCGACGAACTCCATGGCAATGAAGGTCGTTCCTTCGATTTCATCAACATCATAGATCTGGGCGATTGATGGATGTGTGACTGTAGAGGCGGCTTTCGCTTCCTGAAGAAACCGCCTTCTTCGGTCCGGATTTGCGGTCAAGTCAGCCCTGAGCACCTTTAAAGCCACCGGCCTATCCAGACGGACGTCGCGGGCCCGGTAGACCACTCCCATACCTCCCCTGCCAAGGAGTTTTTCAATCTTGAAGTGTTTAAGTTCTTTTCCGAGCATCTTTCTATTTAATACGTAATTTGATGTAAATGGCTCAAGTTTTTCATAGTTTTCTGATTTATATCATATCATCTTTATATATTAAATCAAAAAAATTGACCAAAAAGTACACAGAGCTAAGTAAAAAGGCGGAAGCTCTTTCTTTTTAGCATTCATGTTAACTTCTTTGTTCATCTGTCGAATGACTCTATCCTTTAAATTTCATTTCTTTATAGATATATACGAAAATGAGACAAGGATTACATCCAACGAAAGTCGGATGTTCAAAAAACACGACTTTGGTCGTATGTGTTTTTATTCTGGAATAAGGGCTCAATGAGCTTTAGTGAGCTTTAGGATCAGACCTCAAAAACTTCAATAGTTTGAATCTTTTCGGGTTGGAATTTAGGATGAAAGGGATTGCTTAAAGATAACGACATAAAGCCAGCCAGAAAAGATTATTCAGTACTAAGTCTTTTGAACTCTTTCTCGGATTCACCCGTCTTTTTTTATCTGTCCCCGAAAATCTCCGGTAAATTCTTCACTCTGTATTCCACGTACACGTCCCTGTCTTCCTTCTCTTCTTTCAGCCCGAATCCATATTCGTAATATTCGGCATCTTCAAGGGGAAGCCCTTCGGGAGGATTCAAAACATAAAGAAATTTCCCTTCTGGGTCATAGACATCAATCGTGTATTTTTCTATTCCTGAGATCGAATAAACGGCTGTATAACCTCGGGAAAGTAGTTTAAGCGCTCTCATGGCACAGAGCTTATCCGGATAGCCTTTGACAATAAAATCAACAGGCTTCTCAAATATACTCATGATAATTTCATTTTTTTCTTTAAGAGTGAGCGAGATATGATTATATTCTCTATCGATAACATGAGCTGTCTTCCCATCCAATTCATAGACAGAGATCTTGTATTCTGTGTTTAACGCTGCATAAATCCGGCGTTTGTAATCGTCATACAAGCAATAAACCCTGGGAGTGGCCCAGCTTTCTGCAAAAGCAGATTTCCCCACTCGAATCATTCCCACATTTTTGGCTTCGAAGAAATCAATCAGGATATTGTCTTTTTCGCCCGAAACTATCTCCACGAGAGAAACGACATCCCAATTCTGTGTTCCCTCATCTTCTTCTTTAACCTGCCTTCGTTTCCCCATAAAGCGGTTTTCATCGATAAAGGTAATGGGATTATAAGAATTGCTCAATTTGAACTCTCCCAAAAGATTCCTATCCATATCGAACCTGGAAATCTTGAATCCTCCTTTTGCCCAGATTTCCCCTTTCTTGACAAAATCGAAATAAACACCGCTGAACTGAGGGAACTCGCCCGGCCCCCGCCCTCTGCGGATGAAGGAGCCGAGAAATTTCCCGACGCTGTTGAACTGGAAGGCTTTTATTGTCTTCGAATCATAAAAATAGATATTCCCATCGAGGTCTTTCCAGAACCCACTGAAAATAATAAAATCTTCCGCATTTATTTCCAGAGGATCAATTCTCATAATTTCTTCCACTTCCAGGTCGATGGTTCCCTTGAGAGGTTCGGCGGGATTGTGGACGTGCTTCACGCCGTCAATGATCTCGGTTGTGATTCCGCTTTCTTTACATCCATAGGATATAAACATGACGAAAAGAGTGAAAAGGAATAAAACTGGACGGCTTGGTTTGCATTTTTGCCTGTTCTTCATTCTGATTCCCTCCCATTACATAGTACGCCAATATTTCCCATTTCGATGCTAAAAAACAACACTTCTTAATCTGTTTCCAGTCGCTGACTCTTTTATTTTTTTATAACACAGGGCGTGGAAGCGGTCAAACGATGAGAAAATGACAGGAAATATCCGGAAGGATTCCTCTGAATCTCATTCCAAGAACTTAGCATTGATTCTAATCTCAAACGGCTCAATCTCGTCTGTTGCTTTCCGCAGTCCAGAAGTGTTATTTTTAATATTCAGCTTTAAACAGGGATTATAAGGCAACCTTTTAGCCGTAATTAAACGTTTTTATGAATGAATTCTTCAATTATCTAATTAACCTGAGTTATTCACAAGATATGCCGACACTGTACATTATTTTCAATGATATGAGCTCGTTAGACAATTTTTTCTTAAGATCAGGATTCAAATTTTTTTATTTCATTCATTCTCTCTGTGTTGGCATCTTTTGCCTTTCAGGTTAATTTATGAGGAGTAATCCGATGAACAGCAAAAATAATTATTTTTTCAGAGTTTTTGCGGCTTTGATTCTTCTCGTTGGATTCTTTCTTGCGCCTCTTCAGGCTGTCGAAGAAATCCAGACCGCAAAGATAACGGGTTTTGATGAACTGAAGACAGCGATTGTCCGTGTCCAGGAGCAGATCCTGGCCACCCCGGAAGATGCAGACCTCCGCTGTCAACTGGCTGCACTCCTTCTCAAGGAAGGGCGGTATGAGGAGGCCGAACAATCCCTGCACAAGGCCCTGCAGATCGAACCGAATCATGTCAAAAGCCTTCTCATTCTGTCCAACCTCTACAGGCGGAAATATGAGTTTGACAAGGGACAGGAAGTCCTGCAGGAATTGAAATCACTGATTCCTGAGAACGAAAAGGTCCAGCTTCTCGAAGCCGGTTATGCCATCGACAGTATGGATTTTGATAAGGCCAAGGCCATCTTTCAGCGCCTGCTGGAAAAAAATCCTGAATCGGTTCAAGCCCTCTGCGGAATTGCGGAAGTTCTATACTGGGAAAACAAGTACGAGGAGTCCGAACAATTCATCCGGAAATGTCTTTCCCTCGACCCTGAATTTTCTTCAGCTTTTCTTCTTCAATCCAGAATTCACCGCCTCCGGCAGGAAAACGAGCAGTGGAACGAATTGGGGCGTAAAGCTGTGGACCTCTCCCCTTTCGATGATGATGCCCGGGCCAACCTGGCCAATATCCTGTTCAGAGGAGAAAGAAAGCTTCAAGAAGGATACGAACAGACGAAAATCGCATTAAAGATCAATCCCTACTCTCTCATCGGGCATTCCTACCTGGGAAACGGATGGACCCCTGTGGATTACACAGAGCAAGAACTCGAAGGAGACGAAGACGCCATTAAACAAATCCAGAGTCTCTTGAAAGAGGGAGATGAGCATCTTCTCAAACGGGAGTTCGCCCAGGCAGATGCCGCCTTCGGAAAAGTCCTCGAGCTCATGCCGACAAATTTCAATGCCATGATCGGCAAAGGCACGTTGAATTACCACCAGAAAGAATATGACAAAGCCCTGGAATGGTTTTTCAAAGTATTGGACATCCATCCCGACTATGGCCTGGCGCATTATGGAGTGAGCCGGAGCCTGCTGCGGAAAAAAGACAGAATCAACATCAAATTCGCAGAAATCGAAAAAGCCTTCGCAACAAAGGACGCGCCCGAGCCGCCGTTTATGCGTGACGTCTTCACCAATTATCATCAGCTCGACCCGGAGCTCCGGAAAATCCTGCGCCTGTCGGTCCAGCCGTTGAAGAATTATCTTCAAATGCTGAAGGAAGCGGGCTCGACTTTTTACCTCATCCCTTTTCACAAGCGACTCTATGAGTCTCCCCAACATACCGGGATGAAAGGCACGCGTACCTTTGACCTGCGCTTATGGGATGACGTGAAAGGATGCGGAGGATTCCACTCCACGAGCGGAGAGGATTGGGAAAAAGACGTCAAATACCTCCGCTTCAACGTCGTCACCCATGAGTTTGCCCACCAGGTTCATGCTTATTTGACAGAAGAGCAGCGAAGCGAGATCAAACGACTCTTCAGCAAGGCAAAAAAGGAACGACGGACTCTGGATTTCTACGCGAATTTCAACGAATGGGAATATTTCGCTGTCGGAGTGGAGGCCTATGTCTCAGAGGAAAAACTGGCCGACCAGAAGCTCGCCTACGGACACACCCGGAAGGAACTCCTGGAGAGAGACCCGGATCTGTATAATTTCATTGAAGGGCTGGGAAAAGAAGAAAGTCATGAGGTGGCAGAAATGTTGGCTTTCCTTGACAGGAGGCTATGAATGAAGCTTAAGGGATTTGCAATCCTTATTGTCTGGATGGCGGCATCGGCTTTTCCGGTGAACAGGAATAGCACTGAGGAGGAATACGCCAAGGGAATTTATGCTGAATTGAACACGAATAAGGGCCTAATCGTGCTTTGGCTCGAATTCAAGAAGGTGCCGATGACAACAGCTAATTTTGTGGGTCTTGCCGAGGGAACGATTAAAAATTCGGCTCTGCCCGATGGAGTGCCTTATTATGATGGAACCATCTTTCACAGGGTTGTTCCCAATCACGTGATTCAGGCCGGTGCCCCAGGTGGAACTGAGAAAAGCGGCCCCGGATATGCCTACCCGAACGAAATCTATCCTGGACTATCCCATAACCGGGCCGGTATCCTGGGCATGGCCAACGGAGGCCCTCATACAAACGGCAGCCAATTTTATATCACTTTGAGCGACAGGTCTTATCTTGACGGCGATTACACTGTGTTCGGTCATGTGATCCAGGGTATGGATGTGGTGAACAGCATTGTGCAGGGAGATGTTATCGAAAGCGTCAAGATTGTCAGGGTCGGGAGAAAAGCCGATGAATTCGGATCCGACACCGATTCCTTCCGGAAGCTCGTCAAAATGGCAGAGCAAAGAGTCAAAAAAGAAGAGGAAAGGAAAATGCGGAGAGAAGCGAAGGTCATACAGAAGAGCTGGCCGAACGCTATCGAAGCTGAAAACGGATCAAAATATATCATAGTGAAAGAAGGAAAAGGCGATAAACCTGTAACCGGAGCAAAACTCAAAGTCGTCTATACAGGCCAGTTTATGGATGGAAGACGGTTTTCAAGCTCTGCGGAAGAAGGAAAACCAGCATCCAAAGGAGAAGCCGAACCATTCTTCTTCGAAGTGGGGAAAAGCCGCATCAATCCGGGATTGGACGGAGCTCTGATGGATATGAGAAAAGGCGAGAAAAGAATTGTTATCCTTCCGGCTGAGCTCGCTTATGGAACAGGCGGGTTCTACGCCAGAGAAAAAAAAGGAGAAAAGAGATTTGTCATTTCTCCCCATACGACCCTTGTCTATGAAATCGAGCTGCTCGATATCCTTAGGTATCCTGGGGTCAGACCTTGGTAACTTCAGTAATTTAGTTTTTTCCTTTTTTCAATAGAAGTAGACTTATTTTACTTTCCCCGAAATATGAAAAGAACTGAAGTTACCAAGGTCTGACCCCAAAGGCTAAAGACACTACATTGTTACCAGTCCGGCCAGTTTCAGGATTTGGATGTAATTGATAACGCTCTGCAGATTGGACTCTCTCGAATACTGCGCATCGAGCATGTGTTTGATGTCCAGGAGGCTCCGCTTACCGTCGATCAGGCACTGGAGCTCGCTGGTGTTGCCGATATCTCTCCGGCTGTAAGGGTACTTCTGGCTTTCTTCCTTGGGAACTGCGGAGATGAACTCCCGGTAACCTCTGTATCCCTTTTCTTTGACCTTTGCCGTGGGTTTGGGAATCATCTTAGCGGCTTTCTTTTCCAGCTCTGTCCACTCTATCTTAACCGGCTTTACTCCGAGTTTTTTGGCAACCGTCTCCATGTGAGTATTAAGAGCCTCCATGTGGGCCGCTCCAACAGCATCGATGGTTTTCTGCATTTTGGCTACATAACTCCCGACAGTCGATTTATCTTTGGCCAGTTCAAGAACAGTCCCCAAAGTATCCTTCTCATTGGTCACAGCGGTGGACATCTGGACCCATGCTTTCTTATACGCTTGGGAGAGGTCTTCGGCGGTGACTTTGTTCAGAATCTCCATGGCCACAATCAACTGATGACCAAGCCGGCGCGTGCCATTGCTCGCCACTTCTCCTGCGATCTTTTGAGCCATGTTATCGTCTGCACTGGCCACAGTGTAGGCTCCTGCAGCGCCGATGATCGCCACTCGCTTCATCTGTGTGGCGTCAATCTTATCCACTCTATCGCCTGATGTGTGGTACCAGGGATCCGGCCAGGTGATCATCATGATACCCGGAACACCGACAGCCCAATCATTGAAAACTTCGTGGTCAGATGCACCGTAATGCGTCTCGATGGAGTAATAAAAGGGCTCGTCAATGCCGGATGGGGCAATGATCCGTCGGAGCCGGCCGACCTGGCCTCGGTTCTGGATTCGGTCTTTGTTTCCCTCTCCTACGTAGCGGTAATAATTCTCCATGACATCATTGATGTAATGCGCATTTCCGTAAGTGGTCCGCATCAGGTTCATATATGTCGGACTCTTGCTCAGACTGATCCCCACCATATCCATGTTGATATTGCACAATGTCCTATCCATGATCTCCTGGTTCTCCTGGACCCATCGCCCTGTGCCTGAAAACTCGGGCCCCCAGAGAAAACGGATCGTTCTTTTCGGGCGAGAGAGCCTTCCTTCCTCAATGAGCGTGTGAAGCACGCGGGCCACTTCCAGAATGCCCGCGCTTCCTGATTTATTATCATTGGCGCCCTGTTTGACGATCCCTTCGTACAGATGGGCGGAGAGTATGACCTCACCCGCATTGGGGTCAGTTCCAGGGATATGACAGATAACGTTTTGATATTCGTAGTCTTCCATCTTCGCCTCAACCTGAGCATGAACAATGATTTTTTCTCTGTTTAGAAGACGGCTCTTGAGCAGCTCTCCCTCACGGAAGGGCAGAATAAATCCGAATTTAGGCTGTGGAGCCTCTCCTCCGGACATGCCTCGACGACTGTAGATGCCCCTCCAGGGAATCTGAAGAGGGTCTCTTGAAATCCGCGACTGGCTGATAGCGACAACACCCAGGGCTCCCAGGTCTCTACAGGCAAGGTTGTGGACGCTGCTGACGCTACCTTCGGTGACTACAATCTTCCCCTCGACTCCTGCACTCTCGATTTCTTCCTTGGTTCCGCGGCCGACCCAAACCAGCTCGGCTTCCACATCCGCATTGCCGCTTCCATTGGCAAGCATGGCTGTCATGTCTTTGTAGGAGGCAAGCTTTTGGCGCTGCGGCTGCACTTCCCAGAGCTCGCCTTTAATCCCATTCCAGGATTGTCCGGCTTCATAACGAACGATCTCCGCACCAGGAAGGCCATAATGCTTTAGCTGATCGTATATGTATTGGGATTCATAGAATGTTCCGGCGTATTCCTCCGCAAGGCGGTCCTTGTTGTAACCGCCAGTCTCCATCACAGTGTTTTTGGCGGTCTCGCCCGATGCTTCACCGATGATCTCATCCATCTGCCCCTCAGGAAGCAGTGTCCATAGGAGCCAGGGTGTCATCTGGGCAATAGCTGCCCCGCTGGCTAGAAGAGCCATAGCCATCAATGAAATAAGGAATCGTTTAACCATGTGTTCCTCCTTCATTAAAAAGAATCGGATCATAAAATGAATGTTTCTTTTCTCATCTGCGCTTATTTTTTGTCTGATATCTCCGCGCTCCGGCCGATACATTCATAGACTTGATAATTGCATATACCACACAGAAAACATATGGTCAACAAATTGGGGACGTTCCCCAAGGTACCACCTCTTATTCATATTCATATTTTGAAATAGGAATCCGGCTCCATATAAAAGAACTGGCAGTTCAATCCCGGGAACGCTTCATAAAGGCCTTGCACTAACGATTATGGAGAGCCGTTCTCCTCTCAAACAATGAATCACAAAATCATATCAAGAATACCTCGATTTTGAGTATTGTGCTTAACTAAGGCTATCCAAGCTTATGAGGTGGTACCTTGGGAACGCCCCAAATGGAATATTTGCTGTTCTCAATCGTTTTTATTAATAAAGGATGCAAGAATTGATGTGGAATTTAAATTTTGATTGAGTATGATAAAAACAGTTAGTTCACCATTCCCGATTATTGAAAAAACAGCCGTGACTGAAAAAGCAGCTAAAGAATCCAAAATCTTCGAGGCACTGATGGCTCATAAAGAAAAAGTTTTTTTGATCTGTCTGGGATTTTCCCGGAATCCGGCAGACGCAGAAGATCTGACTCAGGAAGTCTACCTGAAAGTCCACAAAAACATCGACACTGTGAAAGATTCAGAGTCATCAAAATACTGGCTCTTCAAGGTCACACGGAATACATGTCTGGATTTTCACAGGAAACACAAGCATCGACGCCACTTCCCTCTTGGACCGGAACACGAACAGCCCGAATCCATGACGCCAGAATCGCAATTGGTCTCCCGGGAACAGCTTCAATCCTTGAAAGCCGCTATCAACCAACTGCCGAAGAAACAGAGGGAAGTCTTCATTCTGAGGGAATACGGAGACCTCTCCTATCAAGAAATGGCGGATGTCTTGAAGATCAATAAGGGAACGGTCATGTCCAGGTTGACCCGTGCCCGGCGGGCACTCATGAATCAAATGAAGGGAGAATAAAATGAAAAAAAATCACTCTTTAAACAATAAAGAGATTTTCGAATTCACAGATCTCATCCAGAAAGAAAAGGAAGAAGCTCTCCAGAGATTCCGAAAGCTGGAGTTTGGCTCTCGGTTGAGACAGAGAATCAAAGAAGAAGAATCGATAACGCCTTCTCCGTCTGTTTTCTGGTTCCGGAAGCCGGTTATCGCTTCAGGCGCAATCCTGATTCTGGTTGCCGCTGGATGGATAGCCGTCCAGCTATTTACGCTCACACCGCATGAGAGAGACGCCAGAGCTATTGAAAAAACACTGGCTCAAGCATTTGAAACTCACGAGCTTATGATTGCCCAGACCGTCCCCCCGATCGAGCCCCAACCCGGATCGGACAATCTTCATGAGTTTGAATGGTCGCTCAAGCGAGTCATCTATTCAGCTCAAAGGGAAAACATCCCCGACAGCGATATTCCGCAAATTTTCAATCAGGTTCTTCTCAAAGCCGCACAATTCAGGGAGACTGAAGACAAAGAGCCTGAGGAAATGAATGAGGAAAGTGAGTTTGGAGATTTATTTGAAGAAAAAAATCCGCAACAAATCTTTTGCCAAATAGAGGACTAAAGGAGGTCAAGAATGATACGAAAAGCGATCGTCGCTTGTATTCTCATTTTTCTTTTCCTGTTTTGCCTGCCTTTTAAGCCATCCTTCGGGTCTGACACATCCGCAGAAGAAAGCGCGGGTCACGCACTCCTGGATTCCCTCATCGTCGCCTTCAAAGAACTGGCCGAACATAGAGAACCTGTAATTGAGCGAACAAATATAGCACTCAGTGAGATGGCGCGGGAGGCTCAAAGAGCAAACGTCCAGGGACAGATTGATACCGTCTTTTTCAAACGGTTCCACAGAATCCTGATCGTCATAAAATGTGTGATTAGTCCCGTTGTCAAAGACGAGGAGGCCTGGTTCATCAAATCACTCTACTTCGGAGCCATCAATAAGTTTATCGAGGATATCGAAGGCGAGCCATACGATATTGAAAAATCAGGGCAAAGTGCCGCCATAAACAAATTCACCCAGGCGGTCTCCCGCGAAATCGTCGATCTGCGTATCTATCTGGATAATAAGGAGAAAAGAGAAAAACTGATCAAGGAGTACCAGGAAATCCTGGGCATAAGCGAAGAATCTCCCGAATTAGCTGAGAAAGAGAGACAACTGAAGACTATGAAAGGTATATCGCTTGTCAACGCTGCCCTTTCAGACTACGTGACCGACTACGGGGTTGCGCCCCAACAAACAGGCCAATATGAAAGGGAGAGTGAATTCCATAAAAAACTATCTCCTTTCTATATAAGAACCCTTCCCTTTAAAGATGGCTGGGGAAATAACTTTCACGTTTACACTGGAAAAGCGTGCAATGGCATTTATGACGGGATCAACGGCTGCACGGATAAGGATATCATTGTGATCTCCTTCGGCCGGGACGGGAGGAAAGAGAACTGGAAGTACAATCCCAAGGATCCGGAAGTCGGTATCTATGAACTGACATCTGATAAGGATTTTGATAAAGACATTGTCATGTGGAATGGAAAGCCGATTAGATGGCCAAGAACGGAGAAGAAATAAAGAAGGGAAGAACGTTCCCAAAATACGACTTCTTTGAATTCAGATCCTTGATAATAGAGGGAGGAGCTGCTTCTTTTAAGACAGTCCCTTTTTAATAAAATCTAGAAAAACTCTCGCACAAAAGAAAAAAGTAAAAAATGAAGAGACAAAAATGAAAAAAAATTTATCCATACTTTTAGTCCTGCTTTCACTCAGTTTCTGCACTCAGACCCAGGACAAAGTGGAAAAGATCATGGAGGACGGAGTCGAAGTTATAGTCAACCACCTCGAACCCTATAAAATCAAGGAGGAACTCACGACCCTTACTCTTAATGAAGAATTTACTATCGACCTGGAAAAAGAAGAGATGGCAGCGATCGGACTCACTGATATATGGGGCTTTGATGTCAATTCTGAAGGAGATATTTATCTTTTCAGGCCGCCAACAAGTCAAG
>Ga0180438_10005765_pt1 | contig 17056 bp, 15 predicted proteins | sample SS_ome_12_FD_132455 | JGI IMG/M metagenome (GOLD analysis project Ga0180438, IMG submission 132455) | Hypersaline lake sediment archaeal communities from the Salton Sea, California, USA - SS_3_D_2 metaG | ecosystem: Environmental > Aquatic > Non-marine Saline and Alkaline > Hypersaline >...
AAGGCCTTTTGAGCAGGTCTTTGACGGATATAAAGCCGACCTGCCGGCCCTGGTCGGTAATGATCAAATGGCGCACCCTCTTATCGGCCATGGTGCGATAAACGTTGTAAACACTTGTCTTAATATCCACCGAGACCAGCGGCGCACTCATAACCTCTCGCACCTTCACTTTGGCCGGGTCCTGTCCTTCGGCTATGACCTTGCGAACAATATCCGCCTCGCTCACAATTCCTTTCGCCGATGCCAGCTCACCTACCAGTACGCTGCCGATGCCATGCTGCTTCATAACGCCAACCGCATCCGCCACAGAGATATCCGGGGCGACCGCAATCGGACCTGCGGTCATAAGCCGCCGCAGCGGTTCGGCGGCCTCGCGCCTCAGATAAACGAACCAATACACGGCCGCGACGAGGAAGCCTCCGCCTATGATGTTGCCAATGGTAACCGGCAGCAGATTGTTTATAAGAAATCCCGGTATCGTCAGTCGCGACAGGTCGCCGAACAGAACGCCGGCCGCCTTCAATACCTGTGGGTCTTGCCTGAGAACCAGCCCCGCCGGGATAAAGTACATATTCGCAACCGAGTGCTCGAAACCCAGCGCCACAAAAGCCGTGATCGGAAAGATAATGGCCAGTATTTTGTCCGTCACGGACCGCCCGCTGAAGCACAGCCACACGGCCAGGCAAACCAGTATGTTGCAAAGAGTCCCCCTCGATAGCGCCTGCCAGAATGTCAGGTTAACTTTGGCGTTGGCTATCATAAGCGCTTTGGCCCCGACCGCCGAGCCTCCGGCCGTCCATTGCCCCGTCATCCACATCACAAGCACAACTCCCAGAGAGCCGACAAGGTTGCCGGCGAATACTATACCCCAGTTGCGAAGAAGCTGCTTCAGCGTTACCTTCCGGCTTACGTAAGCCATCACGATAAGGTTGTTGCCCGTGAACAGTTCCGCCCCAGCAACGATCACCAGGACCAGACCCAGGCAAAAAACCAGCCCGCCCAAAAGCTTGGTCAGCCCCGTACTCAGTGTCGAATCATGAGTGACGTAAGTGTACAGTGCCGCCCCGAAGGCGATAAACGCCCCCGCAAGCACCGCAAGGGTAAACGTCGACAGGAAATCCAGGTTGCCTTTGACGATTCCCGCCTTTTCGACGCGCGCGGCCATCTGCGCCGGTGCGTAGGCATCAATCTCCAACTGGTCCATATATCATCCTTTCCATTTTGGCTAAATGACCACCCGCAGGGCCCACTCGAACCGGGGCATCTAACCGCCGGATTGTAAGAAAAATTCTCAGCCGACCTCAATACCAGCCGAGGCCCCTGCAATATAGCAGTCCCCAAATAAGAATGACCGATTCCTGGCGAAAACGCAACGCAAATATGCCGCCGACAAGCCCAAAACGCCGCGAAGTGCATTTTCATGGAAATAACCGTTTTCCTGCCCCCTCTGCGAGGATATGGATTGAATCGGACTGTTTTTTTCTTTACAAGAGGCTGCCCACTTGTTAGAATACCTTGCCTTATGGCCGGAAAGATAAAAATTGACGCCGAACGCTGCAAAGGCTGCGGCTTGTGTGTGTTCGTGTGCCCAAAAGGCAGCATAATCATTTCCAGCCGATCGAACAAGACCGGCTATTTCCCCGCAGAGCTGAACAACAGCGACTGCACGGCCTGTGCCGCTTGCGCAATCATCTGCCCCGATGCAGCGATTGAAGTGTACCGCGACAGCAAGATTGTGGCCGTCGAATCCAGCGGCAAGAAAAAACCTAAGTTGACCGGGGAAAGAGTGTGACTGAAAGGATTCTAATGTGTGGCAATGAGGCCCTGGCGGAAGCGGCCATACTTGCCGGGGTTGACGCCTATTTCGGCTATCCCATCACGCCGCAAAACGAAATCCCCGCCTATATGTCCCGCAGAATGCCGGAGGAAGGTCGCGTCTTTGTGCAGTGTGAGAGCGAGCTGGCCGCGATAAATATGGTCTTCGGCGCCTCCGCCACCGGCAAGCGCGCAATGACAAGCTCATCGAGTCCCGGAATCAGCCTCATGCAGGAGGGGATAAGCTATCTGGCGGGCGCCGAGCTGCCGGCGGTTATCGTCAACGTAATGCGCGGCGGGCCGGGCCTCGGAAACATAGCCCCCTCCCAAAGCGATTACTTCCAGGCCACGCGAGGCGGCGGACACGGCGACTATCGAACCATCGTCCTCGGGCCGTCGGGCGTGCAGGAACTGGTCGATTGCATGCCACTCGCATTCGACCTGGCGGACCAGTACCGTACGCCGGTGGTGGTACTGGCAGATGGAATGTTAGGTCAGATGATGGAGCCGGTCGCCCTCGAAAAGAAGCCCTCGCGCAAACTGCCCCCCAAAGACTGGGCCCTGACCGGCGCCAAAGGCAGGCAGCAAAACATCGTCCGGTCTCTCTGGCTCAAAGAAGGCGTCGTTGAGCAGCACAACTATGACCTTCAGGCCAAATACGACCGGATTCAAAAGAACGAAGTACTTTGTGAGCAGGGCGATGTTGATGACGCCGAAATCGTGGTGGTCGCTTACGGAATAGCCGCCAGAATCGTGCGCAGCGCTGTGGGCAGGGCCCGCCGGGAAGGAATCAGGGCTGGCTGGATAAGACCCATCACCTTGTGGCCCTTCCCGACGAACCAAATCAGAAAAGCCGCCGATGATTTCAAGATATTCTTGACGGTCGAGCTGAGCCTCGGCCAGATGGTCGAGGACGTGAGACTCGCCGTGGGCGGTGCCGCGCCCGTACTGTTCTACGGACGGCCCGGCGGCGGCGTGCCCACCGCCGATGCAATCCTCGAAAGAATCAGGCAGCTTACGATACCCCAACAAAGTGAACTGGTAAGAAGTCATTAGATGAAAACTGTATTTGCTCGAACACCGACATTGAAAGACTGTCCGACGCATTACTGTCCCGGATGCGGTCATGGGATTGTACACCGCCTGATAGCCGAAGTAATCGACGAGCTGGATATACACGGCCGCACCATCGGCATAGCCCCGGTGGGATGCGCGGTGTTAGCTTATGATTACCTCGACGTGGATATGATCGAGGTTGCCCACGGCAGGGCGCCGGCGGTAGCAACCGGCATGAAAAGAACCAACCCCCAAATGATTATCTTCTCCTATCAGGGCGACGGTGACCTGGCCGCCATCGGCACCGCCGAGATTATCCACGCCGCCCATCGGGGCGAGCAGATAGCCGTCATCTTCATCAACAACGCCGTATTCGGAATGACGGGCGGCCAAATGGCGCCGACCACAGTCTTGGGCCAGGTCACCACCACCACGCAACAGGGACGAAAGGCCGTCGGAGAAGGCTATCCGCTCCAGGTTGCCGAGCTATTGGCAGTGCTGCCCGGCGCCATTTATATCGAACGATGCTCCCTGCACAATCCCGCCCAAATCCGAAAGACCAAAAAGGCCGTCAGGCACGCCTTCGAGCTGCAGGTAAACGCCGCCCAGGGGCTTTCAATGGTCGAGATACTCTCGCCCTGTCCGACGAACTGGAAAATGACGCCCGCTAAATCAATGGAATGGATCGAAAAAGAGCTCACCAAAACATTCCACCTCGGTTGTCTGAAGGACGTGAAATGACAACGAATCTTTACGAAGAGGTCGTAATCGCGGGCTTTGGGGGACAGGGGATAATTCTCGCCGGCAGACTGCTCGCACAAACTGCGATGAAAGCCGGCAAAGAGGTTACTTTCATACCTTCGTACGGTGCAGAGATGCGCGGCGGAACCGCCAACTGTATGGTCGTCGTCGCTGATGCGCCTATCGCCTGCCCGCTTGTGGCAAAGCCTGACTCGCTAATCGTGATGAACAAGGCCTCCCTGAACAAATTCGCACCGCGCCTCAAAGGCGGCGGCCTCCTGGTTATGAACAGCTCCCTGATCGACGAACAGCCTCCGTTGCCGGATGCAACCGATGTATTGGCGGTGCCCGCCAACGAGCTGGCGGTCGAATTGGGCAGCGTCAAAGCCGCCAATATGGTGGCCCTCGGTGCTTACCTGCAGCGCAGACGGATTCTAACTCCCGACCAAGCCGGCCTCTGTCTGGCCGACGTCCTGGCCAAAAGGTATCACAAGACCATAGCGGTCAATACCGAGGCCCTTCGCCGTGGTGCGCAGTTCGCCGCAGGGGCAAGTGACGTTCGCTGCACCGCCTGAGACGCAATACCAAACACGAGACACCAATTGGAAGCGGCAGGACACGAGAGTATTCAAAAAACCATTTCGACTCGGCTGAGCGCCGGGCGACGACGATACCCTGCTCTGCGTATGGCGCCAATGATAGATATGATATTCCTGCTGCTGATATTCTTTTTGGTGGCGGCGAAATGGCGGCCGGCCGAAGACTTCCTGCCGTTTCAATTGGGCACCGCCGGGGCCAGGCCCGTCGGACTCGTAAGACCGGAGCCCCTGATAATACAGATTATAGCAGCCGAAGCAGGCTGCCGAGTACAAATAGGCCGGCCCCCGAACACCGTCAATATAGAAGCTAAGACAATTGAGGCCGACCTGGTCACGCTCGCGCAGAAGGTGCAGGAAACGCTGGTCCTGCAGAAAAGATACGGAAGCGACCCGGTGGAAATTGTATGTGGTCCGCAGGTGAAATGGGAACACCTCGCAAAGATATACAACACTTTTTACGGTGCCGGCCTGACCGATATTACATTCCGAATGACGGAGTAATCCGAGTGCGTGCTTTGACAAGACGCGTTCGCCACATCATAACCACCGTATCTACGGTGGTTTTCTTTTTCTGTGCGCCGGTGACAGCCGCCCAGGTCATGCCGTCCGCCGACGACATCAACAACTTGGCCGAAGCAGCGAGGTCAAAAGTGGAAAAATTCATGCGTGACTCCTTCGAACTGCGCCAAAGATATGAATTCAGCGGAAAATTTCTGACCTCGGCAGACACACAGAATCTGCATAAACTCGCAAAAGCCGCCGCGGAAAGGCTTCACGAAATCGCGCAAAAGCAGCAGAATCTCAGCCGGATAATCGAGGATTACGAAGGCGACGACTGGGAAACACGGTACGGCTCAACGGGCCTTTGGAGAAAGCTGCAAGGCGACCGATACCTGACCTTGTTAAGCACTTGTCAAATCGATTACTATCTTGCCCTGTCCACGCAGCCGCCGAAACGAACTGAAATACTGCGTGAAATACTGAGCCGGATAGACTCAACGCCCGCAATTCGCAACACAGCCCGCGCACAACTGCTCAAAGCGATGACCCATGCCCTGCTTGCTCGGTCGGAACCTGCCAACCGTCTTATGGCAAACGAGCAGTTTTACCAGCTTCTGCATCGGTCAGACATGGATGCTGGGACCGCTTTGAGAGCCGCGATAGAGAGAATCAAATTGCTCGGCCCGAGCGAGCCTGATGAGTTGCAAAAGCTGGCCGAAGCGATTTTGCGAAGCAGCCGCTCGGACGATATCGAGCTGGTAATGTCGCTGGCCTGCCTGCAACGCCGATATAGTACCGAAGCCCTCCGCCAAACACTGAGCGCACGTCCGCAAATAGAAGATTTCCTCGGCAGCTGTATCTTGTCCGAACTATCGGGCCAAATAGCACAGGGACAATTGGACCTGAAAAAAACAAGTGCGATCGAAGCCGAGCTTGCTGCTTGCGCCGCCCGCAATCATACCCCTCGGCAATACAACGTGGTTTTGCAAACTCTGGCCGCCGCACAGAAGTTTCAGAGTCCCTTAATACTTTACGTCGCTGCGATAGCGTGTGCGGATTCCCAACCGGCAGAAGCGGTCGAGCTCCTCATCAGGGCCGGCCGTCTTCAGCAGGTAAAGAAAAGCAACAAGCTGGACATCGAAGCCGTGGAAATTGCCGGACAAGCGGCGCAGCTTGCGTACATGCTGTTCACTGAAGCCCGGCAGCACTGCCCGCTCGTTCTTGATGCGTTTGACAATTACGCCCTGATGGCAGCTGACCAGATCGATGAGCAGCTTGAATATCTCCATACCGTGGTGCTCAATAGCTGCGGCAGGACGCAGAAAGCCGAAGAGCTCCTGCAGAGGATTGCCGCAAGACCTGCAGGAAAATGGCGAAACAGGGCAAGGCTCGACCTTATAACAACAACAATACGGGAACAGCCACAACACAAGAACAACCAATCGGGCAAAATGCTCGACAAGCTAAGTACGTTAATCTCCGACTGCAACACCCAAAGCGAATCCGACAGCAAAGTACGGACCCAAGCGCTGGGAATATATTGTGAATTGCTCCTCCAGTCGAACAATACTGCCTCGGCCCAAAAAGTTCTGGACGCTATTACTGTAAGCGATACCAGCCGTGACCCAAACCTCAATGTCTGCAAATCGAAGGCCCTTCGCCGTATGGGCAGACTGAGTGAATCAGCGCAGTGCCTGATGAAGGTATGCCGCACCGGCGACCGGCGCTACATTTTCGAAGCAGAAAAGCTGCTTTCAGAAATGGTCGAACAAATCGACCTGCTGCACGAGCAACAAGCCGATTCACCCCAGTTCATGAACAATTGTGTGACAATCGCCCGATACTGCGAAGAAATAGCCCTGTCCACCTACGGGCTTATGCCGGTAAGTCAGGCCCGTTTGTATCTGGCGGAGATATCCCTCATGGCTGCTGACGAAGAACCCCAAAGTTTGTTGGAGGCCGATAGGTTGCTCGATGTTCTGGCACGGGGGGACCTCGGTGACAATGTGGATTACCTCCGCTGCCGGGCAAGGCTGCTCACCAAACAGGCTGAATTTGACAAAGCTGCCGAGCTGTGGGCGAAGATTGCCGAAATTAGAAAGCCTGACCCGGCGCCGTCGAATCAGCGAAGCTGGAAATGGTGGCGGGCAAAATATTATGAGATTTACTGTCGGTCCCAATGCTCGCGGACAGATAAAAAAAGTCTCCTGCACACCATCGATGTCCTTGAAAACTCTTTTGCCGCGATACCGCCGCCGTGGGCCGAAAAAATCCGCTCGGTAAAGCAAATCCGCCACGCCGGCGATTCCGTCGGCAATAATTAACTTGCTTCGCTGACCCTGCCGATGTAAAATATGTGAGGTAATCGAAAACAGGATTCAGGAATACAGCTATGGCCAAGAGGTCGAACAATAACAGGACAAGGGTGATTTGCAGTTTTTGCGGCCGGTCGTCAACCCAGACCGATACCTTCATCGAGGGGCCCAGCAGGGTCTTTATTTGCCCCGAATGCGTGGACCTCTGCCACGACATTGTCCAGCAGGGACGCAAACGCGTCAGCCGCTCTGCGCTCAGCCTTGAGCAAATGCCCAGGCCCAAGGAAATAAAGGAATATCTCGACCAGTACGTGATAAGTCAGGAGCACGCCAAGAAATACCTTTCCGTCTCCGTTTACAATCACTACAAGAGGCTGGTGCACACCGACAGCGACAATGCAGACGATGTTGAAATAGACAAGAGCAATGTGTTGCTGATAGGGCCGACCGGCGCCGGCAAGACGCTGCTGGCACGTACGCTGGCCAGAAAACTTGAGGTTCCCTTCGCGATATGCGATGCAACGACCGTCACCGAGGCCGGATATGTCGGCGAGGACGTCGAAAACTTCCTCCTGCGGCTGCTCCAGAACGCCGACTATGACATCGAAGCCGCCCAGCGGGGAATCGTCTACGTCGATGAAATCGACAAGGTCGGAAAAACTTACCAGAACGTCTCGATTACCCGTGACGTCTCCGGCGAGGGCGTCCAGCAGGCGCTGCTAAAAATGCTCGAAGGAACCACCGCCAATATCCCGCCACAGGGCGGAAGGAAGCATCCGGAACAGTCGTACATCCCTCTGGATACCACGCAGATACTTTTCATTTGCGGCGGAACTTTTGTCGGCCTTGAAAACATCATCAAGAAGCGCATCGGAAAGAAAATGATCGGATTCGATTCGGAGCTGGCCGGACGAACCAATGGCAAAACCGAGTACAGCGATATTATCAGGCAGGTCATCCCCGAAGATATTATCGAGTATGGAATGATCCCCGAATTCGTCGGCCGCGTACCCGTAATTGCAACGCTCTCATCCCTCGACGGGGACGCACTTGTTGACATATTGACAAAGCCCAGGAATGCACTTGTCAAACAGTACAAGAGATTCTTCGAAATGGAGAACGCCGAGCTCGAATTCACCGACGGCGCCCTGGCCGCTCTGGCACAAAAGGCTCTCAAGCGAGACACCGGCGCGCGGGCACTGCGGGCTATCGTCGAGGAGCTGATGGTCGATTTGATGTACCAGTTGCCCGACGAGCCGCAAGGCACGAAGTTTGTGATTACCCGGGACATCGTGCAGGGCGAAAGCGAGCTGTCGGCGGCGCGACAGAGAGCAAAGAAAGAATCCGCTTGATGGCTTTGTGCATCAGAACCCGGCCGGTACCGTCAGTCTGAGCCCTGCCGTTTATCCTTCAAGGCCGCCAGTTTGATTTCGGTTGCACAGCTTCCCGCAATACCGGCCAGAGCATATTGAGCCTGGGCGAAGCAAACATCCTTGTCGATACGCAGCGTCACAAGTCTGCTTTGAAGCGGCAAATCGCGCAGGCGAATATCTATCAATTGCGTCAGCGCCTCAACCATACCGTCCGCATCAGCCGACGACGAGATTCTCTCAGGGCCTACTGCAAAGCTCACCCCGCCGTCGGACGTCTTCATAACCGTTACCGTCGTCACACCGACCGCCGGTTCGGGCTCGCTGCGGGCAAAACGACAATCGTCAGGGACCGAAACCGGAAAGTTCTCCGCCTCGATGAACTGACACACCACAAGAAAGAATATGATAAGCAGAAATACGATGTCTGTGACAGGCGTCAAATTCAGCCCGCCGTCCTGCGACCTGTGCCGCGACGCAAACCCGGATAACCGCTTGCCGTCATTTCTCAAAAGCATGCTCGGTTCTGCCGGTCCTGTTATTCCCGCGGCGCAGGCGACCCGCGAAGCGGCTTCGAGGGCTTGCCCCCGATCTCGCGGATTGCCGGCCTCGGTTGATGTTGTTTCTGTGCCGGCTGTCCGGCGCCTTGTGCTCTTCTCAGGCAGAGCATTATTCGGGGCAGAATGCTCTCCGCCTGTGCCGTTGCTTCGCTCATGAGTGACTCAATCCGATGACGAAATACCCCGTGCAGTGCCAGCGCCGGTATGGCAATCAGCAGCCCCCAAAAAGTTGTCACCAGAGCTACCGAGATTCCCTCGGCCAGTTGTGCCGGCTGCGGCTGGCCGCCCGCCGTCACAATTGCATTGAACAGCTTTATCATTCCGAATACCGTGCCGAACAAGCCTACCATCGGAGAAACATTGCCCAGAAGGTTGAGCCATTCAATCCGCCGCAACAGCCGCAGGCCCTGCTCCTCCAGCGATTCGAAAAGCAGGCTCCGCATCCGAAACCAGTCGCCTCGCCCCTGTCTGACCGCCCGCACGACCGCCGTAGTGACAACGTCGCTGCGGTCCCCGATTTCTTCCTTCACTTGCCCCGACCCCAGTTGCACCCTCTCAACAATTGAGTTGCCCATATCCTCGGGCAGAAGTCTCTTGCGTCGAATCGAGAGGCTGTACTCGGTCGCCAGATAGACGGTAACAACCGACATCGGCAAGAGCACAAACCAGACAATCGGACCGCCGGCGATGACGAACTGCGCAAGCAGTGTCCTCGCCTGTCCGGCTTCTGCCGTGCCGGTTACGGAGCTCGTCCGCATCATAAAAGCTGTTACCCCGAACACCCCTGCCAGTGCGGCAAGCAAAAGTAACGCCCTTGACGGAAAAGTTCTGAACATCGCTATCACCCTCTTTTTGTTTCCATACAAATACGATTCGAAAGAAAACGTCCTTCTCAGGTTTCATGCTCGACAACAGCGAACTCACCGTCGCTCTGCCCGGCCATAGCTTCCAGCATCCTCCGGTCCCTGCTCTGTGGCCAGAAACCTATCGTGCTGACCCTCGTCGATGGCGCAAATCGTCTTCGCAAATTAGCCGCCTCCTGCAAGAAGCTCTGCTCGCTCTCAGTCGTCAGTTCAAAGCCGTCCGTGAGGAAATAGATAACAGAGGGAGCATTGCCCTGGCCGTCCCGAATTCGCAGCGCCTTTTCAAGCGCCGACAAGACATCGGTCTGTCCGGCAGGCTCGATGGAATCAATAAAATTCTGCGCCGCCGACTTGGCCCCGGGTGTGGCGCGAACAAGGCGACCACCGCCCAGTTCAAACACGCTGTCGCCTCCGAAAAAGATGATGTAAAAGTACTGGTCCGGCGCCAGCTCAGCAATCGAGCCCTTGAGCTTCCGGCGAACCCTCCCGAACAGGCCCCGCATACTTCCCGAACAATCCACGAGGTAGCACACCCTGCGCTCCGGCGCAAAACTGCCGAAAGACGCGATGCTCGCTGACAAATCCTCCCTGTGGCGAAAAGACAATAGACTCTCAGATTCCGAATGCTCAGAACGACTAACCGTGCCCTTGGAAAACAGTCCCGAGGCGGCAAACACCTGACCCATTGGCACTAATGCGTCCGGGTCTCTCACAAAACCTGCTGGCGAGGCCTTCTTAACCTTGGGTTTGGGAATCGGCAGGCCGGTCTGTGCAATCTTCTTTCGCGGCTGTACTCTGGCTGTCGGTGCGGTTTGCATTGCCGCTTGAGCGGGCAAGCCGGAAAGCTTAACGACGCCGAAAGCCAGCAGTACCGCCAGATGCACCCCAATCGAAATCATCCACGCCCAGAAGTGGGGCCGGCCTCTTACCGTGTTCTCCTCAGCAGGTGCGCCTCTTGACTGTTGCTCATGTTGTCTCTTGCCCCACTGGTCGGAGCATCTGGCAGTGGTCCTTTCCGCACTTGTGGTCCTCCCGACCATCCTGCTGCGGCCCAGCCAGACAATCCTTTGGATCAATGACCCTGCCAGAAGACACTCCGTTATTCTTGGCGCTCGCTATTCAACCACTTCCACCCGCGAAACAGTTGGCGCCAATACATTGTATAGAAGTATCACGTCGCCGTTATACAGCCGAATGCATCCCCGTGAACCTCCTCCGACCATCAGGTTGGGCTCTTTCGTGCCGTGAAACGCGATACCTGTTCTGCCCTTGGTCTGCTCGTCCAGACCTTTCAGTGCTATCCATCTTGAGCCTAAAGGATAATCAGGGTCGTCTGGAAGATACTGTTTGAGCGTGTCCGGGTCCGTCCAGGAGGGCTTGATCATTTTGCCGCCCGGCTCAACACACCAACGACCCGTCGGCGTTTCCCTGCCGGGCTTGCCCAGACCGACATCGAAACTCCGCACGTATGTGTTTTGCAGGTACAAATCCATCTTGAAGGCCGAACGGTAAACCTTCGCGTTGAACGGGCCGTTGATCACCTTTATATTCTCCCCCGCCTGCAGCGCTTCGGCGCGACCGATATTGTTGATTTGCATCAGAATCTCATACGGAACCTTGAATCGCTTGCCTATTGCCGTGAGGTTATCGCCCGACTCGACCCTGTAGGTCCCGCACAGGTGGTCCTCCGCGAACACGCTTCTGCTAAACAGCCATTTATCCGCAAGCCACGAGAGCTGCTTCTTGATAAAATCTCGCTGCTCCTGGCTCATGGATCTTGGCAGCGCGTCATTCAACATACTGCGCGCCTCAATAATCTTGCTCGGACTTTCATTGATAAGCGCCAGCGCCTCGTTGATGATATTGGTGACCTCGGGATTCGCTCGTACCGCCGGCTCGACCACTATCCTTGTCGGCTCAGGTTTCGGCTGCGGCTCCGGCTCCGGCTCCGGCTCTGCCTGCGACACCTGCGGCCATGGAATCTCGTCAGCGGGCTCCGGAGCAGGTGCAGGCTCTGTTGACGCCGGCACATCAGGCTTTGGAACCGGCTCTTCGACTTTGCTCCTGCCGAAAGGATGGCTGCCGTACTTAAACGCAATCACCACACCTACAACCAGCAGTCCTGAAATGATATAGATCGCGTTGCGCGTCCGATTGCGTCGTCTCCCGTATGCGTTTGGCGTGTAAAGGGCCATATTACTCTCCTTCACTCAATCGTTAGTATCGGAATTAAAATACACTACTTCCTCGTCCGTTACCAGAATATCCACCGGGACATCCGTCCGTGTCACCGGTATGGAATCAATCTTTTGCTCTGCGAAGGCAAGCCCGCACCTCACAGCCTTGAGTTTTTCATTTGCGAAAAACCTGTCATAGTAGGAACCGCCACGCCCCAGCCGGTTGCCTCGCCCGTCGAATCCCAATGCCGGCGCCACCACCAAATCAATCTCTTCCAGCGGCATCGGAACACCAGTCACCGGATTCCGCAGACCCGAAGCCTCAACCGAGAAACCGGTCTCAAGAGAGTTAATCCGAACCGGTATCATATGTCTTTGCTGCCACGAAATCTTCGGCACTGCAACCAACTTGCCGCTCTGCCACGCATGAAGTATTGCCTCGGATGTGTCCACCTCGTGCGGAAGCGATACATACAACATCACCGCCGTTGCTTTTTGGAACTCAGGCGTCGAGAGCAGATTCCGACAGGCCTTCTTGCTCTTTTCTTTGCGCTGCTCTTCGGGAATTTCGAGCAGACATTTCTGCAATTTGAGGCGCAACTCTGTCTTGTCCATCTACCTGCTCCTGTCGTCGCTCTCGGCAGTCCTGCTTTCTTCTATCAATGCTTGCAGTTTTTGCAAGTAACGCCCGATCGTTTTCTCGTAGCCGATTTCCTTGGGTTCGTAGTACTTCTTCTTTTCGGCCCCCGGTAAGTACTCCTGCAGCACAACGCCTCCCTTATAATTGTGCGGATACTTGTAACCGGCACCAAAACCTGCCTTCTTCGCTGCCGGATAATGGCTGTCCTTCAAATGTTTCGGCACCCCTATTGTTGGTGCCTGCTCTACGTCAGCCGCTGCTTTCCATATCGCCGAAGCAGCCGCATTGGATTTCGGTGCACAAGCCACATACAACGCCGCCTGCGCCAACGACAGTTGTGCTTCAGGCAGCCCCACAAACTCCGATATCTGGACCGCCGCGGCCGCCAGAACCGTTGCCATCGGGTCGGCATTGCCCACGTCTTCTGCCGCACAAACCGCGATCCGTCTGGCTATAAAACGCAAATCTCCCCCGCCCGCTATCATCCGGGCAAGGCAGTAAACTGTGGCATCAGGGTCCGAACCACGCATGCTCTTCTGCAGAGCACTCGCAAGGTCGTAGTGCGTATCGCCTGTGCCGTCATATTCGATAGCCTTCTGTTGTATCGACTCTTTGGCGACCGCAAAATTACATTTTATCGTTTTATCGGGCCTGCGGGCGGCCTGTGACAGCACCCCCACCTCCAGCGCGGTCAAAGCCCGCCGGGCATCTCCGTCGCTCATTACCGCCAGAAGCTTCAAGGCCTTCTGCTCGACCTTGATATCAAATTTTCCCAGCCCTCTCTCCGTGTCAGCCACCGCGCTGTCGAGCAGTTTGAGAATATCCTCCTCCCTGAGCGGCTCAAAATGAAACACCGTGCTCCGAGAAATAAGCGGCGAATTGACCGCAAAAAAGGGGTTTTCCGTCGTCGCGCCTATGAGAATCAGAACCCCGGACTCGACATCGTCGAGCAAAACATCCTGCTGGGCACGACTGAAACGGTGGATTTCATCGATGAAAAGTACCGTTCTTTTGCCCTCGGCGGCGAGCCTGTCACGGGCATAAGCGATGACCTGCCGGATATCCTTGACGGTGGCCGCCGGCGCGCTCATATAGTGAAAATCGGCCTTCGTGTAGTTGGCAATTACCGCCGCAAGCGATGTCTTGCCAGAGCCGGGAGGCCCATAAAAAATCAGGCTGCTCAGCCTGTCCGCCTCAAGCATCCTGCGCAGCAGCTTGCCCGGGCCCATAAAATGCCTCTGACCGACAAATTCATCCAGCTTTCCAGGCCTCATCCGAACCGACAAAGGAGCCGCTGAGGCAATATTGGCCCTTTCCGGCCCCTCAAAAAGCGTTTTGACACTCGTTTTCCCCGACATGCCGCGTATTATATGCATAGAAATATAACCATCGAAACATATTTTTGGCCCCGATTGCCGAATTTATGGGACCAAACCCGAATCCATAGCCGCACGAGGCCCCCGACAATTTCAAAAAATATTAAATGACTGTTCTTGACACGTACGCCACAAATCCTTACAAGTTAGGTTCTTTAGTCTGGGACTCAACGGTAATAAGTTCAGCTTTGGAGAAACATTATGGAAATAAAGATTCAGTTGAAGGAAAGTGATATACCCCGACAATGGTATAACCTCGCGCCTGATTTGCCCACTCCGCTGCTGCCCCCGCTCGGCCCGGATGGCAAGCCCATAGGTCCCGAGATGCTCGCACCGGTCTTCCCTATGAATCTCATAGAGCAGGAAGTCAGCCCCGACCGATGGATAGATATCCCCGAAGAAATACTGGGAATTCTCTACCGCTGGCGACCAACACCGCTCAAAAGGGCGGTCTATCTTGAGCAGCATCTGAAAACGCCTGCGAAAATCTACTACAAGGACGAAAGCTACAGTCCGCCGGGAAGCCACAAACCCAATACCGCTATCCCTCAGGCCTGGTACAACAAGCAGTTCGGTATTACAAGACTTACTACCGAAACCGGCGCAGGCCAGTGGGGCAGTGCACTCGCTTTTGGCTGTAAGCTGCTCGGCCTTGAGTGCAAAGTCTTTATGGTCAGAATCAGTTTCGATCAGAAACCCTTCCGCAAAATTATGATGCAGGTCTGGGGAGCAAACTGTGTCGCAAGCCCGAGCGATGAGACCAATGCGGGTAGAAAAGTGCTCCAGGAAATGCCCGATACGCCCGGCAGTCTCGGAATTGCCATCAGCGAAGCAATCGAGGCGGCGGTAACCGACCCGTCGGGTAAAACACGTTACTCATTAGGAAGCGTGTTAAATCATGTGCTGTTGCACCAGACCATAATTGGCCTCGAAGCCAAAAAGCAACTGGAACTCGCCGGCGAGAAATTACCCGACGTCGTAATCGGCTGCGCCGGAGGAGGAAGCAATTTCGCCGGCTTGGCATTCCCCTTCGTGGCCGATAAGATTAACGGCGCCGAAATAAAGATAGTGCCCGTCGAGCCGGAAGCCTGTCCCACTATGACACGCGCACCGTTCGCTTACGATTTCGGCGACACCGCCTGTACAACACCGCTGCTGGCTATGTACACCTTGGGCCACGCTTTTATCCCGCCGCCGATACACGCAGGCGGCCTGCGCTATCACGGAATGGCGCCTCTCGTGTGCCAGGCCATTGTCGAAGGCCTTCTCGAACCCAGATCCTACCATCAGTTGAAGTGTTATCAGAGCGCTATGCTATGGGCCCACACCGAAGGTGCAATATGTGCGCCGGAGACAAGTCACGCCCTCGCCGCCGCCATCGATGAGGCCGTACAGGCACGCGAGGAAGGAAAAGAGAAGGTAATACTGCTCAACTACAGCGGGCACGGACTGATGGACCTGACCGGCTATGACGCCTATCTTTCCGGAAAACTGACCGATTACGAGCTGCCCGATGAAGACCTGAAGAACTACACCGAGCCGCTCAAGAATCTGCCAAAGGCGGAAATGAGAAAAAGCGGCAAGTGGTAATATTTGGAAACAGGACACGGAATCGAAAATTTCCGCCGTCAAATGGACCGATAAAAAGCTCGCGTGACGGTTCGTTCGGGCCCCGTCATCGCCCGGGCGCGCACGCAATGGAAAAAACACAGGAAAAACTCATTTGACTTTTGGGCTTCCACCGATAAACTGTGAAGCGGCTGGTTGAGAGCAGATTGTTATCGTGATTTCGGAACCTGAGTGTTCAAAAAGAAAAACGAGTGTTTTAAGGAGATGAGCATGGAGAAGAAAGTGATTGTACTGACCGCCGTAATACTATTTGCCGCAGTGGGATTGGCTCAGGCACAGGAACCTGAGTTGCACGGAGCCGCTGGTGTCACCCTCGACTCGAGATATATATGGCGCGGAATTACCGTCTTTGGCTCCAAGGGCGGCTTCCACCCCTTCGTTGACCTGGACCTTTACGGGACCGGATTTGGTCTCAGTGTTACAGGGCACATGCCCATGGGCACCAATCCTGCCGGCCCGCTCGGCGCCCCTCCGCTCAACGTGGGTTTGCAGGAGCTTGAACGCTGGGACTACACGCCCTACTATAAAGGCATGTTTGGCAAAGACGAAAAATGGGAGACTCGCTACATGATAGGCTACACGTACTTCAACTATCCCGACGCCAGCAGTCACAAATCATTCAAGGCGCCTGCCCGTATCGGCTCTTACGACCTTCAGGAAGTCTTTGCCGGAGTGGCTATGCCCAACCTTACGGGTGTAACGGGACTCGTACCCGGATACGTGGTTATCAAGGGGTGGCCGTCAAACAGTGGCACTCTCACCGGATCTGCAAACCCAAACGGCGGCACGTACTCCGGATGGGCCCATGTATTTATGCTCGACTATGGAGTCCCCATCGAGGGGCTGATGCCCGAGACACCCGAACAGATGATCAACCTGCACGGTGAGATTGTATACAATGACCAAATAGACCCGCGACCGGCAGGGCCCTGGACCGAAAGTGACTGGACCCATTTCCTTCTTAGTGCTTCAACCGACTTCGACCTCGGATACGGCCTGACCTTCACACCCGGGCTCTACTATCAGCACACCTTGGAAAATAATGGTGGTACTTCGCCAAGCATCAATCGGGACACTGACATCCTCTGGTCACGCTTCACATTAACGTACAAGTTCTGACAGCCCAGAAAGTAGGTGACTATTACACGGTCTGTTCGATGTACGAATTCTGAGACCGAAATCAGCAATCATTTTGGCAGACAGGCCGGTCTTCACGACCGGCCTTTTCGTTCCGCCCAATCCGGGCAAAAGCTAATCTGCTGGCACATCTCTTGCTTGCGGAGACGACGCTAAAAAAATGAAAAAAAACCATTTTTTTAATTTGATTTGTGGTGCACCGTCGATACACTTTTTAGGTAACTGGCGGTTCGTAAGGCCAGATAAGCGTCTTTGTGTACTGGAAGAAGTTGAGGTA
>Ga0180438_10005766_pt1 | contig 17052 bp, 15 predicted proteins | sample SS_ome_12_FD_132455 | JGI IMG/M metagenome (GOLD analysis project Ga0180438, IMG submission 132455) | Hypersaline lake sediment archaeal communities from the Salton Sea, California, USA - SS_3_D_2 metaG | ecosystem: Environmental > Aquatic > Non-marine Saline and Alkaline > Hypersaline >...
ATGCGTACTTCGCCATAATCGGGATCGCCCTTCATGAAGCAGATCATCGTGACCCGCCAGCCGTGCCCGCACGCCCGTAATGCCAGACCCAAGGCAGCCGTAGTCTTTCCCTTTCCCGGCCCGGTGTAGACGTGTATCAGCCTTTTGCTTTCATGAGAATCAGGTGACACGATCGTTTCCCCTCAACGGATTGGGGCCCATCGATTGTATGGCTTGTGTGAATTCGCTGACGATCTCGGCAAATCGTGCCCCCTCCGACGCAGAAATCCATTCCAGACGCAAACGATCCGGCTCGATGCCGAACTGACTCAATAGTTTTTTTGTCAATTGTACGCGTCTCTGAGCTTTGTAATTACCGGTCTGGTAATGGCAGTCCCCTGGATGACACCCGCCGATGAGAACGCCGTCGATACCCCCTAAGAATGCCTTGAGGATGAAGGTCGGATCCATACGCCCCGTACACATCAGCCGGATGATACGTATATTTGCCGGGTATTTCATCCTAGATGTCCCAGCCAGATCCGCGCCTGCATACGTACACCAGTTGCACGCAAACCCGATTATTCGGGGCGACCAGGTGTCATTGTTCTTATCATGTGATGAAGTCTTATCGCCGTTTTGAGTATCATCCATCCGTCTATCCTATCCTGCGCTTATTCTTCCTCAAAGATCAGTTCGGAAAGGGATTCCAACTGCGCAAAAATCTGATGATCCGTATAATGCCTGATGGCGATGGCCCCTGTGGGACAGGCGCCTCCGCAGGACCCGCATCCTTTGCACTGCGTGCTGTTCACGGTCATGACGCCCTTTTCTTCATCGAAAACCGTGGCCTTGTAGGCACATACGGTCTCACAGACCCGGCATCCACAGCACAAGTCTTCGTCCACCTGGGCGACGATGGGTTCAACGAATACTTTACCCTGAACCATGGGTACCAGAGCCGATGATGCGGCCGCCTTGGCTTGAGCAACGGTGTCGGGGATGTCTTTGGGTCCTTGACAGCATCCGGCGAGAAATACGCCGTCGGATGCCGTGTCCACGGGGCGCAGTTTGGGGTGCGCTTCCATCAGAAATCCATCGGTGGTACAGGAAAGCTTGAGCAGTTTGCTCATGGCCTCGGCTCCGGAGCCGGGCTCGAGACCGGTAGAAAGCACCACCACGTCGGTCTCCAGTTCGACGGTTTTGCCCAGGAATGTATCTTCCGAACGTACGATGAGTCCGTCGCTTTTTTTATATATTTCAGAGCCGATGGCTCGTCGGAATATCACACCCTCGGAGCGTACACGATCGTAAAATTCCTCAAAACCTTTTCCGAAACACCGCAGATCCATGTAGAGTATGGTCACCTGGGCATCGGGTATTTTCTCTTTGATCAGATGGGCCTGCTTGATGGCATACATGCAGCAAACGCGCGAGCACCATTCGTTGCCCAGGTTTTTATCCCTGGAACCGACGCATTGGATAAAAACAAACCTCTTGGGCTGTTTTCCATCGATGATGATGTGTCCTGTCGTGGGCCCGGACGCGGATACCAGACGCTCGAATTCCAATCCAGTGATGACATTCGTATAATTCGCATAGGCCAGTTCGGGTTTCCTGCTGGCATCAAACGGTTCAAATCCCGTGGCAACGATAATTGTGCCGACGTCGAGTTCGACGTCTTCGTCTTTCATCGAAAAATCGATGGCATCGGTCGGACAGACGTCCTGGCACTCCGGCGATTTTCCGCACTTGTCCCGTGTCAGGAAAAGACAGGTATCCGAATCCACGGTATACTTGAGCGGCACTGCCTGGGGAAAGGGCACATAGATAGCCGAGCGTTTTCCCATGCCTACGTCGAATTCAGACTCGATGCGATCTTTCATCCGGCAGTGCTCTGCACAGAGTCCGCAGCCCGTGCATTTATCCAAATCCACGTACCGGGCTTTCTTCTTCACAGTAACTTTGAAATTGCCCACGAATCCATCGACGTTAGTCACTTCTGAGTATGTCATCAGCTGAATACGGGGATGATTGCCCACATCCACCATCTTGGGCGTCAGGATACAGGCCGAACAGTCCAGCGTGGGAAAGGTTTTATCCAGCTGGGCCATGTGGCCGCCGATGGAAGGCTCTTTCTCCACCAGATACACCTGGAATCCGGCATCGGCAATATCCAGGGCAGCCTGAATACCTGCAATACCGCCACCGATGACCAGTGCGGCGGGTGTTACGGGCACTTCCTGAATTTTCAGGGGTTCCAGCAGGCTAACGCGGGATAGGGAACTCCTGACCAGATCGATGGCCTTGGCCGTCGCCGCATCGACATCCGCATGCACCCAGGAACACTGTTCCCGAATGTTGGTCATTTCCAAGCAGTATGCATTCACGCCCTCGGATTCGCAGGTTTTTCGGAAGGTCATCTCGTGCATACGGGGTGAACAGGCAGCGACGACGATACGATCCAAACCATGCTCTTTGATGTCCTTCCGGATCAGGTCCTGTCCGGGATCGGAGCACATGTACGCATACGTTCTTGCAATTGCGACAGAAGGATGCTTTTCTGCCGCTTTTTTGACGCGTTCAACATCCACGGATGATGAGATATTCACCCCACAATGGCATATATAAACACCAATCTTGGCCATATCAACCCTTCAATTCCTTGAGTTTTTCACTCAGTGCGGGAACCACTTTAAACAGATCGCCGACAATTCCGTAGTCCGCTTCACCGAAAATGGGCGCATTGCAATCTTTATTGATGGCAACGATGGTATCGGCACCCTTCATTCCAGCCACATGCTGGAACGCACCGCTGATTCCCACGGCGATGTAGAGTTTCGGTTTGATGGTTTTCCCAGAAGCCCCCACCTGACGTTCCTTGGGAAGCCATCCGGCATCGACCACGGGTCTTGAGCAAGCCAGCACACCTCCGATGGCTTTGGCCAATTCTTCGACAACAGTTAGATTCTCTTGCTCTTTGATTCCCCGCCCAATGCCCACGACGATGTTCGCCTGCGTGATATCCACCTCACCCACGGCCGCTTCCACATAGTCGACGAATTTGCGATAGGCGATTTCTTCCGTCAACGGAGAATCGACGTTCACTATTTCTGCCGTCAGTCCGGGCTCTTCTACGGCGAAAGATGCCGCACGTACCGTGAGGATGTAACCCGGCGCATCCACAAAACTGATTTGCGCGTTGACTTTTCCACCGTAGATTTGACGAAACGACGACAGCACACCGTCTTTGGCGTCGATCTCGTAACAATCCGTCGTCAAGGGATAATCCAGTTCAACGGCCAGGCTGGGGGCCAGGTCCACACCGAATCCCGACTGGGGAATCAAAGTGACGTAGGGTTTATGGTCTTCGATGAGAGCCGAAAGCACCTGCTGGTAGGCTTCGGAGTTAAAGTTTTTTAATTTGTCATCCTCGACAACGACGATCCGATGCGCTCGGCTTTTCAGCTGATCTGTGAATGAACCGACATCAGAACCCAGGAGCACGGCTGTGAGCTGTCCACCCAGCTTGGAAGCGAGTTCCACGCCCCCGCTCAGAATCTCATACGTGACATCCAGTATCTCACCCTGTCTGTGCTCGACCAATGCGAAGACGTCTTTCATACCAGCCCCCTTTCCTTGAGAATGCCGGAAAGCTTCTCAGCCGCCTCTTCGGGAGCACCCGGTATGAGCTCGGCCATCTTCTCCTGCACGGGCAGTGTCAGTTTTTCAATGGTCGTTTTGGATCCCTTCTTCCCCACCTGATCCTCCTCCAGCCCCAGATCGCCCAATCCCTTCAACGCGATTTCTTTTTTGGACGCCTTGGCAATGCCCATGATGGAGGCATACCTGGGTTCGTTGATACCGGTCTGTATCGTCAGTACCGCAGGCAGTTTCATATCCAAAACTTCCAGGAGTCCGCCCTCTAATTCCCTGGAAACCTGTGCGCTCCCGTCTTTGAGTTCGGCTTTGGTCACCATGGTGGCGTGGGGAATACCGAGCATTTCCGCCAATGCCGGGCCTACCACCGAAGCCCAATCATCGGAGGCAATACACCCGGTCAGGATCAGGTCGAACGTCAACCCTTTGATGGCTGAAGCCAGAATACGAGCCGTGACGATGCCGTCAGATCCGGCAAAAGCCGGATCGTCGAGACGGATGGCCGTATCCGCTCCCTTGGCCAATCCCATGCGAAGCGTATCGTCTGATGCTTTGGCCCCCATGGTGACGAGCGTCACCGTACCTCCCTGCTTCTCCTTGATAAGAAGGGCCTCTTCCAGGGCATAATTATCCGCTTCGTTGATGTTGAACACCAAGCCTTCCTGGACGATACATACACCTGACGGATCGATTTTCACGTCCGACTCCGATGTCTCAGGAACGCGTTTTACACATACGATGATATCCATACCGTTATACTCCTATATATAAAAGAACTTCCCGTCAGACAACCTCCACGAGTAATTCCACGATATCCCTGACCTGTATCTTTTCCTCGTTCCCCGTGGTTTTCACGGCATCCTCCAGCGTCAGGAGGCAGAACGGGCAGGCCGTTGCCAGCACGTCTGCGCCCATAGCCACTGCATCCTTGACACGTATCTCTGCCAGACGTTCTTCAGTGCTTTCCGATTCCATCCACATCCGTCCACCGCCACCCTCACAGCACAGGCTGCGTTCTCTTGAACGGTCCATCTCCAAGTACTCGACACCGGGAATGCTCTGGAGAATGTGTCTGGGCTCGTCGAAAATTTTGTTCTGCTTTCCCAGGAAGCATGGATCGTGGTACGTCACCTTCTTAGCGATTGCTCCCTTGAAGGTCAATTTATCGTCCTCGATCATACGGCTCAGGAATTGCGTGTAGTGCATGATGTCGAACGTGATGTCGGAATACTCATTCTTGAACGCATGAAAACAGTGGGGCGAGGTGGTCATCATACTGGGGAATCGATACTTGTCAAAGAGCTCACGATTGTTTTCCTGTGCCATCTCAAAGAGTCCCTTTTCTCCCAGTTCGTTCATCTCGTTGGCACAGCAACTCTCTGCATTGCCCAGAACAGCAAAATCGACACCTGTCTTATCCAGAACAGTCACCATGCTCTTGGCCAGTTCTTGAATCCGGGGATCGTAGGCGGCCGTACAGCAGACAAAATAGAGAAGGTCCGTTTTGTCTCCTTCTTTCAGGATAGTGACCTTCAGATCGCCCATCCATTCCGACCGCTTCTCCCGTACACGTCCCCAGGGATTACCGTGCATGAACGTACTCTCCAGGGCATCGCGCACGGCCGGTTTCACCCGCCCGCTCTCGATAACGTTAGATCGCAGCTCCAGGACCACCTCATACGGACGAACGTTCTTAGGACAGCGCTCCGCACACGTGGCACAGGTCGTGCATTCCCAAATCTCCGTGCGTTCGATGGGGTTGAACCGTTCACCCATCAACGCTTCGTAGATCAATCGTCTGGGATTCAAAGACGATCGGATGGAAACGGGACATCCTCCGGTGCATTTACCGCACTGGATGCAGTTATACAGATCTAAATCCTTACAAAGAACAGCACCTTCAACAGCCATTAGACACCTTCAATCGGTTTCTCTGATGATACGATGGATGAATAAGTTTCCTAATAAGATACCGTGTCCAGCACAAGACGCGATATGAGGCTCTTACATAAAATCTCATCCGTTCGTAGAGCTGCGTCTATGCCCTGATTCTGTGAATTGAATAGACTACGCCAGCAGATTCCGGGCAATGACAATTTTCTGTATTTCCGATGTACCCTCGTAAATCTCCATGACTTTGGCATCCCGGAAAAACCGCTCGACGGCGTAATCTTTCGTGTATCCGTAACCGCCGTAAATCTGAACGGCTTCCCGCACACTGTACATGCACGCTTCAGACGCCATGTATTTGGCCATGGCAGCTTCCTTGGAGTAACGCTCGATTCCAGCATCCTTCATCGCAGCAGCTCGGTAGACCAGAAGCCTGGCCGCATCGATGCGTGTTGCCATTTCCGCAAGCTTCGATTGTATCATTTCGTATTCACAGATGGGTTTCCCGAACGTCTTGCGTTCTTTGGAATACTTGAGGGATGCATCCAGTGCCCCTTGCGCTATACCCACGGCCTGAGCGCCGATGTCGATTCGGCTTGTATCGATGGTATGGAGTGCGATTTTGAAACCCTGCCCCTCTTCACCCAGCAGGTTCTCCTTGGGAACTTTGCAGTCTTCGAACAGAAGCTCACAGTTGGCCGTCGCCCGGAGACCCATCAAATCCTCGTGTTTTCCAATACTGAAGCCCGGAAAATCTCTCTCGATGATGAACGCACTGATACCCTTGTATCCCTTTTCTTTATCCGTACTGGCAAATACGATGAATATGCCGGCTTCCCCGCCGTTGGTGATAAAACGCTTCGATCCGTTGATGATGTAATGATCTCCATCGAGCTTGGCGTGTGTTTCCATGGCCGCAGGGTCCGAGCCGGCGTTGGCTTCCGTCAGGCCAAAAGCGCCCAGCTTTTCCGCCTTGGCCAGTACGGGTAAATACTTCTGTTTCTGTGAGTCATCCCCAAATTTTAAAATCGGATAGGCTGATAACGTTTGATTGACAGCCACGATGACACCCGTGGACGCACACGCCCGGGAAATTTCTTCCACGGCGATGGCCAAGCTCACAAAACTCATGCCACCGCCACCGTACTTCTCGGGGACGATCATCCCCATCAATCCCAGCTCGGCCATTTTCTTTATGTTCGTCCACGGAAATTCACCTGATCGATCGATTTCTTCTGCAACAGGTTCCAGTTCGTTTGTGGCAAACTCGCGGACCATGTCTTGTATAAGTTTTTGATCTGAATCGAGCGTAAAGTCCATAAGCCCTCCTGTCCTCCTGTATAGACGTCTTTTATCTACCCAATACCTGACGTGCAATCACGATACGTTGAATTTCCGAGGTGCCCTCTCCGATTTCGTTGAGTTTTGCGTCCCGGAAAAATTGCTCAGCGGGATACCGATTTGTCAGGCCCTCCATACCCATCAGGTCCATGGCCATGGAGCTTACCCGCATCGATGCTTCGGAAGCAAAACATTTGGCCACGGCTCCTTCCAGACTCACGGTCAACTTCTTATCCTTTAATCGTGCCGCATGGTAGATCATGTGCCTTGCAGCAGACACATCCATAGTCATGTCGGCGATGGTTTTTTGGACGGTTTGCGATTTCTTCAAATCGTGTTCCTGTACGTATTGAATCGCTGCATCCAGGGCGCCCTGGGCCTCTCCCAGGGCCAAAGCACCGATACTGATGCGACCTCCGTCCAGGGTTTCCATGAATACCTTAAAACCGTCGTTTTCCTCCCCGACTAGATTTTCTTTGGGTATTCGACAGTCTTCGAATAAAAGCTCCGCCGTATCCGAGGCTCTGAGACCCAACTTATCCTCCTTACGAACGGGGCTGAACCCGGGCGTTCCCTTCTCCACGATGAAGGCACTGATGCCGTGAATCTTTTTAGATCGGTCGTGGGATGCCGTAAAGATGATGGTGTCGGCATACGTTCCGTTGGTGATGAACCGTTTATTTCCATTGACGACGTAATGACCGTTATCATACACGGCCATGGTCTCCGTGGCTCCGGCATCCGAACCCGCGTTGTTCTCTGTCAATCCAAACGACCCGATATGTTCTCCGCTTGACAGAGTCGGCAAATATTTTTGCTTTTGAGCTTCGGAGCCGTGCGTATAGATGGGCCAGACGACCAGAGATGTATGAGCAGCCAGGGTGATACCCACAGAACCCGATGCTCGGGAAAACTCTTCTACGGCAATGATGTAGCTGAGGTTATCCAACCCTGCACCCCCGTACTTCTCGGGAATCGGAATACCCATCCATCGGTGTTTGCCCATTTCGCGAATGATGTCCCTGGGAAACATCTCCTTCGATTCCAGTTCTTTGGCCTGAGGACGCACATGTTCTTCCACAAACGCTATTACTTTTTGTCGAAATCGTTCATGTTCTTCATCAGAGAGTGCAGAGATTATTCGATTCTCTTCCATGTAAACCTTTCAATGACGCTTGTGTGTAGCTATTTTTATATAGCCTACGCAGCCGATTTAAAGATACAGGATACAACGGTCTTATCGTTTCCGCCCATGCTGATCATCAGGCCGTAGGGCCGGTCGGCAGGAACATTCACCTGGCAGTCGCCCGCCTGGCCTGTCAGTTGATGCAACACGTCCACGGCTTGACGCACACCGGTTCCTCCTGTGTAATGACCGAATCCGATGAGTCCCCCCGTGGCGTTGGTGGGCAACGGGCCATCTGCTCGCGTCTTTCCTTCGAGCACAAGGTCCGGGCCTTTTCCGTACTCAGCGAATCCGGCAGCCTCCAGCTCCAGGATGCCTCCAATGGTGAAGCAGTCATGAACCTCAAGCACACCGATGTCTTTGGGGCCCAGGCCGGTCATTTCGTACGCCTGGCGGACAGACTCGCCCACCGTGGTCATCCGGGTTTGATCGGGGGGCGGTTTTGTCAGATCGGCCACCGCAACGCCGTACCCGATGAGTTCCACAGCCTTGGATTTGGGCACACCGATCTTCTTCAAGCCTTCTTCCGAAGCGATGATCAGTGCCGATGCTCCGTCGGATACTTTGGAACAATCGTACACGTTGATATGGTCACAGAAAACTTTTGGGTTGGGAGGCGTCATGCCGGCGGCGAACAAGTCGTCGATGCTGTTGTGGTATTCCTGTGCCTTGGGATTCTTGCGTGCATTCAGGATCGCCTGTTCATACCATCGGGCCATGGCCTCACGAATTCGGTCGTACCCGAATTTTTCGTAACAGGCACCGGCGCGATCAGAAAATTTGGACGGAAAGAAGTAGGCATGACCGGCCTTGCGTTCACCCGTATAATGACCCGCGCCCGCCAAGATATCGGCCCCGTAGATCGCTTTTACGGGATTCTGTACTTCCACACCGATACTCAGTATCACATCTGCCATGTCGGAAAGCACAGTCTTGACACCTGTGGTCAGGCTGAGACCGCCGGAACCGCAGGCACCTTCCACACGCACCATGGGCTTGTACTCGAAGGAAGGATGAATGTTCACCATCAGGCTCGCCAGGTTTCCCTGCCTGTTGAACCGGGCCGCCATGAAATTTCCGATGACGCCCTCGTCGATATGCTTGGCATCGTTGATCTGTTCGAGAACGCCTTTGCCCGATTCGTTGATGTAGTGTTCCAGGCCGGGTCTGGGCTTTTTGGGATGGAATTCTTTACGACCTGAACCAAAAGAAACTGTATTGTATCCGGCAGCAAAATATACCGGTTTTCGTAGCTTACTCATCTATTTGCCTCCTACGTGCATCTCAATCCAAGTAGTTGTTTATGGGTCCGTAGAGATGATAAAATCCGTTTGTGAGGACACCGTTTACGTCCTCTGCGTTATGGGCGACACCGTCGCTCACCAAACCCTCTCCGATGGCTTTAGACTGCTTGAAGTAGGCGTTGGCCAGTTGCGCACCCAGCGTGTCCATGGTCTTTAGATGACCGAAGTATGTCTTCAGTTTATCGTCTTTCTTGGGATCCATCAGGAGCTTTCGCCAGGGAGCCCAGCCATCGGGCATGGCGCCGAGCTTCTCGTCGACTTTTTTCGTCCATCCATCGGGATCGAAGGGTATATACGCACCCTTTTCGATGTCATATATGCCGGTTGGACGATTTTTCTCGTATTTCAGGAATCCGTCTTTCTGACTGCCGTCTGCGTACTGCCCGCCGATGACGTTCTTGTCCACCATCTTGTTCACCAGGTCGCTCTCCAGGGTGACACCCGGAATATGCGTGCTCATCACCTTCATGATGAGCTGGCATACTTCCACACCCACGTAATCGATGAGTTGAAAGATGCCCATGGGACGAATTAAAAAGTCCTGGCTGACTTTGTTCAGGGCATAGATGGCCTCGACCAATGAAAACGTGTCCGAGAGTCGCTCCAACTCGCCCGTGGCATGGAGAATATCCCGCATGAAGTGGCCGTTCCCCACGAATCCAGCCACATCGTTGGACGGGATGATCTTCTTACGAAGCCTTTTGGCGATCTCATGCGATAGGTCGATGACATCCTTTTTCGTCGTTTTTGCGGGGATGAGTTCCGCGAGTTTTTGAACAGCCGGCGGGTTGTAGAAATGGTAGCCGATGATCCGGCCATCCAACCCTACACCTTCATCCAGGATATGAATGGGAATGGAAGACGTATTCGTAAAATAATACGTATCCTTGGAACAGAGACTATCGATGGTCTTTAGAATCTTGATTTTTACGTCTTTATCCTCGACGATGGCCTCAAAAACCATACGGGCATTCTTGGTCAAAGAGAGTTCGGTCGTCGGACGAATCACACTCAACACATCTGACGTGAACTGAGCGATGATGTCGTAATTCTCTACGAGGTCGTCTCGATCTTTGTAGAGCTCCCTGAGCATCACGCAGCCTTTCTCAGCAGCCTTGGTGGCCTGTGCTTGCAAGTACCCGATCAGTCCGTCTAAATCCTTCTCGGAGATGTCAACAGCGTAAAGATGATATCCTTTATCCGGATTCTTCAATTTGAGCTTTGCCATTTCCTGAGCCAGGAGTAGAATAATACCGCTTCCCATTTTTCCCGCAGCACCGATAACAGCCACATTTTCCAATCGTTCATCCAGAGTCATATTGGGTCCTCCGTTGGTACATTGATCTATTCTATCTATTACAATTCTTGTATACTCTGAATAATCAGAATATTAAATGTAATTAAAAAAATGTTTTTTTTCAAGTTTTTTTCCTATCCGAACCGAACATTTTCTTCAGAATTTTGACATTCAATCATCTCTGCACTATCAGTTTTTTCGTTTCACTGAATTCGCCGGCGTCCAATTTATACAGGTAGATTCCACTGTTTAGATGCGCGGCATTCCAGGTGATTGCGTGGACGCCCGCGGGTCGTTCTTCCTGCACCAGCGTTTCTACCTCCTCTCCCAGCAGGTTGTAAACTCTGAGGGATACACGGCAAGCCTGTGGCAAAGAGAAACGAATGGTTGTTTCGGGATTAAAGGGATTTGGGAAATTCTGGCTGAGCAAGAACATATCTGGAACGGATGTTTCCGAGAGCCTATCGTCTATGACGGGCGTGACGGCTCCTCCTGTCGTGGTCTTCAGAACCGTGTTGTTCCAGCCAACAGCCCAACCCGTGTTGTAATCAATAAAAAAGATATCCCCGATGGGCGAATCGGTGTTGCTGATCTGTGGGGTCCATGTGTCACCACCGTTATCCGTTCGGAATATCTCCGAGTCGAAATTCGCGATATATCCGACGTTTTCATCGATAAAATAGATCGATTCTATCTCGCCTAAAGCGTTGTTGTTCTTATTCTCCCAGTTCACACCCCCGTCGGTTGTCTTGTACATGGTCCCGTTCATGCCCACTATCCATCCCACATCCTGTGTGACAAAAAATATGTCGTCAAAACTTTCCTGTATCCATCCCTGACTCTGGGCTTCCAACTGCTGGGACCATGAATCCCCTCCATTGTCCGTGGTATACAAGACGTACTGCATTTGCCATCCGCTGGAATACCATCCCGTCACCCAGCCTCTGTTGGCATTCTTGAACCAGACCGACAACCATTCGAATTCTCGATCCTTCATCATCGTCGTCCATATCTGTCCTGCACTCGTGGTCTTCAGGATCAAGGATGATTCACCCACTGCCCAGCCTGTGAGATTGTTGATAAAATAAATATCGAAGAGCGTGCCCACCTCATTGGTCTCCTGGGGCTGCCATGACTCTCCGCCATCGTTGGTATAGAGTATGCCCGAGGCCAGAAACTGAGCTCCTGCGCAATAGCCTACCGTGTTGTCGATGAAAAACAACGCGCTTGAATACCACCATTCCCTGTCATAAGCGACACTCCAGGTCGTCCCGCCATCGGTCGTCCGGAATATATGGCCGTCATCTCCGCCAGCGCAGCCCGTGTTGGCATTGACAAACGCGACAGTCTCAAAATCCTCATCTGTGCCGCCTGCCTTTGAATCCCAGTTGGTACCGCCATCCTGTGTATGGATCACCTTTCCGCCATCTCCCACGATCCAACCATGATTCGCGCCAAAGAAAGAGACGGCATTCCAGTAGATTCCCGATTCATGCTGCTCCCGCGTCCAATTCATGCCACCGTCCGTACTGTGATAGAGATACCCATAATCGCTCACCGTCCATCCGTTATTCGCATTCGTGAAGTAGATGGAATAACATTCATAGCTATCCCCGGTGGCATAGGTATCCCAGTTCTCACCCCCGTCCGTAGTTTTATATACGGCTCCGTCGTCACCGCACATCCAGCCCGTGTTCGGATCGAGAAAATAGATGGAATTGATGGGTTCGCATTCCATCTGAGTCGTCCAGTGATCGCCTCCGTCATCGGTCACCAGAACAAATCCATCACTCCACGATCCTCCCCCGATCCATCCGTGGTTGGCATCCGTGAAACAGACAGTCGTCAACATCTCGTCCGTCCCGCTAGTCTGGGGCGTCCAGGCGTTGCCGCCATTGTTGGTTTTATAAATCATACCTTCCTCGCCCACTGCCCATCCGCTATTGGCGTCGATAAAATCGACTCCAATAAGAGCATCGGGCGTATCGTACTGATGAGTCCAGTTGGCACCGCCATCGTCCGTCCTGAGAACCGCTCCCCCGTTCCAGTCACCGCCAACGGCCCATCCTGTGTTTGCATCGATAAAATCGACGTCGTACAATCTCTTGGAGAATCCTGCGGCATTGTGCTGAATGTCCCACGCATTCCCGGCATTGTTCGTCCTCATGATCGTTCCGAAGCCGCCGACTGCTACGGCCGTGTTCTCGTCGAAAACAGCGATGTCTTCCAACGTATTCCCCTGGGGATTGGGATACTGCCAGAACCACCCATCCTGAGCAACAGAAAGGCTTGCGAGCGTTAAAAGTACGACCAATACAATACACATACGTTTCATCTTATTCGCCTCCTTTACGGTGGGTCAGGTTACTTATTCCCTTCTTGTCCAACGATTTTGTAAATATGTTTTGAATTCCTTTTCTGGGAAAGCCATATCGAACGTTTCTACAAACGCTTCAGCATCATGAATCGTGATCGTATACCGTGCCCGAAGACCGGGTGGGCCGTTTTCCACACTCTCGGTGAGAAAGACCCAGGTTTTCTCATCGGCCGATACGCTGTCCAGAACGAATTGATTCACAAAGCCTTCCACATAGAAGACGCGAAGCACGAACGTCTTCCTGAAGGAATCGTAACTGAAAAAGCCCCAATCCTGATGCACCTCGCCTTCCGGATTTTTCTCCTGGGGCGCAAACGTGGATGTATTTTTATAATGAAGGAACCGATCCTTCAGGATGAATGCATACGTTCGATCACCCACACCTTTTCCTGCGACACCATCCTCGTCTCCGTCCCAAGCACCGATAAAATACCGCAGAGGCTCCCAAACATCTTGTTCATTTTTTTCCTGGGCGAATAAGGTCGCCGAAAAAAGCACAAGCAGAAGGATTCGATTCATAACACAATCCTTATTTATGTGGATGCTATCGAAATTTTGCCTCCCTTTTTTCCAGGAACGCAGTCATCCCCTCTTTCGTCTCGCCCGAGGCGAAACACAGTCCAAAGGCATCGGCCTCGAATGCGGCTGCCGTGTCGATGTCGGTCTGCATGCCCCGATTCACACAGGCTTTTATCATTTTGATGGAAACAGGTCCCTTGGTCAGGATCGTCTCTGCCAATTTCCTGGCCTCATCCATCAAGGATTCCGGGGACACCACTTTGTTGACCAGGCCGATGCGGTACGCCTCGTCCGCCTTGATCATATCCCCGGTGAGGAGGAGTTCCTTGGCCTTTGCCATTCCCACGAGCCGCGGCAGTCTTTGGGTGCCGGCAAAACCGGGCGTCACGCCCAGGTTGACCTCGGGCTGTCCGAACTTGGCCTTTTCTGAAGCGATGCGTATATCGCAGGCCATGGCGAATTCGCAGCCCCCGCCCAGGGAAAAACCGTTGATGGCTCCGATGAACACCTTTTCCATCAGTTCCATACGCCGAAAAACCTGCTGACCCAGCATGGAGAATACCCGGGATTGCTGGCCGTTCATGTTCTGCATTTCGACGATGTCCGCGCCTGCAACAAACGCCTTGCCTTCACCGGTAACAATGACCACTTCTATCTTATCTTCTTTCTCCAGTTCGTCGAAGGCCGCGTTCAGTTCATGGAATGTCTCAGAATTCAGAGCATTCAACGCCTCCGGTCGATTCATGGTGATGGTAGCCATCCGGTCTTCCTTTTTGAGAATCAGATTCTGGTATGCCATGTAAACCTCCAAAACATATTGTATTCTATTCCGGATATTTTAGTTTAAGTTCTTAATTGTGATATGTTTATCGTCATTCAGTTTTTCAATATTGGCACAGTTCGATCAGGACGCCATGACAGCTCTTGGGCGAGAGGAACGCCACTTTCTTGCCGTGCGCGCCCCGGTACGGCTGAGGCGTGACGAGCTCAACACCTTTCCGCTTCATGGTTTCCAGCGCATCCTCGATATTATTCACGTGGAAAGCGATATGGTGGATTCCCTCTCCCTTCTTGTCCAGAAACTTCTGAACAGGGGAATCCTCACCCAGCGGTTCCACGAGTTCGATGACCTGATTTTCCATCCGAATGACAGCCACTCGAACCTTTCTTTCTGGGAGCTCCAGAACCTCGGCGACCTTCAATCCCAGGGAATTTTCGTAAAATGTCCGCGCTTCTTCTATCGAATACACGGCAATTCCGATGTGATCTATTTTATCCGTCATGTGTGCCAAAAACCTTTTTTAATGTATCGCATATCTCGCCCAGCGTGGCTCTGGCCTCCACCGCGTCGATGACAAAGGGCATCAGGTTGTCTTCTCCCCGGGCTGCGTCGTGCAGGGCGTTCAGCGTGTCGTTCACGCGTGACGAGTCTCTCTTCGACCGGAATACCCGAAGGGTTTCCTTCCGCTTGGCTTCCAGGTCCGGCGACACCCGCAACAGGTCAATGCGAGGTGTATCCTCCATCTTGAAGTCGTTCACACCCACCACGATTTTTTCCCTGGATTCGATAGTCTTCTGCTGCTGGTACGCGCTTTCTTCGATGTTCTTCTGGATAAACCCGCTCTCCAGACAGGCGACAGCGCCTCCCTGGGAATCGATTTTGTCCATCATCTCCAGGACATCCGCTTCGATGCGGTTGGTCATGGATTCGACGGTATACGAGCCTCCCAGAGGATCGATCCCATTCTTCAGCCCCGATTCGTGGGCGATGATCTGTTGAGTCCGCAGCGCAATCGTACTCGATTTCTCCGATGGAAGAGCCAGCGCTTCATCGTACGAATTCGTGTGAAGACTCTGTGTGCCTCCCAGCACGGCTGCCAGTGCCTGAATCGTCACCCGGACGATGTTGTTCTCAGGCTGCTGAGCCGTGAGCGTGGACCCGCAAGTTTGAGAATGAAAACGCATCATCCAGGATTTTGGGTTTTTCGCCTTAAAACGCTCCTTCATCAGCCGGGCCCATAGTCTTCGGGCTGCCCTGAATTTAGCGACTTCCTCCAGAAGATCGTTATGCACACCAAAGAAAAAGGAAATGCGAGGTGCGAAGGCATCGACGTCGATTCCCCGCATGAGAGCCGACTCGACGTAGCAGACAGCATTGGAGAACGTGAACGCCAATTCCTGAACGGCCGTAGCGCCTGCCTCGCGAATATGATAACCGGAGATGGAGACCATGTTCCACTTGGGGAGTTCCTGCACACAATACGCCCACGTGTCGATGGTTAATCGAATGGACGGGACCACGGGAAAGATATAATTCCCCCTGGCCAGATATTCTTTCAAAATATCGTTCTGTATCGTGCCCCTGAGTTTTGCCGGATCGATGCCCCGCTCTTTTGCCAACCCGACCATCATGGCCAGAAGAACCGGAGCCGTGGCGTTGATGGTCATGGATGTGGAGACACCATCCAGCGGGATGTCCTGGAACAGCTCATCCAGATCGTCCAACGTGCTGATGGCCACGCCAACGCGTCCCACTTCGCCTGCGGAGGCAGGATGATCAGAATCGTACCCCAACTGCGTGGGCAGGTCGAAGGCCACGGACAAGCCGGTCTGTCCGAGCTTCAGGAGATACTGGAAACGCCGGTTCGTCTGAGCAGCATCTCCGAATCCTGAATACTGACGCATCGTCCAAAGGCGGCCCCGATACATCGTCGGATACACACCACGCGTGAAAGGATACTCGCCCGGACGACCCAGATGTTTTTTATCGTTAAAACGTTGGAGATTTTCGGGAGTAAAAAGTCCTTGAATATCGTCTGTCATTTTTGAAGTATCAGGAGGTTCTCACCCTTCTCCACCTTTTTTCCGGCATCCGCGTGTATCTGTTTGATGCGTCCGTTTACCGGGCTGCGAAGTTCGTTTTCCATCTTCATGGCTTCCAGAATCAGCAGAGGCTCCCCTATTTTAACGACCTGGTCCAGCTTCACCTTCACGGCAACCACCATTCCCGGCATGGGTGCAACGATGAGTTCTTCCTGAGATCCTTGTTTCAAAAACGCCACTTTGTCTCCCCGCATCAATCCGCGACTCACCCGGACATCGTAGACCGATTGATGGAGGTTCACTAAAAAAGCGTCATCTTTCTTCTTCCACGAGACGTCGTACGGACGTCCGTCGATAATCAGCGACGTGAACGAATTGGTGGGATGCAACCGGCAATCCACATCCACGGGTTTACCTTCCCAGAAAACCCTCAGGCATTCCCCGTCTTCCCTGAGTTCAACTACATAGACCCTATCCTTCACCTGCACACAGTACTTCACTCCATGGCCTCCCGTCTTCCTGTCAATTTCCAGGGATTGATGCCCGTCGATGCATCTCCTGAGCCGATGCGTCGCTTCTGGCTCTGCGTATGGTATGCCAGTGCAGCCACGCTTCCCGCAGCCTTGATCTCTTCCCCAGGCACTTTTGTGGATGTGGTTTTCGGCTCCTCGATGAA
>Ga0180438_10005768_pt1 | contig 17049 bp, 21 predicted proteins | sample SS_ome_12_FD_132455 | JGI IMG/M metagenome (GOLD analysis project Ga0180438, IMG submission 132455) | Hypersaline lake sediment archaeal communities from the Salton Sea, California, USA - SS_3_D_2 metaG | ecosystem: Environmental > Aquatic > Non-marine Saline and Alkaline > Hypersaline >...
AGAAGACCGCCAGTTGGGCACCCGCCGCGGCGCCGGCAACCGCTACCAGATGCGGCAAAAGATGGTATCCATCGGTGATGACTTCTGGATCGAGAACGAGCAGGGCCAAAAGGTGTTCAAGGTCGACGGCAAGGCGCTGCGCGTCCGCAACACCCTCAAGTTCGAGGACGCCCACGGCAACGAGCTGTGCAAGATCCAGGAACGGATGTTGCGCGTCAAGGACAGCATGGAGATCGAAGGCCCCAACGGCGAGCGGATGGCCATGGTCAAGAAGGCCATCATAACGCCCGTGCGCGACCGCTGGGTGGTCAAGGTCGGCAATGGGCCAGACCTGGACGTCCAGGGCAATATTCTGGACCACGAATACAGCATCGGAGAAGGGCGCGACAAGGTCGCCGAGGTGTCGAAAAAGTGGTTCCGGATACGCGACACCTACGGCGTGTCCATCGACCCGGGCCAGAACGACGCACTGATCCTGGCCGTCACGGTGTGCATCGACCAGATAGCCCATGAAGGCAGATAGTTCAGCATTTTAAAATCAATAAGGAGATGAATAATGGAACAATCAGAAAGATTCGAATCAAGCGCTCAACCAACACTGGGCTATAACACCTCAATCCCAGAGAAGATCATGACCCCGGATAAAGTTGAAACCCGCCTGGGCACCCTGGAGTTTTTCGATGGCTTGCCCAGCAAGGATACCGTGCAGAAGGTCTATGACAACCTGGATTTCATGCGTGGCGTGGAAGTCTTTCTCAACGGCATTCCTGCCACGTCCATTGAAGGCATGCACCAAGGGATGGTAGACATGGGGGCTGCCCAATCAAATCAGGTGGTCATCATGGACAAGCTCATGGATTCTAACCCGCTGTTTCTAACCGGCAATACCGATACTGTTTACGCTTCAGCGATTCTAAATCTGGAGAGTGACGGGCCGACCGTGGTTGAAATACCCGCCGGCAGCGGTCCGGGCACGGTCAACGACGCCTGGTTCCGCTTTGTGATCGACATGGGCGCCCCCGGCCCGGACCGAGGACAGGGTGGCAAATACCTGATCCTGCCCCCCGATTACGAGGGCGAAACCCCTGACGGTTACTTCACCGCCCAGTCCACCAGCTACATCAACTGGCTGATCCTGCGCGGCTTTCTGGTAGATGGCAAGCCTGACGCGGCGGCCACAATGTTTAGGACGGGCCTCAAAATCTACCCGTTGACCGCTGCGAACAATCCGCCTGAAATGGAATTTGTCAGCGGTTCCGAGGTAGCCTTCAACACCATCCACGCCAACAACTATGAATTCTATGAGGAACTGAATACCGTCATTCAGCGCGAGCCGGTCAGCATGCTCGACCCGGAGTTGCGTGGACTCATTGCCAGCATCGGTATTCAGAAAGGCAAGCCCTTTGCCCCGGATGCCCGTATGCAGGCTCTCCTGACCGATGCCGTCGCGGTGGGTAACGCCACCGCCCGGAGTCTGGGATTCCAGTCGCAGACACCGGGTGCCTATGTATACGAAGGTAGCCAGTGGAAAAACGCTTTCATTGGGGGCGATTATCAATGGTTGATTGACGGCGGAGCCGGGGGACGGAATCTGGACGCCCGAACGATCTTCTTCTACTTGGCCACTGTCAACACCCCGGCCATGGCGCTCAAGATGATTGGCAGAGGGTCTCAATATGCATGGGCAAATCAAGACAGAGACGGCAACTATCTGTACGGTGCCAAGACCTACAAACTGAACATCCCCGGCAACGTCCCGGCCCAGGACTTTTGGTCGGTAGTGGCCTACGATCCGCAAACACGCTCAGAATTGCAAACAGGCCAGCCCTTTCCCAGCCGGAACAACAAACGGGATAACCTGAACACCAACCCCGACGGTTCGGTTGATCTCTACTTTGGCCCCGAAGCGCCGGCGGGCCAGGAAGCCAACTGGATTCAGACCGTCCCCGGTAAGGGCTGGTTCGTGATACTGCGTTTGTACGGCCCCCTGGAAGCCTGGTTCGAACAGACCTGGCGTCCCGGCGAGATTGAAGCAATCTAGAAGCCAACGACAAAACAAACATAGCTCTTTACCTGGCGGGGACCCCATAGCCGGACTGGAAGCCGGAGTACCCCAAGGAGCCTTGGCAGGTCAGAGGACAGGGGCAAGATAGAGAGGTGGATCCCTATGGAACTCAAACTCGACACGCCGGCCACGTACAGAATCCGGGTGAAAGGCTACCTGGACAGTAGCTGGTCCGACCGGCTGAGCGGATTGACCATCAGCTGGTCGAGCCAAGAGGATGTACCAGAGGTGACCACGCTATACGGCCAGGTGCTCGATCAGGCTGCCTTGGCTGGCGTGCTAAGTGCCCTCTATGAACTTCACCTGCCGCTGCTCTCAGTTGAGTACATGGGTGGTGACATGCAGGATGGTCAAACAGGACAAGTTGCGCCATGAGTCAAGAGAGATCGACATCAATCGGCAAGCCACCAGGTATGGCGGTCCGCCAAGCCGCCACGCCCGGAAAATCAAGCAAAAAGGAGAATCCAACATGGCAACAATGGTAGTACTAACGTTCAAGGATGAGACCAGCGCCGAGCAGATGCGCGACAAGCTTGCGGGTCTGCAGAAGCTGCAGCTCATCAGTCTGTCCGATGCGGCTGTCGTCGTGCGCAAGCCGGACGGCAAGGTCAAGGTCAAGCAGGCGGTCAGCCTGGTCGGGGCCGGAGCCCTGGGCGGCGCCTTCTGGGGCATGCTGATCGGACTGCTCTTCTTGGCGCCGTGGCTGGGAATGGCCATCGGCGCAGCCAGTGGCGCTCTGGGCGGTGCCCTGAGCGACTATGGCGTGGACGACAAGTTCATCAAAGACGTGGGCAAGAAGATCGAGCCCGGTCACTCGGCCCTGTTCCTGTTGGTGGAAAGCTGGACCGAGGACAAGGTGATGGACGAGATTAAGGGCTTTGACGCCGAAGTCTTGCAGACTTCGCTGTCCAAAGAGGACGAGGCCAAGCTCAAGGCCGCCTTTGGCGCCGAGGAATAGGCCAAAAGACCGCAACTTGTGCTCGGGAAGGCCAGGCCTTCCCGAGCACGTCACGCAAAAATATCAGGAGGAATAGACATGACAGAGACAAAGGACATAACAAAGACGGAATCTGAGACCACACACGACTTGGCCGCCCAGGTCGTGCAGGAAGGCATGGCTGATATCGCCCAGGCAGCAGAGACCCTGGATGCGGCCCGCGATGCGGTCGGCGTGGCTGCCATCGCCGGAGCCGCCGCTGTGGAGAATCTCACCCGGGCGGAGGACGCGGCCATCGTGTCCCAACGAGTGAGCCAATTGAGTGAAGTGGTGGGCGCGGCGGGCATCACCGACGTGGCTGAAGGCGCGGAACTGTTGGCTGCTTCTGATGATATCCAGGCCCTAAGTGCAATGGTGGGCCTGATGACGGAAGAGGACCTGGAGATCGGCCTCGAGGTCGCACGCACCGCCGGCGAGCTTTGGGCGGTCAGTGATGTGGTCGAGCTGCTGGAGATGCCGGTGCTGTCGGCCTTTCTGGAGCAGCGGGGGGAGTCGCTACAAGAAGTTGCCGTGGAGATCATTCTCCAGGCAGCCTCCACGCGAGCGCTTTCGCAGGTGCTCGGCGCTACGGGCGCCAAGGTGGCCGAGTTGGGCGCCAACGAGGTGGCCGAAGGTCTCGTACGCGGGGCAGTCTCGCAAGCGATGGCCGAACGCAGTGAGGAACTGGCCGGCGCCAGCGCCGGCCTGGCGGCCAGAGGCGTGGCCGAGATGGCGGTGGCCGGAGCGGCCGCCGGCGTGGCCCGTGATCTGGCAGCCGAGGGGGTCGGTCAGGCGATGGAAGGCGCGGCAGAGGTAGGCGCAGCAGCCACGATGGAAGAGATTTCCGAGGCGCTTGAAGAGGAAGAGTAGGGAGGACCTTGTAGATTGCTGGGAAGAAGAAGGGTTGGACGGAGAACGGCACGACGGACCACACGGCGAACGGTGCGCAGGCGAGGGGTGGTGGCCGGTCCGGCACGACGGAGATCGCGACGGGTCTATCGCCGGCGCCTCAGAAGAAGACGCCTCCTGGTCGGGGGCGCGGTGGTGTTGGCCGCCGGTGGCGCGGCCTACGCCGGCGTCAAGCTGGCCCAGAAGGATGCGGACCAGATCGAGGAATACACCGGCGTGCCGGTCGAGGAACTGAGCGACGAAGATCTGCACGGTGCCATTGACGAATTGGGCGTCCAGAGCATGGAGATGGACGAAGAGGACTATGCGGCTCTCGGCGCCGAACCTGGCGCTGCGCCAGCCGAAGCCTCGGCCGAACCGTCTTACCTGGAAGAACTGGAGAAGCTGGCCGCTCTGCACGACCAGGGTATCATCACCGACGAGGAGTTCGCGGCCAAAAAGGGGCAGTTGCTGGGACTGTAGCAAAGGCAGACGAAAGGAGGGTCAGGGAATCCCAGAAGACCGTGGAAGTGTAGGCTAGACACATATCTTGATGAAAAAACCAGAAACAAAGGGAGGAAGAACATGTGTTGCATCTTTACGAGTCTGTTTCTGCTGGGGCCGCGGTTTGCGGCTTTGATCTGGTGGTTGATCAACCCGGTGCGCTTCAACGCCGCCTTTGGCACCTGGATCTGGCCACTGCTGGGCATCATCTTTTTGCCGTGGACGACGTTGATGTACCTCGTCGTTTTCCCGGCTGGGATAATCGGCTTCGACTGGCTATGGCTGGGGTTGGCTGTTGTGGCCGACATCGGCATGTATGCTGGCGGCGGCTACGGCAACCGGGACCGCATTCCGGGCTACGGAGCATAGCCACATCCGTCGTGACTACGGCTGCGGTGAGTCTTCTTCAGTCCAACTTGCCGTTGGATCAGGGGCCAAGCTGCAGAAAGTCTTCGACGACGAGTAGGCAACACCTCTCAGCCACAGGGCGCTGATGAACGCCCTGTGGCTGTTGAGTGACAATCAGCAGATTTTGAACGAGCGAGAATGAAAGGTGCACAAAGATGATACTTCTTGATCAATCGCCACTTTGGGTGGTTTATTTGGTGACGGTCTTTGTGGCTCTCGCGTTCGCTGAGATCGGATATCGCCTGGGCCTCTGGCTCCAGCGCCGCGATCCTGAGTCGGGAAAGACGGGCATATCAGGTACGGTGGTCGGTGGCATGCTGGGTCTGATGGCGTTTCTGCTGGCCTTTTGCATCGGGATTGTCATCGACCAGCAGAACGGCCGCAAGGGCATGGTCGTCACGGAGGCCAACGCGGTCGGAACCGCCTATCTCCGGGCAGGCTTTCTCGGCGAGCCTGATCGGGCCTCATCCCGTGATCTCTTGCGCGAGTACGTCGAGGTGCGCCTTGCTGCAGCCGCTGATCCAGCGCTACTAGAATCCTCAGTGACGCGTTCTGAAGAGATTCATGGCGAGTTGTGGTCGATCGTGGAGGACAATGTCCGGCAGGGACAAGAGTCGGACATCATGGGGCTCTTCATTGAGTCGATCAATGAGGTCATCGACGTTCATTCGCTGCGGTTGGCGGCTGTTGACCTCCGCCTACCGCAACTGCTTTGGATGGTGCTGTACGCAGCTACCATGCTGAGCTTTCTACTGGTGGGTGTGGCCAACAGCGCAGACGCGAAACGGGATCCGTTCGCCATCCTGCTCTTTGCGCTGGCGTATGTCGCGGTCTTGATGCTCGTCGTCGATCTCGACCGGCCGCAACAAGGCCTCCTTACCGTCAGCCAGACCGCGATGTCCGATCTGCTGCGACAGATGACGCCCTGAGACCGGGCTGACCCCGCGGCTGCTGAGACAGGGCGATGGGCAGGGGAAGACTTGTGGCGACTACTGCCTAGTGTGGGGGATCGGGGCCCCAGGGTTGCTGGCTAGACGATTCTATGCGAATCAGGCGTGCTACAAAACTCCACGGGTGCCAGGGGGAGGCCAGATCTGGACATGGAAAGCATTAATTTGAGACAGAGGCTGTTCTTCTTTGTTGTGTTTGCCATCTTGATCCTCCTGACGCTGACGCTGCTCAGGCCCTTTCTCACCGTCATTGTCGTCAGTCTGATCTCGGTCATCATGCTCAAGCCCGTCTTTAACTTCTTCTTGAGTTGGAAGTGGCTCAAAGGGCGCAAAAGGCTGGCATCTACGCTGACACTGGTTGCCCTGTTCGCCATCGTGATCATCCCGGTCCTACTAATCGTCCAACTGACCGTCTCCCAACTATCGGGAGCCTTTGAGGAACTGTCTTCCCTGAATCTGGACACCCTCGTTGAGAGCATCAATGGATTCTTCCAGGGACTGCCCTTTCTGCGAGGAATCCAGGTGAATGCGGCGAACCTTGAGAACACGCTACACTCTCTGGCTGGCGCTGTGGGAATGGCACTGGCCGACTTTGCGGTCAGTCTGGCATCATCAATCCCGAACCTGATCGCCCAGGGTGTGATCTTTATCGTATTGGTGGCCAGCCTGCTGCCAGTGTATGATGTCCTCATCCCGAAACTGGAGGAGATCAGCCCCTTGGGACCGGAGATCAGCGAGTTATACACTCTAAAGATCACGGCCATGGTCAAATCGCTGGTCCTGGGCGTGTTCCTGATCGCCATCATTCAGGGCGCTGCAATGGGGGTCTTTTTCTGGATCGCCGGTCTGCCCTACGTCTTCCTGCTCACCCTGCTGTCCATGCTCCTGGCCATGATTCCCATGGTGGGCATCAGTTGGCTGGTGATTGGCCTTGCCGTGCTACTGTTCCTCACCGGCAATAGCGGACAGGCGCTCACCATCCTGTTCGGTTTCTATGGGGTGGTGAACTGGATCGACCTTCTGCTCAGGCCCAAGCTCCTGAAAGAGGATGCCGCCCTCAATTTTGCCCTTTTTCTCCTGGCCATTTTTGGGGGGATCGCCTGGGCAGGCATCATGGGGCTGTTCTATGGACCGGTGATTATGTTGCTCCTGGTGACAACCATCGACATCTATGTTGAGCGATACGCCAACGAGGATCGAACGGCGCTGGACAGGATGTTTAGAAACCTGACCAATAATTCGAGATCTGATAACTCGGCAGCTGAAGTTGAAGAGGCGCAGCCCGAATGACGAACCCAAACGGCAGACCAAAGAGAGGGTTCAACCAAAATGAGTCTCCAATGGAGGACAACAACCCATGTTGTACAACCTAGTCGCAAGTGAAGGCGTAGGGGTAGGGAATCGTATTCTGGAGTGGATCGAGTACGCCGCTTTGGCCATCGAGATCTTGGCGGTGGTCATCATCGTGGGGGCCATCTTTTACGCCGTGGGTCACTATCTCATCCGGGCCCCCATGCGCCCGGACCACGAGCAGCTGTACAGAGAGCTCAAGGTTCGCCTGGGCAAAGCCCTATTGCTGGGCCTGGAGATCCTTGTCGCGGCCGACATCATCCGCACCGTAGCCCTGGAGGCTACCCTACAGAGCGTCGCCATTCTGGGCCTGCTGGTGCTCGTCCGTACCTTCTTGAGCTGGGCGCTGGCGGTCGAGATGGAAGGGCGCTGGCCCTGGCAAGGCGCGGGCAAGGTCCAAGAAGAACGTGAAGAAGGCTGAGATGTGAGGAAGCATGAGCCAATCTGAGTCCGTGCCCCAACCCAAGTCCCCCGGCAGCAAGCTGGTGGCATTCGGGAAAGAGATCTATGGGATCTGGATCAGCGAGCGGCCAACCCAGTTTGCCGCGGCGCTGGCCTACTATGCCATCTTTTCCTTTGTGCCAGTGATCTATATCGCCTTCACCATCACCGAGCTCGTGATCGAGCGCCTGTCGGTGGAGCAACAGTTCTATGCCCAGGTCGCCAATGTACTGGGCGCGGAGACTGCCCAGGCCTTGCAGGATGCCGTCACGAGCCTAGCCCAGAAGACGGCCGGTGATACGACGCTGACAACGGTGATTGGCTTCATCGCGCTGGCCTTTACCGCTTCGCTGGCGTTTTTCCAGTTGCAGCACGCGCTCAACACCCTCTGGAAGGTGCCGCCCCCGCGCCGGGGCCAGACGCGAAGCTACGTACTGAACCGCCTTCTTGCCCTGGCCATGGTATTGGGCGTGGCCCTGCTGTTGATCGTCGCAGCGGTTGCCAACCTTCTGGTCTCTCTGGTCAATGCCCAGGTTCAGTGGGGTGGCTTTGTGTCCACCGCCAACTTTTTTGCGTTGGCCGGATTGGCCGCCCTGAGCTTTGCCCTGATCTACAAGGTGCTGCCCAACGCGAACGTAGCCTGGCGGCACGTGTGGGTCGGAGCGGGGGTGGCCGCGCTTCTGCTGACTGTCGGCCTGACTCTGGTCAAGCTCTACCTGAGTACCGCTCGCTTCAGCTCGGCCCTTGAAGCCGCCGGCGCGGCCGCGGTCTTTTTGATGGCCTTCTACTACCTGGGCCAGATCTTTGTGCTCGGTGCGGTGGTCATCCGCGTCCTGGCCTCGATGTCGGGATCCAAGATCGTGCCGCGCCAAGATCCCAGCAAGCCTGGCAACGGCTCGCCTGAGGAAGAGGGCAGGTGAAGGATATGATGAGGAACGGATCTCTGCGCACTGCTTTGATCGTGGTTTCTGTGTTGGTTCTGCTTTCCTGTGCCAGCCAGGTAGTATTTGCCGAGACACCGCCACCAGGACCGACGCCCGCGGTCACAATGGAGAGTGGGACACCAGCAGGCGTCCTGCCTGCTCTGCTCGCCACCAGAGTGCCCGAAGGAGCATTGCTCACCCGAACGCCAGAGCCCACAGCGACTCCTGGCTTGCTTGTGGAAGCGGTCTCTGCTGTCGCTGAGAACAGCGGATTGGCCGGGGAGTCTTTTCTGGGGCTACCGGTCGAGGATTGGATCTCCCTGGGCATCGCCCTCCTGATCGTCCTCGCCGGGTATCTGGTGGGGACTTGGTTGATCCGGCGGGTGCTACCCCGCGTCGTGCAGCGCACGGGCACAATGCTTGATGACCATCTGCTGCGGGCCATTGGCCCCGACCTCAGGTGGCTGGTAGTGCTCCTGGCTCTCGAGTTTGCCACCCGGCAATTGAGTTTTCTGAGCCCCGAACTCAAAACGCTCTTCTCAGATGCGTACTTTGTCCTGGGGCTCATCATGGGCACGCGCATCACCTGGCGGCTCATCGACCTGGCCGACGAATGGTATCGCCAGCGTTTGGCCGAGCAGGCGCGCCTGGACTCGCTCGATCCGGTACTGACCCTGTTGGTGCGCCTGGGCCGTGCGGTCGTCGGGGTGGTCGCCTTATCGATCCTGCTCACCCAATTTGGCATCAACATCACCGCCTTTGCGGCCGCCTTGGCCGTCGGCGGTCTGGCCCTGGCCCTGGCCGCAAAGGACGTAATCGCCGATGCCATTGAGGGATTCATCATCCTGGTCGACCGCCCCTTCCGCATCGGCGACCGGATCGAAATCCAGGAAGTGGCCACCTGGGGCGATGTGACTGAGATCGGCCTGCGCACCACGCGCATCCGCACCCGGGACAACCGGGTGGTCATCGTGCCCAACTCGGTCATCGGCGCCAACCAGGTGATCAACTACAGCTATCCCGATCCCCGCTACCGGATTCAGACCCACGTGGGCATCGGCTACGGCGCCGATCTCGAGGCCGCACGGCAGATCATTGTCGACACGGTACGGCAGGTGGAGGGCGTGCTCCCAGACAAGCCGGTGGACGCCCTGTACATCGAGATGGGGGATTCGGCCAGGATCCTTCGCGTGCGGTGGTGGATCGAGTCGTATGTCGAAACCCGGCAGATGTTCGACCGGGTGCATACAGCTCTGGAGCGTGCCCTCGACGAGGCCGGCGTCGACATGCCCTTCCCCACGCAGAGCATTGATCTCCAGCTCGAACCAGAGACAGCCAGCATGCTCTCGCAGGCCCTGACAGAGCGCAGTTCCGTGTGAGAGCTCATCATGCGAAAAGGTTGATAACGTGGAGATCCCCCAGGAGAAGGTATCCTGCCCGCTCTCAGAGCTGGGCCAAGATTACGTGGGAGATGGATCATGAACGAAGAGGACCGTCCCTTGACCGATGTGCGACTCAAGACGCCGCGCGCTGCGGCCGTTGCCGGCATCCTTTTCGCCGTGCTGCTCATCACTGCCTATGTGCTTATCCGCGTCTCCATCCCGCCCGATCCGGCCGATAGTGGTGCCTGGCTGGAGGAGCAGGCCCAAACCGTGGCCCTGGCCCTGAGCCTGGTGCCCATCGCCGGTATCGCCTTTCTCTGGTTCATCGGTGTGCTGCGCGACCGCATGGGAGCATTGGGGGATCGCTTCTTCTCGAGCGTGTTCTTGGGCAGTGGATTTGTTGTACCTGGCCATGACCTTCGTCTCAGCGGCGGTGGCCGGTGGGCTCCTGGCCAGCTATGCCCTCGAACCGGATGCGCTGATCGCCAGCGGCCTGTACACCTTCAGCCGGGCGGTTATGTGGCGGATCAGCAACGTCTACGCCATCCGAATGGCGGGTGTGTTCATGATCTCGCCGGCTACGATTTCGGTGCGCACGCGCATCATGCACCGCGGGCTGGTCTTTCTGACCTATGCGCTGGCGCTCGTCCTGCTGTTCACCATCGACCAAAATCTGTGGGTCACCCTGCTCTTTCCGGGCTGGGTGCTGATCGTCAGTGTCTACATTCTGGCTTTGAACCTGCGCGGGCAGGGCGCGGGCGCATAGGATAGCCTGGTCACGATGTTCGCCGAAAGTGCACTATGTGGCCATCATCTGGGCGCTGCTCGGCGGCGGGCTAAATCAAGACTTTTCTGACAGGATAGTGCAAATGAATGGACTCAAGGTTCCCAGAAAAACGTTGTTGAATGACGCGGTTACGGGCCTGGTGATGGCTGTGATCAATGTGCCCCAGGCCCTGGCCAACGGCGTGCTGGCCGGGGTGAACCCTGTCTTTGGGCTCTACTCCATGATCGTGGGCACCACCGTCGCTGCCTTTGTCACCGCCTCGGTGTTCATGAACGTCGACTCGACCAGCGCCACAGCGCTGACCGCGGGCGAGGCTCTGGCCGGCGTGGCCTCGGAGGAGCACCTGCCCAAAGTGGGGGGGGGCGCAGGGGACGACCGTTATCATCCGGCTGCGCGACCGGGATGAGGTGGGCAGCACGTTCATCCGCACCGTTGAACGCTATCTCCAGTCCCTTCAGATAGGAGGCAACGTGCTGATGTTGGAGGGCCTGAGCGAAAAGGTCTTGGATCAAATCGAGAGGACCGAACTCCTCGACCTGATCGGCGAGGAGAACGTGTTCCTGGGGCAACCACAGCATGGCGCATCCCTGAGGCAGGCGCTGGCCGCTGCGGAAGAGTGGCTCGCCCGGGACCAGGAAAACAGCGGGTGAACCATGCCAAACAACCTCATCGGCAGTGACAGTGCAGGGCATCGCATCCTGGAGCGGTTCAAAGCCGCCGGGCGCAAGAGTTGAACAAACGAGGGAGGAAACATCATGAGTGAACAGGCAGCCAGGCATCTCATCGTTGCCGTGTTCGGTGCCCAGACCGGGGCGGAGGCGGCCCGCAAGGCGCTAAGAACTTCGCGAGACGAAAAACTGATTGGGATCTGTGCTTCTATCGCGGTGCAGAAGGACGAGAAGGGCCAGATCCACTTCAAAGACACAGGCATGAGCGCCGGCAAAGGAGCCGTAGAAGGCTCTATTCTGGGCGTCGCAGTCGGCATCCTCACCGGCGGGACGACCCTCGCCCTGGGAGCTGCCGGCGCCGTCGTCGGCGGGCTGGTGGGCAAGAGAAAACAGGCAGGCTGCGTGGAGGAACAGCGGCTCAATCAGCTCACAGTGTCCCTCGTCCCCGGCTCCTCCGCCCTCATCGTCGTGATGCAGCCGGGTTGGGGTGTGGTCGTGGAAAAGGAACTCCAGGGAATGGGGGCCGATTTGTTCACTGCCGATATCCCGTCGGGCGTGGACCAAAATCTCGATAGCAGCCAGGAGGCGGCCTACACTGCGCTGCTGAGCCAGATGAAACATGCCGAAAACACGGAGAATAACTCGTGATGGAAAAGGAAAACGGCCCGGAGACGCGGATAGAGTCTCCACGGGCCGGAGGGCAGAAGATGAAAGATGAAAGACAGTTGTCGCTTCCTGCTAACGAGGGAGACCCGCCGCTGGACTTGGCCCCAGATAGCCCCCAGCTTGTGTCGCGCTATCTCGTCGGCCTGCTGCTTCTGGGTAGCGACCAACTGGCCCAGGGATTGGGGGGTGCCAAGCAGCCGGAGGCTGATGTACCTCCCGGAGAAGAGACCTCGAGCGACCGGCTCCGTCACCTGGCGATTGGTCTGTTGGCGCGGGGAGAAAGGGATGCCGGTAGAAGCCTGCGCACGATATACCATGGGTCGGTGGGCACGGCGAGCTGGACGTTTCGTACGCTCGATCGCTGGACCGACAACCGACTCATGCGCCCGTTTCGGCGTCCCATCGAAGTGCGCGTCCGGCGCTTGGGGGACCAAGTCGCTGAGATCGTCGAGGAGGGCAAGCGCGAGGAACAGGACAGCCGGGTCCTGGCCGCCGAGAGTGTCCAGTCGGTCGTCGAGAACGTTGTTGACCAGGTTGCCGAAAGTGAGGAGGTGGACCGCCTCATCATGGAGTTGGTCGGCCAGAAGGGCGTGAGCTATGCCACCAGTCTGGTGGACAATGTGCGCACGCTCACCGCGACGGGAGACGATACGCTGGAAGGCGTGCTGCGCAAGCTGCTGCGGCGTATGCCCCGTCGGGCGCTGCCGCCATCGCCGCTGGAAGGCCAGCCTCAGACGATGTACGCCTCGGGCAACCTAGTGAGGGGAGTGGCAGACCATGATTGACGAAGAAATGCTGCAATTCAGCTTTCTGGGGCGGTATGCCGGGTTCATCACCCGGCTGGTGGCCTTTCTTGTCGATCGAGCCATCACGGCGATCATGACCCTTTCCACCATGCTGGCCGTCGAATTTGCGTTGAATGTCTTTCGCATTAACCAACTGGTCGGCTTTGACGACCTCTCGTGGCAAGTGGCGACAGCCTCTGGCGTGGGGCTGTACCTCGTCATCTCTGTCGGCTACGACCTGGGCTTCTGGATGCTGTCCGGGCAGACCCCGGGCAAGCGGCTGATGGGCGTACGGGTAGTGCGCAGCGACGGCCAGCGGCTGCACCTGGGCAACGCCATTCGCCGCGAGCTGGCCTACGTGCTCTCGGGCCTCCTGTTCCTGGGCTACCTGTGGATCCTGTTGGACAAGCGGCGCCAGGGATGGCACGACAAGCTGGCCGGTACCATCGTCGTCTACTCCTGGCCTGAGGGCGAGTTGCGGGGGACGCTGGTCCGCGAGCAGGTGCATCGTCTGGTGGAGGCCCGCCCGGCTGCGCAGGGGGAGACAGTCGACGTATGATCGAAATAGGGGGAATTGTCAACTGGGTACGGATCGACCTGGAGGAGGACGACCTGAGCCACCTCGAACCGGCGGAGCCAAAGCCCGCCGGATTTTCGTGCGCCAATAGCTTGGGCGCCAACCGGTTGGCGCGGCAGTAGTCTGTGAGTCAGGACTGGCAGTCGCGGGTCAAGAGCCTGTTGGCTGCCAGTCCTGGCAAAGAACTCGTCTCGTGAGAGACTGAATAGGAGGAGGAACCAATGTCAGAAATCATTACCGTCATCGCCCAACTGTCGGCCTTTACCTTCATCATCACCAGCATGCTGGCCATGGGCCTGAGCCTGACGATCAAGCAGATCGTGGACCCGCTGCGCAACCTTCGCGTGGTGCTGCTGGCCCTGCTGGCCAACTTCATCCTGGTGCCCGCTCTGGCCTACCTGATCACAGTAGTGATCCCTCTGAATGACGGCCTGGCCACCGGCCTGATCATCGCCGGTGCCGCTGCCGACGCGCCCTTCCTGCCCAAGCTCGTGCAGGTGGCCAAGGGCAACGCCGCCTTCTCGGTTGGGCTGATGACTCTGCTTATGGTCGTGACCGTGGTCTACCTGCCGGTGATGCTGCCCATTCTGTTGCCGGGTGCTTCCGTAAGCCCCTGGGACATCGCCCAGTCCCTGATCTTCACCATGCTGCTGCCGCTGGGCATCGGCCTGTTCATCAAGGCCCGCTATGAAGAAGTCGCCAAGACATTGCAGCCACACATGTCCCAGGCCTCCAGCCTGGCCATGGTGCTGATGCTGGTGACCATCCTGGTGCTTCAGTTCAGCACCATCATCGGCACCATCGGCACGGGCGGTCTCCTGGCGGCTCTGCTCTTCCTTGTGGGCGCGCTGCTGATCGGCTTGCTGCTGAGTGGCAGAGAGGCCCGTATGCGTTCGGTGATGGGCCTGGGCACAGCGCAGCGCAACCTGGCCGCGGCCATGCTGGTGGCCGCGCAGAACTTTTCGGATGATCCCAATGTGCTGGTGATGGTGATGCTGATCGGCATCCTGGGCCTGATCCTGCTGATGGTCGTGGGCGGTGAGATGGGCGAGCGTATCCAGCCCCAGGGCGAAACAGAGCAGGCAGAGATGGTTGGCGCGGGCTAGCAAATCAAGCCCCATTGCGGATATCAGGGGCAACCTGAATTCATGTCCGAGCCCAACCTGTCGATGCTCCTAACTGAGCCTCCGAAGTGACAGCAGGGCTACGTCGACACCGGTCGCCAGGAGTGAGGCGCTGCATCTGCATCCTCTCAAAATGCGTGTTACACGCGGTTGATTACGGATCGATTCGGGATGCATCAAGCCCTGAAATGCCCACCCCCCTCGGTTGAGCACACAGACCTTCCGGCTGTCGTAATAGGTCTCGAATGCGTGCGGAATGAGGGCCCCGCTCTGCCTAATTGACTCGACAGAAGCAATGCGCGTTTTTCAGTCTACTGGTAGGCTGAAAAACGCGCAAGACCTACTTCGGCATAATTAGTCTTCCCCGCACAGCTTGAGCAGCCGTTGCCAGCGGGTATCCACCTCGGCCTGCAGTTGGTCGATCACATGCCGGTTTTCCGGCCGGAAGAGATGGCGGAACCGGCCCTGGCGCCTCAACCACTCCTCCACCGGCAACTTTGTCCTGGGCTTGTACGTCAGGCGCCACTCGCCGTTCTCCACCTCGAACAAGGGCCAATAGCACGTGTCCACGGCCAATTGGGTGAGCTCGATGGTCTCATCTGTCGCGTGCCGCCAGCCCCGGTTGCAGGACGCGAGGACGTTCAAGAACGCCGGTCCGGCACAATCAATGGCCTTGCGGGTCTTTTGCATGAGGTCCCGCCAGCGGCTGGGGGCAGCCTGAGCCACGTAGGGAATGCCGTGGGAGGCCATGATGCAGGTCAGGTCCTTCCGGTACTGCTGCTTTCCAGGGATGACCTCGCCGGCGGGCGACGTCGTGGTATGGGCGCCCAGAGGTGTAGCGCTGGACCGCTGGATGCCGGTATTCATATAGGCGCCATTGTCGTAGCAGACGTACAGGAACTGGTGTCCTCGCTCGACCGCCCCGGAAAGCGACTGCAGCCCGATGTCATAGGTGCCGCCATCACCGCCAAAGGCAATGAACTTGACGTTCTGCTCTGGGATCTTGCCCTGGCGGACCATGCTGCGGTACGCCGCCTCGACGCCACTGATGGTAGCAGCCGCGTTCTCAAAAGCATTGTGGATCCAGGGTACCCGCCAGGCGGTGTAGGGATATATGGTTGTCCCCACCTCCAGACAGCCGGTGGCGTTGGCCAGTACAACCGGTTCGTCGACCGCCGCCAGCACCTGGCGCACGATAATCGAAGCACCACAGCCCGCGCACAGCCGGTGTCCTGGTGCCAGTCGTTCAGGGACCTTGGCCAGTTCCTTTGGAATCAGCTTTGTCGACATGATCTCCTCCTCATTCCCGGACGCCGAGGTACTGGACCGCGGGCACGGCCTTGCCAGTCTTGGCCACCTGGATCATCTCATGGAAGATCGACTCGATCTCGGCAGGCAGAATGTCCCGCCCACCCAGACCATAGACATAGTCGTGGACGGGCATCCGGATACCATAGACAGCCAGGGTAGCTATCAGTTCCAGGAAAAGCGGGCCTGCGTTATCCGTTGCGCCAAAGGATACAGAACGATCCATCACCGCCAACGCTTTGAGATGCCCCAATGCTTCCGCCATCTCTTTTCCTGGGAATGGCCGGAAAACGCGCGGCTTGAGGAGCCCTACCTTGAACCCCTCGGCTCGCATCTGTTCTACTATCACCTTGGCCGTCCCAGCCGTCGAGTTGGCCGCCACCAACGCCACATCAGCATCCTCCAGTTGGTAGGTCTCGAACAGACTGTAGCTGCGATCGAAGGCCCGGTTGAACTCCTCTGCTACCTCCTGGATGACCTGCTGGGCATTCTGCATAGCTTCGATTTGCTGCCGTTTGTGCTCAAAGTAGTAGTCATAGAAGTCGAGTGGGCCATAGGTCTTGGGGTTCTCCAAGTCCAGCAGCGGCCACATCGGCTGATATTGGCCCACAAAGCCCCTCACAGCAGCGTCGTCAAAAATCTCCACCCGCTCGATGCCATGGCTGGTGATAAAGCCGTCCTGGCAGACTGCGACCGGCAGCAGCACGTCCGGATGCTCACCAATGCGGACAGCCTGAATCAGGTTGTCGTAGGCCTCCTGGGCATTTTCAGAAAGCAGGATGATCCAGCCACTATCTCTTATGCCCATCACATCTGCATGGTCACAGTGGATGTTGATCGGGCCCGAGAGTGCCCGATTGACCAAGCTCATCACGATGGGGCAGCGGTTGGAGGCAGCGATGTAGAGGATCTCCCACATCAGGGCCAGGCCGTTGGCCGATGTGGCCGTCATCACCCGCGATCCAGCGGCCGACGCACCCACGCAGGCACTCATCGCGCTGTGCTCGCTCTCCACAGTCACAAACTCAGTAGCAACCTTGCCATCTGCGACAAAGTCGGCGAACTTTTGCACGGTGGACGTCTGGGGCGTGATGGGATAGGCGGCCACGACGTCAGGGTTGATCTGGCGCATCGCTGTTGCAACTGCCTCGTTTCCAGACAAAGCTTCAAACGTGCTCATCATCTCACTCCAGACAGCTTGCTTCCTCAACGATCCGAATACAGAGACGGACGTCATCTCTTGCCAG
>Ga0180438_10005769_pt1 | contig 17047 bp, 13 predicted proteins | sample SS_ome_12_FD_132455 | JGI IMG/M metagenome (GOLD analysis project Ga0180438, IMG submission 132455) | Hypersaline lake sediment archaeal communities from the Salton Sea, California, USA - SS_3_D_2 metaG | ecosystem: Environmental > Aquatic > Non-marine Saline and Alkaline > Hypersaline >...
ATGCAGAAGATTCTCGAGGGCACAACAACGATGGAGGAGGCGTTGAGAGTTGTCTACGCAGGTTAGCACTCGACCAAAGCCCAGCATCGAGGAATATCCTCTCGATGAGCTGCTAACGCTCGCGGCCGAGCGCCAGGCATCGGATGTCCATCTTACCGCGGCTCTGCCGCCCATGATGCGTATCGATGGACATCTACGCCCAATGAACTTCGACCGACTCGAGCCGTCGAGCTGCCAGCGTTTGATCTACAGCATTCTCACCGATCATCAGATTGAGGAGTTCGAGCGGAAGCACGAGCTCGATTTTTCCCACGGCATCCCAAAAGTAGGGCGGTTCCGAGCCAATGTGTACATGCAGCGAGGGTCCGTTGGCGCCGCTTTCCGGCTGATTCCGCGCCGGATTCCGACCTTCGAGGAGCTTCGACTTCCAGGGGTTGTCCGAAAGCTTACTGGCCGCACGAGTGGCATGATTTTGGTGACAGGTCCGACTGGCAGCGGAAAATCGACCACGCTCGCAGCCTTCATAGATCACATTAATCAAACCCGCGATTGTCATGTTATCACGGTCGAAGACCCTATCGAGTATCTGCATCGTCATGGAAGGGCTATGGTCAATCAGCGCGAGCTCGGTAGCGATACTTATGGCTGGGCGGATGCATTGCGATCTGCGCTGCGCGAAGACCCCGATGTCGTTCTCATCGGAGAGATGCGAGATCTCGAAACGATCGACAGCGCTCTCAAGATTGCCGAGACCGGTCATCTGGTTCTTGGGACTCTTCACACTCGGAATGCGCCCCAGAGCGTCGACCGAATTATCGATGTTTTTCCGCCGCACCACCAAGAACAGGTGAGAGTGCTCCTGGCGAGCACTCTCGAAGCGGTGATCGCTCAGCAGCTCGTGCCCAAGAACGGCGGGCTAGGTCGTGTTGCAGCTATTGAGATGATGATCGTCACCTCCGGTATCCGCAATCTCATCCGGGAGGGCAAGACTCACCAGATATACTCGTTGATGGAGACCGGCGGCGATGAGGGGATGCAGACCATGGACCGGTCGTTGGCTCAGATGGTTCGTCACGGGCATATCGCCGATAACGAGGCCGTGGCGCGAGCCATCGACCGTGACAATTACCGCCGCTGGCTCAACACGCTGTGAAGGTGCGCCGAAAATGCGGAATAGAGAGGTGACAGCGGTCTGACTCGCTTTAGGAGGGATTTTCGTGCCTACGTATCGATATAGCGCTATGGATCCAAATGGGCGCACGGTTACGGGTACGCTCGAAGCCGATAGCTTCGAGCTCGTCCGGTCCAAGCTGTCGGATCTCAGATACCATGTGCTGAGCATTAAGCAGGCCAAGGGCGGCAGCAGCTTCCAAGAGATGTTTACGAACATGCAGCGTGTGAAGCTGCGCGACTTGGTCGTATTCAGCCGTCAGTTTGCCACTATGATCGATGCTGGTCTGAGCGTTGTGAAGTGCCTCGATATTCTGCAGAAGCAGACGCGCAATCCGAAGATGAAGGATGTTATCGGTGAGGTCAAGCGCGATGTGGCGGGTGGTATGGGCTTGACCGAGGCGCTTCAGAAGCATCCGCGAATTTTCTCGCCGCTGTACATCAATATGATTCGCTCGGCCGAGGCGGGGGGTATCCTCGACGTCGTCCTCGACCGCCTTTCGACCTTCCTCGAAAAGGAGCAGGAGACGCGTAATAAGATCAAGTCGGCGATGTCGTATCCTGCCGTCGTTTTCTGTTTTGCGATCCTGATGCTTCTCGGCCTTCTCTTCTTCGTTCTGCCAAAATTCAAAGGCATCTTCGAAACCATGGGGCTCGATCTGCCGTTGACGACTCGCCTCATGTTGAACTCCTCTGATTATTTGAAGAACTATTGGTACGTCGGCATCATCGTATTGGTCGGTTCGATCGTGCTCCTGAAGATGTTCACGCGAACGGATCGCGGCCGCGTCGCAGTCGACGCGGCCAAACTCAAAGTTCCGATCTTCGGGGATCTGATCCTGAAGACCTCCGTCTCGCGTTTTGCCCGCACATTCGGAACGCTGATTAGCAGCGGCGTGCCGGTGCTTCGCGCGCTTGAAATCGTCTCCGACACAGCGGGCAATCGTGTTATCTCCGATACGGTGGTGCGCGCCCGTCACAGCATCAAAGAGGGGGAGAAGATCAGCACGCCGCTCTTTGGCAGCAAGATCTTTCCTGTTATGGTGACCCAGATGATCGCTATCGGGGAAGAGACGGGAAGGCTCGATCAGATGCTCGATAAGGTTTCGAATTTCTATGACGACGAGGTCGATAATACCTTGAAGAGCCTCACCTCACTCATCGAACCGTTGATGATCGTGGGGCTAGGTTTGATCGTAGGATTTATCGCAATATCAGTAATCTCACCCATTTATCAGCTGGTGGGTTCACTGGGCGGCTAAGGCGAACGTTTGCTCGGGAAACTCATAGAGGAGGCGACAGGCCGCGTGGTTATGGGGAGGCTGCGCGGTCCAAAGGCGACATGGCAAAGGGGAAGAGGAAGGCGCCGGATCGCGATGAGATCGATGGTCTCGTTCGCGATTATAGGCGCACAGGTGACAGTGCTCTTCGCGATCGTTTGATTGCGCAGCATCTCTATCTGGTGCAGACTGCCGCACGGAAGTTTTCCGGTATGGGCGAATCGCACGATGACTTGCTCCAGGAAGGCGCTATGGGGCTCGTCAATGCCGTGGATCTATATGACCCCGAACGCGGCGTCCAGTTTTCAACCTACGCAACCCATTTGGTTGAGGGACAGATTCGCCACTATCTGCGGGATCGCGGTAAGCTTATCAAACAGCCGGCTTGGGTCCAGGAGCTCACGACCAAGATCATCAAGGCGAGCGAGGGTCTCAGCCAAGATCTTAACCGAGCGCCGACCGTCGAAGAAATTGCTGAACGCGTCGATACGACGCCAGAGAACGTTCAGCGCATGCTCGATGCCCGAGAGAGAAGCAAGGTCGCTTCGCTCGATGCTGCCCGAGGAGAAGATGAAGATCAAGGGCCTGCTATCGATCCGGAGAAGCTCCGCACCGATGATCCAGATGCCGTGCATCTGCCTGTTGAGGACCGCCTTTTTCTGCGGGAGGCTATGTCCCGTTTGAAGACGCTCGAGCGTAAGGTCGTTCATAATTTCTATTATCTTGATCTCAACCAGACTGAAATCGCCCGAAAGCTTGGAATTTCTGTCAACTACGCGTCTTATCTGTTGCGAGGAGCATTGGCCAAGTTGAAGAAGGCGTTCGAAGCTCAGGAGCGCGCTGTACTGGGCGACGAAGACAGCGAGCAAGATACGATGCGCCCTTATTCGATTTCGATGCGTCCAGCTCCATCGGATCCATTGACCAACGTCGCAACAGAAGGATATCTCTACGAGCGCGCCGAGCAGGAGGTCTTGCGGGCATGCCGCTATCCGCAGCAGTTCTCGATTGTTCTCGTGGAACCCGACACGGATGATGTGAGCGATGAAGCACTCATGGAAATCGCTCGGCTTCTTCGGACGAACTGCCGTAGCATCGATCTCGTGGCTCGAATGGGTGGGGCGCGCTTCGGACTTCTTCTCCCCCACACCGGCCGCGAGGCGTCTGTGTTGAGCGAGCGCATTTGCAAAACCGTTGCCTCCCGCCTGCAGACTGCGGGAGGAGGGACAACTGTCAGTTCCGGATTCGCAGTATTTCCGACGAATGGACGGACGAGTGACGATCTCTTTGATGCCGCCCGCCGCGCGTTGCTCGCGGCCCGGGAGCAGGGAGGGAATCGCTCTGTCAGAGCTGAACGGATCGATGCCGATCCCAGCCAGGTTCAGCGAGCCATGGGTTGAACGAGCATCGTTCCCTATAGTTTCATAGCATCTTTCAAGCCCTGCCCAGAAAGGCAGGGCTTTTGATCTCAAAATCATCCGGCAACTGTGGAATAATCCGGTCGGAACTGATGGCCGGTGAGAAATAACCGAACACGACATCGGAGCCGGATTGAAAACCGGCAATATCAAGGATTCCAGAACATAACCCCTAAAGGGAGGTGTCTCAGCGAGATGATGAGTCGGATGATTAACCGAAAGAGCAAGGGTTTCACCCTGATCGAGATGCTTATTGTGATCGTGGTCATCGCCATTCTGGCATTGATCGTGATCCCGCGACTGCTGGGAGCCGGCCGTAAGGCTAAGGAGGCCACTCTCCGAGGTGACCTGCACCAGATTCGAAATTCGATTCAGCAGTTCGAGGCCGATTGTGGCGACTACCCGTCGGCTTTGTCCCAGTTGATGACGCAGCCTGCTTCCGGATCGACCGGTGGCGGCGGCATTGCCCTCGATGTTAATGGATGGCAAGGCCCCTACATGCGGACCTCAGACGGCAATCTGCCGAAGGACCCATTCACCGAGAGCAGCACGACTTGGAGCTATACTGCGGCTACGGGTGATGTGTCCAGCGGTTCGACGCTCACGGCGATCAACGGCGAAGCGTACAGCACCTGGTAAGAGAATAGTCTCCAACGTAGCACTGACTACTTGACTTGACCGGGGATAGCAGAAGGAATCGCACCACCAAGGGCGGCTTCTGCTATCCCCGCGCTTAGTTTGACGGGGAAGGAGTTGCGCATGAGGAGAGCGTCACGGGGTTTCACTCTCGCCGAGATGTTGGCTGTCGTGTTCATTCTTGCGGTTGGATTGACCAGCGTCAGCGCTCTTTTTGTCGCCGGTCTCATCTCCAGCCGTAAGGCAGAACGAATCAGCGCGGCCAGCCACGCCGTGCAACAGCAGCTAGAACGCCTCAGAAGCGCCGGCTTCTCCGGATGCGCGGTCGACCCAGACATTTTCTCCAGTGATGAGGGCTATACTATAAACCAGCAGAACACCGATGGCACCGGACAGATCGGCTTCGGCGTCTCGGAGCTTCCGAACGGTCAGGGGACCATCGACATCAGCTTCTACTCCGGTGCCAGCGGCGCGTACCCAAACCTCAAAAACCTTCGGGTTGCCGTCACATGGACCGGAGGCAAACCTACTGGCGGAACGACTGTGTTTGAAACACTGATCGCGAATCGACCGTGAAGCGACTTGGAGGCCCGATCATGAGACAGCGAATCCATCAGAGGCGGATAGGTGTGACACTGCCTGAGGTTCTGGCGGCGACGATGGTGTTGTCCGTCGTCGTCGGCTCGGTCAGCGCCATATATAATTCTGCCCTGCGAACGTGGTATACCGGCGCTTCCGAGAATTACGCTCAGCAGAAGGCCTCGCTCGCGGTACAGCGTATGGTGCCCGATCTCCAGCAGGGCCTCAGCGTCACGCCGGCGAGTTCTCCGTACGGTGCCATCTGTATCGCTGTCCGCTTGCCGGCTAAGACCTACGACAGCGGTCAGGGCGCCTACTTGAACCAACTGGCTGTAGATGCTGAAGGCAAGCCCTATCTTCTTCAGGGCGACTGGGCCGTTTACTACCGCGGTAATCAATATGGCCATATCTCGCTCACCGGCGATCGTATCTGGCGCCGCCTCGTTCGATCTTCGGATGGCGCCATTCTCAAACAACAGATGATCGCAGATAGCATCGTCGATAACCCAGTCGATCCAAGCACCGGAAATCCCAAGCCCATGTTTATCTACTGGCCGGATATCTATCGCTTGCGCTCGGTCGAGGTGACAGTGACGGCGGAAGAAGAACATGGGCATCGCACGGCGACAAAGACGATGAACGGAGAGACGGCTCTCCGCAACAACTAGGGGGTGCAGAGGATGAGGCGCTTATCAATGACGAGTATGGCTCAGTCGCTCCGCCGCCATCTTTCGGGAAACAGAGGCAGCGTCTTTCTTCTTGCCATGGCGGCGCTGATCACGTTGATGCTACTGGGGACTTCGCTCTTGCAGACCTCGATGCAGGGGCTTTCGTGGGCATCGAATGATCGCCGCCATATCGAGGCGTTCTGCCTGGCAGAAGCCGGCGTGGATATGGCCATCTGTAAGCTCTACGAGGACTACGACAACATCAACGATTCACTCAGCACGACCGGGACTTATACCGACTCGTTCAGTCTGGCGCAGGGTTCCGTCAACTACACTGTCACAGCGCCTTATTCGGGCATTGCTGATTCTTGTTTGATTGTTTCGGATGCGACGACGTGGACTGGGGAACAGTCGCGAGTCCGAGTGGTGGCGGCATATCAGTCCGACACCAGCCGGGTCTTCGAAGGCGCTATCTTCTGTGACAGCCCCCTCACACTAAATGGTTCTGGCGGGATCTATCCCGACGCCGACGGCAATGGCGGCGATATCTACGCTAACGGAGACGTCACGTTCAACGGCACATCCTATCATATGACGTCGGATGGAAGCATCTACACGACCGGCACGACGAACTGGACGCCACCGGAAGTTCCCGCCACGCACGTTCACGAGAATGTAGCGCCGCTGGTCATGCCGGTTATTGACATTGATTACTATGAGAGCATCGCTACAACGACATATACTGGCAAGACAACGTTCACGAGTAGCGACCTTTCAGGCATTTCCGGCGTCATCTTCGTCAAAGGCGATGTGACCATCTCAGGTAACTACTCCGGCACCGCAGTCATCGTGGCGACCGGGAAGATAACGGTCAGTGGTGATGTGACCACGAGCAACCCGGATTCTGATACGCTTGCGCTGCTCAGCCCGAAATCGATTAAGATTACAGGAAACGCGACAGTCCACGGACTCATCTACGCCCACAGCGTACTCGACGATGCCGAAACCACCGTAAGCGGCAACACGACGATCTACGGGGCCATTGTATCAGACGTCGTACGCACCAACGGAGGTATCGAAGTGCATTATCGAGACGTCTGGAAGAGCCTGCCCCTGCCGGGCGTAGGGAAGACCCAGTGGGCTCCCGTATCGTGGCAAGCGCTGTACCTATAGTCTCTAAAAAGAACTTCAAAAGCTCCTCGAGTTACGGAAGAAAAGAACTAGGTAACGAGGTGATGCCTGGCCGTCGGAGGCAACGGCCGGGTTTGTATAGGTGAGGCGTCGGGCTATCAATTCAAGTGCCTTAGGAGGCGCAGGTGCCGCTCCCCCCATTCCGGGACCTGAAGGACCCTGACGAGAAACGTCGGGAAATCGTCTGGATCGCGATCAGCTTCATCGTGATCCTGGCAACATGGCTATCGGTCGTGCTCGTTTTCGGGTATCAGCCTCTCATCTTTGGCATGTCGTATGACGAGGCTGTCCTTGGAGCCGGGCTCTTTCTGCTCGTCTTCTGCACTATCATCTATCTGGCGGCACGCGAGCGCGAGCAGCGCTCCACGAATAAGACTCTCGTTGCCAAGCTCCAGGGCGCTGTGAAAAGTCTCGATCAGCGGGTCGAGCAACTCAATGGCCTATGTTCGGCGAGCGCTGAACTCGCGGGCTGCGTTGATTTGGACTACGTCGCTCATTGTCTCGTCGAATCCACCGTCAGCGCCGTCGATGCGGAAGCGGCCTATCTCGTCCTGATCGATGCCAATACGGCGAGGCCCACTTATGCGTACTCGACACCGCTGAGCGGCTGTATTGAAGGGGAAGCATCACTCGATCCCAACATCAGATGGTCGGAATTCCTCTCCGCTGCTGAGGACGGTCCATCTGAATTTCGGACGTTGATGGAGAGACGAAGCGCCGACCGCAAAGCAATCCTCGCTCCTTTTCGTCTGGCCGACGGCACGATTGGAGTGGTTGGGGCTCGTCGCCCGCAGGATAGTCACGCATTCTCCGAGGATGAGCATCGCGTGCTCACAACCCTCGCCAACATGGCAGCCAAGGCGATCGAGAACGCAAGGCTGCACGCAGAGCTCAAAGAGAATTATCTGGCGACTATTCGGTCTCTAGTCAACTCACTCAACGCTCGAGATAATTATTCCGCCTCTCATAGCACGCGTGTCGCCGCTCTGGCGCTGAGCATGGCAGAGCAGCTTGGCCTGCCGGACAGTATGCTGCATGATATCGAAGTCTTTGGACCGTTGCACGATGTGGGTAAAATTGGCATCCGCGATCAGATTCTTCTCAAGCCGACACCGTTGACTGAACAGGAACGGGCTATTTGTCGGGAACACTGTATCATTGGCGAGCGAATTCTGCGACCGCTTCGCCCGAGCCGAGAGGCGCTCGGCATGGTGAGAAACCACCATGAAGTATGGGATGGTAGCGGGTATCCAGATGAGCTCGCTGGAGAGGATATTCCGCTCCTCGCTCGCGTGTTACAAGTCGCGGACAGCTACGACGCTATGATATCCGACCGACCCTATCAGCCCGCGATGAGCGAACAGGAAGTGCTGGCGCACTTTCGTCAGTATGCCGGCGTTTTCTACGATCCAGTTGTGGTCGACGCGCTCTGCGCCGTTGCAGCATATGCCAGCGAGGCGACCGACAAGTCGAAAACGCGTGAGCGTGAATCGAGTTCCCGCGATGCTGAAGCGCCAAGGCATTCTGGAGTGAATGCACCGGGCACTTAGGCGTCTTGCATGAATCCATCCCAGGCAATACATAAGGGGAAAACACATGGCCGCAGTTGATATGGAGACTAAGGGTGGTGAAGACCTCGCCGGATCGACTACCGATAGCGAGGAGCTTGCCAAGATACTCACGTCTGCGGGTGTCGTCGATCGCCACATGTTGGAGCGCGCCAAGGCAATCCAGCAGACCCAGGGGCGTTGGCTCGGAAGTGTCCTTGTCGAACTCGGCGCCGTGGGCCCCGAGGAGATCGTCAATGCCCTTAGTAGTCATCTCAATCTGAAAACCGCGGATCTTGCGAAGGTGACCTACAACGCCGGCGCTGTCCAGCTCCTTCCCGAATCTATGGCGCGTCGTTTTGCGGCGGTTCCAATTTCTCAGATTGACAACACGCTTCACGTCGCTATGGTGAATCCACTCGATTCGCTTGCCCTCGATCTCATCCAGGCGCGAACGGGAATGCGGGTCGAGCTTCTCGTGGCGACCGAGCGGGACGTCCGTAGCTCCATCGATCGTTTCTACTCCCAGCTCAACCGCAGTCAGCGTCAGCCAGCCACGACGGAGACGAAAGCGAAGAAGACGGAGAAGGAACCCACACCCAACGAAATCTTCCACGTCGATGATCTTCTTAGAATCATGATCGAGAGTCGCGCATCTGATCTACATCTCGCGGTCGGATGCCCACCAACCCTCCGCATTGACGGGGAGCTGTCTGCCATCAACGCAGAGAGATTGACCCCAACGAGAATGAACGAACTGACCTATGCCATTCTCAGCGATGAGCAAATCAGTGAGTTCGAGGAAACATGGGAGCTGGACTTCGCCTACAGTGTCCGCGGTCTCTCGCGGTTCAGGGTCAATATACACCGCCAGCGCGGCACCATCGGCGGGGTCTTTCGCGCGGTCCCGGTCGACCCCCCTTCGCTCGACAGCCTCGGAATGCCCGATATCCTCAATAAACTGGCTGTGCGCCCGCGCGGGCTGGTCCTCGTGACGGGTCCAACGGGATCGGGGAAATCCACTACGCTGGCAGCGATGATACGCGAAATCAACGTGACCAGGCGACGCCACATCGTCACCGTCGAGGACCCTATCGAGTTCCTACACCGGAACGAGAAGAGCATTATCATTCAGCGAGAGGTCGGCAGCGATACGAAGGGATTCACCGCAGCTCTTCGCCATGTACTCCGGCAGGATCCGGACGTCATCCTGATCGGTGAGATGCGCGATCTCGAAACCATTTCGGCCGCGATCACGGCCGCCGAGACCGGACACCTCGTGCTCGCCACTCTTCACACCACAAGCGCAGCTCAGACTATCGACAGAATCGTAGACGTCTTCCCGCCCCATCAACAGGAGCAAATCCGGGTGCAGCTTTCGACTGTGCTCGAAGGTATTATCTGTCAGACGTTGCTACCGCTGGCTGATGGCAAAGGACGAGTGTGTGCGCAGGAGATCCTCGTCGCCACCTCGGCGATTAGGAACCTCGTCCGAGAGGGAAAGACTCACCAAATGCCTTCGGTTCTCCAGTCTGGTGGATCCGAAGGTATGCAGGTATTGGATCAAGCGCTGAAGACGCTCGTCCAGCAGGGGAAGGTCGTCCCTCAGGCGGCCATGGCGGTAGCCAGCAATCCGCAAGATTTCAAGATGTTCCTCAATATGCGCTGAACTTAATTCGCAGGACAGGCAGCTCAATCCGCAGTGGAGGCTCCACTATTGCCGATACCGGAGCATCCCACTTCCAACGTTATCCGCCGCGTCCCGCACTCGAATTTCCAGTACATGCGCTCCTCCGGGCAGTCGCGCCTCGTCGAGCATGATTGCCTCATACTGACCATCGAAGATGCCATCCTCTGGAATCGCGGCCAACCATTCCCCTTTGTCGATTCTGATCTCAGCGCTCGTGATGTAGGTGACTTCATCGAACGCAGTCACTGAGGCTGGAGCAGGATCCTCATCGCTTCGCCTTCGGTCGATAATTAGTTCCGGCGGCCCATTGTCTATAACCACTGTCGGGGAAATCACCTCTTTCGTTCGAGGATCATCCGGGTTTGCCCTTGCGTCACTGGCCACAACCTTCAGCACATAGTCTCCGTCCGAGACTTCAGTCGTATCCCACTGAAGCGATGTCGCCCGGAAGGGAGGCGCCTTTTTATCACCTTTCGGCTCTTCCTGTGGTTCTTCGAATGCATCCTCTCCCTCCTCAAACTCCTCATATTTAGATTCGACGATCTCCTCAATGCCTTCTTGGTTCTCGAACTCAGACATGGCAGCCATGTTCTGCCATGTCTCTGCTCCAGATTCATCCTGGTCCGAGCCTGAACCGGTTGCACTTACTGCTTCACCATCGGAATCGGGAGATGCAACACTATCGTCAGCTTCGCCAGCTTGAGCATCGCTAGCATTTTCTTCTCCCGCTAATGCTAGCGGAGCTTCGATCTGCATCCAGGATTTCCCGCGATTCGCCGACCAGTAGACTTCGTATTCTAATTCGTCGCGATCCGGATCACGACCCGTCCATCTGATGGTCTGTCGGCCGGACCATAGCTCTCCCCCCGCCGGCGATTTGAGTTTGATCTCTGGCATTTGGTTTGCGGGAAGGTACATAAACTCGACCGCTTCAATCTCTGGATAATTTGCATCTTCAGTCGTCAACTCGACACGGCATTGAAGGAACCGATTTGCAGGACTGTGCACCGTACTGCCGGGTCCGCGACCGGTTGTCTCCCACGGGCTCCACGTTTCGTCGGGCTGCGACGTGGCTCCCGTACGAGTATCGATAGCGATCTCTGTACCGGCAGGAAGGCTGCCGCGCCACCGCACTGCTCCCCAGCGCGCTCTCGCCCCGGCATCGTGTGGATTGGATGTGAAGCGACCAGTCCGAGGGCCGCGAAAATCCAACTTCACGATATTCCCTGTATCTGCCACTGTGGCGCAGACTTGGTCGGCCGAAGCTAACGCGAGATCGGCCAGGAAAGCTGCCTTAGGACTATACATCAATGCCGAGTTTTCGTCGGGGAAAATCGCCGTCAGTCTTGCTCCAGGCCCGGATGCTGCAAGCACGACGTCGTCATCCATGGCGAGCAGGGCTTGAATATGTTTTCCTTTGGCTCTGAAGATCTCACGAACGGCTCCCTCTGGCTCGATCTTGAACACCCGCCCGTTCGGGGAAGTTCCCACATAGACGTGGCCAGCACTGTCGACCGCCATACTCTGGATGGCGGCCTTTTCGATCTCCCCCACCGATCTCACTTCGCCATCCAGCGATACGGCATATATCTTCCCAAGCGGTGATGTTCCCAGATACAGAGTCCCGTCGTCTCCTCCCGCCATACACGTGATATGGCGATCCCTCACAGACAATACGAGCGAGGCTGTTCCGTCGGAAGCGACTCGGAAGAGCTTCCCCTGATTGCCCGTCGCCGCCCAGATGTCGCCATCGGGCGAAACGGTCATGGCCCAGACATTCTGCACGCCCAACTCACAGATTGGTTCTGGCGCTCCGTCCCGAGGGCAGCGGTATATGATCCCGCCTGGGACCGCAGCCGCGTAGACGACACCTTCGCCACTCACCGCGAGGCTCTGGATGCCGGCGCGGTCGGTTTCAAGCACCACCTCAATTTCTCCGTCCGGAGTTATCCTCTTGAGAGATCCGTCGACCCATGCCCCCACGTAGACTGATCCATCGGGCAAAACCGCCGTAGACCAGAGACAGCGGGCGTCGATATGGGCCAGTTCGCTCGGCTTCGGGCCCAGAGTAATCCCACCGCGACTGAGGACCGCCGTTCCTTCTGCTTCCCCGTAGAGAAGCTCCTTCGGATCTCGAAGTTGCCAAACTGAGGCTACACGCCCAATTGCCTCGGTCTTCTCTTTTCTGTCTTTCTTGCGCTTTTCTGATGTTGCGGCAACAACGGCGACTTCTATTTCCCCTTCGCCCAGGCTCTCCACAGCATCCCAACTCGGCATCGAAGGCGGTGAATCGAAATTGATCTCTTCGTCATTATCCAGAGGATGAACTCGCCATTCGCTCGATACTTCTCCCTCCACGCCCGTAAGAAAATCTATGAAACCTCCGCCAATTTGCTCATACCGAGGCGGGGCGTAATCGGGCGAGGGGAGCCGCCCGGTCTTGTCCTTCTCCTTACCATCGACCGTAACCGATAGCACCGCGCTTCCAGAAACGACCCACTCAGTTTTCACCCGTTGCTCTTGATAGTCCCTCAGCACGCGAAGGCGGTTCGCCGTGGCCGAGCGTAATAGATCGATCGTCGCCGGTGGCAGGTCGTTCAGAACGAAGCCGCGCGCCTCGACGCCAACCGTGGGCAATGCCAATGTCATGACGAGGTCATCGTTACTCGGTCGGCCGAGCATCTGCTGCACCATCTGCGTCATCGACACTGGCCTCGGCTCCGATATTTGCAGTCGGGCGCGTACCCGCTCGGCATCTCGCCCTCCGGCGACGCCAATTCGAACCCGGCCAGGCGGACAGTTCTCTGGAATACGAACCGTCTCGGTCAAGGATTTCAGCCCGCCATCGGAGGTGCGCAATGTCAGCATGAGGGGAACTTCATCCCCGGCTTGCACGATCGGGCTGGGGATATGGATATCCTCCAATCGGGCGAGACGCCTCGACTCACTGAGCTCCACGTCGACGGAGAGCTGCTTCAAACGGGCTTCCCCAAACTCGCTCTGCTGCAAAACGTCGAGTATTTGGCGAAGCTCGCCAGTCGCCGATTGAGCGCCACCGAAGGTGCCCAGCAGTAGCGCTAAGATGCCGCCGCCGCCATCCACAGTGTACGTGTTCTCTCGTACCAGCTGCGGCAAACCTTCTGCCTCAAGCTCAAAACGAACCTCGGTCGTTCCCTCCATTGGCGGCCCCACGCTGTCGACGGCACCGGCCAGAATGGAAACCAACAACATCGAAGTCAGCGTCCGATTACGGATGACGTCCACGGTGTATTTTCGCTCCACCGTTCGCTCGAGATCTTTGATGGTGAGCGCCGCGTCGATGAGACTCGACTCACCCCCAAGGCGGCCGCCGATGCACCACGGTCGATCCTCAGTGAAGTGTCCAAGGGTTTGCCCACCGGATGCTAACTTGAACGAGACATACGTGGACGGAAGAACTCCATGAACGTAAGCGGCCACCAGTGGCAGATCCGTCGTGCCCAAGCTCGCCATGGGGTGCCCAAATGCGATCACCACATCATCTTTCACGTAGGTGACCGTGCCAACCGCCGTCATATCGAGGTCGCCCCCCACGAGCCGAGCGCCGACGGCCTGTCCGGGAACAATCTTCGTATCCACGTGCCCCATCGCTCCGCCACCGGCGAGCGGAACCAGGCTCAGCGGCTCGAATGCCTTCCGAAGTTCCCCGATGAGTCGGTTGCTCAATCCGCTCACCAAAACGGGCGTTCCAATGGGAACCAAGCCGACCGTATCCTGCCCAATGGCCGGCATTGCGAATCGAGATGGAGCGACTACACCGCGTCGAATCTCTTTGCCTTCGAAAGTGAACGCTTCCGCCGCTCGCAGACTCCCCTGGAGACGGACCGGAGACGATCCCGGTTGATATGCCTCCAACATTTGTGCAATCGGCGTCACGCCGGCAATAGGCTCTTTCGCAAATGGCCAGGCGTAGGCCAGAGCGCCGATGAGCTTCCCATTGACGTAGATCGGGCTTCCACTCATCCCTTGAACCACGCCGAAGTTCTGCGAGACAGGAGGTCCCCAATCGATCCGAACGAGGATGATATCGCCGTCGAAATCAACTTTGCGCAAGACTCCAATGACGGTGACGCCAAAATCCTCGATCTTCGTGCCTGTGAAAACACTCTTGCCCACCCCCTTCATCCCTGGTCGCAGTTCGTCAACCGCCATCATCTGCGAGCGAGGAATCAGCGGGGCATCGGGCTCCGCCCCTTGGGCCGCCACCATCGGCACGAGCGAGAGAACGACCAACGATAGAGCAAAGAGAACGCCTCGTAGAAGCTGCTTCATCGAACGCGACACCTCATCCAGTGTAGCCGTCATTGAAGTCTTTAACCTCGAAGCACGATATCGAAGAACGAAAAGATCGGAAACAGAACGTCTTACTGCATCAGCGACACCTTCATGTTCATGAGCATTTTACTCGTCATCGTGCCGTTGGACATATTGGGCACCGCCATCACCATGTGCATCTCCATGCCAATCGTTCCTTCGGCGTAGACATACACGCTATTCTCGTAGTCGTAGTACCACACGAGATCGCCAGAGAGCGTTGCATCAAGGCTTCCCTCTCCACCCTCGTCACCTGTAGCGGACATTTCATCCATGACCATCTCTATGGGTCCGCTAAACGATGTCTTCATTTTTGCGCACTTACGATCTTGGAACGTTGTGAGCGCAATCAATTCGGACTCGAATGTCAACTCGATTGAGGGACCGCCGGGCTCCGTCGGAACCGAAATCGTATCGGACCAGGTATCGCCTACCTTCACATCGTTTTCGGGAAAGGCCGAGAACTGCGACCAGTTTGGCATGGTCTCTGCGCCGGACCCCATAATCGATTCCGCCGCCTCTCCCCCCATCATGTTCGTCTCAACGAGCTCAAACATGCGCCCCCGACGGTCCATTTCCGCCACTATCTTGCCGGTCGGCATCTTCATCGTCTGTGTTTGCCCGCCCATGTCCATCGTCGTCGTGCCGCCAAGCAACTCTGTTTCAACTGTCGTCGTTTCGTCGGTCTTCGACAATGCTTTCTCGCTGTACGTCATCTCCGACGTCATTTCCACTCGCATTGTCTGGCCGACGCCCTCGACGGTGCTCTCCATACGCCCAGCCATGCTCACCTTATGGCGCTGAACTGACCCTACTTCGGGCTCATAGCGCAGCACAACGGCGTGGGCCGGCAATGCAATCGCAAGCAGCAAACCTGCAACGACCCAAACGACGCGATCTTTGCGTGTCATCCTCGTTTCTCCTCACTTGCAATGCTAGAGAATCGGCAACTCCGGCGGCATTTCCGAACCGGTCAATGTCTCTGCCCCATCCTCTTCAACGGCGAGCAAATCCTCCAATCGTATTCCACCCTCTCCCTCAATGTAAATTCCAGGCTCAACCGTGATGACATGCCCCGTCTTCAACACCGTCTCATTTCCCTTTCCTAACCTCGGTGCTTCGTGGACCTCAATTCCAACACCATGCCCCAGTCCGTGCCCAAATGCATCCCCATACCCCGCATTTTCAATGATCGTACGGGCCATTGAATCTACATCGCCGCACTTCGCACCCGCGCGCACCTCGGCAGCCGCCGTGCGCTGTGCATGATAGACAAGCTCGTAGATTTCTTTCGCCTTCTTCGATGCGCTCCTGACGGCAAAACTTCGCGTCATGTCAGAGCAATACCCCAATGCCCTCGCGCCAATATCGATCACGACCATATCGCCAGGCTCGATTTTCCGTTCCGTGGTTTCTGCATGGGGCAAGGCACTGCGCGGTCCTGAGGCCACGATCATGTCGAAAGCGGCCGCCTCAGCGCCCTCTCGCCGCATAAGAAATTCCCCCTCGATCGCGATCTCTCGTTCGGTTCTTCCGGGTTCAAGCAAAGTCATCATCCGAGACATCGCCCGATCCGCTAATGCCGCCGCTCTTCGTATCCGATCGATCTCCTCCGGAGTTTTCATCTCACGCATCCGTTCGACAAGCCCGCCGGCCTTAGCAAATTCGATACCGCCTGCGCCCTCGGCAAGTTGCTCGTGTTCCTCACACGTCAGATGGCTCTCGTTATACCCCAAGCGAGAGGCACCGAAATCCGCAGCGGCGCGTCCAACGGAGCGAAAGAGATGACGCTCGATCTCGACAAACTCGAAGTCCCCCGCCTGTTCCACCGCTTGAATTCGATAGCGGAAGTCACTGAAGAGCAACGCCCTGCCATCGGTCACCAGCAGGACACCGCTCGAACCCGTGAACCCGCTGAGATAGAAAACATCGCTACGAGAAGAAACGAGGATACCGTCCAGTTCAGCCGATGCCAGGTCTCTCCGTAGGCGCTCGAGAAGCGCGGCGCGATCCATCAGGCGCGCTCTTCCACCCCGAGATGCGCCGCGAGTCCGCGCAATGCCAGCAGATAGCTTTGCGCGCCGAACCCGGCAATCTGGCCGATCGTCGCAGAGGCGATCAAAGAGTTGCGTCGAAATTCCTCGCGGGCGTGGATATTGGAGAGGTGGACTTCGACCGCCGGAAGTCCGGATGCCTTGATCGCGTCGAGAATTCCTACACTCGTAGTCGTCCAACCGGCCGGGTTAATAAGGATGCCGTCCGCATTGCCTCGCGCCCGCTGAATCGCGTCGATCACTGCCCCCTCTTCGTTCGACTGAAAGAAGCTCACTTCGAGACCCAGCTCCTCGGCCAGGGCCGCGATTTCGCCGTTGATATCATCCAACGTTTCCGTGCCGTAGATCTCAGGTTCGCGCGTTCCGAGCAGGTTGAGGTTACACCCATGAACGACCAGAACACATTTAGCAGCCATTGCTCGTCCCTCGGATTATTCGAGATTCAATACCATGCTGACTTC
>Ga0180438_10005772_pt1 | contig 17033 bp, 22 predicted proteins | sample SS_ome_12_FD_132455 | JGI IMG/M metagenome (GOLD analysis project Ga0180438, IMG submission 132455) | Hypersaline lake sediment archaeal communities from the Salton Sea, California, USA - SS_3_D_2 metaG | ecosystem: Environmental > Aquatic > Non-marine Saline and Alkaline > Hypersaline >...
CAAGGGATACAAGCTTATAGTCTTTAAATCCACGATCCTTCCGGAAACCACCGAGAAGGTCGCGATCCCGCTTCTCGAGAGATACTCCGGGAAGAAGGCCGGCAAAGGCTTCGGAGTCTGCATGAACCCCGAGTTCCTCAGGGAGGGGAAAGCCATGGAGGATTTCCTTAACCCCGACAGGATCGTTATCGGTGGACTGGACAGGAAATCAGGCGACATGCTTGAAAAGCTTTACAGGAACTTCGATTCCAAAATCCTGAGGACCGATCTCAAGACGGCTGAGATGATCAAATATGCGAGCAACGCGTTTCTCGCGACCAAGATCTCCTTCTCCAACGAGATGGGAAACGTGTGCAAGAGGCTGGGGATCGATGTGTACGACGTCATGAAGGGCGTGGGCCTGGACAAGAGGATATCGCCCCACTTCCTCAGGGCGGGCGCGGGCTACGGGGGATCCTGCTTCCCCAAGGACGTCGACGCGCTCATCAGCAAGGCAAGGAGCCTCAGATACGATCCGAAATTGCTGGAAGAGGTCCAGAGCCTGAACAGGAGGCAGAAGGTCGAAATTGTGGGCCGGCTCGAAAGAAAGATAGGCAACCTTAAGGATAAGGAGATATGCGTTCTGGGCCTGGCATTCAAGCCCGGCACCGATGACGTGAGAGGGGCCTCATCCGTGGAGATACTCGGCAGGCTGAAAGAGAAGGGAGCCAGGATCAGGGCGTACGACCCCAAGGCGATGGAAAATGCGAGAAACCTTTTTCCTGACATCGACTACCCTGAAAGCGTGAAGAGCGCTTTGAAAGGGAGCGATGCCTGCCTGATCCTGACCGAATGGGATGAATTCAGAAAACTCGAGGACAAGGACTTCAAGACCATGCGAAAGAAGGTAATAATAGAGGGCAGGAAGGTTCTCGATACTTCGAAGGTGACCGGTTTCGAAGGGATTTGCTGGTAACAGAACCCCTATTTTTATTCAGAGAGCAACATTATTTAATTATGGACGTGGACTGGGTAGTAGCGATCATGGTTTTCCTGATCTTCGTGGGGTGGTCTTTCTCCTATTACTTCACGCTCTTCCCGGAGAGCGGGGGCTTCCTGGGATCGGCCGCGGACACCGGGAAGGAGAAGATCATTGGTTTCCTCTCGACCGACGTGTATTCCGTTCCGGTCAAGGTGGAGTCTGGCGGGGAGGACAATGTCGTGCTGAAGGCGAGCGGTGTGTGGTATCACGGGGAGAAGAACTCGACCAGGGTCGTGAGGGATTCCGTTTCCCTGCAGTGCAGGATAGCGGGGGACGACCTCTACTGGCTCGCGAACCTTTCCTCCGGGTGGAATTACTTCGGGATAGAGTTCTCCGGGATAGAAAGCGGACTCAACTGCGATTCGGGTTTTTCCCTTTCCAATTCCACGCAGGCCGTTCCCTGGGCGCTGGAAAGTGTGGAGATGATCTCGCTCACGATGATAAACGAGATGACCAACACGAGCTATGATGATTTCAAGGACGAGGTGGGCTTGGAGGAGGATTTCAGCGTTTCTCTGGAGTGGGGCGGATCAATCCAGACTTACGGTAAATCCCTTCCCCTGGGGAGCGACGTTTACGTGAGGAGATACGAGGGCATGATATGGGAGAACTCGGAGGATATCAACGTGAGCATAAGGCTGTGGTAGCATGAAAAAGGGTTTTTGGAGGACTTTCGAAAGCGTTCTGGCGGTTATCGTACTCGTTTTCTTCATGCTGCTCATAGGTGCCAGGTATACCGTCCCGGGCGAAGGGAAGGACATGTCCCGGACGGGCTACGATATCCTCAGGGGTATGGACGTCAGGGGGGAGCTTCGCTCTTACGTGGTTAACAACCAGACAGGGGAACTGGAATCGGACATAATCATACCCGGCCACAGCCATGCGGTCCAGATCTGCGGCCCGGACGGGTGCTACGGGAAGGAGGCGGGGGGAACGAACGTCTGGGTATCCGCTTATATAATATCGGGGGAGAGCGAGTACGACCCGCACGAGGTCAAGCTCCTGATATGGTGAGGTTATGAAAGGGCAATTCTTCCTTGCAGCCGTATTCGCGCTGGCGATCGTTTTCTTCGCGGGCATAGCCTCGCAGATCTCCCCGGAAGGCACGTCTTCCGCTGAAACGAGTTCCCTTGATATCCTTTTCGACAACGTTATGAGCGAGTACCCGAGGGCGGCGAATCTCGGACTGAACGTGTCGGACCCTGTGGGGGTCCTTGCGGACTTCACGGGATTCGTTGAGGGGAAAACAAATGAGAGGGGAGCGATTCTTTCACTGATGTTCGTCCTGACTGAAAATGTGAGCGGTGACCTGAACGTCACCGTGGGGAACTATCTGGGTTACGGGACGGACGTGGTTCTGAACGTATCGGGGGATACGGAGTCGATTTACGTTCCAGACAGCGGAACGGGCTCGAAACTATTTACGGATCCTCCCGAAAGTTTCACTCTCGGAATAAGCTTTAATACAAAGGAAAAGAATTTATTATTAGAAAAGCGGAAGGCTAATCTCTATTTCATTCTTGAGATGAGTAAGGGAGAGGACGTTATCAAGGGGGAGGTGATATCCTGAGGGGAATAAGCCTGTTGTCCGGGGTTTTGTTTTTGGCGTTTCTCATAGTCGCAACTGCCATTGTCTACATGGCGGGCATCCCGATAATACAGAACCTCCAGTGCTCGGCAACCGTGGAAAAAATGAAGTCTTCCTTTGCTGACATGGACGGCGTGATACAGGAGGTCTCCTCAGAGGGCAAGGATTCGAAAAGGGTCCTGAGCCTTAACGTGGACGAGGGGAAGATTTACGTGAGCGGGGAGAAGGATACGATAGACTGGTCTTATGAATGCAATGCCCCCATTTTCTCGCCCAGGACCTTCCAGGCGTTCGGGAACGTCATAATGGGGGCGAATCTCGAGACCTCGGCCTACGAGGGGTCCTGCAAGGGCCAGGATTCCTTCATCCTGGAGAACGAATACCTCAAGGCGTGCCTGAAGAAGATAGGATCCCCTGACAATCTCACATCCTACGCCACGACCGAGATACTGCTCGGCCTTTACCAGAAGGACCTGGGGGAATGGCTTCCCATGCAGTACCTGGAGATAAGCCTGGACAGCAACCAGAACTCCACTGCAGGTGAAGGTTACACGGAGCTCGAGAGGTCCGGCTACAACCTGCCCTACGGGGAGGTTAAGGCTTATATGGAATCGGATTATGGAATAAATTACAACATAAAATTCGTTCTCGAATCCGGGGAGGACTTTCTAACAATAGGAGGCGCGTGATGAAAGGAGTTTCACCAATGATATCTGCTGTCATCCTTATACTGATAGTGATAGCCATGTCCGCGGTGGTGGGTCCCTGGATCATTGAGATGGCCAAAAACGCTGCAGAGGGATCGGGCGAGGACGCGGAGCAGCAACTGATATGCCAGAAAACCGCGTATGATTTCGACACCGATTACGGGATCAGCGGCGTTGACTGGAACTTCACGGGGACCAACGGGACCATATCCTCCAAGATAGTGAACACGGGCTCCCAGAACATCTACAACCTCTCCTTCGAACTGACCCTGCAAACGCCTTACGGTGAGATAATCGTCTCCCCTCCGGACGTTACCGTGACGAGCGAAACGCAGAAGACCAAGACCAACCCCCTGAAGCCCGGGAGCTCTCACATAGTCTACGGGGACATCATAAACATAAACGATACGTGGTCGATCACAGAGGTTAAGATATTGAACGTTGTGTGCCCGAAGGTTTCCCCGACTGCGGAACTCTAATTTTCCAACAAATTTATATTCAGTTGATTAATTTAATAATAGAGGTCTCTCATGCCCGAGGAAAATGCTTCTGGTCAGGAAAAAACGAAGGACGTAGAGGAAAGTATAACCGAGATAAAGGACATGCAGAACATACTTGAACTGGACATAATCAACCTGAAGAACGAGATAGATAAGATAAAGCTGGTTTCCCCCTCCCCCATACCCAGGGAGGTCGAGGAAAGGATCATTGAACTGGAAAAAATCTCAAAGCACGTCGATGTGATGAGGCAATGGGAGAAGACCATAGACGAGGTTAAGTTCCTCCGCTCCAAGGTAATGGAGATCGAGAAGTCAGGAAGACCCCAGGCATCTCAAATGCCTGAAATCCATGACCTAAGGAAAGAGGTGGAGGGTCTGAGGAAGGAACTGGGAAAGGGAACCTCCACGGAAAGCCCTGAAATCCAGGAGCTAAAAAAACAGATATCCGACCTGAAATCCTCCGTGATGCTCAGGCCGGGAGCCACTCTTCCCGGAACGGATGACCTGAGGAGAGCGATAGAGGAGAACAGGAGGGTGATAGACGACCTTAAGGGTAAGCTTCCTGAAAAGAGGGTAAGCATGCCCGGGCTCGACAAGCTGAAAGCGGTTGTCGAGGAAAACAGCAGGGGTATAGATAACCTGAAATCGATGGTGGAGACCGGGCACCACAGGGAGGTAATCCCTCAGGCGGAAGAGCTCAAGAAAATGATTGAGGAGAACAGCAAGGCGATGGAGGATCTCAAGAGCAGGGTAACCGAAACGAGGCCCAAGGGTCCGGGCGCCATTGACGTGAGGATAACCGAACTCATAGACATGGTTGAGAGCAACAAAAGGTCCATAGAGGACCTCAAGGTAAGGGTCATCAAGACAGAGGGAAGGGGAGGTTCTGGCCTTTCGGAAAGGATGGAGCATGAGATAGAGGATCTGAGGGAAATGCTTTATTCTAAGCTAGGTGACCTCCACGTAAAGACGGGGGAGGTCAGGTCAGAGGAACTGAAGAAAATGATCGAGGAGAACAGGGAGGCTATGGAGGACCTTAAGGAGAAGGTAAACGCCTCGAGGGCCGGGAAGGGGGTTGAATTCCCCCTTCCGCTGAAGGAGAGGATGGGAGAGCTTGAGAAGATGGTGGATTCCCTGAAGAAAAGGGTGGAGAACGCGGGACTGAAGCCCATAGAAATACCAAAGGGCATGAAGTTCCCTTCCGGGGGACCCTCAAGGGTCCTTGGGAAAAGGATGGAGAAAATTAAGGCCGATGTTGACGATCTTCTGAAAAGGATGAAGGCCTCTGAAAGCTCATCCAAAAACCTGGTCAGGAAGGAAGACCTGGTCGCTCTTGAAAGGGCCCTGAAACCCAAGGTTCCCAGCCCGAGGGAAAAGAAGCTGGTCAGCGATGATGTTTACAAGGACATCGAGAACGCGAAGAAAGGGATACTCCGAAACGAGGATCACATAAACAACCTGGCCTCAGACATAGAGCAGCTCAAGAGGGAGCTCTCAACCGTTGAGAAGCGCGAATGGGGCGAGATAGGGGAAAGGCCGAAACTCGAGGATATCCTGAGAAGGATAGAGGAGATAGAGCACAGGTTGAGAACCCTGGGGACGTCTTCCCCCGTGTTCATTGAATGACAGGGAGCATTTTAACCAGTTTTTTAGATTTCCTGTTTCTGTACACATCTCTTATCGAACTTAAGCATTTTTCACCCAGTCCGCCCGCCAGGAACAAAGTCGAACCCAAAAGAAGCCCGTCTCCCAGGTCAATGTTTTCTCCCTGCATTTTTGTAAGGTAATAGGAAACGTCAAAGGTCACCAATAGTCCTGAATATAACCCTAACTTTATCGCCTTCCCGTAACCGTTCGATCCCGTTCCGTTATTCATGCCGATCAGCAGTTTCTAATTGTTTCGTGGTTTATAAAGCTTTGTCCGGGCAGAAAAAGCATCACTTCCCCTTTCTCCTTGACATGACGGACAAGAGCTTCCTTCTCGTATGGTGCCTGGCGTGTGGGATATGGATCTCATGCAGGTACTTGACATCCTCGATGGAGTAGAAGGCATTCGGGTCGAAATTCTTTATTATGTTCATCACGCCCCTGAGCTTTTTCCTTTTCACCACGGTGAATATCATCTCGACGCTGGATTTCTTGCCCATCGCGTGTATGCTCGTGGTTTTGTACCCGGACGTTTCCAGCTTCTCGATCAGATCCCTCGGGTCCTTGCTGGTGAGTATGCTCACGCTCAGGTTGCCCATGGCGATCCTGTTTTCTATGTATATGCCCATGAACGTTCCCGCGGCGAAGCCCGCACCGTAAGCTATGTAGTTCAGGAAGTTCGTGAGGTTCTGCACTATCTGCGTGATGGCTAGAAGCCATACTATGACCTCGAAAAAACCGGCGATAGGAGCGAGGTACTTGAAGCCCTTGGAAACGAATATTATCCTTATGGTTCCCAGCGTTACGTCAAGCACCCTGGCCAGGAATATGAAAATGGGTATCAAGACAAGGCCGAAGAATTCAGGCGCCGTTAAGAGGGAAAGAATGTCCATATTTCCATCACTTCAATATAAAATTGAGCTCATATATAAAATTTTCACAATAATTATATTAAGGATTCTATGTTTGGCAAGGAAACGGTAGTCTGCGGGGTGGACGAGGCTGGAAGGGGAGCAGTCCTGGGACCGCTCGTTCTTGCGGGGGTTTCCATCCGTGAGAGGGATATCCCCAAACTGAAAAGGCTGGGGGTGCGCGATTCCAAAGAGCTCACAGCAGGTCAGAGGGAGACGCTCGCCGGGAAGATAGAAAAGATCGCTAAGGACGTCATTGTCCTGAAGGTCGGGCCCTGCAGGATCGATGAGTACAGGAGGCAGGGGGTCAACCTGAACAAGGTCGAGGCCCTCAAGATGAAAACCATTATAGAATGCCTTGACCCACGTACGGCTTACATAGACGGCCCGGAGGTGAACACGGAGAAGTTCGGGAGGTTCCTGAACAAGATCATAAACATCGAAACCAGCCTTGTAGTGGAGAACTTCGCCGACCGGAAATACCCTGTCGTTTCCGCGGCCTCCATCATGGCGAAGGTGGAGAGGGACAATGAAATCGAGATCCTGAGGAAAAAATACGGCTTCGAGGGGACCGGCTACCCCTCGGACGAAAGGACGATCGGGTGGATGAAGGAATACCTCAGAAAGAACAAGAACTTCCCCGAGAAGGGCCTGGTAAGGCATTCCTGGATCACGACGAAAGACCTGCTGGGCAACCATCAGCAAAGAAGATTGTTCGGCTTCCTGAGAAGAAGTTAACTGATCACTTGCCTTTCCTGATCTCTTCCAGGATCTTTGGGAGGTATCCGATCTCCCTTTCATCGAATTCGTTCTTGTCGATTTTCATTTCGTCCCCGGTTATCGTGGTTGAAATAGTCTTGGTCTTTTCCCAAAGTCTGCTCTGGGCATTTTTGTCGTCTTGAATTCTGTAATAGCTCAAAAGGATATCCATTTTTCTCCCCGAGTCGCCAAAGGCAATCGTCACGTTTTCCTTGCCGTTGTCCTCTCTGCCGTCAAGCTCAATGTCGTATCTTGGCAGGGTTTGGGATTCGGGGTTGAAGGTTGCCTCGTGAATTTCCTTCAGAAGTTCCTTGATCTCCCCTTCGGAATAGTCCTGGGAGAGCATCCTGTAAGGCGATAATGCAAGGCCCAAAAAACCCAGAGCGGCCATGCGGTTGAATTCCCTCCTGCTCATTACATAACCAGATTTCATGCGAACACCGGAATAGTAAAATATGAACGTAAATTTTAAAAAGCCATGGTGTCCCTGCATTCAATTTTTTATTCTGACCGATCCGAGAAGTTTTTTCCTTTCACGTATGCCTTTCAGGATGTTCTTGAGGGCAGTTTCCAGATAAACCTCTTTGCAATCGCTTTCTGTTCTTTCCCTGGCCGTGTAAAATTTAATAATTTTCGTCTCGTCGTTTTTTCCGTTTCTATCATAGTCTGTTATCCGGATTTCCAGGGTTTCCAGTTCATTTTGACCGTGTTTTGTGATGAAGATTTCCTCGAAGCCGTTTCCAGGATTCCCGTCAACGTCCTCATAAAAAGACAAGTAAGGGATCCCCCCTTCGATCTGGCCAGTCCATGCACCCGAAACCTCGTTGTAAATCCTGCTCATTAATTTATTGGACTTGGATTTGTATTGTCTGAAAACGGCTTTTGCTGCAGAACCGAATAACAGGCTTTTCATAAAATATCTTCTCTTCATCATATCCATTTCCAAAAATATAAAAGGTTCAGGGCCTGAATCTTCTCATCGTCCTGGGGAAGGGTATCGCGTCCTTTATGTTATCGAGCTTGCACAGCCAGGCGACAAGCCTTTCAACCCCTAATCCGTAACCGGAATGGGGAACGCTCCCGAACCTCCTGAGGTCGAGATACCATTCGTAGTTCTCGGGCCTCTCCCCTTCCAGTTTCAGGAATTTTATCAGGTCCTCCAGACTCGTGTCCCTCTGCGATCCCCCGATCAGTTCTCCGTAGCCTTCGGGGGCGAGCATGTCGAAAGACAGGCAAACCTTTGGGTTCTTCGGGTCAACTGGCTGGTAGAATCCCCTGACCTTCTTGGGGTAGTGCGTGACCACGACCGGGGTGTCGAAGTGATTCATTAGCCTGTCCTCCTCTATCGTACGCAGGTCCTTGCCCCAATTGACTTGCATTTTCTCTTTCTTCAGGAGGATTTCCAACGCTTTGGTGTAGGTGATCGTGGGGAACGGCTTCTTGGCGATCCTCTCGAGCTTCTTTACGTCCTGCCCCAGGAGCTCGAGCTCCTTCCTGTTGTTTTTCAGGACTTCCTTCAGTATGAAGCGGACCTCGTCCTTCGCCACCTGAGTTATCTCGTCCAGCTCCATCCAGGCCGCCTCGGCCTCGGCCATCCAGAATTCAGAAAGATGCCTCGAAGTCTTCGATTTTTCCGCCCGGAAGGTGGGACCCATGTTGTAGACCTTCTCGAGAGCGAACACGGCTGCCTCCGCGTACAGCTGCCAGGTCTGGGAAAGATAAGTCACGTCGTCGAAGTACTTCACCTCGAAAAGGGTTGATCCCCCCTCGCACTGGGAGGGCTGGAAAACAGGGGCGTCGAACTCGTAATACCCCCTCTCCCGGAAGAACTTGTGGATCGCCCCGACCACGGTGTGCCTCACCTTCAAAACCGCGGTCAGGTACCTGGACCTTAACCACAGATGTCTCGTATCCAGGAGGAATTCGGTTGACTTGTCCTTGGTTATGGGGAAGCGGTCCGCGATGTGGACCGGCTCCAGCTTCGAGATCTTTATCTCGTACCCTGTCGGGGCTCTCTTGTCCTTCGCTACCTTCCCTTTGATTATCACGGAAGACTCCACTGTCAGCTTCTTCGCCTTCCCGAAATCTTTATGGCTGTCCGTGATCGTGCATTGCACGACATCGTTCGAATCCCTTATAATCAGGAATATGATGTCCTTGCTCTCCCTCTTCCTCCAGACCCATCCCTTGATCTCAAGGGTCTTCCCAACGCTCTTAGAAACTTTATCTATGTCCATCGCTACACCTTATTTAATTTATCCATTCCCCTCCTTTTATTTGTTTAAGGTGAAGATCGATCGGAACCCCAGTAGGGAAATTTTTTCGATATCAGAAGTTTTTTATGGATTTTTAACAATTTTGATTTAAATTTTTACAAAAATATACGAAAATTTATATAATAAATTGAACATATGTTTCAATATGGATGTAAAAATCGATAAAAAGGACATGCGGATACTCGAGATCCTGAAGGAGAGGGGGGACCTGAGCGTCAGGCAAATCTCCTCGAGAACGCTCCTTCCTGTCACGACCGTCCACCACCGAATCAGGCGGATGAAAAGTGAGGGCATCATCAAGCGGTTCACCATAGAGGTGGACAACAGGAAGATCGGAAAACCGCTCGCCGCCTACGTTCTCGTGAAGATAGATTCCAGGTACCTCAAAGGATTCAGGCGGAACCAGCACGACCTGGTTAAAGACCTGAAAAGGCTCGGTTTCGTTGAGAGGGCGGACATAGTGACGGGTTCGAGAGATATCGTTTTATTGATAAGGGTCAGGGACATCGAAGAACTGGACAGGGTGATAGTGGAGAAGCTCAGGGACGTCCAGGGGATCGAGAGCACTCATACCCTGGTGATCCTGAAAGAGGCCTGAATCCCGGAAACAGGCCCTAAGCATGCTTTTTTTAAAGCTTATAAGTAGGTTCGTATAATAAATATCACCAATTCGTTTATTGAAAGGAGGGTGGTAGGGATGAAAGGCAAAAGTAAGGCAGCCTCAAAAAAGAAGGCAGTAAGGAAGGAAGAGAACGAAGAAAGCGACTGGTGACAAACTTATTCTTACCTGTTTCATTTCCGTGAAATTTCTTTTTCTTTTTTTTATTTTCTTACGACAGGCTATATAAGTGCCAGATGCAATAAAAATTCATGATCCTCTCCCTTGGAATAATATTCGGGCTGGTCTCAATGATCGGCTTCGGCATATCCACCGGCATAACAAAGGTTCCCCTGAAATCGGTCGGTAACCGAATGACCATATTCTTCAGGGGAATTTTCATGAGCACCATACTCTTTCTCACCCTCCTCTTCTACCTGCCCCCTTCCCTCTCCCCAATTTACCTCCTAATAGCACTGGCCGTCTCCGTGATAGGTTACTTTCCCCTGTTCACCTTTTACAAAGGACTCAAGAGGGGGAAGATAGGGACGATAACCCCGATCTCCAATTCCTCTGTCATTTTCACCGTACTTTTTTCCATGGTTTTCTTCGGAGAGGCCCTGACCATGACGCAGGCGGTTGCGATTGTCCTTATGATAACAGGGGTTTTTCTTATTTCCGTGAATTTCAGGAACTTGAAAGGTTCGGACCTCTTCAGATTCTCCAGTGGCATTCCTTTCGCCCTGATGACATGTCTCGGGTGGGGGCTTTTCTTTTTTCTTTCCAAGATACCCGTAACTTTAATAGGTCCTTTCCTCACAGCATTCATGGTGGAGTTCGTGATAATGATCCTGGCCGGGGTGAACATGAAGGTCTCGAAAATTCCCTTCAGGATGCCCGATAAAAAAATCCTTCTCCACTTGATAGCGCTCTCTGTGTTCGGGGCCATCGGAGTTCTTTTTTTCAATATGGGCATAAGCGTGGCGGGCGTAAGCATTGTAGCGGCCCTGTCCAAATCCAGTCCCTGGGTAAGCGCTCTTTATGGCAGGATCGCTTACAAAGAGAAACTCAAACTGGTGCAGTACACCGCCATGGTTCTCATAATAGCGGGAATCGTTATGATCTCCTATTCCTGACTCCAGAGGAAGCTGGACAAAAACTATTAAAAACCTGAAATTAAATGATGTTATGGACCATTGTTATTCAAATCAGCTGAAGCCGAACAGGAAAAATAAGGTCAAGGGCTGGGTCGATCACGTACGCGACCTGGGCAACATCCGCTTCCTGACGATAAGGGACAGGGAAGGGATCATCCAGGTCACGGCGAAGAAATCAGACGTTCCCGGCGAGATTTTCGGCATGATCCCAAAACTCGGGAAGGAGGACTGCGTGGAGATCGAGGGCGACGTGATAAAATCCAAGATCGCTAAAATCGGGTACGAGATCGTGCCTTCCTCTGTCAAGGTTCTCGCGGGCGCTGAGAAACCGCTCCCGCTTGATTTCTCGGGCAAGATAGAATCCGGGAAGGACACTAGATTCGATTACAGGTATCTTGATCTGAGGAATCCCGAGGTCAAAAGGATATTCATAACGCGCCATAAGGTAATGGGTCTGTCCCATGAATTCTTCAGGAAGGAGGGATTCCTTGAGGTCCACACGCCCGTGATACAGGCGGCAGGAGCCGAGGGCGGATCGACATTATTCAAGTTCGACTTCTACGGGAAGGAGGCGTTCCTCAGGCAAAGCCCTCAGCTGTACAAGCAGATGATGATGGCTTCCGGGCTGGACAGGATTTACGAGATCGGGCAGGCGTTCAGGGCGGAGAAGTTCCACACACGAAGGCACATCTCCGAATTCATGTCCCTGGATTTCGAGATGTCCTGGATAGACAGCGAGGAGGACGTTATGAGGGTGCTCGAAAAACTCGTGGTTCACGTTCTCAGTGGCCTGAAGAAGGGGGGGTACGACCTGAAGATACCCGAGATCCCGCTGAAGAGGGTTACGTACGATGATGTCCTCAAAGCCCTGAACAGGACGGGGGCCAAGATAGAGTGGGGCGAAGACATAGAGGACGCGCAGGAAAAGAAATTCGCCGAGATAATGATGAAGAAGGGGTATGAAGCGTACTTCATAACCAAGTTCCCATCCAAGCTGAAGCCTTTCTATATAATGTACGACGGAGATGTATCGAGGGGGATAGATCTCGATTACCGCGGACTGGAACTCGCATCCGGAGGTCAGAGGGAACACCGCTTTGACGTGCTGACAAAGGTGATGAGAGAGAAGGGGTTGAATCCCAAGGACTTCACTTTCTACACGGACGCCTTCCGCTGGGGCATGCCTCCGCATGGTGGGATCGGGTTCGGTGTCGATCGTTTCGTGAAACAGATACTGGAACTGCCGGACGTCCAGGAGACGATTTTATTCCCCAGGACGCCGGAGAAACTCGTTCCCTAAAATCTCAGTCCTTGTCGGAAGGCCTCATGATGTCGGGAGATCTTCCTGCTGATCTCGCCAGATTTTCTCTCATTCTCTCTATGCGCATGTATTCCTCCAGCCCATCGAGGAACTGCTCGTGATTCATCCTGTACATCTCCTCTGACTTGTGGTCCCTGTAACTGATCCTGGAGATGTAAGGAGGGAAGAACAGAAAATAGCCTACAAACAACGCTGCAGTAAGTCCTTTCTCCACATAGCTTAAGTTTTTCATAATCCTGATATTGAAAAGAAAATTTTAAATAGGTTCAGAAGGGCTTTATCCTGAATTTTTTCCCAAGCTCCCTTTCCATGGTTTTCTCAAGGCTTTCCTTTTCCCTGATGATATCGGATTTTGCCGAGTCCTTGCCCTTTGAGAGGTTCTCGAGGTTCCTCTCGTATTCGGAGATCTCGTGATCCAGGTTCTCGATCTCCCTCCTGAGCTTTTCCCTCTCGTTCAGCACCTCCGACCTGCCTTTTTGTTTTTCGCTTTTTTCTATCCTTTCCCTGATCTCCAAGTGCCTTTTCTTCAGGTCCGAGATTCCCCCTTCCTTTAAGTTGCTGCAGAAGTCGGAGAACTTCTTCATCTCGCTCTCCTTCAGGCTGATCTCCCCCTCTTTGACCGATTCGTTCACCCTGGAGACCAGCTCGCCCAGGACGGATTCTCCCCCCTCCGTCATAATGGTCTTCACGGGGGAATGTATCAGTTTCTCGAAAGAAATCCTCTTTTCCCTGGGAATGGATTTGTCGTTCCTCAGGACGTGCTCGTACTTTTTCAGAGGCCTCTTTATGGAGGAAACCTGTTCTCTAAGGTCGCTTTCTATGCTTTCACTCTCCTCCCTGAGGTCCCTGGCCCTCTCCCTGGAATCGATCATCTCCCTGTACTCGTCGCTTTTGAGAAGTTCCTCGATATCCCCCTGTTTGCCTTTCTTCTCTGACCTGAGCCTCTTTATCTTCTCCTTAATGACCTTCTCCTGCTGTTCAAGATCATCGAACTTTTTCTTCTTCTCCCTTATCGCGCTGACGTGGGAATTGATCTTGTTCACCAGGAAGATGGGCTTCCCGTCAGCAAGCATTTTCCGCATTTCATCCAGGTTGTCCTCGATCCTTTTCAGTATCTTGACTATCTCCGAGGCCTCCTTTTTGAAGTACTTGGAGAGCAGTATCGCCTGTTTGGGGGGGACCTTCTTCATGTTATCCAGGACCTTTGAGGTCTTCGAGCAGAAGTTTTCGAGCTCCTCATGATTCATTTCCTGCACGACCGGTATCCCTCCCAGCAGGCCGAACGTCCGGTTCACGTAGTTGTTCTTGATCATGTTCACTGCCGAATAGGTCTTCTCCCCTTCCGCGAACTTCTTATCCCCGAGCTCGCTGTTCATCCTCTTTATATCCCTGAAGTCGCTCCTTATACTCCCGTAAAGATCCTTAGCTCTGTCCTGCTCATTCGAGAGCATGCCGGAGACGTGCTCGCTTACTTCTTTCTCCAGGGAATCCATTTCCACTTCCACGGGTTTACTCTCGACTGCCGGTTTCCCTTCCTCCTCTTCCTTCGGTTTCTTCAAGAAATCGAAAAATCCCATAGAGTTTAATTTGGTTTTTATTTATTTAATATTTTCATTCTTTTTGCTATGGAAACAACCCTTAAGAAAATAACCATCTTCCGATGGGTCTCCGGGGATAAGTGTTTATTTCTTTATCAGGGCCATGAGTTCGGCGAACATCACCGCGACAAAGGCCGTGAGAACCGCCCCGTATGCTGTCCCGGCGTCAAACCCTACAACCAGAAGGGCGGCGGTGGCGGCATAGATCACTACCATCGCTATAACGAACCACATCAATTTTTCCATTGGCTTCATAATTAATTTTATACCTTATCCTGTTTATAAGGTTTCGAGCGGGGACGGCGAGCACAGGTATTTATAACTTTCCGCGTGGGGGCATCCGTAAATATATAAATTTTGCATCTATCTTAGCAACATGGACGCCGAAAAAATGAAAAGATATAATATGGGTATTGATCAGGCGAGCTCTCTTCCAATAGAGTTATTTAAATATGGCATACCTGTGGATCATCTCAACAATGTGATTGACGCGATAAGTGGAGGGTATCCGCTAGGACACGGAGATTCAGCAATAGGGAAAGAACACGGATATTCTCTCCATGAGGTTTTAAAGGAAATATCGAAGGCCATTAAAGGCGGGGACATTTAAGAGCTCCTGTTCGGTTCTATTATTACCTTCATTGAATCCTTCGCCTCGGAGACCATTTCAAAGCCCTTCTGGGTCTCAGCAAGCGGGAGCCTGTGAGTTATCATGTCTTTGACATCCACACGTTTGCTCTTCAGAAGGTCTATTGCCTCTTCCAGGTCCTGCCTGACCGCGGCATAGCTTGTTGTCAGCGTGACGCATTTTGACCATAAATCAGCGAGAGGGATGGGGATCTCAGCCCCTGGATCGGTAGGGGCGAAGAAGAGGATCGTCCCGCCCTTTTCTATTGCTTTCAGAGCCTGTTTTATTGCAGGGGCTGCTCCTGTCGAGACGATCACGCGATCCGCAAGCTTACCTTCGTTCAGGACCTTGACCTTCTCGGGCATGAATTCCTTCGCGTTTATCACGTGTTCCGCTCCCGATTCTTTAGCTTTCTTAAGCCGGAACTCGTGTATGTCGGTCGCGATCACCCTCGATCCCTTCGATTTCGCGAGTTTGATGTGGAGGAGGCCGGAAATACCGGAGCCGAGAACTAGAACGGTGTGGTTCTTACGGACGTCCGCGATCCTCTGGCCGCGGATCACGCAGCCGAGTGGTTCGATAAAAGTTCCTTCCTCGTAGGAGACCCCTTCGGGGAGCAGGAACGTCCCCCTTTCAATGTTGATCCTAGGGATGCGGACGTATTCGGAGAAGCCGCCCGGGTCGAAACTGGTCGATCTCAGGGTATCGCACACCGTTTCCTTCCCTTCGCTGCAGTAGAAGCAGGATTCGCAGGGGACGTGGTGGGTTACGAAAATCCGGTCGTTCTTTCGGAAGGTTTTTACCTTTTTTCCAACCTCCGCTATCTTCCCGGTTATCTCGTGGCCCAGGACGAGCGGGGCCTTTTTTATCCTGTACCATTCCATCACATCGGAGCCGCAGATTCCGGAGGCCATGACTTTCAGGAGGATCTCGTTCTCGTTTATTTCAGGTGTTCCCATTTCCTCCATGCGGATGTCCCTGTTGTTGTAGTACATCGCGACCTTCATCTCAACCAGCCCTTCTGTAGAAGCCTGTTCTCCTGTCAAGTATCCTGAATCTGGAGGGGTTGTTCGCGAGGACTATTATTCCCCAGGCGGCGAACGTCCCCAGGGTTATGGTCACGCCCAGGGAAAGGTCGGCAAGCAGGTTCGATCCCAGGAGGAAGAGCTCGCCGTTCCAGAAATGGTCTATCACACCGAAGAGCGAGCCTCCCAGGAGGAGGAGGTTCAGCCAGAGCATTTCTTTCGTTTTCTTTATGGAGGTTCGCCTCTTTACCGCCAGTATCAGCGTGGCTGCCAGGGGGACTGCGTAACAGGCCATCTGATCACCTCTTTTTCCTCAGCTTGCTGAAAAGAGCGTAAGCTTCCTGAGGCTTGGCGTCCTCGTGTATCAGCTTCCTGACGGCCTGTATCATCGCGACGGGATCGCTCGACTGGAAGATGTTCCTTCCCATGTCCACTCCTACCGCTCCCGCCTTCAGGGCGTTGTGAGCCATCTTCAGGGCATCCAGCTCGGGCATCTTCTTCCCGCCCGCCATCACGATCGGGACGGGGCAGGATTCGACAACCTTCCTGAAGTTGTCGCAGTAATAGGTCTTCACGATGTTCGCCCCGTGTTCCGCGGCGATCCTGCAAGCGAGCGAGAGGTAGCGCTCATCCCTGCCGAGATCCTTTCCGACCGCTGTGACGGCCATCGCGATCATACCGTACTTCTCGGCCTTGTCGACCATGGTCGAGAAATCGAGGATCGTGTCCCTCTCCCATTCCATTCCCACCGTTATCGAGTATCCGAAACCCACGGCGTTCATCCTTATTATTTCCTCCATCGGGACGGTTATCCCCTCGTGGAGGAGTTCCTTCCCTATTATGCTCGTCCCTCCGGAAGCCCTTAGCATTATGGGAATCCTGGTGTGGGGGTCGATGCATTTCCTGATCATCCCCCTTGTGGCGAAGAGCGTGTCCGCGTAGTGGGTGAGCGGTTCCACTGAACCCTTGAAATTCCTCAGACCCGTGGTCGGGCCCATGAAGTACCCGTGGTCCACCGCGAGCATGAGCGTTCTCCCGGTTTCAGGGTTTATTATTTTAGACAGCCTGTTTCTCATTCCCCAGTCCATAACATCAACCTCCTTCTTTCGCCTTATTTCAAGGCGAAGGTCTGACAATTAAATATCCCTTGTCCATAAGCCAGTGATGGAAATCCCAGGTGGTGAACCTGCAGGATTCGCTGCACGCCTTCCGGATCCTTTCGTATTCCTCTGATCCTTCCTCGAGCATGTTCAGCTCGTTCTGGACCGGGCATTTAACGTCCCTGCAGAACTCCCTC
>Ga0180438_10005775_pt1 | contig 17029 bp, 10 predicted proteins | sample SS_ome_12_FD_132455 | JGI IMG/M metagenome (GOLD analysis project Ga0180438, IMG submission 132455) | Hypersaline lake sediment archaeal communities from the Salton Sea, California, USA - SS_3_D_2 metaG | ecosystem: Environmental > Aquatic > Non-marine Saline and Alkaline > Hypersaline >...
ACCTTGCGCGGGTGCGGCTTGCCCAGGTAGTCGGCGATGGTGTAAATCAGCTCCTCGCGCGTCACCAGGCGATCGTCGCGCACGTTGAACACTTCGCCGACGATCCCCTCCTTCTCGACGGCCAGGAAGATGGCGTCGACCAGGTTGCCCACGTGCGTGTTGTTGAGCACCTTCTTGCCGTCGCCGACCAGCTTCATCTTGCCCGCTTGAATTTTTTCGACCACGCCGGGCAGCCAGTGGCGCTCGCCCGGCCCGTAGATGAACCCCGGTCGCACGATCACGGCGGGCAGCTCATTCTGGTCGATGTGTTGGCGCAGGAGCACCTCGGCCTCGGCCTTGGTGCGGGTGTAGCCGTCGAGGCCCGCGACGTCGGGGGCCTCGGTCTCGTCGGTGCCGTAGTGGTGCCGGGCCCGGTACACGCCCAGCGTGCTCACCTGGACCCAGCGCCGCAGCTTGCCGGCCTGCTCGGCGGCGGCCAGCAGGTGCTCGAGCCCCACCACGTTGATCGCCCGGTACTTCTCGGCCGGGCCCCAGTCGCCCACGTGGGCCGCGGTGTGGATCACCACGTCGACGTCGTCCAGAAGCGGCGGCAGCGAGTCGGGCACGCCCAGGTCGGCCTCGACCATCTCGACGCCGAGCCCTTCCAGCTCGCTCCGGTCGCTGGTGGCCCGGACCATCGCCCGGACGCGGTATCCCTCCTCCACGGCCCTCCGTGCCGCGGCCACGCCGACCAGCCCCGTGGCCCCGGTTATCAAGACTCGCTCGTCGGGCATTCGATGCACTCCTTGGGCGAAGGACGAAACGGCAGCCGAGCCCCGGCTCTCGCCGCAGGACGGGCACCCCCGCTGCCTCGGATCGACCGTACACCATAGCGGGTGCCGTCATTTCTGGGAAGACGATTCTGGTGATGAGATGATGCGGGCCGCTGCAGGACGGATGAGACAATCGGCCCCCGCGACGGCAGTCGCGGGGCTTTCACTTCCCACTTCCCACTCCCCACTTCCCACTTCCCACTTCCCACTGCCTACTGCCCTCCGTCCTCTGCCCTCTACTCCCCCGGCGCCCGCACGTCAAAGCAATACAGGTTCGTATCGTAGCGGAGGTACAGCCGCCCGCCGATGACCACGGGGTGGGCCCAGCTCGGGCCCTCACCCTCGACGCGGAAGGTGCCCCGCATCTCCATTCCCTCGGGGGAGCAGGTGGCCAGGCCGGCTTGCCCGCCGTTCTCGCCGAAGAGGTACAGCATCCCGTCGGCGAAGCAGAGCGACCCCTTGCCCACGCCGCGCTCGTTCCACTTCACCTGGCCCGACTCGAGCTCGAGGCAGGCATAGCCGTTCGAGTGGTTGCCGTAGATGTGGCCCTCGTGGAGGATGTATCCGCCGTGGTGGCAGACCATGTCGCCGGTGGTCCACGCCTCGCGGGCGACGACCTGGCCGCGGTTGGCGTCCAGCTTGAGGCAAATCCCCCCCTTGCCGTAGCCGTTGGCCCAGAAGACGTAGCCGTCGGAAAAGGCCGGCGTGGGGCAGTTGGCGGTGTTGTGGGCGCTGAAGGGATTGGACCACAGCCCGCGGCCGTTTCGGGCGTCGACGCCCACGATCCCCTCGGCGGTGCCGGCGATGATCATGGGCACGCCCTGGTGCGCCACCGCGATGCAGGAGCCGTACTGGGCGCCGGCCGAGAAGCCCTGGCTGCCCCAAACCGACTGGCCGGTCTTCTTGTTCAGGGCCACGATGCAGTTCTGTCCGCCGGGCGTGACGATCGCCAGCTCGCCGAGGATCAGCACCGACTCGGCGTAGCCCCAGTTCGGCACGCCGCCGCCGAACTCGGCCATCTGCCGCTGCCACTTGGGCCGGCCGGAACGGGCGTCGAAGCAGCCGAGCAGCCCCGTGCCCGAGAGGAGGTAGAGGTTCCCGCCGTCGATGGTCGGGGTGGCCCGCGAGCCGGGGTGGTTCTTGGTCCAGGAGGAGCCGTGGTTGGCTTGCCACTTCGGCGCGCCGTCCATCCCGAGCGCGAAAAGGACCAGCCGGTCGCCGACGTCGCCGGTGATGTACACCGTGTCGCCCGCCACCGCCACGCCGGAGAACCCCTTGCCGATGTTGTCGACCTTCCAGAGCAGCGGGGGACCGTCGGCGGGCCACTCTTTCAACAGTCCGGTGTCGGGCGATTTGCCGTCGCGGTTCGGCCCACGGAAGGTGGGCCAGTCGCCCGCGGCTCCTGGCGGCGAGGGGGTGCCCGCGCTGCTCTCCTGCGCGGCGCGGCGCCGGGCCAGCTCGCGGCGAATGTAGAGCTGGTCGGCGATGTCCAACTGGCCGGGCGAGACCGTGATCACGCGCCCGTCCCGCTTCTTCAGATGCACCTTGCCGTCGACAAATCGCAACAGGGCCGCCTCGGTGTGGAATTGCCCGGTGACGTCGGTCCAGGTGCGGAACTCGAGATCGGGCTGCTCGGCGCCGGGCGCTTCGACCTGTGCGTGCAGCAGCCCGGCGATCAGCAGCCACATCCAGAACAGGCCAAGAGCCCGGAAGTGCTTGTCGGAGATCATGCGTTTTCCTCGTTTCGCGTTTTCACAAAGCCGCGACCGGTGGTCGCGCCGTCAGCACGACGTCCGGTCGGCGATCCATTAGTTGCGCGACCGCCGGTCGCGGCTTTATGAGGTTGGCGGGTTCGGCCGTCAAACCCTATCAGTCACCACCTTCGAACACCCCCAGTCTAATCACCCGCGGGGACCGAGTCCAACCGGTCGCGAGGCCGGCGGCAGGGCGTTGCTCCGGCGTTCTTGCGGGGACTTGCCGCGGGGGAGAGAGGCCCCCCGGGCCGTGCGGGACGAGGGGGCCGCAATTCTCGCCCCCGAGACCGCGGCGTGCTAGAATGGACGCTCGGCTCGCCTTGGTCTCCCCCTTGTGTCCGACTCCCTCCGCATGAAAGGTCCACGTTGATGAAACCTCCCGCCCGCGGACTAGCTTCCCGCATCCTGCTGATCTCGTTTCTCGCCGTGCCGACGCTCCCGGTTGCCGTCGGTCCGGCCCGGGCCCAGGAAGAGAGCGTCAAGCCGGGTATCAACAAGAACTACGAAAACCCGAACATCGAGCGAATCGCCAAGAGCTACGAGCGGGAAGGCCGCGAGGTGGTCAAGAAGCTCGACGAGATCGTGGCGGCCTGCGAGCTTAGGCCGGGCATGGCCGTGGCCGACGTGGGGGCGGGCACCGGATTGTTCACCCGACCCTTCGCCCGCAAGGTGGCCCCCGGGGGCAAGGTCTTCGCCGTGGACATCACCGAGGAGTTCGTCGCCTGGATCGAGAAGACCTGCCGCGAGCAGGGCATCGAGAACGTGGCCTGCGTGAAGAACACCGACACTTCGGTCGAGCTGGCGCCCGAGTCGGTCGACATGGTCTTCCTCTGTGACACCTACCATCACTTCGAGTACCCGTTCAAGATGCTCGATTCGATCTCGGCTACCCTGAAGCCCGGCGGGCGACTGGTGATTGTCGACTACAAGAAGGAGAAAGGCGTAAGCCCCGACTGGGTCATGGGCCACGTCCGGGCCGACATGAAGACCGTGATCGCGGAGTGCGAACGGGCCGGGTTCACGTTTGTGGACGAGGTGCCCGACCTGATGCGCGAGAATTACCTGATCCGGCTCGAGAAACGGAGTGCCCAATGACGACCGTGCGCCTGGGGACCGTGAGCTTGTTGCTCGCCGGGCTTTTCGCCGGCTCGGTCCGGGCCGCCGAAGAAGCGGAACCGGAGCAGCCTCCCGCTTGGACGAAGGCCGCGCTCGAAGGGCCGCTCACGGCCGACGAGACCCGGCAGTTCATGCACGAGCTTGCCCGGTTCGTCTTCGACAACCACCTCAAGAAGGACCCCGACAGCCCGCAGAGGGGCATGGTCTACGAGTACTTCGACACCCGGCGCAAGGGCCAGTTCGACCAGTTCGTCCAGGGCGAGGGCCTCGACACGATGCACGACGGGGCCTGGCTCGCCGCGGCCATGGTCAATGCCTATCGGGCAACCGGCGAGGAGTTCTACAAGGAGTTTCTCACCAAGTGGCAGCTCCCCTTCTACCTGAAGATGCTCAACCACAGCGACGAGCTGTTCACCGGAAAGGGGGCCGTGGCCCGCGAAGGCGCGACGCCGTGGGACAAGCCCTGGGCATTTCAAGAGCATGAAAAGGGCTTCGTGCCCTATTTCTGGGACGACGGCGGCTCGGTCAGCCTGGAGCGGCGTTTCTCGAAGGACCCCCTGGGCATCCGGCCTTGTGCCGACCGGTTCGCCGCGGCCGGCAAGCCGAATCCCCGGTTCCTGCTCGACGGCTATTCGCTGGGCATGTCGAACCACATGGCCCAGGACCTGGGCGTCATGGTGCAGCTCGCCTGGCTGCTGCTGCGCGAGTCGGACGACCCGGCCGAAAAGAAGCTCGCCGACGAGGTGGCCGAGGCCGCCCGAAACCTGCACGAGTGCCGCGTGCGTCACTTCGGGCCGATCCCCATGTGCGTCGCCCCGGCCGCCTTGGCCACCGGCGACGCCGAGCTGATGCGGCGGGTCCCGCCGCCCGACGACGAACGGTACTGGACTCCCTCGAACCACTACGTGCGGTTTCTGGTCGATTTCAAGCCGGGCCAGCAGATGCCGCTGCCGGGCTTTGCCGACGACCAGCAGTACCGCTACTACTACGGCATCGCGCGGACCGGCGGCACCGTGCCCAAGCCGCTGGCCTTCAAGACGGTCTACGACGCCTACACCGAGCCGCAGCTCTACCGCTACTACTCCGACGACGCCCCGGTGCCCGCGGGCATCAACCGCTTCGACCTGCACCAAATCACCGGGCACGACGGCAAGCTCGACGACTACCGGAGCGGCCGCAAGGGACCCTACGGCGGCCCGCGCCCGATCGGCTCGCGCTTCGGCCCGCAGAACATGGTCTGCTGCGGGTGGGCACTGCAGATTCTCGACGCGATGCCCGGGATCTGGGAGGAGCCGTACGAGCGGGCGTTCCGCGAGGACCTGCGCAGCGTCCTGTGGGATATTCCACGCACGGCCGAGCCCATGGCAACGCCGCCAGAGCGGATTTCCTTCGAGTCCGGCAGCGTTTCCCTGACTTACCAGCGAACGAATCTCGACTTGATCGTCTCGCTCGCTAAGGGAAGGGAGTCGATGGTCGTCAAGCTCCATCCCGAACCGGACGCAAAAGGGGATCCCGCCGTGGTGACCCTCCGCCGGGACGGCACGGTGACGGCCGTTAGCCCCGGCGGAGATAGTCTCCGCGTCAATGTCCAATCGAATCGGGAGACTCCCGACGGCTTGGTGCACCGCCGGCTTACCCTCCCCTTCACGGTGGTCAAGGGCCAAGAACCCTGGATGAACGTGGTCGACCACGGCCGCTACTCGATCGCGGTGGACGGCACGGTTTGCAACGTTTACGTGGCCGGGCGGGAGAAGTGCGTCGAGGCATGGCTCGAGCACGAGCTGGGCGCGGGGCTGCGGACCTGGCGGGCCATCTTCCGCGAGGTCGGCTACATCCCCACCGGCATCGGCACAAGCGGCCGCTGGCACGGCATCTCCGACTCCGGCGGCTACGCCCACTTGATCTCGGCCTGCGCCCAGTGGCTCTTGTACCTCGACGGCAAACGGGATTGGGAGCTGCACCACGTGCCGCAGATGTGATTGCGTCAGAACCCCCCCAAGCAAACAGGAGACCTCGCGATGTGGAACCGAACGACGACCGTGCTGGCCGGCGCGGCCCTGGCCGCGATGTTGCTGCCGGCGGGCATTGCCCCCGCCGACGAGCAGGGCGTAGTGCGATACGTCCGTTTTCAGAAAGGCGACGTGGTCGCTTACGGGCTTCTCGAGGGCGAGAAGGTCCGCCGGCTGGAGGGGGACTTCGGCCAGTGGAAGCCGACCGACGAGACGTACGCGCTTACGGACGTCAAGCTGCTCGTGCCCAGCGAGCCGACCAAGGTGCTGGCCTGTGCGCTGAACTACAAGAGCCACGCCGGCGAGCAGGACCTGCCCGAGGTGCCGCAGCTCTTCTTCAAGGCCCCCTCGTGCCTGATCGCCCAGGGTGAAGACATCGTGGTCCCCAAAGAGGCCGAGCGCGTCGACTACGAGGCCGAGATGGTCATCGTCATCCGCCGCCGGGCCAAGGACGTGCCCGAGGAAAAGACCCTCGACTACGTGCTGGGCGTGACCTGCGGCAACGACGTCTCGGAACGGGTCTGGCAGAAGGGCGACATCCAGTGGTGGCGGGCCAAGGGCTCCGACACGTTCGGGCCCTGCGGGCCGGTGGTCGTCGGGGGGATCGACTACGGCAACCTGTGGCTCACCCTCCGTCTAAACGGCGAAGTGCGCCAGCGCCAGAATACCCGCGACCTGATCTTCAGTGTGCCCAAGGTGGTCAGCTTCGTCAGCCGGCACGTCGCGCTCGAGCCCGGCGACCTGATCTACACCGGCACGCCGGGCAAGACCTCGCCCATCAAGCCGGGCGACGTGGTCGAAGTCGAGCTTGAGAAGGTCGGGGTGCTCAAGAACCCGGTTGCGGCGGCGCCGTAGGGTTCGCTCGCGATAGCAGCCAGCACTCCCACATGAGCACCGCGAAGGCCACGGCCGTCAAGAGCTCGCGCAGCTCCGCGATTCTTAGCGTGGGCATCGGCGCAAGGACCCGATAGACGGTCCAGCCGTGCAGCAGGGAGACCACGAGGAATCCGAGGGCCAGGCCGGGCGAAGCGATCGGCAGGCCCCCGTAAGCGAACAGCTTTCGGAAGAACGCCCGGCGATACGCGAGAATCGGCAGCACGAATCCGCACACGAAGACGCCGGCAATGAAGAGGTGGTCTGCGAAGTATCCGAACATGTTGTGCAGATTGACCTCGTTCTGGACGTTCGCGTCGCCGAGCACACGCTGCGTCTCGAACGAGAATATCCGCTGCCCCCAGCTAATCTCCTCGCCGGTCATCAGCAGAAACCCGAGGGCAAGAAGGCCGTGTACCACGGCGCGTGCCTTGTGGGCGCGGAACCGGAACGCGAGGACCGCCGACGCCAGACAGCAGACCATCAGCAGCGCCGCCGTGCCGTATTCGATGAAGCCGTCCTCTTCGTTGATCAGGCTGAGCTGGCTGGCCGTGAAGAGATCGGAGCCCAGCGCCACGTAGAGCAGCCCGAGGGCCGTACATCCTCCGACCACCAGCAGCGATCCGTTGAACGGTTTCATCAACGCGGCGTGCGCGGCGGACTGCGGGGGCTCGAACGCCCCGATGCGCCGGACCAACGAAGAGCCTTGGATCCGCTTCCACCTCGTCGCGGCCAAGGCGAAGACGCCGGAGAGCACCAGGCACAACAGGGCGAACAGCAGGACTTCCGCCCGGGCGATGGTTCGCACCGACGCGATGTCCGAAGTCAGGCTGGCTCTCATGGGTCCCAGCGAGATCAGCCGTTCGGGCGTAATCAAGGCGCCCAGCGCTGCCAGCACCACGGCGACCGCGGCGCACATCGCGGGCGAGCCGGGCAAGGACTCGCCGCGTGACTTGACAAGCTCTTTCATCGTGCTCGGTCCTCCCGTTGAAGAATAGCACGCACTTGGCGACGAAAGAGGGAAAAAGGGGACCTGGTTTGTTTTGTGCGAAGGACCCTTCGGGCCGTTGAAGGCAAAGCAAACCAGGTCCCTTTTTCGTCGCCAACGCTAGAACGTCCACAGCGGCGGGATCGGGGCCGGGCGCACGTTGAACAGGACGTAGAGGGCCGGTATCTGCACGAACATCAGGAGCGTGAACACCGCCAGGCATAGCCCCAGGTAGCCCATCAGCCCCCGTTCGCGGTAGAGCCGCTCGGGGTGTTGCACCGGACTGTCAGGCCTCAGCGCAACGTGCAGGTAGTAGCAGAAGAACCCGGCCACCAGCGGCACGCTGAGGATCAGCTCCAGGTGGTAGCGGATGATGAACACGCCGAGGAACAGGGCGCTGAAGATCGCGTAGAAGACCATGCTCACCAGCAGCTTGCTCTCGTCGTAGAAGCGGAAGCTGCGGCGGTAGTCGCCGGCCAGCCGGGCGTCGCCGATCGAGCGGTATTCGGCGAACCGCTTGGTGGCCATGAAGAATGCCCCCAGCATCCAGTAGGCCACCAGCAGCGACACCGGCGGCACTTCGGCCGAGCTGACGGCGAACCAACCCAACAGCAGCCGGATGGGGTTATTGACCGACTCGCTCAGGACGTCGAGGTAGGGCAGCTCCTTGGTCCTCAGCGGCGGCACGTTGTAGGCCAGACCCATGCACCACAGCCAGAGGCTGCTTAAGAAGAACGGGCGTCCGACGGCCCAAGCCACGGTCAGCCCGGCCGCCCCCAGGGCGAGCCACAGCGCGTAGGCCGGCACCGGGGCCACTTGTCCGGAGGGTACCGGCCGGTGGCGCTTCTGCGGATGGTGGCGGTCGGTCGGGGCGTCGAGGATCTCGTTGAGCACGTAGTTGCTCGAGGCCACCAGGCAGGTGCCGCCCAGGCCGGCCAGCACGACCAGAAACGTGCCCGGGCTCAGCGCTTCCGGATAGCAGAAACAGGCCAGCACCACGCCCAGGAGCATGAAGCCGTTCTTGAACCAGTGGTCGGGCCGAGCTATGGCCACGTAGGGGCGCAGCCGCGCTGCCCAACCTGTGTGTGCAACGAAGGGGGACCCGCCCGTCGGCGGGTTGTCGACAATTCGGCTCATCAGGGCCCTCGATCTTGGTGCGAAAGGATACTCCTCTTCAGATCGCTGCACACGCGACCTCCGGGTCTTCGTCCCCGCCGAGCCGCAGCACCGTAAAGTCACGGTTGGCAAACGTCGGGGTGAACCGCTCGCGCTGCCGGGCGACGAAGCCGCGCAGATAGGCCAAAAGCTCGGGGGCGGTGTAGGGGACCAAGGCCTCGTCGGTTTCGACCACCACCAGGTACGTGGCCCCGATCTCGCGGAAGTAGCGCCACAGTTCGCGGTCCTCACCCGCGTGGTAGATCGACGCCGCCCGGCCCGTGAACAGGGCCATGGCCCGGGGCTTGACGAACACGATCACGTCGTCGGGCCGGGTGTTTTGGGCCACGTAGCGGAACAGCTCGACCGACTCCGGTTTGGCCACGCCCTGCCGGAGCGGCCCGAAATCGAGCGTGGTGTACCGCGCGGCGTACGACCCGGCGGCCACGAACACCAGCCCCGCCACGGCAAAGCGGCGCAGTCGCGGCCGCGCCGCGAGCCAAGCGTGGGAGAGGCCGCGCAGGGTATAAAATACCATCAACGGAAACACGGGATACAAGTATCGCTCGGCCTGGTAGCTGGGCCAGAGGAAGATCGCGACCAGGTAGAGGGCCGGGAAGACCTCCAGCACCGTGATGCGGCGCCGCACGGCCTCGACGTAACCCAGCACGCACAGCGCCGTGGCCGCGGCGAACACCGCCACGGCCAAGGCGGCCGAGTAGCCGTTGTGCCAGAACGCCGCCGTGCGCCCGAGGTAGCCGATTGCGTTGTGCACCAATACCATCGGGCCGACGCTAAGCTGGTCGAAGTAGTGACGATCGCTGTGCAAGAGCAGCGATTGTAGGGCCGCCAACGCGAGGAACACGGCGGTGGCGCCGATCGCCCCGCGGCTCAGCAGCGTCCGCGGCAGCCGGCCCTGTCGCCGGTGGTGCAGGAAGTCGTGGACCCACAGCGCGGGCAGCAGGAGCCCGCCCAGCGTCCGGGTGCCAAACGCCAGGTAGGCAACCGCCCCGGCGCCGAGGAAGGCGGCGATGCGCCAGCGTGGGCCAGCGTTCGGGCGGTACGCGGTCTGGATCAGCAGCACCGCCAGGTAGAGGAAGGCCAGAAACGGCATGTCGGAGCTGATGCCGTTGGTTTCCATCAGGAAGTAGTGGTTCAGCCCCACCAGTGCCAGGAGGAGAAGCAGCCAGCCCGGCGCGAGCCGGTCGCGCACACAGGCGGCCAGGGCCGCGAGGAACACGAGGAACGAGCCGACCATGACCCACTTCATGGCCTCGAGGTCCAACCCCCGCAGCGCGTAGACCGGGGCGAGCAGCAGCGCGCAGCCCGGCGGGTAGGTGGGGGGGCCCACGACCGGGTTGTGCGGGTTGTAGAGGTAGCCCGTCTCGGCGTAGGGCCGGCCCTCGACCAGGTTCCGGGCGTGCCCCACGTAGAGGCTGAAGTCGTCGCCCCAGTAGTGTCCCGGGCGCAGGGCCAGGGCGTGGGCCAGCCCCACGAGCAGAATCAAGCCGGCCACGCAAGCGAGCAGCGTCGGTTTTCGCATCGAAGTGTCCAACATCGGGGGAGATTCACCTGACACGGACAAAGTCGCCTTTCGCTCCGCGAAAGGACGTGCGTTCGCGGAGCGAAGGGCGACTATTGGTGATTGCCCGGTCTGAAGCAGCGGGTTTGCCCAGCTTGTGCAAACCCCGTACCCGTCCGCGGGAAAGACGCACGATGCCGTTCTGAGCCGGTCATCTTGTCCCGACGGCGTTGCCGAAAGCCAACGGCGCGTGGCCCGCCGTCAACACCGCAGTCCGAGTTTTCCGCCGGGCACATGGCGGTACAATGACTCGAACCTGCTCAGTTTTTCGTTCGTGGGCCGCGGAATGGTAGGCTTGTTGCAGTGCCCGGCTCGGCTCGGGCCTCCCAGCGAGGGACCTCGATATGCTCACCCACGCCACACTGATCCTCGGGCTGCTGCTCTGCGCGGCCCTGGCCGGCGGCGTGGTGGGCCGCTACGTGCGTTTGCCCCGGGTGACGTCTTACTTGCTGATGGGAGTGCTGCTGGGGAGTCTGAGTTGGCTCCCTGAGAAGCTCGGCTGGCTCTCCGAGGAGGAAGTCAAAAGGACGCTGGAGCAGCTCGCGCCGCTGACGAAGCTGGCGATCGCCCTGGTGTTGTTCAACCTCGGCTGCCATTTCCCGCTGCCCAAGGCCCGGCGGTTCCTCGGCCGTGCGCTGAAGCTCTCGGCCGGAGAAATGGGGGTCACGTTCGTGCTGGTCACGGCGGGGCTGTTGCTGTTGCGCGCGGCCCCGGCCGAGGCCCTGCTGCTCGGCGCGTTGGCCCTGGCCACGGCCCCGGCCACCACCATCCTGGTGCTCAAGGAGGCCGAGTCCGAAGGGCCGATCACCCAGTACACCGGGGCCCTGGTGGCCGTGAACAACCTGGTCTCGATCGTGCTCTTCGAGCTCTTGTTCATCGCGGTCGTGTTTTTGCACGGCCAGCTCGACCAATCGCCCCTGTTGCAGATCGGCCACCTCGTGCTCGATCTGGCCGGCTCGGCGGCCTTGGGGATCCTGGCCGGGCTGGTCACGAGCTACTGCTACGGGCTGGTGAGCGAGAACCGGCGGCTGGCGCTCCTGGTCGGGCTGATCGTCTTGCTGCTGGGCATCTGCATGGCGCTGAAGGTTCCCTACCTTCTTACCTTCCTGGCCATGGGTCTGACCGTGGCCAACAGCTCCTACCACACGCGCCAGGTCCTGGCCGAGCTGGACCGGCTGACCGGTCTCCTGGCCGTGGTCTTCTTCGTCACCCACGGGGCCGACCTCCGCGTAGACCTGCTACTGAAGGTAGGCACCATCGGCGGGGGCTATCTCGTCTTCCGGCTGCTGGGGAAGTACCTGGGCATCTGGCTGGCCGGGCGGACCGTGCCCGAGGGTCCCAACCTCCGCCGCTGGCTGGGCACGGCCCTGATGGCCCAGGCCGGGGCCGCCATCGCCCTGGCCGAGATCGCGGTCAACCGCACCGATTCGCCGGGAAACCCGCTCCACGAGCTGTTCGTCCACGTGCAGACGATCATCCTGGGCACGGTCGTGGTCTTCGAGATCGCCGGGCCGCTGCTGATCCGCCAGGCCGTGATCCGCGGCGGCGAGGTCCCCCTGGTCCACGCGATCCGCCACGGCGAGGCCAGCCCGCTCGATCAGCTCCGCACGCTGGCCAACGCGCTGTTGATCGCGTTCGGCTTCAATCCCTGGCACCGTCGCACGGAGGAGGACCTGACCGTGCGCGAAATCATGCGCAAGAACGTGCCGGCCGTGCCGCAGTCGGCCACGTTCGCCGAGCTGGTCGAGCACATCGAGCACAGCCGCGACAACACGTTCCCGGTGGTCGACGACCTGGGCGGGCTGGTCGGGGTGATCCGCTACAAGGAACTCAGCCACGCCTTGTTCGATCAGGCCCTGGGCCCGCTGGTGCGCGCGGCCGACCTGGCCACCCCCACGCGCCGCGTGCTTCGGCCCGACGACCCGATCGGCCGGGCCTCGGAGCTGTTCGCCGCCAGCAAGGACGACTGCATCCCGGTCTTAAGCAGCGAGGGGCCCGAGCGCCTGCTCGGCCTGGTCCGGCGGCGCGACGTGCTCCGCAAACAGATCCGCGACCAGGCCGGAAACGGCGGCGGCGGACACTAAGCCGCCGGCAAATCCGAATCCCGAAATACGAAATCCGAAACAAATCCCAAATCCGAATGGACGAAATCCAAAATGCCTGGCCCACGGCTAGTTGAGTCACACGCCCGGGGCCGAATGGGTTCGGGACATTGTGGATTTCCCATTTCGAATTTGCTTCGGATTTCGGATTTGTGATTTCGGATTTCGCACCACCACGCGCGATTCCTCCCCTGCGCCGTCCAACAGCCCCTGCACCCGCTCCTCCAGCTTCTGCGTGAGCCCCGGGCCGGCCGCCTTGCGGTCGCGCTTTTTCTCGACGGGAATCGGCTCGCCGAAGGTGACGATCGCCTTGCGTGTGCCGCGGATCGCGGCCGTCGACGCCCCCAGCACGTCCTCCTCGAACTTGTCGAGCGTCTCGGCGATCCGCTCGAGGCTCGGGCGTTGGGCCACGTAGTCGCCCGGGTAGCTGAGGAGTTGCACGACGAAGAATAGGTCGTCGAGATCGCGCTCCCGCTCTGCCCGGGCCGGGTCGTGCGCCGTGAGGGCTTCGAGCCTCTCGATGGCCGCCTTGCGCAGCGCCTTGACCCGCTCGGGCACGGTCGCCTCGCCGCCCTCGATCCCGTAGCGCCGTTCGATCCCCGTAAGCACGTGCTCCTGGAGCACGGCGATTCGCTCGGGCACGGTCCCCTCGGTGGTCCGGCCGAGGTGCTCGTATTCTTTGAGGCCCAACAGGGCTTCGGCCAGCCGGTAGATGCGCTTCTCCAAGGGCAGGTCCCGGCGCGGGCGCCAGAACACGGCCCGCTCGAGCCGGTCCATCACATCGAGCAGATCCTGCGTGGGATCGTCGATGTACTCGTAATGGATCGAGCAGGGCACGCAGACGACCGGGCGCTCGGCCCGGCGGGCCGCAAGCTGGGCGATGGCGGCCGGGCCCTCGCGAAACGGGGTGATCCGCTCGTTTCGGTGATACACCTCCCCTTCTGGAAAAACTACCAGCGGATGGGGACTCGACTGGAGGATCTCCACGGCCTGGCGCACGGCCCGATGGTCGGTCCCTTCGCGGTCGACGCTGAAACAGCCGTAGTGTCTTAGTGCCATGCGCCGAAACCAGTTGCCCCGCTGGAACACCTGCCAGGCCACCATGAAGTGGAAGGGGCACCCGGTCTCTTCGGAAGCCCGCAGCAGGGCATGACAGTCGGCATGGGCCGAGTGGTTCGGCGTAATGAGCACGCCGCAGCCCCGGCCCACCGCCCCGCGGAGGTTCTCCAGTCCCCGGACCTCCACCTCGAGCAAGCGGTGCTGTCGAAGCTGGGCGTGGCGCTGGAAGATCCGCCAGAAGCGGATCCAGCGAGGGCTGAGCTTCGGCGACCACCAACGCGGGGGCGTACACAGCGGCATTCGATTCATCGTATTCGCTCCACTGCCGTCGAACCGGGGCGGGCCGGGCGGCGTAACCGTGTCGGGCTATTCGGAGGGCCCGTCCCCGCACTACCTGCTCGGGCGACCGGACCGGCCGGATGCAACGCCGCGGGCACGAAAACCGGGCCAAAAAGCTTGACATGGGCGACAAACCCCCGGAATAATCAGGTTCGGCGCGGAACCCCTACCAACGTCCCGGCTTGGGACGGAACCCCCCCATTGTGGAGGCTGAGGTCATGAGAAGGGCGGAACCGAGTTGGTGGCGCGTGCTCCTGCTAGGAGCGACGATGGCCGGCTGGCTGGCCGCGGTGGTCTCGCTGGCACCGGCCCAGCACGCCCTGGTCGAGGCGGCCGCAGAGGCCCCGGCTGTAGTTGTGGATAGCGCCAAGCCGGCCGGTGAGGCCCCGGCGGTTTCCGAGGCGGCCGAATCGGGCGAGGCCAACGCCGAAGAAGCACAGCAGGAGGGCGGCGTGATGTTCGACGCCGCCCAAATCGAGGAGTGGCAGAAGAAGTACGAGGCCGAGCAAAGGGCACTAATCGATCGGCTCCGCGCCGACCCCCAGTGGAAACCTACCCACGAGGAGACCGCCGTCATCCACGCGGCCGAAGGCGCGGCCCGCGGGGCCCTGCACAACTTCTGCCTCGACCGCCAGGGGAACGTCATGGCCTGCGTGGGCGGGATCCGCTTCGAGTACGTCGAGACCGAAGGCGGACTGGGCATGGAGATGAAGACCATCGAGGAGCCCTCGGAGATCCGCATCTTCAGTCCCGGGGGCGAGCTGCTGCGGACCTGGAAGCTCGACTTCAAGCCCGAGGCCATCTGCCAGCGCGCCGACGGCACCGTCTTCGTTGCCGGCGACGGCACGGTCGCCAAGCTCAGCGCCGCCGGCGAGGTGCTCGCCAAGGCCGAGTCGCCCGCCGTGGCCGAAACCGACGACGACGCAGACGACGAGGATGAGGGCGACGATGCAGACAACGACGACGCAGAAGAGGAAGACGAGAACGGGGAGGACAACGGGGAAGACCAAAGCGGCAAGGACGAGCAGAAGCAATCGAAGTCGATTCTCGAGGCATTGATCGAAGCCCTCGGCGGCCCGAGCCAAGAGGACACGGCCCAGGAAATGTCCGAACAGGAGCGGGAGTGGATGCGACAGCGCCGCCGCGAGGTGACCGGCGTCGCCGCAACCGACCGGGACGTGTTCATCGCCTGTCCCATGCGCGAGGGCTACGGCTACGCCGTGTGGCGCATGGACCACGAGTTGAAGAACCCCGAGCAGATCGTCGAGAACCTCCGCGGCTGCTGCGGGCAGATGGACATTCAGGCCCGCGGCGGCAACCTCTGGGTCGCCGAGAACGCCCGGCACCGGGTGGTCTGCTACGACCGCGAGGGGAAGGAACTCTCACAGTTCGGCAAGCGGGACCGCAAGAGCCCCGAGGGCTTCGGCGGCTGCTGCGAGCCCAAGAACCTCCGCTTCGACGCCGAGGGGGTGCTCTACGCCGCCGAGTCGGGCCCGCCCAACGTGGTCAAGCGCTACACGCCCGAGGGGGAGTACCTCGGCGTGGCCGTTTTGGCCGATTTTCGCGGCGGGTGCGTTCGTACTACGGTCGAAGTGAGCAGCGACGGCCGGCAGATCTACGTGCTCGACACCACCTGCGACGCCGTGCGCGTCTTCACCGACGCGCGAACCGTCCCCACTCACGTCCAGGCCGGCACGATCGACGTCCCCCGGCAGACCCCCTCGGCCCAGTTGCACACCTTCTGCGTCGACCCGAAGGGGCGCATCCTGGCCGCCTGCGGAGGCGAGCGCATGAGCTACGTGCGCACGCCCGAGGGGACCCGGGTCGAAACCACCTTCGAGGCGGCCGGCATCCACGTGCTCGATCCCGACGGCAAGCTGCTCGCGACTTGGAAGCTGGAGATGACCCCGCAGGCCGTGAACGTCGCGCCGGACGGGACGGTTTTCGTCGGCGGCCAGGGGAAGCTGGCCAAGCTGAGCCCCGAGGGCAAGGTGCTGTTGACGGCCGACGCCCCCAACATGGCCGGCCTGCCCCCCTTGCCCGAGATCCCCGAGGAAACCGAGGAGGACAAGGCGGCCGCCGAAGAGCGTAAGAAGAAGGCAGCCGAGCTGGCCGAGAAGCAGAAGGCCCTGATGCAGGGGCTGGTCGAGGCGCAAAAGGCGATGCGAGACGCTGCAGGCGACGCTGAGGCCGTGAAAGAAGCCCAGGCGAAGTACCAGAAGGCCATCCAAGAGTATATCGCCGTGATGCAACAGGCGCAGTCCGCCTCGCTTTCGCCCCGCGAGGCGGCCATCCGCGAGCGGGCCGCGGCGCTGCGGAAACGCAAGGTCAACGCCATCGCGGCTACCGCCGAGGACGTGTTCGTCTGCTGCCCGGCCGTCGAGGGCTACGGCTACGACGTCTACCGCACCGACCATGAGCTCACGAACGCCAAGAAGATCGTCGAGGGCCTGCGGGGCTGCTGCGGGCAGATGGACGTCCAGGCCGGCCCCGACGGCGACCTCTTCGTGGCCGAGAACGCCCGCGACCGAGTGGTCCACTACGACCGCGAGGGGAACCTGATCGCGGCCTGGGGCAAGAGCGACCGCAACAAGCTCGAATGCTTCGGGAGCTGCTGCAACCCGATGAACGTCCGCTTCGGCCCCGAGGGCGTGCTCTACACCTCCGAGGCCAGCCTGGGCCGGATCAAGCGCTACACGCCCGAGGGGGAGTTCCTCGGTCTGGTCGGCATCTCGGAGATCGTCCCGGGCTGCAAGCACGTGGCCATCGGCATGAACGCCGACGCCAGCCGGGTCTACATGCTCGACATCACGCGGTCGCAGATCGTGGTGCTCCGCGAGAAGCCGCCCGAAATGGCAGCGGCCGACGAAGCCAAGCCCGGCGCACAATAGAGCTTCATCGCGGCCGGGACGACCCGTGTAGCGGGGCCGCTTGCGGCCCGCGAAACGGACCTACCACGACCGCGTTCAGCGAGCGGAATCCACGGCCCGCGCGCGAAACACGACGCGGTAGCTCCGCTCAGGGTCGCATTGGCCCGGGTTGGGCACCAGGAGGAAGTTGTCGGTCACGCGCGGGGAGAGCTCCTGGCCTTCGAGGACCTCCACGGCTTCGACCCGATGGGGCAGAAGCTGGACGATGGGGCGTCCGCCCCGCTGCGAGCCGTTGGTGTTGATCGGCCGGAACGTCTTATCGCCCCGCTTCGGCGTGATCTCGAAGCGGTACACGCCGTCCTCTTCTTCG
>Ga0180438_10005778_pt1 | contig 17028 bp, 14 predicted proteins | sample SS_ome_12_FD_132455 | JGI IMG/M metagenome (GOLD analysis project Ga0180438, IMG submission 132455) | Hypersaline lake sediment archaeal communities from the Salton Sea, California, USA - SS_3_D_2 metaG | ecosystem: Environmental > Aquatic > Non-marine Saline and Alkaline > Hypersaline >...
AAGGGCACTTCTGAAGCTATCAGCAATCCGCGATCAGCTTTCAGCCGGAAATCGAAAAGCTGAGAAAGCCGGTTTTAGCGCAAGTTCTATCCCGACCGGGCGATGGCCCCCGCTTCAACGTCTTTTGGACTCCACGAGGTCTGCACACGGGCGTGTTAAACCCTTCATCGCCTTCACCCCTGTCGTTGGCCTCTCGACCGCCCAACAGCAGGCAGTAGTGCAGCGAGTCTTTTGGGTTTGGCTCGAGCGTCCCGTCGAACACTCTCGCCTTGCTCGACCGGCTTTCTGCTCCGGGAAGCAGTCCCCCGGCCCCCTTTCGGGCAGCTCGAAGGCCTTTCGGCGTCCGTTGTAGGCACTTCGACTCTGCCACACGCACGGCTTGTTGCCGCTCCCGAAGGATTGGCAACTTCCCGGACACTTCGTTGTGTCGCACGGTAATATCCACCGTGTTCGGTACGTTCCACGATAGCCGCACTGAATCCGTGGTCTTTCAGGCAGCATTCCGCTGGTGGGACAGCGGCTCACGCCCTCAGTTACTTGGCAGCTTCCCGCTCCCACGCGGTTATCTGCCGGCTCCATCGCCGGGGGCACGACGGATGAACGCCGATCCCCAGTCCGCCTTTCGTCTATCTCCCTCATCGGGAGCCGGACGCCCGCACCAGGGCAGACCGGTTTAACGTCCGGGCGACATCACGGACGTGTAAGTTTTCAGTTGTCAATGATCAATGGCCGCGGTCGGCGCACGGAATCTCCGCAAAGTGGGTCAGGTCGGAATCGAACCGACATCTCTGGCTTTTCAGACCAGCGCTAAGACCACGTCAGCTACCGACCCGACTCAACATCCAGACCAACGAAAAAAGGCCCGATGTCGCTTGTGACACCGGGCCTTTTCTGGCTCCTCGGGGGGACGACCGAGCGTCACAAGCGCAAGGGATAGGACGGGGCATTATCGCCAAATGGCGCACAGTAGCCCGCCCATTTGCGCTGTTGGATCGAACTCAGTCGTATGAGCATCATGGCAGTGCTTCGGACAATCAAGAACCCACAGATCCGCACGACCTGCCCCGCCGCAATCCGCACTTCCCTCCAACTTCCTTAGACGCGAGTGGGCAGCGGATGGTTCACAGGATTTCTCAATTCTCGACGGCCGGGGGCCATCAGGTGATAAGATCCCGCTACCCTCAGACTTATTCCCCATAAAGCCGGAAGAAACAACGAGGTGACCGTCGGCGAATCGCCCGTCTGGTCGCCGTCGAGGTGGCCAACGAGTGGTGCGGTGGGAAGGTGGACGCCACTGACCTATCGTCTGGCAGTGGCTGGCCGGAGCGGCTAAGGGGGCTTGCCAGCCGTGGAGCCAACCTCGATCGCGAGCCCCTGGGCGCCTGCGTGAGGCTGGCCCGGAAGCATCGTAACAACGTCAGGGCGATACTTTAGGCTGTGACGGAGAAAAGCTGGATGGCCGATACCACGAGCCTCCGATGCTTCCCAGAGCCCGCGCCTCCGGGGCGTGAGCGGCTCGTCATCGCCAACAGGCCCGACATAACCTCTGCCAGAGCCACTCCCGCTACCGCTCGGCTGCGGCGTTATGTACCATCGCCAAAATTCCGGCCTGAGCAGCGTTGGGCAGCGTCGGCCATGCGTCAATCACTCGCTGCAACTCGGGATCAATCGACGGAGGCCATGCAGCGACTGCACCGGATTCTGCACCGGGCGGGGTCGCCAGTTGGCCGGAAGCTGTTATAGGCAAGGGTTTATGGAATCCGGTTCGAGTCCGTTGTCTTCCGCATGGGGGGTTCGCCGGGTTGGGCCGGCTCCCGCCAATTCAAGCCGAACCCCAAGCAGCCCTTGGGGTTCTGCCATTTCTTGGCGACTAGCAGCGGATAGTGGTATCCTCCTTCTCGCCAGTGTCCGAGATTCCTATCGGTCACCCGTTACAGCCAACAGCTTCTCGATGGCGTGGACGCCATCCTCTGTTGAGAGGTAGAAAACTGGGAGTGAACAGGGCGGCCCCGTGCACCAACTGCACCGGGTTCTGCGCCGGGTGGGGTTGCCGGCTCGCCGGAAGTTTCAAGCAGGCAAGGGGTTGCGGAGTCCATTTCGAGCCCGTTCGCCTCCACTTTTGTGGCCCCCGTGTCGTACCCTCGGGTCGCCCGGCCATTGCGGGGGTTTTTTCCGCGCCGGTTGTGTGCTTGGGCCGAAGGCGGGCCGGGATCCTTGAATCGCTCGCCCGAGACGCCTATGCTATCAGGCGTGAAGAGGCCGCTCCCGTCGCAAGGGGGTGAGGAAGGATTTCGGGCGTACCTCTTGTGCGGGGAGTTCAGCCGGTGAAGCTCGAGCGGGTAACCGACCGTGGAGACGTGGTCAATCTGCGGGCAGTCGACAGTGTGATTCGCGGAGATCCTTCGCCGGACCTGAACGGGTTCGCCGATCTTTTGGCCGAACGGGGCTACGGCGGCCCCGTGCTCCTGAGTCTGGCCGAGACCGAGTTTATCGACTCCAGCGGGCTGTCGTGGCTTTTGGAGTGCCACCAGAAGTTCTGCGACGCGGGCGGGAAGCTGGTCGTTCATTCCGTGCCGCCGAGCGTCATGGACACGCTGATGATGATGCGGTTGGAGTTGGTTCTCAACCTTGCCGAGGACGAGGCGGCCGCACTGAAGCTCGTAGGAGGAGAAAACCCGTGAGCGAACCGGACCCCGAGACTCCCAAGCAGGCCCTCGACCTGGACGGTCTTGACGTGGAGCAGGCCGTGCTCCGCCTGATCGACCATGCCGTCGGGTTGCCGGCCAGCGACCTGTTTTTCTCGGCCTACGAGGATCATTCCCGCGTCACCGTGCGGCACTTGGGGATTCTGAAGCCGCTTTTGCGAGCGCCGCGCGACGAGATGGCGCGCTACGTCAACCACATCAAGGCGCTGGCCGGGATGGCGGTGGACCAGCGTTATCGGCCGTTGGACGGGCGGTGGGTCTGCACGATCGGCGAGGGCAAGCGGGTCGACCTGCGGATCAGTACGATCCCGACGGTCTGGGGTGAAAACATGGCCATCCGCCTGCTGGAATGCGACGCGGGGCTCTTGGAGCTGGGCAACCTCGGCTTTCATCCCCGCACCCTCCGTAATCTGCTCGGCCTGGTGAACAGTGGCAGCGGCCTGATTTTGATGACCGGGCCCGCGGGGGCGGGCAAGACGACCACGCTCTACGCCTGCGTGAACCATCTCAACGATGGATCCCGCAAGATCCACACCATCGAGGACCCGATCGAATACGCCATGGTCGGGGTCGACCAGTCGGAGGTGCGGGCGAAGATCGGGCTGGATTTTCCGGAGTTGTTGCGGAGCGTGCTGCGGCAGTCGCCCGACGTGATCATGATCGGCGAGATCCGCGATCCGGTGACGGCGCAGACGGCGGTCTTGGCGGCCAACAGCGGGAGGCTGGTGCTGGCGACGCTGCACGCCCCGTCGGCGGCGGGGGCCATCTCGAGCATGCTCGCCTTGGGCGCGAATCCTCATTTCCTTGCCTCCTGTGTATTGGGGGCGGTGTCGCAGCGGCTGGTGCGACGGTTGTGCGACCGCTGCAACGTGGCTTTCAGCATCAGCGCCGCCCCGCACACCTTCGACGAGGTCCGCCATTGGCTCGAGCCCGGCCAGGGCGAGCAGATCTATTCGGCCCCCGGCTGCGAGGCGTGCCACGAAGAGGGTTTTTCAGGGCGGACGGGCGTGGCCGAGGTGCTGCGGGTGAGCAAGGAGATCCGCCAGTTGATTCACGAGAAGCGGCCCACCATCGAGATCCGCCGCAAGGCAGTGGAGCAGGGGATGATCGATTTGCGGCGGGCGGCCCTGTTGAAGGTGGCCCAGGGGCTGACCAGCACCGAAGAAGTAGTTCGCACCATTCCTGCCGAGCATCTGCTGCCCGACGACTGATGGCCCGTCGGAAAGCTTCCCGGGGCCATCTCCAGGTGCATGGGGTTCGGGGGAACCATCCCTTTCCAGACGCGGGGAGTAACTGCCTTGCGGGTTGCAAGCGGGAGCGGCAGCCGTGCCCACGATCCTCGTTGTTGACGATTCCTCCGTCGATCGGCGGCTTGTGGGCGGGCTGTTGCGCGACGACGATCGCCTCCAGGTCGAGTACGCCGTCGACGGCGAAGACGCCTTGGCGCTGATGGAACGCGAGCTGCCCGATCTGGTCGTGACGGACCTGATGATGCCCAAGATCGACGGGCTGGCCCTGGTCTCGAAGGTGCGGACGAAATACCCCTCCGTGCCGACGATTCTCATGACCTCCAAGGGCAATGAGGAGATTGCCGTCAAGGCGCTTCAGGAGGGGGCGGCAGGCTACGTGCCCAAGCGGACCCTGAGCGACGACCTGCTGGAGACCGTCCGCTCGGTGCTGGCGATTTCTGCGCGGCGGCGAAACTACTCGCGGCTCTTGAAGTGCATGAGCCGCATCGAGCACAATGTCGCACTGGAAAACGACCTGGAACTGGTCAACGTGCTGGTCGACTACCTGCAAGACGGCATCGCCGAGATGGGCCTCTGCGACGCCACCGACCGCATGCGGATCGGCGTTGCCTTGAGGGAGGCGCTCCTAAACGCCCTCTATCACGGCAACTTGGAGATGCCCGCCGGGCTTCGCGAGCAAGGGATCCGGGCGTATCACCGGTTCGCGGAGGAGCGGGCGCGGCAGGAGCCTTACCGCAGTCGCCGCATCTTCGTCCAGACCAAGCTCTCGCGGGAGGGCGTGGTTCTCGTCGTGCGCGACGAAGGCCGGGGGTTTGATCCCGACCAACTGCCCGACCCAACCGATCCGACCAACTTGGAGAAGCTCAGCGGTCGCGGGCTGGTGCTGATGCGGACCTTCATGGACAAGGTGGGCTACAACGAGCCCGCAAACGCGGTGACGCTGTGCAAGGCGGGAAAGCCCGGCGGCACGACTTCCGAGGGGCAGTGGAGCGGCGAGGACTGAGGATTCGGGGGCCGGGGATCGGTGCTCTCGCCAGCGTGTTCTTCCGTCCGCCGGCGCTCACCTGCCGCCCCAGGAGAGAATCTGGATCTTCTGTCGCCGCGCGCGGTCCTCTTCTTCTTCCCGAGCGTTTTTCTTCTTCTTGCGCCGTCGCCAGGGGATGGCAAACGGCCGGAAGGCCTCGACGCGAAGGATCAGGAGCAGGCACAAGCCGGCGATCACCCCCACGGCCACGAACATTGCCCCGGTGACGATCCATTTGAGGCCTTCGAGAACTCCCTCACGCATTGCGTACCTCCTCGCCCGGCATTGCCGCGGCTGTTGGACGGGGCGGTCCTCGACCACTACCAATTATTGCACACTCGCCGGAAAAAGCACGCGGATTGAGATCACCGCCTCGGCCGCCACTCCCAGGGGATGCCCCCCCTGGGCCCGGGGGAATCGGTCATGGTGGAAATGGGTGCCCGACGAAATGGGGGCTGCACTCTTCTTGGCTGGTCGAATGCCCGCCCCGTTGTGGCCTGGGAAGTGCAAACCGCGATGGGGCGAAACGTGGCTCGCAGCGCCTCTTCGCAGCCGCTCGCCGACGAGCCGCCTGCCGGCTACGGCAGCTCTTGGATGCGGACGTTGCGGAACCAGACCTTCATCTCCGGCCCCTTGTGCACCTGGAAGGCGATGATCCCTTCTTTGGCGCCCTCGGCGCTGGTCTCCGTGTAGTCGACCGTGGTGAAGCCGTTGAGCACCTGGGTGATGCGCGGGCCGTCGCAGGTGATCACGTACTCGTTCCATCCGCCTTCCTTGACGTGCTTGGCGACCGCTTCGGGATCGACTTTGACCAGGATGCCGCGGCCCCGCTCCTCGTAGAGAATTCCCATGTGTTGATTGTCAGCGATGTCGGCCTGGTAGCCCGCCACGACGTGGTCCTCGCGCTGCTCGCTGCGGAACTGGACGCCCGAGTTGTGGTTGCCGAGCTTGAACTCGACCTTGAGCACGAAATTCTTGTAGCTCTTGGTGGTGGAGAGGAAGGAGTTCTGCTGGAGCGTGACGTCTTTGGTCGATCCGACGATGGCTCCGTCCTCGACGCTCCAGAGCTTGGCATCTCCTTGCCAGCCGTCGAGCGACTTGCCGTCGAAAAGGGGCACGAAGCCCTCTTCGGCGGCGAGGGCGAGTGAAGCGAAACAGAGCACGGCCAGACAGCAGGCGGCTTGAAGCGTACGCATGGTGCGGGACTCCGGCAAATAAAGATACGGCGGGAAGGCGGGGCATTTGGGGGAAACGCTTCCCCAGCCCGCACTCCACGTATAAGTCACCACGCCGCGTTTGGCAAGGGAACCGCTCACGGCTCGTCCAGCCGCGGGCGGTAGAAGCGGCCGGCCAGGCGGGGCTCGAAATCGGCCACGCCAGCCAGGGCGGCCATCTCCCGCAGGAAAATCCTGGTCAATTCTTCGGCCGCCTCGCGCTCGCTCGCCCGGTCCCAGAAGGGGCGGGTATCGATCGGCCTGCCGACCTCCAGCCGGACCTTGGCGGGCATGAATAAGAAGCCCCAAAACGTCCCATCGTTGGGGGAGCCGGTCACGTAGCAGGGGACAATCGGCACGCGGGCGCGCAGCGCGATCATTGCGGCCCCGGGGCGGCCCGGCAGGAGGACCTGATCCGTGGTGTTGATCCGGCCTTCGGGGAACAGCGCCACCAGCCCCCCCGCCTTGGCCAGCCGGATTGCCGCCTTGGTGGCGGCCGTGTCGATCCCGCCCCGGTTGACTCGGATCGACTCGCTGGCGCGGAAGAACCAGGCCAGCAAAGGATGGTCGTAATACTCCCGGGCAACCATCCAGTGCACGATGCGGCGGGTCGTCAGGTAAACGAAGGAGGGGTCGAACGGCGCGCGGTGGTTGCAGACGATCACCGCCCCCTGGCCCGGCTCGACCGGCAAGGGCCGATTGGCACTGGCTCGCCAAAGCACGCGGGCCAACAACTGGTTCAAGCCGAACAGCGCGATTCGCAGGGGGCCCAGCCGCAGCGGTCGCGCCCACGCCCAGGCCCAAGCAGCCGCGGCGGCGACCGCCGCAGTCAGCACGCCGATCGCAACCACTTCGGCTAATGTGCCCGATGACATGGCGTCGAAACGAGCTCGGATGAAGTTGACGAACCGTATCAGGGTCCTTAGTCTATCCGTTCACCTCGATTGTCCCAAGCCCGTCAGCCGTCCAGGCCGGACCATGCTCCTCGGCGTAGTGAGCGATACGCACGGAGATTGCCACGCCACCCTCCTGGCGGCTCGGCTCCTGGAAAGCTTGGAGGCGGAAATGCTGATCCACTGCGGCGACGTCGGCAGGGCCGACGTGGTCGCGACCCTGGCGGCGTGGCCCGCACACTTCGTGCTGGGCAACGTGGATCACGCCGGCGAGCTGGAGGCGGCGGTCCGCCGCGCGGGAAAAACCTTTCACGGCCGCTTCGGCAGCCTGGAACTGGATGGCAAGCGGGTTGCCTTTCTGCACGGCGACGACGGGCGGCGGCTCCGCGAGACGATCCAGAGCGGCCGGTGGGACCTCGTCTGCCACGGCCACACGCACGAGCCGTCGTCGGAGCGTCGCGGCTCGACCCTGGTGCTCAACCCGGGCGCGGTCAGCCGCACTTGCCAGCCGGCGCTGGCCGTGGTCGAGCTGCCGTCGCTGAGGGTGACGCCCGTTTCGCTCTAGGGCCGACGGGTTTCAGGGTTCGGGCTAGCCGGCCAGCTTGGCGATGCGGTTGATCGGCAAGACGGGGGCGGCTTTCTCCGGGCGGTAGCGGTACTGCATCAGGTAGGCGTCTTCGGGCGTGTCTTCGTAGAAGCCACGCAGCACGGAGACGGCACGGAAGCCGCACTGGCGGAAAAAGAGCTGGGCAGGCAGGTTCGTCTCGCGAACTTCCAGCGCGATGCGATTGCGGCGCTGAGCGGAGAGTTTGCCGATCAGCTTGGCCATCATTTGGGTGCCCACGCCGCGGCGGCGATACTCGGGGCAGGCGGCGAAGTTCAAAACCTGGATGCGGTTCTTGTTCAACTCGTAGATCATGAACCCGACGACGCGGTCGTCGTGTTCGGCCACCATGCCGATGCAGTTGCGTTGCCTGAGGCAACGGATGAAGTCCTCTTCCGACCAGGGAAACTCGAAGCATCCCGTCTCGATGGCCAATACTTCCGGCATGTCGCGCCGGATCATCCAGCGGATGTGGACCCGAACCTCTTGCTTCTGGTCGAAACTCATGACGGCCTCCTTCCTTGTCGGCCTGTCGCGGCTGGCTCGATGGCCGCGGCCCGTCCATGTCTCCTGCCGGCGAAACCTTTCGCCGGCCTCTTCGCAGAGCGCTTGCGGCTTCCGGCCGGGCGCCCCATCCATTGGCGATCAAGTTATCAAAAGACGCCGCTCGTGCCAAGACGAACTGCGGCGGTCAGCCGCCGCGGCGCGGTGCCGAGAGGGCCTGCCGCACCGCGGTGCCGTCCCGCCGGCGCCGCCCCTCGTCTCCTGGCGACCGCGGCCGTAGAATCCACCACACAACCCAAGCAACTGAGGAGTGCCGCATGCTCGACGTGCTCGTTGTGGCCCCCCATCCGGACGATGCAGAGCTGGGGATGGGCGGGGCCATCATGAAATTCCTCGACGAAGGCCTCGCCGTCGGCATCCTCGACCTGACCAACGGCGAGCCCACCCCCCTGGGGAGCCCCGAGATCCGCACCCGCGAGACCGCCGCCGCCAGCCAGATCCTGGGAATTTCCTGGCGGGAGAACCTGGGCCTGGCGAATCGCAGCCTCGAGCCGACGCTCGATGCCAGGGCGAAGCTGGCCGGCGTGTTCCGCACGACCCGCCCCCGCTGGATCTTCGCCCCCTACTGGGTCGACGCCCACCCCGACCACACGGCGGCCACCGAACTGGTCGAGGCCGCCCGCTTCTGGGCGAAGCTCACCAAGACCGACCTTCCCGGCGATCCGCACCACCCCCAGCGGCTGTTTTACTACTACGCCTTCCACCTGCGGCAGGTCCCGCAGCCGGCGTTCGTTCTGGACATCAGCGGCTATTGGGACCGCAAGCAGGCGGCCATCGAGTGCTACCGGAGCCAGTTCGTCGACAACTACTCGGGCCTGGTCGAGCGCCTCCGCGACATGGCCTCGACCTGGGGCTTCCTCATCGGCACCCGATACGGCGAGCCCTTCGCCAGCCGGGAGCCGGTGGGCCTGAGCAGCATGAAGACGCTGATTTAGAGTCTCCCTCCGGTACATCCGCGCGCCGTGCGCGCATGTTGTGGAGCGTCGGGGTGATGGAATATTGGAATGATGGGATTCGGCACCGATGTCCCCCATCATTCCATCATTCCAATGGGTTGCTCCCTGTTTGGCTGTGGCCGAAGGCCGCGCTGGGGACTAGGGGCTGGGACTGAGGACGAGTGTCTCTTCGCTGGCCCCTCACTTCGGCCCGCCGCCGACCAGGTAAGTATAACCTTCCAAGCCGGACTGATAGTCGCGCAACAGCCGTTCGGCCAGGGAGACGTCGATCTCTTGGCGGCGGACGGCCTCGTCCACTGCCACGTGCAGGCGGTTGAGCAGCGATTCGGCGTTGTATTGCACGTACTGGAGCACCTCGCGGACCGAATCGCCGTTGATCACGGCCACGATGGCCGGCTGGCCGTTGGCGTTGATGCTCACGTGCACGGCGTTGGTGTCGCCGAAGAGGTTGTGCAGGTCGCCGAGGATCTCCTGATAGGCCCCCACAAGGAACACGCCGAGGTAATAAGGCCGGCCGTCAAAGGGGTGCACCGGCAGGGTCCGCTTGACGTCGCGGCGGTCGATGAAGCGGTCCACCCGGCCGTCGGAGTCGCACGTGATGTCGCCCAACACGGCGTGCTGGTCGGGCCGCTCGTCGAGGCGGTGGATGGGCATGATGGGAAACAACTGCTTGACGGCCCAGCTATCGGGCATCGACTGGAAGAGCGAGAAGTTGCAGTAGTAGGTCTCGGCGAGCATGGCGTCGAGCCCTTCCAGCTCCTCGGGGACGTACTCGAGCTGATCGACCAGCCGACGGATCTTGCGGCAGATCGCCCAGAAGAGGTTCTCGGCCTGCGCCCGCTGCGCAAGCGGCAAATACCCGCCGCCGAAAAGATGCGTGGCCATCTCGAGGGCCTGCTGGGCGTCGTGGTAGCTTTCGAGCATGTTGCGGTGGTTCAGCTCGCGGTAGGTGTCGCGGAGGTCGATCAGGGGCTTTTCGGCGTTTTCGGGCAGGTCGAAAGGGCCATCGCCGTTGGCGTGGCCGGAAACGCCCAGCACGTTGAACACCAGCACGCTGTGGTAGGCGGCCACCGCCCGGCCGCTCTCGGAGAAAATAGTGGGGTGCGGGACCTCGGCTTCGTCGCAGACGCTCTGGATGTGGAAGACCACGTCGTTGGCGTATTCGCGGAGCGTGTAGTTGGCGCTGGAGTCGAAGATCGTCTGCGAGCCGTCGTAGTCGACGCCCAGGCCGCCGCCGACGTCGAGAAACCGCAGCCCGGCCCCTTGGCGAGCCAGCTCGACGTAGACGCGGGCCGTCTCGTTCAGCGCCTGCTTGATGTAGCGGATGTTGGTGATCTGGCTGCCGAGGTGGAAGTGGAGAAGCTCGAGGCAGCCTTCCATCTGTCGGGCTTTCAGCTCCTCCAGCACCCGGAGCACTTCGCTCGTGGTCAGCCCGAACTTCGAGCGGTACCCTCCCGACGACTGCCAGCGGCCAGACCCGGCCGAAGCGAGCCTCAGCCGCACGCCGATCCTCGGCCGCACGCCGATCTGGTGGGCGGTTTCAAGGATCAGCTCCAGGTCGCCCCATTTCTCCACGACGACAAAGATCTGGCGGCCGATTTTCTGTGCCAGCAGGGCCATCCGCACGAACCGCTCGTCTTTGAAGCCGTTGCAGACGACCGGCACGTCGTTGTCGGCCATCGCGACCACCGCCAGAAGCTCCGGCTTGCTGCCGGCTTCGAGGCCGAACTGATAGGGCAGGCCGTAGCGAAGCACTTCCTCGACCACGTGCCGCTGCTGGTTCACCTTGATGGGGTAGACGCAGCGGTAATCGGCCTGATAGCCGTGATCCTCGATCGTCTGGCGGAAGGCCGCATGGAGCTCCGACAAGCGGTTCTTCAACAGGTCGCCGAAGCGGATCAACACCGGCGCGGAGATCCCCTGGCCGGCCAGACGATCGACCAGGTCCTTCAGATCAATGGCCAGCTCCGGGTTCTTGGTGGGGAGCACGCAGACGTGCCCCTGCTCGTTGATCGTGAAATAGCCCTTGCCCCAGCCGTCCACCTCGTAGACTTCGGCGGCGTCGGCGACGGTCCAAGAAGCCAATTGTTGTTCGACCTTGAACATCCCGATTCCTCTCCCCGACCGCGCCGCAGGCTTCCAAAAGGTCCAAACCGCTACAAACCGACATCCTACCCGCTCTTTGGCCGGAAAAAAGGGGGACGGCCCGAGGATTCACACCTCGATCTGCTTCCTGTCGCCGCGCCGCCAGTGATGGACCGTCGGCACCGCTCGGATCGCCCGCCGAAGCATGGGGCGAAGAGTTCCGACGGTCTCGGTCGGCGGCGGTGCGGGCGTCCAACGCCGCCTTGTTGGAGGCAAAACGATGTGTTTGGTTGGTCAGGGAATCGCTTGCGTGCAAGCACGGCCCCTACGGTTCTGGCGGCATGATTGGCTCGGGCCAAGCCAACGAACGAGCGGCTGCGGGGTTGGCGGCCGAGAAGGCCGGCCAAACCGGGGAGCGACCCACCTCGGCGGATAGGCACCCCTCTTAAAGGGGGTGGTTGCTAGCGGAAGGATGGCCGAGATGTGTATCGAAATGCAGCATGTGTTCAAAAATGCTGTATTAAAAAAGAACAGGCGAGCCAGAGATGCTTTGGGGGGGATACATCTCCGGCTCGCCGTCTATTTCGGAAGTCGGCACTTCCGACCCGTCGGTTCGGGTCCCTCTTCTGTTCCTTGGAGGGGACGCTCAAGGCCTCTGGGGGTAAGAGAGCCTCAGCATCGCGTGCGCCTCTTCCGCTCCCGGCCCCTGACAGGGCCTCTTCTCTGTACCGCCCGGCGGCCCTCTTGAGAAGCCGCCAGGTTCTTGGGGGGGGTGACTGCTCTGCGTTTCACAGAGTTCGATGCTCTTTAGGTGCAAACGGCGTGCCAGGCGCGGAGCCGGAGACGCTTTTCTGATCCCGCGCGACTTGGCTCTCCCGACAGGGTGGATGCGTTTTCCCCGATCCGGCGGGAAGCCTTCGACAGCCTCGTTTGGCCGGCCTCAGGCGCTCCGCTGCAAGTCGTCGCAGCCGATCTGGTGCAGCCGGCCGTAGAGCGAGCAGCGTGCCAAGAGCTGCACATGCGTGCCCGTGTCGAGAATCCGACCGTCTTCCATGACGACGATCCGATCGGCCAAGGCCAGCGAGGCGAGCCGGTGGGTGACCATTAGGACGGTCCTCCCCCGGATGAAGTGTTCCAGCACCCGCTGGATGATCTGCTCGCTCTCCATGTCGATCTGGCTGGTTGCTTCGTCGAGGATGAGGACGGCCGGATTGCGGAGGATCGCACGAGCGAGGCAGATCCGCTGCCGCTGTCCGCCGGAGAGCTGGCCTCCCATGGGGCCCACCACGGTGTGGTAGGCGTGGGCGAGCTCCCGCTCGATGAACTGGTGGGCGTGGGCCTGCTTGGCCGCCTGGACCACCTCGTCCAGCGAAGCGTGCGGCGTCCCGTAGCGGATGTTGTTCAGCACGGTGTCGTTGAACAGGAGCGGGTCCTGCGAGACCATGCCGATCTGCCGCCTGAGCGTCCGCAGGCGGAGCTGGTCCAGCGGGATCCCGTCCAGCCGGACCTGGCCGGAGGTCGGGTCGGCGAAGCGGGGGATGAGGCTGGCCAGCGTGCTCTTGCCGCAACCGCTGGGTCCCACGATGGCCACCGTCTCGCCATACTCGATCCGCAGGCTGACATCGCGGAGCACGGGCCGGCCGGGCTGATACGCGAACGTGACGCGATCGAAGACGAGATCTTTGCGGTGGCGGGGGAGGCGTCGCGGGCGCTGCGGGTCGCGGACGCTCGCCTCGCGGTCCAACATGGCAAAGACGCGGTCGCTGGCCGCCGCGGCCCCCTGGAGCTGGGCGAAGATGTCGGAGAGCTTTCGGGCCGGGTCGGCGGCCCCGATCAGCGCGCCGTAGAAGATCAGCAGCCATGGCAGGCTGAGCGGCTCATCGCTCATACGGATGCCGAGCAAATGGGTCCCGCCTTGCAGCACCAAGTACGCGCCGGGGAGGATCGCCAGCGCGACGATGAGGATGCCCATGACCTCTGTCACGGGGTGGACGAGGGCATCATAGCGGGCGATCCGCATGGCGTTGTGGTAGTACCGCTTGATGTTCGCATGGAACCGTTTCCGCTCCCGCCGCTCCATCGTGAACGCCTTGACGACCTTGATCCCGCGGAAGGCTTCTTCGAGGTTGGCGTAGACCACCGCCATCTCCTCCATCGCCCGGCGGTTTGCCCGCTTCAGCATCCTGGCCAGCCAGCGGATTGCCCAGCCGGCAAGCGGGGCGATCACGAGGGAAAGAATCAACAACCGCCAGCAGATGTACGCGGCCAGCCCCAGGCTGAAGATCATCTTCGCTGGCTCGCGGATGAGCTTGCCGAAGACCGCGCTGAGCCCCACGGCCACATTCTGGATGTCGTGGGTGAAGCGGCTCATCAGGTCGCTGACGCCCTCGCGGCTGAAGGTCGCCACGTCCATCACCAGCGAGCGGCGGAAAAAGAGATTTCTCAGCTCAAAGACGCCCAACTGGGCAATCCGAGCGACGAGGATCTGGTGAGCTACCAAGAATAGGCTTTTGACGAGCGTGCCCAGCAGCAACACGCCCACGAAAATCGAGAGCGTCTGGAAAGGATCGGTGGGAAGATACTTGTCGATGTAGGGTTTCAGGCGGCGGTATTTGGCGGCCGCTTCGCGCTGGTCGTCGATCCGCAACTCGGCCGCCGCGATCTCCGTTTGAAGCCTCCGCCGGCTCTCCGGCTCCGCTTCGGCAAGCTGCCTCCGCAGCGGTCCCAGCAGCGCCTGGCACTCGGCGGCCGCCTGGTCGGCCTTCTCGATCTCTTCATCGACCCATTGTTGAAGCGAGCCGCCGCTGAACACGACCTGGATAACCGGCAACGCCCCCCCGATGTTCCCGCCCCAGAGGGCGCCCACGGCGATCGCGCAGATGATTGAGGCGAGGACCGAGAAGCGGTACCGCAGACAAATCAGCAGGACCCTGCCGAAATTCCTCATCTGTGCTCCATCCCTGGAGATGCCGTAAATCCCTTTACGCGGGCGAGACAATCTTTTACCAGATTCGCTCACCCGCTCCAATAGCGACGGACGTTGCCCGCATCGCCCCGGTTGACAGCATTCGCGCGCGGACCCGCCGACCTAGCGGCGGTCGCGAAGCCGCTCGATGGCGAAGCGGAAGAGGCTGGCCAGGATCAGGGCGACCGGTGGGCCGGCCAGCACGAGCAGAACGACGGCGGCCAATTGGGGGAAATCCCAAGCGGCGGGGCCGGCCATCTGCTTCAGGGCGGCCCAGCCCGCCCCCAGCAGGGCGGCCAGCGTGGTCACCAGAAAAAGCTTGCCCAGTCCGAACTGGAACCGGCGGCGATGCAGACTCGGGTCCTCGCCTCCCTGAGGATGTTCGTCCATCCGGACGCCCTCCTATTGGGGGCTTTCTCTGGCCCGGGGCTCCTTCGCCGCGGAGCCACAGCTACTGAAGGGCTGTTCAGCGGAGCCACTCGATCCGGTTGATTACCTCCGCCTGGGTCCAGACATGGCCGGTCGGCAGGATCACGTAGCAAGCCTTTTCGCCGCAGCAGTCGAGGATCAACTGAACCTGGTTGACGGCGTTGTAGCCCTCGGCGCACGGCTCGTGGCCGTGGATCAGCACGTCAGCATTGACCAGCTCGGCGAAGGCTTCGGCATTTTCCTGGCGGTAGTCGCGGCCCCAGACCAGCTCGAACACGCCCGTCCGCTCAAAAAACTCCTTGGGTTCGAGCCGCCGCGTGAAAATGCCCGTGTCGAAGGGCCGCTCGTCGACGTTGTCCGGCACACTGTGCGCGACAAACACCCCGCTCGGCAGGCGGACCGCAAGCGGACAGCTCCGCAGAAACGGGAAGTAGGCCTCGCGGACCTTCTCGGTGGCGGGGCCGTACGCGTGCTGCAATCCCAAACGGAACAGCAGGTTGAGCATCTGCTTGTTCTTCTGAATGGGGTAATCGGTCAGCTCGGCCAGCTCGTGGTTGCCGAGGATAAAATGGACCCGGCCGGGATATTCGACAACCAGCCGGGCCACGTCCTCAAGCATCGTGTGCGACATGCACCCGCCATTGGAAGGGTAGGTGGGCCCGCCGTGGCAGACCTCCTGGAGCACCAGGTGCCGCCTGGGGTGATCGTGAAGCGCGGCGACGCTGCGGATCGTGTTGAAATTGTCGCGATGCCCGTGCAGATCGCCGGTGATCATCAGCTCGTCGCCGATGTCCGGGGTGATAACAACCACGTTGCCCTCGCGACCGGGCGTATTCCAGTTGACTTCGGCCGCTCTGCCGAAGGTGGCGATGACGTTCTCGATATATTCGATCGGTGCAACCATGGCTGCTTCACCCTTACGGTACCAGCATCTTGGGTGGGAGTCCAGGGGAACGGGGTGGGTGAGGCGGCCCGAATTGCTTGCTTGACCCAAACGCCGCAGATTCCCTTGCTTCGTCGCCGCCTGGATGCGAACTTCTCTTCGCGCGAGGCAGATTGGATCGCGTCGCGTCCTGCCGGAAAAACCAGTTCTTACGATTTCCTGGATTCTGCCAGTTACGGGGCCGATGTCAATTCCAGGAGGATTTCTTCACCGGGGTGTCGGGAGGGAGAACACCCTGGCAAGACGCGGTTTCGGCGGTCTTGCGCGCCGGCCGGGGCCGAGTCCTCCCCTGCGGACCCAACGCCAGTGAAAAGGAAACGTCGAACATGAAACGTGCAATGTCGATCCTTGCGGCGACCCTGCTGGTGACCGCCTTGACAGGATGCGGTCGCCAGCAGACGTACTGCGTGCAACGTGGCGGGGTAGGCGTCGGCGGGGCGGTCCAAGGCAGTTGCCCTCGCTGCCCCGACGTCTGCCGAGACGTTCGCCCCTCGCGCTGCCGCGGCGACGCCTTCGATCCCGGCATGCCGAGCGGCACGGTCACCTACCCCTATTATACGGTCCGCGGCCCAAGAGACTTCCTGGTCTCCGACCCGCCCTCGATCGGCCCGTGAGCCGACCTCCTGAGGACCGCTTAAAGCGCGATGCGCCGGCCATCGCGGTGGCTGCGGCGCGCCTGGTCTACCACCCACAACGCGCGGCAGGCGTCTTCCAGATCGCGCGTCTTGACCACGAGGCTGGTGACTGAGCGATAGAAGTGCATCAGCAGCAGCTCGCCGACCGGCCGTTCACTTTCGAGCGACTCCTGGTGGCGGCCCAGCTCGTCGAACCAGACCAGCGTGGCGGGCAGATCGACGAAGGCGATGCCCCGCTCGCAACACACCTTGAGCGCGGCCGGCGGGCGATAGGTGACGGCCTCCGGCCATTGGGCCGGGATGTAGCGGCCGCAACTGATCTGGGCCACGGCGCCGTTGCCCGCTTCGCCTTCGCCGCAAAACCCCAGGCTCATCATCTCGTAGTCGTGGCCGTCGCCGGAACGGTCGCTGCGGTGCATCACGCCGCCCACCCAAGTCGGGTTCTTCCCGACCACGTAGCAGCACCAATCGACCAGTTCCACCAACTGGTGAGCGAGCGAGGGCGGCGGGCCGTTCAGCCGGGCGTGATTCTCCGGCGCGACCGGCAGGCGACGATGGCAGAAAAGTAGCCGTGGCTGGCCAAGCTGCGTGGCGATCAGCTCCTTCAGCCGCAACGTCGCGGGCGAAAAGCGGCGAGGAAACTCCGCCACGAAGGCAATGCCCGACTGCTCCACGCGGTGCTTGAGCTGGAACGCTTGGTCGGCCGGCAGATCCAGACCCGTGCCAAAATAGACCGCCTTGCCCGACTCGCACGCCGCCAG
>Ga0180438_10005779_pt1 | contig 17026 bp, 30 predicted proteins | sample SS_ome_12_FD_132455 | JGI IMG/M metagenome (GOLD analysis project Ga0180438, IMG submission 132455) | Hypersaline lake sediment archaeal communities from the Salton Sea, California, USA - SS_3_D_2 metaG | ecosystem: Environmental > Aquatic > Non-marine Saline and Alkaline > Hypersaline >...
AACAGGATCGGATGTAGATTCATGCTCTCCCTCCAGATATCCCACGTGGGGATGAGCTTGGACAGGTGCGGGTGAGAGGGTCATTGTGACTCCCTCCTGAACTCAACGACCCACACCCACGGGTTGGCGTCCCAGCCGAGGCCGCGCTTGGCGTAGATGGCGTTCCATTGCTTCCGAAACCATACGAACTCAAGCTCGGTCGGCCAGATATTCTCTGGTTTGCCCTCGGCGTGAACATCGGCCAGTGAGATGTCATTGAGCTGTTCGACCCGCACGTCCGTAACCTCCAAGTCGATGCGCGAGGCCCAGCGCGGCATGTGGATGGAGGGGGTCCAGGCAGCGGGGATCCGCCAGCCCTCGGCCTCAGCGTCCGCCCGGTACAGCATAGCGACCGGTACAGCATGGCGACCGGTACGCCACCGGCGCTGATCAGGAGCTCCGGTCCATTCGTTCTCAGCCAGGGTAATATAGGTGAACGTCTCGCGGACCCAGAGGCGGTCGCCAATTAACCCGTAGGGGCAAGCCATCGACAGCTCATCGCCCCAGTCGGTGCCCTTCCAAATATGCAGCGCCACGCCATCTTTGTTGTAAGTGGCTGTGGGCTGCGGCTTGATCGGCCTTCGCGTCTGCGTCTTGCGGCCCTCCAAGATGGCACGAACTGCCTCACCATCGAACAGGATCGGATGTGGGTTCATCGCTTCCCTCCTCTTGCTGGCTGATCCGCCGCGCTACCACGTCGGGTTGTCCTTTGACGCCCGCCACGGCACGAACGCGACGACGGCGATGGCAAAGGCGATACTCGCAAGTCGGGCAAAGGCGGTCATCAATCCTTCCCTCTTATCGAGCGCGGCGCCAGTTCTGCCTCCGGCTCGCTGTCTGCTGACACCATCCGCAGCAGACACATGATGAGCACGCCCAGGTTGGTGCCGATGAACAGGCTGATGACGATAGCGGTGAGTAGCAATGCGGAGTCTGCCGAATCCATCTCACTCTCCTTCGGGCAGGAACGCGCCCGCGTTGACCATGCCGAAGCCGAACTGCTCGTCGTACCCCGGCGCGCCCAGGTCGGTCGCACTCTCAGCCATGGCCCCCACCACTGCAGCGCGGTCCCATTCTGGGTGCGCGATCAGGGCCAGCGCGACGACGGCGCTGACGTGTGGTGTAGCCATGCTCGTCCCGCTGGCGTAGCGGTAGACATCTCCCGGTCCGGCGCCTGCGATCACGTCCACACCGGGGGCGCAGAAATCCACGCCGCTGTAGCTGCTGAACGAGGCCAGCGCCAGGTCGCGGTCGAGCGCGCTGACCGCAATCACGCCGGTCCAAGACGCCGGGTAGAACGGTGCCGTGCTCCCGCCGTTGCCCCTGGAGGCGACCACGATCACGCCTGCCGCCATTGCATCGTCAATGGCCTGGTGCAGGTAGGGCATCTCGTCCGACCCGCCCAGGCTGAGGTTGATCACCCGCGCCCCGTGCGCGACGGCGAACGCGATCCCCTCTGCGATGTCGCTCTCCATGCAGAACATTCCACCGCAGACGCGCACCGGCATGAGCCGTGCCCGTGGAGCCACGCCCGCAATGCCCACGGAATCGTGTCGGGCGAGAGCGATGCTGGCTACGTGCGTCCCGTGCCAGTACGCGGGGTACGGATCGTCGTCCTTGCCCACCGCGTCCCAGCCTGGCACTTGATACGGCTGCTCGGCGTGGTCGCTGTACCAGCCCGTGTCCACGACAGCCACGATCACGTCGGCGGGGCTGCCCTCGGAGCGGGTCACGCCGATGGCCTGCGCGCCCCATTGATCGGGCCAATACAGGTCAGTCGGGGTGCGGGGTCGATGGTCTTTGGCGATCCAGGGCAGGCACACGACCCCCTGGTCCACCCGCAGCACGTGCAGCCGCACGGCCTCCGTCCCGGCCACGGTGAGCGTGGCTATCTGCGCGTCCTCCGTGCCCGGCTGCACGCGCTCCAGCTCCCATCGCCCATCGCGGCGCACGGCGACCGCGCCGACCTCGTAGGCAGGCAAATCACCTGCCCGAACGGTGCATGGCCTGCACGCCGCCGCGACGAGGATCAGGATGATGGCAGCCCTGGATGGGGCAGACATGTCACTCACCCTTGGCCTTGGCGATGGCGGACACGGCCTGAATATATGGACAGTCAGGGTCGTGGATGGTCAGGCCCCCACACAATGGGCAAGGCCAGACATTATCATCAACCCACTCTATGAGTTCGCTGCACGCCTTCACCAACTCAGCGTTGATGGATTCCAGTCGCTCAATCTCCACACGGTCAAACCAATGGTTCTCTGTGTACTCGTCATACGCAGAGCAGTCGCCCGCATATCGCTCGCCCATCACACCGCCCCCGGCACGATCCACGCCACGATCATCACGATGGCGACGACGAGCCAGATAGCGAGCACGCAGATCCACGCGCCGCGGGTGGCACGTTGTGCCATCGGCTCCGGCACGACCTTGAGCGTGTGGCGCTGAGTACGTCGGTACGTTGCCATTGTTGCCTCCTTGTTGGTCGCTGCCGAGCCGCCGTCTAACACCCGCAGTGTCAGGACGAATTAAATAGCCCGTCACGCACGGCCCAGCAGCGATATCACTTCTCCAACTCGCGTACACGGGCCTCCAGTGCTGCAACCCGCGTGTAGAGGGCGTGCAGCACCGCGCTCATCTCTGTCTCTAGTTCCCACCCGCGCGCGCTGTTCGGCTCTGCCAACGCGAGCGCCTTGGCAGCGTCCACCAGCCGCAGCAGGTCTGTGCGCCACTTGGCCTCTAGCGCAAAGTTGGCGTTGAGTAGGTGTGTGTTCACCCGCCCTCTCCATCCTGCGCCAGGCGCAGCAGCCAGCACAGCTCCTCAACGGACAGATCCCACACCGGCGCGAGCGGATCGGGCGTGTCGCTGTCGGCTATCGCGTAGGTGAGTGTGATGCCCCAGGCCATGGGCGCGGCGAGCAGTGCGTGCCGATCTGTCGTGTTGGGGCAGCGGCGATACTCACTCATCGCCATTCTCTACCTTCGCCCGCTGGTGGTCTACCAGGGCTTGCCACGCCGCCTCGTAGGTCACATCCCCGGCGTTGCCATTGAACACCTTTTTGAGCGTGTTCTTGGCGTGGAAGTCGTTCTCATAGCCGAGGTGCTGCGTGGCGAGGTAGCGCACCTCGCCCCAGCCCTTATCACCATGTCGCCGCCGTATGTCGTCAAAGTCGGGCATAAAGTCCAGGTTTACGACTTGCGGCTCCGGGTCGATGGCCTCCGGTGCAATGACCTGCGCGCCGGGGATTGTCTCGACCTCTGTCTCATCCAGCCAGCCCAGGCCGACGATGCTCAGTGTCAAGCGGCGCTTGGCCTTGGTGATCGCCTTGAGGATGGCGTTTGCCTTCTGCTCCCCGCGCAGGTTGTCGATGGATACCGTGCCCAGGTCGCTGTCGGTGCGACCCGACTTGTCGCGTCCCGTCACCGTCACCATCACCAAGTCGTCCACAAACTCGATGTCCGGCTTGTCGATGCTGATGCCGTGCAATTTGCGGAGCTGATCGGCGGCATCCCGCTTGGCGTACAGCGTGAGCCGCCCGTTGAGCTTGATGTAGGCGAATTGGTGAGGGAGCGGTTTCAGGCCCATCTACTCGCACCCGCCGCGGTAATAGTTCACCCGCTGGTCTGGCGGCAACTTAGCCAGGTCGCCATCCACCACTACGTTCTCGATAATCGCGCTATCGATCTGTGTTGCCAAGGCATTCTCACTCATCACACACTCTCCTTATCGTCCTATAGTGCGGCATCGTCCACAGGTCGCCGGCCTGCGGGTCCGCCGCCGTGCTTGCGCTGAGCCGACCGCCGCGTTTGGCAGAACGCGCCCCCGGCATATAGGTTGGATTGTCTGAGCTGCTGCTGACATGTTGCGGGCGTCCTCCTTGTGGTGGTGCGTCTACCAGTGCGACCCGGCCAGCACGTCACCCACCGTCTCGGCCTCGTCGCGGGCCTCGTACATCTGCAGCAGCGAGTCCCACTGCCAGAGCTGCAACGTCTGCCCGTTGCGACCCTTGCGGGTCACATAGGCGTGGAAAAGGTCGCGGTCGCCGTTGATGTTGCGGAGCCTGACAAAGTAGTTGAAGCAGCAACGGCTAGTCGGCTTGTCAGTGCTCACGCTGATGTCCACCATGGGTTCGGCAGTCAGTATGTGGGTCATCACTCCTCCTCCGGGCGGTTCTCTGCCCACCACGCGACCAGGGCATCCATCTCGTCCGTCTGAATGATGGCATAAGTCTTCGGCGAATATCCGGTGATGTTGACAATTACCGCGCCGCCACCGTTGATCTGCGTCTGACGCACGCCGAGCGTGTCGCTGAGCGGCTGGATCATGTCCCTTGTTGTCAGTATTCGAGTCATTTGTCGCCCTCCTTCGTCCCTCTGCTGGCGATCAGCGTCGCCAGTTCCAGCGCCGCCAGGATGTCGGCGGTGCACTCGCGCAGTGTGCAAATGTCGTCGTCGGTGACGCGGTGGTAGCAGAGTCTCAGCGCCAGCACGTCCAGTCGCCTCATCGCGTCCCGGGCGCGGACAATGGCGGCGAGGTCACTCTCTCGCATAGCCGTCGAACGGTGGCCGCCCATGTGTTCTCCCCGCCATCAGCAGCCCCCCCAGGCTATCCAGCCCGTAACATACAATGTCGCCCATCCCCGTCGCAGCCGTGATGCTCCAGAATCCCACAACGCTCCAGCCCCATTCCGGTTGTGCCCATAGCGCCCAGAGAGAGAATGTCGCGCCGATGACGGTGACGCCTACCACGTAGGTCCAGGGCGGGCACAACTCTTTGCCGAACAACTTACCCCAGGGGATATAGTGCAGTCCGATGATGGAGAAGAAGCCGATTGCGCTCATTGCTGCGAGAGTTCCGAACATTGGCGCTCCTTTTTGTGACGGTTGCGCTGATTCGTGATAGACTAGGTGTAAGGTCGAAGGCCACGCGATCTCACTCACCGGATGATGGGTCGGACTGGGCCTCACCTGCGGCGCTAGGGCCGCTGCCATTTTACGGGCGCTGACCTAGCACAGCGCCCACTTGCCCCGGCTGACCCGCTGCCGCCCCAGCGGGTCAGTGCGTTTGATGGGCTATGTGCGCCAGCCTGCACTGCAGCAGCAGGTTGCCCAGCGGCGGCGCGTGCGTCTCGGGCACGTAGGCCGCGAGTGGCTCGGCGATCCCGTTGCGTGCGGCGTGGGCGATGCAGCCACATGACGGGCAGACGATCAGGCCAGGGTGGGTGAGGTGGGTACCGCATCTAGGACAGGTCACGGTCGCCTCCTATGCCGAGATGGATATGTCAATACTCCCGATGCGGTTCGGGATCTCTACCGCTTGTCCCAAGGCCGCTGATAGTAGGTGGTGTAGATGCTCAAGGCTACCTTGGGCAGGAGACTCGGGACCACTTGCCTCTTTGGGTCTTGTGTCTATGCCGTCAAGACGGGTGAGGATGCTCTGTGTTGAGGTAAGATGCTCACACAGCGCCTCGGCTTTGGAGATACAGCTATCGACGGGTCGCTCACGCACGGGTGCTGCCTGTGATGCGGCATTCGGAACGGGATAGTTGGTCATCTAGCTCTCCTTTGTCTCATACGTCGCGCCCGTGTCCACCAGCACGCGGGCGGGGTGAGTGTCGCGCCGCACTTGGGGCAGCTAGGCATCACTCTGCTCCTTACAAGGAGTGTGATTGAAATCCATCCACCAAATCCAGGCATTGGGGCCGTGATCGCACTGGCGCATGTGGTGCTCAAAGGCGTCACAAAGCGCGTCATTAGCTGCGGCCTCGGTGTGCTGGTGTACTTCGATAACAGCATGGCATTTCTGGCATTCTTGTGCGCGCCTGTGCATTATCTAGCTCTCCTTCGTCTCATACGTCGCGCCCGTGTCCACCAGCACGCGGGCGGGGTGAGTGTCGCGCTCGATCTTTTCTATCACGGCATCCTGAATGAAGCGGGATACCGGAATGCCGATATTCTCGCGTCGTTCCTGCAGATATGCCCACATATCCTCTGGTAGACTGACGCCTTTGGGTAGCGTCTTGCCCGTAAAGGTTTTCCTCATCTAGTCTCTGCCTCCTGACAGTCTCTTGTTGCCTACAGATAATCATACCACGAAATGTCAGCCTTGTCAAGCCCCAATTTGCCCTTTCTGGCAATCTCTACACTTCCTTGATATTCCATATGGACACCCATTGTGTACACGTGTACGCATATGGACACCTGTTGTGTACCTACTGTACACCTTCTGCGAGAACGGCCAGGTGGTGCAGGTGGCGCTGTTGTAGGCGCGTGGCGTCCATGCTGATAGACGGTGCGCGAGTAGAGTGATCCCCTTTAGCATCATCACGCTTAGCTTAAGCTAGGTTGCGTTATTCCTTGACAGTCCATGCGGGACGTGGTACAATGTTGGTACCAACACGGAGGGACAATGAAGCACATTCACGTGAAGATATCGGATGAGTTACACCACCTGCTGAAGGTCATGACTGCACACCGTGGCGAGACGGTTACGGACGCGATTACACGGCTGACGTGGTGGTACGTGGACGGCACCGACAACTTGATGCTAGTTACGTGTGAGGAGGTGCTACACGGAGTGATGCCGACGGAAACAGCCCGGTGCGCCTTCGAGCGTGCCCAGATGCGGTTCAATAGGGCTGCTGATGCCCCGCCGCCTGAACGCTGACGCCGAGGCCGCTGCCCCGTCGCTTGTCGAGGCCGAGGTGCGCGTGCCCAGCGGGGAGGCGGTGCGGCTGGCCGTGGGCGTGGGCCTGCTTGCCGCGTTGGTGGCGGGATGGCAGGCAGCGACGGGCGAGTTGATGTGGTGGGCCGTCCCGATCCGCGCCGCATTCGTCGGCGGTATCGCCGGGGTAGGGGCATACCTCATGCTGTTCGGGCTGTTCGTCACTGACGAGCGCCGGGACCGCAAGCGTGCGCGAGGCGTGCCGACGGCAGAGCCGCCGCCCCTGACCGTGGACGTGTCGGAGCCACAGCGCCAGTTGGTCACGTTGCGGCTCGATTCGGACACGTCGAGCCGGTATGTCCACGACATTCCCATGTCCGCCGAGATGCGCCGCTTCGCCAAGCGGTTGGCCGACGGACTGACGGCATTCAGCGAGCGCGGCGCGGCAGACTGCGGGGTGTCGCGTGACGATTTCCTGACGCTGCGTGACCAGCTATTGGAGCGCGGCGTGCTGTCGTGGAAGAACGCCGACAGCCCGCGTGCCGGGTATACCTTCGGGCGCGGGTTCGAGCGGGCGATGCGGGTGCTGGGTGAGTGTCCCCCACCCGCCGACGCGTGAGCACGCTGCAGCGGTGCTATGCACGCACGCAGCACGCAGCACGCAGGAAGTAGGAGGTAGGGAAGTGATGAATCTAAGCCGCAATCATTACGTAATGGTTCTATCTTGTGGTATCACACCTTGCCTTGTGGCCGACGGGCATAGTGCTGATGAGAACGGCAATCTGAACCTGTATCTTGACGGCAAGCAGATTGCTTGGTTTTCTGCAAGCGAGCTGCGTGCATGGTACGTCGCCACGCCAGAAGGGGAGTGATGGCCCTAGATATTTACTTCCGAGAGGATCTGGCCGGTGCCATCGTCGCCGTCCTGGTGGCACGCGGCACGCCGGACAGCCGCGACTTGATGGCCCTGGCGTCGGTGTGCCGCATCCCGTGGGCGGCGGTGCGGAAGGCGTACTACGCGCAAGTGGGGGAGAGGGAGGTGACGCATGGGTAAAGTCATCATCGGCGTCATCTGTCTGCGCGCCAAGCGGGGCCGTGTGGATATACAATTATATGTCCAATATCCCGATGGCGACCGCTTCGTGTTCCCGGTCGATAATGTCGCCATCGGGCAGCCTGTCGAGCTGGTGACAGATCTAAGGCCGTCGGAGCAAGGCACCAATTCGGTCGAGAAGTGAAGATGTTTCTATCCTCACCACCACCGGCCCGACGATCTCGACGCGCATCACGTCGCCAGGCTGCGGCTCGGGCGGCTCGTCCTGCTCCATGTACTGCTCGACGCGGAACACGTCAAAGTGCCCGCCCCCGAACCCGGCATAGTCCAGGTTGAACTGCACCACGAGCCGCACGTGCCCCTGCGTCGGCAGCATCTCCGGTGCGGATAGTTTCACCCACTGGCGGTTCGGCAGCTTGCCGTCGCCATAGGTGCCCTGCCACGCGCCCCACGTCACCGCCGCCTCAATCGCCGACTTCTCGAACGGTGCCCGCGCATAGTCGCCCGTGAAGCAGCCATCCCCATCGGTCAGCCCTAGGCGTGCCCCGCCGCCGCTGTTCAGGTCGAACACGTGCATGTACATCACTTCGCCGCGCGCGGCACGCCCCGACTGGACGTAGATCGGATCGGTGATCAGGTAGTAGGTGCCGGTGGAATGCAGGAAGAACCCGTTGGCGCTGAACCGTCCCTCGTAGACCTCCGAATGCCCAAGCTGGCGGTCCTTGGCGTCCATCTCGGGCCGGTTGTAGGCGCTGTTGCTGGACGGGTCATCGAGCCAGTAGACGTGAAACCCCACGGGCACGGTGACTTCGGTGTGTCCCGATTGGTCCCAGAAGCCGCTCTCGCAGCGGCACACGTATTGCTCTCGCCACTCGGCCATGATAGCCTCCTCATTATCCCAAGTTATCCCAACTCACACCCCATACAAGGCGCGGCTCTGCTGGAACAGCGCCCCGATCATGTCGTCGGATAGGGCAGAGGCGCAGAGGAACACCAACGACTCGCGCCCATCCAGATAGCTGGCGTCTGTCTCGTCGCGGCCCAGGTGAAAGTCAGACGCCGTATCCGCAATGCTCGCCGGGATAGCAGTCGTGTTGCAGCTCTTGACTCCGTTGGCGAATACGCAGAGTGACGTGGATGGGTCGAAGCGCCCGACGATAAAGTACCAACTCCCCGCCGCCACTGTCGAGCCTGAAATACTGGTCAGTGCCGTGCCGTCGCCGGAGACGTAGAAATATGCATTGCCGCCAATCTCGCACAAGAGATAGCTTAACGTCCCGACAGATGTCCACTTGGAGATGAAGGCATTGACCGCCGCATCCAGATCGTCCATGTAAAACCAGCCGCCACACGTCATCCCGCGAATGTCCGCGTCCAGGTGGCCTTCCGTGCCGGTGATGGACAGCGCGGCCTCGTCTGCACGGCCCAGGTAGCCATTCGCGCCATCGAACTCGACATAGGGGGCGAGGCCATCATAGTTGTACTCAGTGTTTCCATTCAGCGTCAGCAGCAGGTCATAGTTCGTCTGGTCCTCGGCGTTGCCAGACGTGTCATACTCGGCCATCGTCCACAGCCCGCGCAGGCCGGGGAGGTTGGAGAAGGCGCTGACCGCGTGCCGGAACGCGGCGTACTTGTCGCTGAAGCCGATGACGCGGCGGGTCAGCTCGTTGAGCGTCTCTGGCGTCGGTTCGGGTTGGCGTGGGATCAGGGTCAACTTGTCGGGTGCCTGGAACTCGACTTCCTCAATATAGACGCGGTTGGGTTGATCCTGGGTAGCCCCGCCTACCGGCGTCTGTGCGCGAGGTGCACCGACCACTTCCACTATGATGTCAGGACGCACCCGCGCCGGGAATATGGGATTGCCAGCCAGGTTATAGAGCCTGCCGCCGCGCCACTGATGCGTGACATCTGTCTCGGCTGCCGCATACTGGAATAGCCTATCGGCGTAGACGCCGCCAACCCATTCATTGCCGCTATCGTCGCCCATGCGGATTAGCTCAGCCGCCGCATCCCACAGGCGCATGGGTATGCCGGCGAGAATGACCGCACTCTGAGTAGTATTGGTTGCAATATTGCCGGCAGAGATATAATCGCTCAAGCCGACGAGCGTGCTAATCTGGCTGCTGATGTTTGCTGCGGCGATGTTCTCCCATCGGTATTGCCTGTTGAGCGCGAACACGTAGCCGGCGCAGGTCACTGATAGGCCATCTGCTTCTAGTTCCCTGTCTGGATCTATCACAAGCCCCGATTCCGCATGGCTGCGCGGGAAGGCGTCGCGTGCCAGGATGCGGTCGCGCCGTGCCTCCGCAGCGTCGAGGTCATAGACGGCGCTGCCCTGGTCTACATACTCACTGATTCCATATTGCGCCTGACTGTCGATGTCGTCCGCCGCTGATGTGACGCCGCCCCCCCACATCACATAGATCCTATTGCGCCATCGCTCTGGGTCCATTGAACGCAGCCAGGTAACGCCATTCAGGGTCAGCCGTAGCTGAACGATCTCGCCTTCCCAGGAGACAAAGCCGCCGACCTGCTCGACGACGCGATAGCCTATCCCATGATTGTAGAGATCGACCAGCCAATAGCGCGACATGTCACCAGCCGAGATGGTAAAATCGCCCGTCCAGAAGCCACCCACGGCGCGAATACTGCGCCGCCAGTTGCGGGCAATCTGCGTGATGTTCTGACGGTGGCTTGTGGTGCTGATCGCGGTGCGATCATAGAGCGTCAGGTTATACATCACTCGCTCCCGCGCAGGCTGATCCAGCGTTCCGTGTAGTATGATGCGACCTCGGCAGCATCGGCGAACTCTATCGTTGTGGCGAACACGTCAGCCCCGGCTGTGGAATAGACACAAATCAACCTGCCATCGCCGATGGGCAGGCGGAAGTTCTCGAACTCAAACGTGCAGATGTCAAAGGTGCCAGCAGTGACGGATGAATAGACGACAACAGCCGTATCCTCCTTTGGGCCTTCTCCCAAGATGGTGTCCTGGGTGGCGCTCGACAGCCCGTCCTTGGTGCAGAAGAAACCCTCATCAAGTGGCACCCAACAGAGACAATCGACAAAGAGATTGCCGGCTCCCGATGTTCGCTGGGCATTCAGGTAAACGGTAAAGTCCTCCTCATTATCGGTGGAGAAATAGGCATCCTCTATAGCCTGCAGGTTGCGCGGCGGCACATTCACGATGCCCATCTCGTAATATACCCAGTCGGTATCATCCACTTCTACCGGGTCGGTGTAGCTATAGCCAGTAATGGGATAGCCGGTCATTAGGCGCATCTCCCATGTGCCAGCGCCAATCTTGGCCCGGCAGAGCACGAGGAACCGCCCGAATGAACAGGGTATCTTGGCTGCGGTGTCATAGCCCACGTCATTGAGGGTGATGTGACATACATTCGCCCAGGTGTTGTCCCATTCGAGTACGTTCTCTGCCACGACCACGCGGCTGCCAGAGCCACCGCCAGGACTGGCCGTGTTAGGTTCAGTGGCCGCGTCCGCAGTCGAGTCTGCGCCCATCGTGCCGTCTTCCAGTTCCCATACCGGCACAAAGTTCGCCGGCGTCCCATGCTTGTTGGCACTGCGTAGGCCCATCCAGAAGTAGTTCAGGGCTGCAGATCCACGAAAGGCCAGGGCATTGATGCGCGCCCCCACGTCGCCCACCACGTCAGCCGTCGTGGTATAGTCGTATGCCACCGCTGCGGCGGCGGTAGGTGTCGTATTCGGGAATGCACGACCCGTTGGTCGCTCCCAGTAGGGATGGCGCTCAACAAGCAGCGTGCCCCACAGCTTCGTGGGCGGGACACCCGTCCCGCACTCCTGGTAGAGCCACTCCTGCCAGCCCTCGTTGCGAAACTCAAAGTGGATGGCCTTGACCAATGCGCGGCGGCTGTTCGTCTCGCCGTCGAGCTTGCAGGTCAGCCAAACGGGTGTAGTCTGCTGCTGATCGACCCAGTATTCGGCGGCCCGCTTCTGCAGGGTGTGGAGCGACTGCATCACCGTGGCATAGGCATCGTATGTCGTGGCGTGGATGCCGACCGGCATTGTCTCGATCACGTAGGGCGGGCTGGAGCCGTCGCCCGTCGGCGTAGCGACCACGGGTACATAGGCCGACTCCTGTAGAAAGATGCTCGTCGTTGTGTCCGTCAGGTCGATAGTCGTCGTGCCGTCGCCAAGGGTAAAGGTGACTGCCATGCGTTACCTCACATTCCGCTGGCCCACACAAAGCGGTTGCGCGCCTCCGCACGCTCGCGCGCGGAGAGGAAGCCCAAGCCTTGCGGGGTGTTGATGTTGATCGTGCGATTGTCGAGCATGCTCTGCGTCGTGGTATTGTTGATGATCGTGCCCGACGAGTTGGGCACGAATAGCTCGATCCCTTGCTCGCCGACTATGGTGGGCTGGCCGGCACGGACAGGACCACCATGCTGGCGGGTCAGTTCGGGGATCGTCGCACCCGGCGAGCCTTCGTGGATGTACTGCGTGATGATCTTGATGCGCTTCTCGGCGGGAAGGTTGCGTATCTCCTGAGCGAGATCCTTGAGCTTGGCGACCAGGTTGCCGATCTCCTGCTTGGTCTGCTGCGCGCCGCTCTGGACGTTGCTCCACATCGCCGCCCACGTGCGCTCAGTGGCCTGTATCTGGCGCACCGCTTCATCCGTCATCAGCCCGTACTCCTTGGCGATGTCGAGACGCATCTCTTGGACAAATGCGGCTTCTTCGGAGGTGTAGCCGTCCACGGCCAGCGTCATCTCCTGCCACGCCTCAAAGTGTGCGAGTACCATCCGGCCCAAGCTCTGCCTTTGCGCGTGCTCCTGCTCCTTCTGCGACGCCTCCAACTTGGACAGCGCCTCGTTGTAGTGGCGATCCTCCTCAGCCAGCTCGTCGTCTACGTTCTTTCCTTTGGCCCAGAGGCGATTGTTGTAGTGGTCGTCAAGTAGCTGCTCCTGCGTGGCAATCTGCTCGCGCAGGTCGGCGATCTGCATTTCTTTGGCGAGGCGGGTGGATGCGGCGGTCTTGTCGGTGAACTCGTTATAGCGCATCTCGGCCAGGGTAAGTTTATCGCGCAGGTCTTGGAGCTTTTCTTCCTCAGCGGCGGCGTTGATCGAGACGCGCCGCGCTTGGCCTTGCTTAGCCAGTGCCGCGAGCTTCTCCTGATGGTCGGATTCGATCTCGGCGCGCTCGTCGGCGAACTGTTGCGCTGTCTCGGTCACATCCTCCTGGTAGCTGGTGTACTGCATCGCCAGGTTGATGAACGCTTCATTTGCGTTGAGCGCGGCCCGGCGCTCCTCTTGCAGCACTTCGATGATGCCGTTTGCCCCGGCGATAAAGTCGCGGCCCATCTCAGTTGTCTCGCCCAGGGATTCCAGGTACTCAAGCGTGGCGTCATCTGTAGCGCCGAACTGCCGGTCGGCATCCTCAAGCGCGCTGGTCAGCGCAGGCAGATCCGTTGTGTAGGCATACCGCGTGACCTCCGATGCCTCCTCGATATACTGGCGATAGCGGTCGATCTCCGGGTTGATGTCCCGCTGTGCGCCTTCGAGAATGGTCACGGTGCCAACGAGATTGCCCTCTGCGTCGTTCAGGTAGCGGATCGACTCGGTGTATTTCTTGGTCGCTTCGTCGGCGTGTTCGACGGCCCAGACGTAATGGCTGTATGCCGTGTTCATCGCCTCGACGCGCCCCGCGCCCGCGCTGATCTGCTTCTGATAGAGCACCATCGACTCGGCCCACGCCTTAACGCTGAAGCCGTGCTCCTTGATCGACTGCGTGAGGTGGGCGATGTTCATCGCGCCGCTGGCGACCGCGTGCAAGATGCCCGACGAGTTGGCGAGGCTCGCCAGCATCTCCCCGATGGCGGTCTTGGCGTCCTTGAAAGCGGCGCTAGCCTGCTCCATCTGGCCCGCCGCGTCCAGTGTGGACTCGCCAAGGTCGGCCATCTTGATCTCGCCTTGGCGCAGCATCTCGGTCAGAAAGGCTTGCTTCTTGGCCGCGTCATCTAGCTCATCGACAGATACGCCAAGCGTGTCAGCATACCGCTTGTAGGCGTCTTCTGCGTTGACGATGAGGCCCAGGTTGTCGGCGATCAGCTTGCTCTGGCGGCCAGCGGCGGTTACAAAGTTGTCGATGGAGGTCGCGGCATCCACGCCCATCGCACGGCCCAGCGCCACGGCGACCTCGGTCAGCCGCTCAAATTGGGCGGGCGTCTCGGCCACGTCCATGATCATGGCGCGGTTGGCGACCTGCATCGCCGTCATGCGGTCGATGGTAAAATCGCTCGCCGTCTGGATGGACTTGATGATCTCGCTGCCGCTGTAGCCCGCCGCCTTCGCCAGGCTGTCGAGCGCGGCTTCCTGCCGCTGTGCCGCCGCGCCGAGCTTGGTTATCTCAAGTACAGCCTTGGCACCTTTTATAGATAGCCATGCCGCCGCCATCTTTTTGACAGCGGAGGTCAGACCATCGACGCCCTTCGCCGCGCTCTTGGCAGCCGCGCTGGTCTTGTCCTTGGTGACGATGTTGATGTTTACGTCATAGTTCGATTGCGGCATTAGCGCCCTCTCCGCTCTCGCGCCTTGGCTTCCTCGCGCAGGTAGCGTGCCTCCGCTGCGGCGATGATCCGATGGCGTGCGATCACGTGCCAGTCCTCCCCGTCGAGCTGCGACGGGAGACAGCCGTATCGCTCGCAGTCGCGTAGCGTCTGCACGTCATCGACGATCCAGTCGGGATAGCGCCCACCGTGCATCCACAGATACGCGGTGAGCCTGTCGGTCAGTTTTTTGCGTTCTCCCCGTCCGGGCCCTGGAACAGCAGCCGCGCCAGCTCTAGCTGCTCGTGGACGTACAGCTCGCCCAGGATGCCCGGCTCGTCTGCCGGGCTGGGCAGCTCGTTGAGATCGTCGTCCACGATGCCCGACCACGCGACCACGTGCCGCGCCAGCAACTCCTGGTCGGTCATGTCGGTGCTGCGGTACTCGCGCACCTCGCGCACCTTGAGCGCCTTGAACGTGACCTCTGCGCCCGCTACCCCCTGCACGGACTCAGCATCGACGGTAAACTGGTTCCTTCGCATGATCGTCTCCTATGCGTATGCGGCCCGGTACAGCTCGGGCGCACGGACTACGGCTTCCCACATGATCGGCCCCGGATCGCCCGCGTCACCCGATGGCGGGGTCTGCGAGATCAGCCGCGAGTAGTGGCCCGTCGCCGTCGCCGTAGAGAACACCTGATAGCCCGATCCACTCACGCAGCCGGACGGTGCCCAGCGCACGGCGAGAGAGCCGCCGCAGTTGGTGGTCCACTGCGTCCAGATGTAGTGGAACGGGTCGGCGGTCGTAGAGCCGTCGGTGAACACGCTGCGGATTGTGACCTCGACCGGGTTGCGATGCCCGACCGCCGTCGCCATCGTGTCCTCGCCGAATACCGCCTGCTCCGCCGTGGGGCGGGTGACGGCGCCGGGCTCGATGACGGCGATCCAGTCTGAGAAGTCGGCCCAGGTCGTGCCGTCCGTGCTCAACTGCACGCACATCGTACAACTTGACAGGATTCCGGTAGGTAGTGCCATTTCGTAGCCTCCTAGACTACTTCCCGCACGGGCAGGGCTTGCGCTCCTGCTTGCCGAGCGGCGTGTTGAATACCGGCTGCTCTTGTGATGGATCAGCCGTCTCGATATAGCGCATCTTCAGCATGTGCTGAATCCGCACGTCCTCCAGGTCGCTCAGGTCAACGATGGCCCCGACGGGCAACCACTGGCCCGTGTCAACCAGACACAGCGGGTAGAGCACCCGGTAGGTGCAGCTACTCCGCGACTTGCTTTTCGCTTCCGTCAATTCCGGCCCCCTCGATTGGGACGACATCATACGCTCCCTCCAGCACGCCCTGATACAGATAGTGGGCCATGTAGTCATACACCCCGATCAGGCGCTCGCCGGTGGCGTGCCCGGCGATGGTGCTGAAATCTACGTAGATCGGGTAGCCCGCCGCCGCTGCCTTGAAGCAGAAGTACCTATCTTCCTGCCCCGGCTGCCCGCTGAACCACGGCGGCTCCATCGCCTCCAGTACCTCACGCTTGATCAGCAGGCAGTGGCAGCCGGTAAAGTCCACCGGCCCGTACAGGCTGTCCTCCGGTATCGGGTCCACCACCTGCGGCTCGTTCGTCTCGACGTTGGCGTGGTCCCTCAAATAGTTGTAGACCTCATCTATCGAGATGTGATAGAACTCCGGGTCGTCCGCGTTCTGTCCCTTGAACACCATCGGCATGCACCACGTACTCGCCCGCATCATACACAGCGCCCCGACGACCGGCACGTCCCACGCCAGGAGCCTATCCAGCGTCCGATGGTCATATGCCGCGTCTTGATCCGTGAACCACAGGTAGTCGTAATCTCCTTCGAGCACCTTGTTCGCCAAGTAGCTGCGCGCCACGTCCACCGGCAGCGGGCGCGGCGGGCGGATCACCGTCACCAGTGCGTTCGTCTCGTGGCTGAAATGGTACGCCTGCCACCGACCGAAACTGTCGAATAGCTGCCAGGTCGGTGGCCCCAGTGTCGGTATGCACAGGGCCACTTTCACCCGTTGCTGCTCTGTCAAGGCGCATCCTCCGTTTCATCTCGGCGGGGAGGTCGGTTAGAGAGGCGATGGCCCCCGTCTGCCATCTGCCATCCTGTATGTAGATTGCCGTAAACCCATACGCGCCGAGCAGGTCGGTCAGCGATTGCGGCGAGAACCCGTTGTGGTGCGCCATCGGGTCGCCGTATCGCTGCTGCAGGGTGATGTGCCCGTACAGCGCATCCCATGCCGTCACCGGGCCGACCGGCGTGTCGTACAGAAACGCATCCAGGCTGCCCGCCTCCGCCGCCGCCGCGCACGCCGCCAGCGCATTGGGCACGTACAGCTCGACAAAGCCGCCCGGCTTCAGGATGTGGATCAGGCCGTGCATGAAGCGGTCGAGCTGCATCGGGTAGAAATGCTCCAACAGGTGGCTCGCCAGCGCCGCGTCGAACTGTGCCGCCTCTAGCTGGTCCAGGTCGAGCGCGTCCATGCACAGGTCGGGGTGGTACCTTGGCTCCACGTCCAGCCGCACCACGTCCCACCCGGCGTACCAGTCCGAGATCGTCAGCGTCGGCGGGCCAGAGCCGATGTTGAGCAGTCTCACTTGCCCGCCTCGATGACGGATAGGGTCAGCCCACCGTCCATCACGATGACCTCATGGCCAGGTAATCGTGTCTGCACCTGCTTGGCGATTCGATCTTTCTCTGCCACGGGCAAAATGCC
>Ga0180438_10005780_pt1 | contig 17026 bp, 13 predicted proteins | sample SS_ome_12_FD_132455 | JGI IMG/M metagenome (GOLD analysis project Ga0180438, IMG submission 132455) | Hypersaline lake sediment archaeal communities from the Salton Sea, California, USA - SS_3_D_2 metaG | ecosystem: Environmental > Aquatic > Non-marine Saline and Alkaline > Hypersaline >...
GTTACGTAATCAGAGCGCAATGTTTCCAGCATACCAGAACGCAGCACGCGCGCAACGATCGCGGCAACTGCAGCTCCCAGGGCAATGGAAGGCAGGATCAAATGCTTTATAGTACTGACCAAAGCTGGCCAATTTCGGGTGATAATACTGTCAATTACAAAAAATCCAGTGATCACCTCCAGGTGTACATCGAAACTAATCCTCCCCTGTGCTGGAAGCCATTTGAGATAAACCGCGAAAATCATGATCAGGATGATGCCCAGCCAGAAACTGGGCATGGATATTCCTAGGAAAGCCCCCGCCATGCTGAAGCGATCTAACAATGAATTCTGCCGTACGGCGGAAATGATACCGATAGGAATCGCTACAATTAAGCTGAACATTAATGCTCCCGTAGCCAGTTCAATTGTCGCCGGCAGCCGTTCGATCACTAATTCAATCACAGGCCGTTTAAGAATATAAGAATATCCAAAATCCCCGCGCAACACATCCCTTAAAAATATCCATAATTGAACATGCAGCGGCTCATCCAGGTTAAACTCACTGCGTAATTGTTCCATTTCTGCAGCACTCACAGCGCCAGTCTCTCCCAGCATGATATCCACCGGGTCACCTGGAGTCAATCGGACGAAGAAAAATACAGCAATTGCTACCCCAAACATAATGGGTATAGCTACTAGAGTACGTTCGATAATTTTAACGCCGCGCAATATTCAATGCTCCAATATATATTTAAATCTTTATCGACTAACCGAAGGAAGGGCAGGTTTTTTAAGCCTGCCCACTCACTACGGTTGTAATTACGAAAACGTAATTATTTTGTCAAATCCAAGTATTTTGTATTCCTGTTGCTTATTCAGATGCAAGACATACATCATGTAAATTTACTCTGCTGTCAGAAGCGGGTTCCCAATTTTGCACACGTTCAGAAGCTGCTTCAGCCTCTTCAGGTAAGAACAGGAATATCGCCGGAGCCTCCTCGTATACAATCTGCTGTGCTTCATCGTATATAACCTGTCTTTCCACTGCATCGGGGGTTACCTCACCCTGTTTGATTAATTCATCGACACGCTCGTTACTGTAGCACGAGAAGTTACCGCGCCCATAGGGCTCTCCTTCGATATAAGTATGCCACTTGGCTTCAAAGTGACCTACTGGGTCGAAAGCTGAATCACCCCAATCATCAAGGTAGGCAGATCGTTCACAATTGAGCATTTGTGGTTTGAGTACACTGTATTCCCACACCCGTTCACTAGCATCTATTCCAAGCAGTCTTAATTGGCTTGCAACGGCTCCAGTAATCTCTCGCCAGGTTTCAACAGTATCAATCGTGAATGAAAATGGTTGTCCGTTCTTGTCTAAAATGCCATCACCATCTGAATCGCTGTATCCTGCTTCACCCAATAGAGAAAGCGCTATATCAGGATCGTAAGCATATGGTTCAAGGTTTTTATTGGCGAAATTATTGAACGGTGACAGAGGTCCAGCAAGAGGAACAGCTCGCCCGCCGAACAATTCGTCAATGATTAATTGCTTGTCAACCGCATAATTTAATGCCTGTCTTACACGTACATCGTCAAATGGCGGTTTACTTACATTCATTTCCATCCATTTTGGTTGAGTCCCAGGAGCTGACTTTACCTGAATACCAGGTGTTTGTTCAAGCGTTTCGACCAGTTCTGCAGGGACAGCTTGGATGATATCAACCTCCCCGGCTAACAATGCTGCCACTCTTGTGGATGTTTCAGGTATTACACGAAACACAACGTCTGTTACACACGCTGCACTCACCGGCGCCAAATCCGGTGCCCCACCGTAGTATCCATCATAACGCCCCAATACCACTTCGGTTAATCCTGGTTGAGCGGATACAAACTTGAAAGGACCTGTGCCAATAGGATTCTCTATAAAACCTTGTGTGCCCACTTCTTCCAGGTATCCCTTGGGGACAATCTGGTTGTGTACAAATAACTGTTCATATGGGGGGAATGGAGCCGTAAAATGCATTTTTACCGTGTAATCATCCACTTTTTCTATCGATTCAAGTGAACCAACAAAACCTTTTCTAGGTGAAGAATGGGGTTCAGGGAATTCAATTGAGTTCTCGGAAATAATTCGCATGTATGTGAACACAACGTCATCAGCAGTTAACTCGGTTCCATCATGGAAGGTTACTCCCTCACGCAGTTTTACTTGTAGAGTCAGTTCATCGATCCATTCCATTTCTTCAGCAATTTCCATATGGACGCCGCTCCGTGTATCCCTTGTAACCAAGCCATCAAACATATTCCGAAGCAAAGTTTCTGTTGGACGATGGCTGTAATCCGCGGGATCCAGTGTTAATGGGGTATCCTCAATGCCAACAATCAAGGTTTGCCTTCCAGGTGTAGTTGTGGGGGTAACCAGTTTTTCAACCTCGACTTCAACCATCTCGGTAACGATTACTTCTTTCTCGACTACTTCGGTTACAACCACCTCCTTTTCAACCTCAACTACTTCAGGTGTTGGTTGTGCGCATGCTGCAAGAAATAACGAACCGAGCAAAAATATTCTTAGAATTCTAAATAATTTGGTTTTCATTTTCCTCCTCCAAATATTAGTATAGAGATTTGTCCAACTCTGGTTTATCAATATAAATATCAGTAGGTCATCTACACCTCCTTTCAAATAGAATACAAGTCTTGGTTATCAAACAAATGAAGAGTAAAAACTTAACTAATTAATCAATTCTATACACCCTTCCAGCGGAAGAGTAATAGATGATATTAGTGTACCATGACATCTTTTTGAGCGTAAATCAGGACGACTCTGATTTAAAAACCAATTAATAATGCTATTCCCGCAGCCTCAAAATGCCTGCTTTAATTCTCTCCAAACCTTCTCTCAAATCACCTTCGCTTGTAGCAAAGGATAGCCGCAGGTAACCCTCCCCGTTGCGACCGAAGATGCTTCCCGGAATCAAAGCTACCTTGTGCTGTTGGACCAGATATTTCGCAAGATCCCAGGATCCCATACCAATCTGTGAGATGTTGGGAAACGCGTAAAAAGTCGCCTGAGGTGATAAGCAAGAAACGCCTTCGATCTCATTTAGACCTTTATGAACAATCGCCCGGCGCTTCTCGTACTCTCTTAACATTTCATTGACACAATCCTGAGGGCCAGTTATAGCCGCCAGGGCTGCCCGTTGGGCTACTGCCGTCACCCCGGACACCTGGTGTTCCATTAACTTCTCCATCTCATCGATGATATAGCTTGGAGCGGCAACATAACCAACCCGCCAACCGGTCATGGCATAGGATTTCGATAGGGTGAACGCGGAGATAGTCAGTGAATGCATGCCCTCCAACGATCCAATGCTGATGTGCTGCCTGCCATCGAACAGGATATGCTCATAGGGTTCGTCCGACAGGATAAATATCTTGTGCTTAAGAGCCAGGGCAGCGATCTCGCGCAGCTGAGATTCGTCCAGAACCGCACCGGTCGGATTAGACGGCGAGTTAAGGATAATGAGCCTGGTCCTGGAAGTGATGGCAGACTGTATTTCCTGCGGATCGACTTTGAAGAGGTTTTCTTCACGCGCCGCTACGCGCACTGGCACCCCGCCGAACAGTCCAATCTGTGAATAGTAATCGTAGCCAGGGTCAATCAGGATGACCTCATCTCCAGGCTCGACCAGATGCAGGATGGCATTAAAAATAACCTGCATTGCGCCTACGCTGATGAAGATCTCGGTATCAGGATCGGCGGTGATGTGGTTTTCCCTGCGCAGTTTCTCCGAAGCGGCTTCCCTCAGGTCAGAAAAACCTTTAGCCGGCGGGTAGCGCGTGTATCCATCGTCAAGAGCCTGCTTGGCTGCATCCCTGATAAATTCGGGCGTGTCAAAATCCGGCTGGCCAATTCCGAGGTTTACCACCCCGGGGATTTTATCAGCCAGGTCGAACATAACCCGGATTCCTGACCACTGCACGGCGTGCGTCCTTCCTGCAAGGTGCTGGTTCATTTTTGATTTTTTTAAATCATTCATAAAGCGATTAAGATAAAGCGGTCAATCCATATGGAATATAATCAAATGCGTAGTATCCTGCAATTTTTGCAGTAAGGTAGCATACGTATCTAGACTCTTTGCTTAGTAAAAGGTATTCTGCGCGGTGTTATGTGTGACAATCCTCGTAAAAATGATTCATCAAAATAACAGTGATTTAATGCAATATGCGCCCAATCAGCCAACGACTGGCAGAATCAAGTCACTGGCACCTTTTGGTGAAGTCTTTAGCTGCGGAGCATGTTTATCCATAATCTCTAGGACGATGCTTGCGATTTTTACTTTCTGCCTGATGAAATCCTGATGCCAGGTCTCGCTGATCCAGGGTTTGTAGATTTCACCTTCAGATGTACCCGGCTCGAATTTAAAATAACAAGGAGAAGCAATCCGGGCGATCTCAGGAGCTTCGTACGCCCTGAACATACCGCCAAAGGAGTCCACAATAATCAAATAAACGTCGAGCGGGATATCGACAGCCCTGCGGATGCCCCCCAATATGGGGAGTGATACGTCCGAGGACGGGTTGAGGGAACTTACGCCCATTGATTCGACCAGTCTTGCACCGGCCGCGCTGCAGTAACCGCCGAAGACTGAAAATTTGAAAATGGTCTCTTCGGGCAGGAACCCCTCTGATCTCATCTTGTTCAGGATGAAAAGCACACCTTCATCGTAGACAAGAAATCCGCGGTGCCCAGCCTCGACGCACCTCATCAGGTCGGCAATGTGGTAGGAAATGTTATCGGAACCCCGCAGGCGGAAAGCTTGCATGACCCCTTCTGAAGTTGAGATTTCCTTTGCACCTGCGTCCCAGCCTTTACGGTGCCCGACAGTCATCACAACCTCAATTTTCTCGTCGAAAGCCATCTGGGCCAGGGCTTTAAGTTCGCCAATATCTAGGAAAGTCGCCCCGCCGACCGCGGCGATCGCACGGTGGATTGTAACGTTTCTCTGTTGGGCTTCGTTTATCATCGCCTCCATGGTTGATGCGCGTTCAACACCGGCTATCTCGATGCGGAAATTTGTCCCGTCGGGGAATGATTTTGCAGAGGTGGGCAGGTCATAGCTGTCACGCCCAGGTATACCCTGTGCTTCCATGAACTCACGAATGCTTGCTAATACATCGGACATTACTTAAATTCTCCTTCCTGATTTGATAACAGGTTTTTGGAATTTTTTCAAACATCGACTCACGTTACAAACTGGCTGGTCAACCGTCCAACTGGTATAAACGGCGCGCATTCCCGGACAGGATATAACCGGCTGCCTGGTGGGCTTCGTCAGGTGTTAGCATCCCGTCGTCAATTAAGTCCTGCAGTGTCTGAGCTAATGCGCGTTTGCCCAGCTTAGCTCCGATATAGTTGATCTCTGGTACGCCGTAACCGTCTGAACCGTAAACCACCTTTGACAAAGGCGCCATTTCTAATACTTCTGCAAATATACGCCGGGCGGCATTTCCAGCGAAAGGTAAACCTTCCGAGACGTCACAGTATACTCTGGGCAGCACATGCGCCATGTAGCCTGCCTCAGCGTGATAGGGATATCCGGCATGCACCAGCAGCACTTTGCAAGCCCGGAAGGCTGGGAAGCGCAGCAGATCCATCAGAAGCCCAGGGCGGCATTGGACGAGGTTGACCTCGTGGTCGCCCATACCGGTGTGTATTTGCATGGGCACATCGTATTCCATGCAGCGTTCCAACGCCCGGCAAAACAAATGGTCGCGCAGCTTTTTAACGGCGCCGCCTCCAAGACCACGACGGATAGCATCCAGGGCTTGCAGCCCCTGGTCCGGATTACGGCTGAGCGGTGAAATATCCAAGCCAGTGCGGTAGGCGATAATTGACTTGACCCCCCGGTAACCTTCGTTTTCAATGGCGTTCGCTATAGCCTGGTCAAAGTATTTATGAAACTCCTGCCAACCGATGTCCGATTTGAGTAAGTCGACGATCAGCGGCTCTATGCGGAATATTGGGACGACCTCAACTGGCATATCTTGCGAGAACTGGGTAACTGTTAACGGCGGTTGTGGGTAACCGAAATCTGTCACAAGCGTGGTTAAACCGCAGTCATTGTAAAGACGCCTGACATAACCGGTGAAGTCTTCAGCGACAGCTTTATTACGCTGCGCAAGTATTGAATCAAGGTCAGCTGGACAGTTGAAGAACCCTGCCAGCTGGCGCTGCATGTAGCGAAAATACAGCGTATCGCGTTTGAAGCGTTGCAGTTCATCTATCAGGTCATCATCGACAGTCACACCGCCGGCAGCCATGTACTCGACAGAGACTCCCCCAAATGAGACTGTGGTGGTGAAATGTTCGGCATGCATATTGCCCCGGTTGAGAAAGGGATGGCAGTGCACGTCAACGACTGGCAACTGTGAAGTGTCGATCATCAAATTGTCTCCAGGTAAAGATCGCGTTCCCAGGGGTGCACCTGTAAGTCATACGCGGCTAATTCAGACCTTTTCACTTTGAGGAATTCGGTGAAAATGATCGTTCCCAACGCTTCTAAGATGACTTCATCTGATTCCAGAGCAGCCAACGCGGCAGGAAGGCTGTCGGGTAGGCGGGAAACGCCCAGGGCTGCGGCACCTTCATCCGTTAAGTGTCCTATATCGATATTGACTGGCGCAGGCGGCTCGATTTGATCCTGGATGCCGTGCAGCCCTGCCGCCAGAACCGCTGTAAGATACACAAACGGGTTGATGGCATTGTCGCCTGAACGAAATTCTATATGGCGCCGCCGGCCCAATGCTGGGACGCGCACCAGCGTGGCGCGGTTGCCCACCCCCCAGCATATATGGGCGGGTGCCCAGGAACCCGGTAATAGGCGCTTGTAGGAATTGACAATAGGCGCGCCGATGCCGGTCAAAGAACTGGCGTGGGAGAGCAGACCGCCCACGAAATGCGCACCCAGCGGAGATAAAGGCTCCTCGTCCGTTTCACCTTTGCTCAGGTCATTCTTTCCTTCCAGATCCCAGAGACTGAGATGTAAATGCAGGCCGTTGCCAGCCCATTCTGCGAACGGCTTCGGCATAAAGGTCGCTATCCAGCCTGATTGGCGAGCCAGGGAGCGCACCACTTCCTTTAGTGTGAGGTAATCGTCGGCAGCTTTGATGGGTGAGGTATGGCGGGTGGTCATCTCGTATTGGCCCGGGCCGTACTCCTTCCCGTGCTGCATGATGGATACGCCCATCGCCTCGAGCGTTTCGATTGTTTCCTTCCACAGCGAATAATGCCGGTCCAGACCGGTTACGGTAAACATCCCATCGTGATCAGAATGCACAAACTCACCCTCATCCGTTTTGGCAAACAAAGTGAACTCAGCCTCAAAACCGACCTGTACGCTCAAATCCTTGGCTGCGTAGGCTTCCAGCATACGCGCCAGCTGCGTGCGAGGGCATCCGTCCCACTGGCTTCCCTCCGCATTGGCGCGCATGAAGGCGTGCGCTCGGCCAGTCGCATCGTAGTACGGGATGGGGGCATAGCTTTCTGGGTCCGGAACCGCCAGGAAATCACCCGTATCAGCAAGGAATGCCGCACCAGCAGACTGGTGGTCATCCAGGGTAAAGTCCAGGTTCGCACGTGCGAAGACCACCCCCTGCTCAATAGTGCTGGCAAAGCGTTCCCTCGGTACAGTCTTGGCGCAGGATCGCCCGCTGTAATCATGATATATGACCCACAAGTGCTCTATACCGTCATTCTCCAGACGTTCCAATAATGCTTGTTTATCCATTTAGGGCTGCTCCTTTTCTTTATTTGCGACTGCGATGATCAGCCTGGCTAAAAGCGCGGTGCGCGGCACAATGCTGCTCAGCAGGATATATTCGTCAGGACTGTGGTCAAGACCGCCAATGGGGCCGAGACCATCGAGCACGGGTTTTCCTTCCCCGGCTGCCAGGCTGGCATCTGAAGCGCCGCCTGTCCAGGCGCCGTTGACGCTGAAACCAAGTTCGTCAGCAGCCTGTCTTGCGAGGGCTTCCAGCGCGGCTGCCTCCGGTGTGTAGGGCATCGGTTCATGACCGTGACCGACCTGTTTCATGCGCATTTTAATGCCAGGAAAAGGTTCCTCTTTGATGATCTCATGCGCTGCCTCTACCACAGCCTGCAGGTCCTCTTTCGTGAAGGCACGCAAATCAACTAAAAGCCGGGCGTAGTCCGGGACAACATTGGGTTGCGAGCCCCCCTCGAAAACCCCCAGATTAACGGTAACGTCAGGCCGAAAACCGTTGAGCTGGTCCAGTTTTATGCATTGATGCGCCAGGGCTAGGATAGCATTGCAGCCTTTTTCCGGCTCCACACCCGCATGGGCTGCATGTCCAAAGGCCTCAATTTCATACACCTGCACCCCTTTACGAGCGATTACAATGTCGCCGTTTTCCCGGGCAGCTTCCAGGGTGAATACCGCATCCGCCTGGCGGGCTGTACGGCGGATCAGTTCATGTGAATAACGCTCCTGAACCTCCTCATCAGATACACACAGGAAGTCGATGCGACCAAAATCCTGGAAGCCCAGCTCGGACAAGGCTGCCGCTGCATAGCAGCCGGTCAGCAGACCAGCTTTCATATCGCAGGTTCCCGGGCCGTGTATCCTGTCACCGGCAATCGTCATGGGTCGTTCAGCGGCGGTGCCTACTGGGAATACAGTATCGCTGTGTCCCAGCAGCAAAATCCGGCCCGAACCGCGCCCTTCCAGCGCCGCGAGCAGGTTGTCGCCGTTTTTAGTCTGCAGGTCGCGTTTCACGGTGAAGCCTAGGGAAATCAGACGGGCCTCCAGCCACTCGTTTACCCGGTCAACGCCGGTTTTGTAGTTTGACCCCGAGTCTATGCTTACCAGTATGCGCAGGTCGTCCAGGTAATCATCAAGTTGGTTTTCAAGAATTGAGATAAGCGAATCGGTCATCGGTCTACCATCCGGCATAGCGCGCCACAGCCGTATCGCTCACCCTGCCGGCTTCAACATCAGAAATAGCCTGGTCAAGGATGGCGACGCCTTCTTCTGCGTCCAATTCTGTCAATAAAAGAGGAGGGGTAATTTCAATCACATTGGAAAACATGCCTGCATAGAAAACAATCAGCCCCAGCTCAAAAGCACGGAAAACCACTTTGGCTGTCTCGGATGATGCCGGTTCCTTTGTGGTTCGGTTCCTGACCAGTTCCACCCCCTGGATCAAGCCCAGCCCGCGCACATTTCCGATAAGCGGGTGTTTATCCTGCAGCGCGGCTAGCCTGTCGTGCAAATATGTTCCCACCTTACGGGCATTATCCACCAAGCCGTCCTGCTGGATGGCTTCGATTGTCGCCAGCCCTGCCGTGCAGCTTAAGGCGTTACCGGCGGTGGTGAATAAAGCTAAGGCAGGACCGACGTCAAGAATTTCTTTGCGAGCGACAATGGCGCTCAACGGCAAGCCGCCTCCCAATGCCTTTCCCATGATGACCATGTCTGGTGTGATGCCGCTGTGCTGAAAGGCGAACCACTCACCCGTGCGGCCCATGCCCACTTTGACCTCGTCCACAATGAGGTAGATGCCGTACCGCCGGCAAAGTTCCTCCAGCATCGGCAGGAAATTGGGAGGCGGTACGATATCACCACCGTCGCTCTGGACAGCCTCAACGATAATCCCGGCTACATCCTGCGGGGGACATATTGTTTGAAAAATATAATCTTCAAGATAACGGATGACTTTTACTGCGCAGTCCTCCCCGCTTATACCATCGCCGAAGGGACAGCGGTAAGGGTGAGGATAGGGAATTTTTGTCACATGGCCGCCGCCTATGAACTGTGTCCATGCCACATGCGCCGACATCGACATGGAGGCTGCCGTCGATCCATGGTAGGCTCCAATGAAACTCACCATACGCCGCTTACCAGTTGCCAGGTGCAGCAGCCGGCCAGCAGCTTCGCTAGCGTCCGAACCTGACAAGCCGTACCAGACCTTCTTGTGAAAGTCCCCAGGCACGAGCTTCACCAGCTTCTCAGCCAGGAGCAAAGCGGGTTGGTGCATGCTTGACAGCAGACCGCCAAATGTGGCACGCTGTAACTGCGCTATTACAGCCGCTTTAACGTGTGGGTGGCTGTAACCAGTGTTGGCGACTGCCCAGCCTGCTGAGAAATCCAGGTACTGCCTGCCTTCTGTATCAATGAGCCGGGCACCCTGCCCTTCATGATTGACATGCGGGAAAAAACGGATCTTGAGGGCGTCTGAAATGAGGCCGCTGTCCATCTCGTATAGCTGGTCGGTGCTATCTTTTGTCATAGGCTTTACCTCCATGTTCAAACCTGTTCCTTTTGTGGTTTCGGCCGGGTCCATCTTTTTGGCAGTCTTATCTCTTTCCCGCCCGTGATGCCCGCTGGCCGGCGTATTAGCAGCACGATCAAAGCGGTTGCCAGCAGCACCTCCGTGAAACCTGCCAGAGAACCTGGTAAAAGGTTCGCCATATTGACTGTGTTCTCAATGGCCCGCAAACCCTCAAAAATTGCCGTGATCGTTAGTGTTCCGACCACAGCCCCGCTTACGCTGCCCATCCCGCCCACAATTAGCATGGTGATAATCAGGAAGGTTTGCACCAGGTAGAAAGCGACGGGAGAGAAGATGGTGATGAAGTGAGCCCAAAGCCCGCCTGCCAGACCTGCAATAAAAGCACTTAAGAAAAATGCCACCCAGCGGACGATGATGATATTGATGCCGATGCTGGCGGCTGCCTGCTCATCTTCACGCGATGCGCGCAGCTGTAACCCAAGCGATGTTTCCTTGAACCAGAACGCTGTAATGACCGAGAGTAAGCCGATCACGACGGTTATCCATAATGTTGTGAGTCCTTCGATCCCGAAAATAATGCGGGGACCATTGGTGACTTCGGACCAATTCAGCAAGACTGTATGGACGATAACCAACAGTGCAAAAGTGGCGATCACGGCCGCTGACCCCGAAAGACGTACCAGCGGAAAACCGATCACAGCTGCAAACAGCGCAGTAAAAAGAGCGCCTCCCACAAGCGCCGGTATGAACGGCAGGTGCAGTTGTTCGATCAGCGGGTAACCGGAGCGCAGGGCAGCGGCTTTTGCTGCAGGGGTCATTGAAAGCAGGGCTGAGGCGTAGGCTGCGATACCCATAAACGCGATATGGCCAAAAGATACCACACCCGAATTGCCCGTAAACATTTGCAGCGCCAGTACCATGATTAAATTGATGAACATGACGATCACGATACGCTGTAGCACAACTTGATCGAGCAAATATACTACCAGGGCAATGAGAATCAATGGGATTACTAAGATTATCACAGTGGCATATCGATGCAAAAAATCCGCAAATTTTTCGTTTGCCATCATAATCGCTCCGTTGATTGCATCCCACTGATCAAGCCCTGCGGCCGGAACAACAGTACCAGAATGACGATTCCAAATACGAATGCCTGCCGGAATTCGAGTAAACCTTGCGGCAGTAGGGTATTGAGGGTTACTGTCACAAAGGCAAGCGTATAGCCCCCGATTACAGCCCCGGTTAGACTTCCCATACCTCCTATTACCAGGGCGACAAAGGCAATCAAAACCGGCGTGAGCCCGATGTGGGGGACTACCGATCCGGACCGTCCAATCCAGAATAAAGACACAACGCCTGCCAAACCTCCGCTGATGGCGAAAGCTGTGGCGATTACCTGGTTGGCGCGGATGCCTAAAAGCTGGGTCATCACAAAATCATCCGCTGCAGCCCGAAGCGCGCTGCCCATTATGGTACGAGTGAGAAAGAGTGTCAGCAGTCCCAATAAAGCCAGGCTGACCACCATTGTGATGATGTTGCTCTTGGCTATCAACAGCCCGCCTAAATTTATATTCTCGATGAAGAAGGACGGGATACGGACTGCCTTCGTGCGGGGTGAAATCAGGAGCAAGGCTGCATTCTGCAGAAGAGCGCTTACCGCGAACGAGGTGATGAGCATTGTGTTCGGGGAGGCATGGCGCACAGGGCGGAATGCTATACGCTCAAGCAGCACGCTGGCGACGACTGCGGCGAAGATGGCAATCGCAGCCACAATCAACCAGGGAATATTTGCAACCTGTCCCACTACTAGAAGTGTATAACCGCCCACCATGACCAGTTCACCATAAGCAAAGTTGACTAGGCGCAGTATGCTGTAAACCAGAGCCAGCCCCAGCGCCATGAGGGCATACAGACCGCCCAGACTTAGCGCGTTTATCAGAAACTGAAGGATTTGTGTCCATGCTTCCATATTACCGGCCTTTTCATCAATGATTTAATCAATTCCACCAAAATAGGCGCTGGCAAAGTCCACCCGTTCACGAAGTTCGCGCGCCGCACCTTCAAACTCCACTAAACCTGTGTTCAGCAGATAGGCACGATCTGAGATCTCAAGCGCACGTTCCACGTTTTGTTCAACCAGCAGAATGGTCACGCCCGTCTCGTGCAATTGGACAACAAGTTCAAATATCTCATCCACAAGACGCGGAGCCAATCCTAGAGAAGGTTCATCCAACATGAGCAGTAAAGGTCGCGACATGAGACCGCGTGCGATGGCTAGCTGCTGCTGTTCCCCACCGGAGAGTGTTCCAGCTGCCTGACCCAAGCGGTCTGCAAGAACCGGAAATCGGCTGCACATCTTCTCTAGATCGCGTTCAACCTCTACGCGATCAGAGCGTATCGCAGCACCTAGTTTCAAATTCTCAGCGACCGTCAGACCCGGGAAAATCCGCCTCTCTTCAGGAACCAGTGCGATACCCTTGCGGACGATATCCTCCGGCTGTGGACCGACAATAGACTCCCCATTAAATAAGATCGAGCCTTCGGCAGGTCGCAAAACCCCAGCTACCGTCATCAGTGTGGTGGACTTCCCCGCGCCGTTAACCCCGATAAGGCCTACAATTTCACCTTCATCAACGTGGAGTGACACGCCGCGCAGCGCTGTGATCGAGCCGTATCTGACATGGACGCTGTCAAGTTTTAACATGTCAATTCTCCCGGGTAGAGGTCCCTAAGTATGCCTGGAGCACTTCGGAATTTTTCCGGACCTGCTCAGGTTTTCCTTCGCCTATCGTTTTGCCGTAATTCAGCACATGCACGCGTTGGCAGAGCCGCATGATAAGGCGCATATCGTGGTCAACAATCAGAATGCCGCAGCCAGCGTTCTCAGATATGGAAGCCAGTATGTGCAGTAAATCATCGCTTTCGGCTTCATTCAATCCTGCGGCAGGTTCGTCTAACAACATAAAAATGGGGGAAGTCGCCAGCGCTCGAGCAATTTCTACACGTCGTTCTGCGCCGTAGGGTAATGCTCCAGCAGCCATGTCAGCGAGGTTTGAAACGCCAAGTTGATCCAGCACACTGCAGACGAGTTCACTGGTTTGCGAGCGTTTTAATCCAGCACTTACAGCCGCAACTTCCACATTTTCGTAAACTGTCAATTCCGGGAACAGCCTGATCTTCTGAAATGTGCGCGCCAGACCGAGGGGAGCGATTTTATGCGGAGCCCATTTTGTAATATCGACACCGTCCACCTTGATCCTGCCTCTAGTGGGCGCCAGAAAACCAGTCATGACATTTATCAGTGTGGTCTTGCCCGATCCGTTTGGCCCGATCAAGCCAAGGATTTCACCTGTTTCCAGCCTCAGGCTGACATTATCCAGGGCTCGCAGCCCAACAAAATCTTTGGTCACACCCTCAACTTCCAGCGAAGTTAATCGGGAGTGAACATCAACAGGTTGGCTCATGAAATTTTTTTGTCATTGTTTCGTTGAAAGCTTCCCTTGTGGGGCAGTTCAACCCCACAAGGGATTTGTTTATACAATAATCTTAATTAAAGTTTAGCGACCAGGCGGGTTTTCCACGGCAATCCAACCGATAAAAGACGGCTCGGCTGCTTGCAGTTCCACCATAGCCACTTCTTTATTCGGGAAGTGACCATCCTCAGCGGAGGACCAGTCCATATTACCGCTCAGAAGTTCAAACTGCATCTCTTCCATCTTTTTCGCCACAGCTGCGCCGTCGGTCGTACCGGCGGCTTCGATTGCCTGGGCATATACCATAACCACATCCCAGCCCATCACCGTAAATCCTGCAGCCGGGGGTTCGCCATACTCCTCTTCATAAAGCGCCAGGAACTCTTCCATGTTTCCACCAGCTTCTGGTCCAAGCCACGAGTGAGTTGCAAAGTACAGATCGTTTGCCAAATCCGGTCCCAGGGCAGCCCACAGCTCTACATCATCGTAGGTGTCGCCCCCCATGAGCGGCGTCTCGATTCCTGCTGCTCGAACCTGCCGCAGGATGGTAGCCAGTTCAGGGTTAACACCAGAGATGTAAATCACGTCCGGGGCTTCTGGTAAGGCTTGTAAACGACCAATCTGAGCTGAGAAATCCTCATCTCCTGCGGTATAGGCATCGTCCGAGACGATCTCGCCGCCTAATGTCTCCCAGTGTTCTTTGAAAAGATCGCCAAGTGACTGGGTATATTCGTAGGCTGAATCAGTCACAACAGCCGCGGTTTTCCAGCCTTTCTCCTTGACGGCCCATTCTGCGGCAGCAGCCGCCATATTGTTGTTCCATACGGATGCTGTGAACTGCTTATCCCCCAATACTTCTGAGCCATACAGTGGGGAAGAAGCGCACAGTGAAGTGCCCACCATGCCCGCTTCCTGAGCAGCCTGGCTGGCAGGGGCACCAATGTCGAAGTCGCACGGAGCAATGATAATCTCAGCGTCCTGCTCTATGAGCTGTAGGGTGGCTGTACCGACAACCGCAGGGTCCGTCTTGCCGTCAATCTCAATCAGTTCAATCGGACGTCCCATGATACCGCCTTGGTCATTGAGCACTTTCACAGCCAGGAAAGCTGCATCACGAGGTGGACCATCATAGGCAGCCATCCAACCAGTTTGATTGAATACAGCGCCGATAATGAGTGGTTCTCCTTCGGCTGGCGCGGCTTCTTCTTCAGCAGGGGCTTCTTCGACAGGCGCTGGTTCTTCTTCTGCCGGGGCGGCTTCTTCTTGCGTTGGGGCTGCAGGGGCGCATGCCGAAAATAGCAGCGCGCTGGCGACCACCAGGGACATTATGAATAAAACGAGTTTCTTAGAGTACATCGTTATCCTCCTTTGAAAATAAATCTGATAGCTGATGACCTCGTCTTAAGGTTACCGGGTCGGGTGAGATCGTTGACCCATGCCCAGTACAATCTAATTATTTATCCTGAATCAGACCATATTACCTCCTCAAAAACTTATCCGATGTTGACTGGCTGTGATGAAAGAAAATTTCTTTATGATTTGTAAGATGGATTTCCGGCAACCTCAAAGACTCTGGATCTGATTATAAATCTTGTTCGGCAGTAACCCATCTTCACAGATTTGGCGAATAACCGCATCCATGCGCTGCCGCCAGGCGTTCTGGTCGGGGTGGATGACAGGCAGCCCGAACTCTGAGGGCAGCCGTTCCAGGGTAAACTGAGTCTGTTCTTCGATAAGGGGAGTGCAGTAAGCGCCTGCTTCCTGCGCGGCTTCGACCAACGCTGTTTGCAGGTCTGGCGACATGGCGCAGAATGCATGTTCATTAACGGCAATCGTGAGGCCCAGCGCGTAGCCGTAATCGAGCAGGGTAGCATTTTGAGCAAATTTATCGGGGCTCAAGGCATTAAGATAGATCAATGGGGTAAGGAATGTATCTATGCGACCTTCTTTGAAGGCTCCGGGAGCATTCGCCCATTCCACAACAACGGGTTCAGCGCCTAAGGCACGACGCAAATTGATAGCGGCAGGTGAATCATAGGAGCGAAATTTATGCCCCTGTAGATCATGTGGCGAGAAAATCGGTTCCCTGGACAATAGCATCTCAAACGAGTTAGATCCCCAATTTGAAATTGGTTCGAGGAGATGGATGCCTTTACCTAATAAGCACTGGTAAATATGTTCGTTGAAGATATCGCTCTGCAAGAAAGCCAGGTAGTGTTCTCTGTCACGAAAAAAGTAGGGCAGGCAGACGGGACCGCACAGTTCTGCCAGATGTTCAAAAGCCAACAGCTCATCAATGTATATGTGGATTGCACCTTCTGCAAGTCCCTCGATCTGCTCCTTCGCTGTCCCCAACATACCGTGTTCGTAAATGCGGACCTTGTATTCGCCACAGGTCTTGTGCTCCACGATTTCTGCAAACTTCGAGGCTGCCTGTCCCCCGATTGACGAAATGTTGATCACCATGCCCAGGGAGCGAGGCTTCTCGTCCTCCGACTGCAAGAAATACACAAGCGGTCTACCAAGAGCATCGCTTATCTTCTGCAGTGTCTTAATAGTGGGTGTGATTGAGCCGCGCTCAATGTCAGACACATGGCTTGCAGGCAGCGAAGTCATCTCAGATATATCCGCTTGGCGAAGTCCCATGGCTCTTCTAGCATCCCGTACACGTTCCCCAATTTCTCGATTTTCATTCATTGCTGGATAAACTGAAAATCTGGAAGCTTTGCCATATGAAAATACATATTATTACAATTCGATATACTGGACAAGAATTTAAACCTCTGAATAATTTCTATATGAATCGAAATTTTAAGATTTTTTTACCGCTGATGGTTGATTCGAATATACCACAACCTAGAAATAGGGTCAATTGGCATTCTTCCAGAAGGACATTGAAACGAGCTTTCTTACAAAACTGTAAAGCCATATTCTACAGCATTTACAAAACCCTGGTCTCCCAGATCCGCTCCAACTCCTGATCGCACATCCAGTTTTCAGTGGGAGGTTCACCTTATGAACTGAGGATAATATTCTCGGGGTGGGGTTTGAAGTCGTGAAAATAGCAGCGCTGATGATAGGCGAATCCGGAGCGTTATTCCTGAATGACGCTATGGATTTATTTCAGCCGGTGTCACATTTATGGCATATAGATCGATCAGGATCCTGGCTACGCTTCCGGGGCTATAACATAAAGGAAACCAAACGATCTAATTGGTCAACAATTTTAGCGCAGGTAATGCCACCTGCGTA
>Ga0180438_10005781_pt1 | contig 17024 bp, 9 predicted proteins | sample SS_ome_12_FD_132455 | JGI IMG/M metagenome (GOLD analysis project Ga0180438, IMG submission 132455) | Hypersaline lake sediment archaeal communities from the Salton Sea, California, USA - SS_3_D_2 metaG | ecosystem: Environmental > Aquatic > Non-marine Saline and Alkaline > Hypersaline >...
CAAACAGCTTTTTTCGCTACATTGAGAATGAAAGCTAACTACCCATAACTGGTTAAAAACCCAGGACTTATCAAAAGTGGGCAGGGGCGGAATTGAACCGCCGACACACGGATTTTCAGTCCGCCAAGGCGTTTTGTAAGTATTTGTCAATAAACCATTAATGATTGTTAATAAATGACTTATGATGGTGGCCGAATCGCGACAGTACCGCAATAGTAGCCTAAAAGCGCCAAACTGTTGCAAATTCTGTTGCAAATTCACGACTCGGATTAACCTTTTTCTGTGTTGAACGACTCGCGGATTAATGTTCGTATCTCCTATATCTGCTATGAAATAACTATCGGGTTTACATTTCGAAATTTATTCGAGGCCCTTTACTATCAACTGTTTGATAGTTCCATATCATCTGCTACAATCTCAAAAAATAAGGGTTTAACAAACGTTTAATTTTAAATAGCTATGATTATGTAGTATTTACCTTTGTGATAAGCTCTTCGATCTTTGATGTTTCAATGAAGGGGACCTGAACATATATAATATCGGGCTCTCCCTCAAGCTTTGCAATCATATGTCCATTTCCAAGTAACTTTTCTGCACCAAGATTTTTCTCTCCTAACGCTATCTCAGATGTTCCGGGACCGTCAACTCGCAATACTAAGCGGTTTCCAAGATTTGCTCGCAATTGCATGGGAAAGACATTGTTATCAGGTCTTTGAGCGGCAAATATTAAAAATATTCCTGCAGCTCTTGCGGCAACAGATAATTGATTAACAACCATTTCAACGGTATCTCTGTATTCTTTATCAAGCATCCATAAGGCAAATTCGTCGTGCAATACCCAAATAATTGGTAGAGAAACATCCCCTTTCTTATGAAGTGAATAAATATCTTCAACTTCATTGTCTTCAAGAATTTTATATCTTCTGTCCATCTCTGCTACAAGGCTGTTTAAGAAGTCCTTAGCTTCAGCCATATCCTTAATAATATTACCCTTTACATGAGGTAAAGTCTTAAACTTGTTGAAACTGACACGCTTTGGGTCGATTATTTTCACTTCAACATCGTTAGATTCATGTGTCAAAGCTATTGAAAGTATGATGTTTTGAAGCAAAACAGATTTACCGCTTCCCGTAGAGCCAGCAATTAGAGTATGAGGGGCATGCCTGCGAGGTGAAAGGGTAAGGATTGAATTGTCTTCTTCTTTTAGACCTATTAAAAGTTCACAGGAAGAACTGTCTATATCCGATTTCCACTTTTTTAATACATTCTCTAATAAGAGCACCTGTCTTTTAGGACGAGCTATTGAAATTGCAACCAATCCTGCTTCTGGACGAACCGAAGTAACATTTAAGCCATAGCTTGTTAAGAATTCTTTTTGCCTTTTCAAAACCTGGTCAACAGTTAACTGACTGCTTCCTTCAAATTTTAAAAGCGCGCAGTTTGGTGTCAACCTTGATTCTGAATCAATAAGTTTGGATCGCAACTGAAAATTCTGTAACGCTAATTTGCACTGACTTTTAGTAGACACAAACCATTGTTCATCTTCAGTCTCATATTCATTGTTCATTTTGATTGGATCAAGACGACTACTATTTGATTGTTTTATAGCTACATTCTCCCTATCATCTTCACTTTTTATATCGAGTGAGTTCTGTGTATCTTTGATGATTGTTGTTTTGTGTGGCTTTGATATATCCGCATCATTCTCTTCCTTAAAAACCACTTTTGTCTTTTCGGGCATTTTGAATTGCATATTACCCCAAATATCTTCATCAGAGTTTTTCTTCCGTATCTCAATTGCGTATTTATCTTCATAATAAGCCTTTACTAATTCACGCAACATAGATCTAGAGAATACCTCTTGGTAACCGTTTTTTAAATCTGCAACCCGTACACATTCAGAGCATTCCGGACAATCGGTCGGACTCGAAACAAATACATGTGAATATCCTCTGATAAATACTTCACAATCTCCCTCTCTTATAGCATGACGCCATTCAGATAGATCTATTGATGAATTAGCGGGAAATTGAACACCATTCATGATAAGATCAGAAAAACGGGAAAGCCATAGTCCTTTATCTAGCCGAGAAGGTGATGAAAATATGGCATTGTTTATTCTGTTTACAGTGTCACGTAATTGTTTTTGTGACTCTTTTCTTTTAGGAGCGAGATTGTGAAAATCGATATATTTTGCTTCAGACACGATAACAGACAGCTTTAGCTTATCATCATTTGTTTTTTTAGGACTTAAAGCAAGAATATCTGCAATTTGTTCTTCTTTTTGTCCTAACCATTGGGCATAGTCATCTAAAAAATACCAGCCTAAAATGTTCCCTTCCAATTCTTGATTTATTAAGAATCTACTTAATACAACACCCATAAGTTCACTGGCATTTCGGCCTCGCTTCGCAGCTCGCAAAACAATATCACCCGAAATATCGTTTGCATCCTTAATAAACTTTTCAGCTAATTGTTTGCGGTGCTTACCATCAAGATCTAAATTCAGATCACTTATTCTGCTAATTATCATTGACTTGAGTAGGCCTAATGAAGCCGTTGATGAGATTAAAAGATTTCTTCCTTGAGTAGTTGTCTGCTTATAACGTATTACATGAACTTTTTGGTTCAATAACTGTCGTTTATCTAATAATTCATCGTAATTAACCACCCAGCTTCCTAATTGATGAATTTCTTTGAAAATGCTCGCGGTCTTTTTGTCATTAAAGTCTAATTGTCTCGAAGGCAACAATCGTTTTTGGGAGTTATTATCCCAATCTCCTTTAAGAAATGTAGTGATAGCGGTAATATATTTCCATCCTTCCTCACATTGTGCAGGAGAAGTCAAATAAACAACTGATTTCATGTCATCTTGTGCCGAAGCCCTACGCCTAGACCACCTTGCAGGAATTAGGTTATCGGCATCAATATATTTTGCATTTTCATGATACCACTCAATTTTAGCGTGTCTAGCTATAACATCTTGTAAGAATACAATATCTGTCGGAGGTCCGTCTTCTGCAGCTGGTGGAGGTGCTTGATCAGCCATTATTCCAATGCGCAATCTTGCCATAAAGTCAGCAGTCGCTTCGCTTGCGATATAAGAATCAACATCCTCTCCGTCAGAACCAACTATCTTTTCGTAGGTATCACTGAGTTTTTTACTATCTCTATGGCGGAGAATCACTTCGCATCGCATATCTTCTTCGTTCTCATGAAGCTCTGCTACTTTAGACACAATAGCTTGAGGTAGCCGTGAAGAATCACAGTTAAATAAGACCGTGGAAAGGTTAGCTCTTTCGTGAGGATATAGAGCTAAATATCGTTTGATCAGCTCTAAAACGACCTGGGCGGTTTCAATGGGATTTTCATTTGTATCATCACTACCATCATCAGTTGCAAGAGGTAATTCATGTAAACTATAATCTAAAAACGAATCTGTGCATGAAAGAATATATGGTTCACTTTCATCCCATCCAAGTACAACCTCCGGATAGTAAGGATGGTTTAATTCTTTTTCCATTTCGCGGAAGAATAATCTCGAATCTTCAACATAGGACCCCCGTTTAGATAACAGCCCCTTAAGGAGTCCACTTACTTGCTTTGCTTTATTAACAATCGCAAACAATCTAAGTGGGTGCCAAGGTGTAATTATCGTCGTGGGATTTCCTCCAGTTATCTGAGAGACCCCAATTTGCAATAAAGGTTTTAGCAGTTTACTTCTATTTGTATCCCCCTTCGCATTCTGACAAATATAATCTAGAAGCTCGCAATAGTTTTTGCATTGCTCAGAAAGTGATGCACAATATATTCCATGTTCGATAAAATCACTTAAAGCTAAGCTATAAGAAGATTTAAATTTGTCCCATCGCTCCTTAATCGCGTTTGCGTCCTCTTTGGTAACAGTCCCGGCTTCCAAGGCATTCTTAAGATTGTTCTCCCACAAATTACTTATATTTCGAGCAGATTTATATACAGCAATCAATGATCCTCTATCTTGGCCAAAGCAAGCATGTAGAGTTCTGGAATCACGTAAATCTAAAGATTGCAAAGCACCTTTTCCGCTAATAGTTTCCCTACTTGCTTCGGACATTACTAATGAGTGCTGAAGTAGTCGCTCCCAATCATTAGGTAATTCGCAAGGAACACTGTTAGGATTAAATTTCCAAATAAGCTGTTTAGTAAAAGTAGACTCACGGCCACTCTTCTCAACAACCTCTAATTCCAAATAAAATTTGATTTGTAAGGCCTTTTTGGCACAGGACCGATTTAATTTAATCCTACCTTTTTTGTTTCGCCATTCGTTTAAAATTATATCGAAATTGCTAAGCTCCTCAAAATCAAAGACTATATGTTGTCCAAGAAGTTTTTCAAGCCCTCTATAACGCATAGCAAAATAAGAACCTGCATTAATGTTTATACTTCTAAGCTCATTTTTATTTCTTTTGTCTGAGCGTATGGTAAGTTTTTTGTCAGAAACAGGAAGGTTTTGGCCAAAAAGCGACTCCAAACACAACACGACACCAACAATAAAGTCATATGTTTCGATAGGAGAGCCATAAACAAATTGATCCCATTTTGTCTTAAGAGAGGTTTCTTCCTTTAATTCTTGACGATGGTTTTCATAAAAGTCTTCATCTTCATCCTGGGGTTCTGACAGTTTCGTTCTTTTCTTTAAGTTCTCTAGATACAATCGTTCGTCGTCAGTTAAAAGTTCATTGTCTCTTTCATCATAAAACTCTATAGTTTTCTGCCCAAGATTATATTTCTCTTTTTTAAGCCCATTAAACAAAGGATTAATATCTTCCCATTCACACAGGCTAAGTTGTCTGGAAGATTCATTCCACCCACTATCTGCTGCAATAAATGACAATACTGTTTCGTGATATTTATCAGGGATCTCATCTTTTACTTTTTCAAACGCAGCTTGTAATGTATCCTCAGTGAGGAGGCTTTGCGAAGGTGTTTGTTTTAAAAGATAACAAGATCGAGATTTAATGACTTTGCTGTACATATTTCGCCACTTAGAACGATGCCGAGCTGTCTTATCATTTAAAATCTTAAAGAATACGGTGTCTTTAGGTGCTCTTAAAGTAGGCAATGAAAAACCTAGTGCAGATATTAGATCGTATCCTTCTTCTTCTATACTTCTTTTTGTCTCTAAAACGTATGATGCAAAGCGTTCTAATGAAAAGGATCTAACATCAAGAAGGCCTGTGAGGGCCTGAATCCACCATTCTTGAAATTTTTTCTCTAGTCCAATTGTATTACCTAAATACTGGACCCATATTTTAGGATGAGACATTAGCTGGACTGAACCAATAGGTGCAATATCTTTCAGAGATTGTTGCTCATCATCGCCCGTAGTCGCTATCAGCAATATTTCTTTTGGGCAATCATAATTTCTAAAATATGTCGATCTTTCGGTTGTTAAAATACTTTCCGGGAGTGAAAATTCAGATAGAAAGTGCCTTGGGAACTTCATCTCAACTTTACTTGATAGCTCAGGATCACATAGGATTGCATCCGCGATTGCAGCAATCTCATCTGCCGTCAAGCAATCTAAAAGATAACGAGCAGTACTTATTTCCCCGTCGTCTTCTGAAAGCATTGTTTTAAGGTATATCGTTGCAATTTTTCCTATTAATTTCTGACTAGTCATTTAGCTTCTCCGAATAAGGGTTCAAAACATATGCACAGCCATCGGAGAGCCGGCGTAAAAGTCCTATGCTGGACAGCCTCTGCTCTAATCGTTCAGTATTGGCTAAGAAAGCTTTCTTATCAAGATCGCCTTTATCAATTGAGAGCATCTGTTCTGCTTCCTTATCACTTATGACAATACCATATTTTTGGAATAGCTTGCTCAAGAACAGACTTAACTCAAGTCTTTGATTAACATTTGTAAGTATCAACGTCTTTAAAAGTTCATCAGTTGGAGCGTATCTTAATTTGTTTGTTCCTCTTTTAGAAATTAATCCAATTTCGCGACCATAAACCCGGTGAATATTACCTACATGCTGCTGATGTCTTTTCTTTACACTCTGTCTAAGTGTGTCTACGAGACTTTCGGGCTCTAAAACACCTTCATAATCAGATTCTTTTCGAGGCCACTTGACTGTTCTGATTAAAAATTCCTTTGAATTTTGATACGGTGCATTACTATTTATTGCTTCCTTCCAACCTTCTGAATTCATAATTCTATCCACATAATGATTGACAGTTTTTAGTGAAAGGGTGTTATTCTCTTGATAGCATTCTATCGATAATTCACGAACCAAGGTTTTTCTTGGTGCAACAATTTCAGAAATTAAATAACTCGGCCACTCAGAATCAAGCTCCTCACGAGCAAGTTTTTGTTGATATAGTAACATATGAAGTCCAGTTAGCCTTACAAGATGAGGGATTAAATCATAACCAGGCATATTTAAAGATAGAATGTTAATCCAGTCATTGACGATGTCGTCAAAAATATTATGGGTTTTATATGGTAAGAATCCTGCCGCTTTTCTTGTTGGGGTATCTTCATTTTCAGGCTGAAGACATTTAATAATAGTTGTCCAGATTGTTTCCTGCTCTAATAGTTTATCTTTTAATAGTTTGCGCAATTCGTATTTATTGGTTGCCCGACAGAACATAAGATATAATAACTCACCCGTTCTCCCGAAAAACCTTCGGTCATTAGTTCTCGCATTTTTATCAAGATCTTCAAATAAAGCCTCATTGCAATATGGAAATATAAACTTAGAGGTCCAGCGTTTATTGCTTTCTATTTCCAGAGAGGTCGAATGGATAACTTTTACTACTTCTACAAAGTCTTCAAAAGAGTCAAAGTGATCTTGAAGGTAATCGTATTTAGGGTTAATCAGTCCCTGTTGGATATTTGCCATTTCCTCCGTCCAGATTCTCCATCTCTCAGCGTCTCTGTTGTTGTCTCTGGTTATTCTTTCTAGTTTAGCAATTGGATAATTAAATATCATATTACGAAGATATAGTCTTCGTTCTGGTGCATAAGTAATGGTATTGAAACCATCAGGTTCTTCGAATGCTCTATCAAACGAATCTTCATAAACAAATACGTTTAGAAATTCTAAGTAGATAAGCCAAGGTGTCTGTTCGTCGTATAAGCGATGTCCCCATATCGCCTCATCTACCCACATCGAGGGCTCAATCTTTTCACCTTTAGGATGAAGTTTTTCGGTTTGCGATATCATGATTGCACCGTTATTATTTTCTCGTCTGTTTGACCTTTTCTGGTTAACGAGAGAACCTTAAGATTCAGATATCCTTCTTCTGCTCCTTCTTCGCTCTCCCTTTTTGCATGCTTATTAACCAAACTGCTCTTAAATGCCAAAATATCCTCATAACATTCTTTTGAAAAACTCGCAGGCATTGCACCATCTTCAGCAACTCTTGATAGAAATTCAAATCTTACTAAATTTAGTTCCAATTTTTCGTAAATCTCTGGGGAAAAGTAAACGATTAAATAGGGTTTCTTTTTTACCGCATCGTATTCAATTGTAACTTTTTCTCCTTTACTAGGATAAACCGATATTTTATCCAAAAATATCCTGCTGACTTTCGCTTGTGAATAATTGCCACTTGTTGCTAAATAAACGTAGCGATCATCATTAACCAACATACCAGTAAATATTCGATTCATCCCCTTAACCAATCGTGATAATATTTTTGGCCTCACCTTCTTATCTTTATTTAGCCTCTGAATAACTTGGTCAATATATTCCCCGGCAAATTTAAATACTGTTAAACTCCATAGCGAATACTCTTTCTCCTTATCCTCAGGGATCTTAAAAAACAGCCCGCGTCTTTGGCGAATAAGCATGTCCAGAAAATGCTTTGCGGATTCTTCGTTTTCGTCTGCTGCTTCAATATAATGCTTTTTGGCAGCAAGGTAGGCATCATCTTCACCATAGAACTTATCATTTGCAATTAAAAGATCATACGACTTACTTAAAACTTCGTCTTCTCCACCAAATATCAAAATATTATCAATTCTATTTGAGGTTTCATAACCAATTTGAAATCGTCCAAAGTAATTAAACACAGTTATAGATGAACGACGTCTTGGGGAAAGATTGCCACCAAAAACATTGCTATATAAACAGCCATTTGCTTCTTGTCTTTTCTCGATGATCTTGGGGATGTCTATAGCACGCATTACTCGGTCTTTTGCGTCTGGATGACCCAAAATCGTGTTTGTTAGTAAGAGTAATATTTGCCTAATAGGCAAATGAAAACCATTATGGTCACATAATTCAAGAAGGACTCGAATCCTTTTTTGAACCAAATCGGTCTTAAGTAATTCATAATTGCGACGGATTGGACATCTTGGTCCAAATGCTTCTTTGTCCGATGCGTTACCATCAAAACAATCCTTCCATCCCTCGTGTTCAATAAATGACTTGATTGCCCTATCAAAAAGTACGGCAGAACTACCACGACTTAAATTGAAAAATTGCAAATTTACTCCATTAAGAGTTTGCTGGTCTTCAACAAGAAGTTCCTCAACAGTTTGGCGAGCTTTCTCGGCATTCGGTTTGTGATCAAGGCGCCTAAAGGATTCGACTAGTTGTCCATCATTTCCGGCAATAAGAAATAAATCTGATGAGCTATCCGAGAAGATCGAATTACAAAAAAGATTGATGATGGATTCCTTATGAGGGTAATCAGACCAATTACTTCCCTGTTGGGGAACCCAACCGCTTAAATCACGAATGAAATGAACGATTTTTTTTCCTGTAGGATATTGCTTCTCAAGAGTAAGATAAGGATCATCTGATGCCCATTTCTCAGCATCTCCTCCTAGTTCGCTCCAGACTTGTCGGCAAAGATGCGTTTTACCATCACCTGCTGTTCCAGTAAGAATAACAGAAACGGGAGAGTCGCTTCTAAAACATGACAAAACTTGGTCCTGATATGGGTGCTCAAATATAATCGGCTTGATATTATTTCGCCGGGCAATACGTTGAATCGTTTCGTCATACATATTGTCATTGCGTGGTATAGGCCCATACTTGCGAAGAAAATTTATCCATTTACTCATTCTTTTTCGCCTTTTGATCCATCTTTGTTTTTATCTCACAAATGACATTCTAAGCACGGAAGATCACTATTTTCGATGTTGAGAATGTCTGCTAATGCTTCCGTTAAAGGTTTATTGGGAGCATTGAGACGTTCCCTTTCCATATATTTTTTATGGTTTTCAATTATCTCGTTTTTTTTAGGTAGCAAATCTTCTAAGGTTGTATCATCATTCCAAGTATAATATCGTCCATCTTTGTGTTCCTTTTCATATGCAACTGCTTTTGCAAATAAATCTGGATGTTTCTCTGAAAGCATTACCCACTCATATTTTCTTTGAAAAAAGCAGAAATAACAGCCTGAACGAGAACGCCAATTATAATAACTTGGCATACCAAGCCCACTTTCTTCCAACAGTTGTATAATATCTGCTTTCGTCATACCAGCTTCTTTGAACGGGAACCTCGCTTTTATATTATCTTTTCTAGAACTATAACCATCACGATTTTCATCGGCTCTAATACCTACATAAGTTATTGCCTCATCATTGCCAACAAATTGTTCGAAGGGCAATAGCTTTAGTTGTTTGGTACACCACCGCATCCTCGAAGAAGGCAAATATCCGCCATATATTTGTAACCAATGATCAAAGCCCCTTTTGTCCTCTAAGTAATTTATTTTAATATTAAGACGAGCCTTTAGGCGCTCAAGATATTCATAAGTCTCTGGCAATTCTTTGTGAGTATCACAAAAAAAATACTCCATTTTTTCAGCAACTTCGGGCATTTCTTTTTGTATATAGACTGCTAATGCAGAACTGTCTTTTCCGCCTGATAATCCCATGACATGTCTTATATTATCCTTTGGCATTATTTACACTGTCCTTTCTTTGTTCTTGGCGGGCTTCTTCGGTACTTAATTCGAAAAGCTGCTCAGATAGTGTGCATAAGACAGCTTGTAAGAATTGCTTATGTTTTTTTACTGGATATTTTTGTAAGATCTGGTCTTTTATATAAGCCTCTACTTTTGCTTGATTGTCTTTAGATATCCAGACTACTTCATCAATCCCTTCACCTCCTGGTTTGGTAAGAGTGATTCTTCTGGCATCAAAATCCGAGCCAGGAGAATCTTTCATACATAATCTTAATGCTTCAAGACTGTTAAACCTGTTAACAAGAGTGATCAAATTGTCCTCAAATTGAATAAAATCTAAATCACTCCAAAACTTAGGAGCTTTATCCTGTACAATAAAGGCGATGGATTCTATCCAGCTATTCTCATTGGTTGGCTGTTCGACAATAGCTCCGATAAAGCTTTTTAGACGAGGCTCAGCACATTCTCCTAGCAATTCAGCTCTGTACTTTAAGTATTCTGCAAATTCATCTTTGCTACCATCATAGGCAAATGCTTCACACATCAACTCCTTGCATTTCATTAAAAGCGTTTCATGTGCAGAATTGATTTCTCGCAGAGCTAAGACGAGGATCGACCGGAACTTCTTGGCTTCATCTTTTGACATTGCAGTATTTTTTTCTACATTCAATCCACATGCTTTAGGTAAATCTTGAAATAAAAGAACATCCGGTTCACGTGCGTGAATCAAGGCATCTCGAACATCAATTGCTGTTCGGCTTAAATTCTGTGTATTTATAGTGTACTCAGGCTGTTTGGTGATAAAATTAAACAGTGGTGTAACAATATTCAAAATAGTTGTTTTCTGAATATTCTTCTTAGATTTGTCGATAACCATCTCCTCAAATTCGGCTAAAAGTTGCTGCCTTATACCGGTAAGATTAAAGCACTTGACTTTAAATGTTTCAGGGCGTTTCAGCATCAACTCAAAAGTTGCGTCATGGAAGTCATAAACAAAAGTTCCGTCTTGATAAAGAGCCATTTCATCTTTGTTAATTAATAAATAGCAAGCTAATAAAATCGGAATCACACCCTCCTTTACTCCATATGGAGGAAGCATTAATATTTGGTAGAGTTCCTTCAAACTCTTAGGTTTTTTGTTGGCAGAACGGCAGAAATCATCAATCATATTCCAAACTGCACACAAGCCCGACCTTTTATGGGGCCGAGTAATCGTCCACTGGCCATTGACATTTTTATGAATCCCTGTTTTTCTTATGATAGAAGAATACATGCTAAACTCAGGGCCGTTTCCCTCTATAAACAGACGCTCTTTGTCATTGTAATTTGTTATTGCAGAGATAAGAAGACGCCTTGCTTTTGCTCCTTGTGTTGTTAATTTCTGTCGATTTAAGAGTTCATTCTTCAATTTAATACTCTTATGGTAGATCCTATCACATAAGTCTGATATTCGAGAATTAAACTGTCTTTGGCTTTTTAGTTTTTCTTTCCCACGAATATAACACAAATGACTTGAGTCAGAAAAGCTAAATGCCTCGGTTAATAGATCATCTAATGTCTGCTTTGAATATTTAATACGATGGCGCACTTCTCTTCTTGCCACACTGTCTGTCTGTAGCTCAGGAGAAGAATGTTGGATATTTTTTAAGGCAACATATTCGATGCATGCTCTCTTTAGCTTTTGAGGCTCTATTGCAGAAAAAACGTAAACAATAGGTTTGCCATTTTCTAATTTATTTGGAATATTATCGGCACATACCTTTTTTTCCAAAACATCACAGATAAGCCCATCTCCTTCTACATCTTCTGGCTTATCTTGAATGAAGCTTGCTATGCTGTCATAATATTTTCGTTCAAAAAACCGTAAATTACCGCTTTCATACGAATGTCTTTGTACTATTAAGGGATTTTGAGAACATGCCTCACTGAGTAACTGACTTAAAGGTCTCTTTTCTAGAGTTATGTATTCTGACAATGCTTTATTAAAATCAAAATCTGAACCTTGCCACACTCTTAATTCATCAAGGTTTTCTCTCCAAGTAACGAAGTTTTTCTGTTTAAGTGTTTCAATTGCATTATTCCATTTCGTGCTTTCATTCTTGTCATCTAAGTTATCTGACAAAGCCATTTGAACTAGTGTAGATGCAGCCTTAAGTGATCCAGACAAGGAAACCAAATTTAAAAGCCCAATTGCCTTCAATGCGGATAACGCATCGCTATCAAGCCCTATAGCATCTGAAATACGACCATGAATCTCAATCCATCTTTGATTTTGAACCCTCATAGTGGAAGACAAACTTGCAGATTCAATGAAATAGTCATATAACCTGTCAAGTTTAAGGCTTTGAATTTTATTACTAAATGATGTTTCTGACAGAAAAACACGAAGGGAATGAGGTTCGCTACTGCTAAGAAATGAGAAAAGAGATCGGTCATTTTGAGCATAACGATTGCAGAGCATCGGCAAGACTATTGCACATACAGGATGTAATGGAAATATTGCAGCAACATTCTTTTGTCGTAATGCCTTTTTATCAATGTATTTATGCTGACTTAAATATACCGACCACTTTTTAGCCCAAGCGTTTATGAGGGATTTCTTAGATTTTAATGCTGTATGGTCCAGTGTGTGACCAACTAGCTGAAACATTTCTGATGTTGAATCAACAAAAGCAATATCTTCAAATCGCCCCTGTATTTTTCCCCATTCGTTTTGTCGAGCCATCGTCAAAGAGTTAGAATACTCAGTGAAGGCTTGATGTAGCAGGCCTAGAAAAAAAACTCTTGGGTCTTTTGGGCCAGAAGGAAGCTCCGCGATTTGCTGTAAAAGATACAAATCATCGTTCAAATGATTATTCGCAACATATTCCAAGTTCTTGCCTAATTCATCTATGATCAACAGAACATGTGTCTTATGCGCCAAGCTTTGTAAACATTGCAAAATCTCATCGTTTGAGACAGAGCCCCCTTTGAGATGTTTATTTCTTATCCTTTCAATTTTCTTTATCACATTTGGCTTACGACCCTTAAAGGGATATTGAGAAATCCCAAACATAAGGGCTTTAATAATAGTGTGGGCAATCGGCTCTCTCTGCGAAGTTGCAATTGCTCTAATCATACCCATAGATGGCAGTTTTCTCAATAATTTGGCCGTATCAATTTTAAATCTATCTGATTCTTTTATGATATTTTTTGCGTTACGATATATTTGTTCATTATGAGGACCGGTAAGGGCAGAAATCACATGTGCAACACTAGATTTGCCTGTCCCGTAAACGCCTGTTAAAGTCCATGCTGAAGTCGAACGAGGTATAACCAACGAAGTTAAAATTCGTTCAATGGTCTCTGCCGATTTTACTGTTGGTACATATCCCAGAATACTATTAGATTCTAGAATATCTCTCTCAAGATTAATAGACCTAGAATAACGTCGATTGATAGTTATATATTTGTCTAGAGTATCCATCTATGCTCCTATTCTCTTGAAATAATGATCTAACAACATTAGAGATAACTTTTTAGGGTCATCTGAATAGGAAAACTGAACAATTCCTGAAGAATCTGACACAGCAATATCTTGGTATTGTTTAGCAATTATTTCAATAGATTCATAAATATCATTTTCGCTTAATTTAAAAACTAATCCTGGACTACCGTTGCCATACAAAAGTCTTGACAATGCAATGGTATTAGCACTAGTATCTTGAAGCAATGCATATTGAAGGCAAGACGAAACAACTATTTCTGGTTCAAGGCCTTCTTTGGGACCAACTTTAAATGTATAATAGGGTGAATCACCAACCGTTTCGATAACTTCAAGCTCTGCAAAGGGACAGTCGAGACCCTCTTCGGTCAACACTTTCATTTTAGATGAGTGGCGTGCGTACATTCGAAAGATGCAGTTTACGTCTTTTTTTATTGAAGCGGGACTTATATTGTTTGATGGATATTCTTTTTTTATATGATCATCTAAAGTATGGAACAATTGTTTTTCTGTGAATTCTGACAAGCTGAACTGATTAAATGTAAAATTCCAAGCAGTAGCATTATCCGATTGAATAAGTTTCCAATGAAGTAACCAAAGCGCTGCATTACTTTCTAAGTAGGGGTCCCATCCATTATTTTCTAGTAGCCGTTTTCCAAATTCTGTTGGTAGGCACTTTTTCCCTGCTTTACCTTTTTGAGAAACTTCGCTTAAAATGTCAAAGGCCGTACACCAATAACGTATCGAGCGAACCATGTTTTTTCCAACTCCGAGTGTAACAGCAGCATCATCTTCAAGGAAAATGGTAGAGCTTTTAACTGCTGCGTCGTAACCTTTTTTCAGCCAACCAAATCGCGGATGAAATGTCTCATGTCTTGCAAATACTGGCGATAACTTTTTGTTTTTTATTGTCTGTTCCATCTGAAAATAGTAAATCTTTCAATATATATTAGTTCCCGGTTTTTCCAGCTTTTCCTTCTTTAACCCACCGATCAATTTCTTGGATTTGAAACTTCAGTAGCTTACCGATCTTGTGATATGGAATATCTGTAGTGCGAACCCATTTATAGATCGTGTCCTTTTTAACCCCCAAGTGTTCTGCTATTTCATCTACCGACAGCCATCTCTCAGACATTTCTCATATTCCCTTAAAATAATTGGGCTTGTGGATTATCAACTGAATTTTAATTGACTGGCTTTGTTTGTCAAGAAGTATTTGTACTAGGTGGGACTGGCTATGCTCTGGTGATATAAAATTTGAAAAAATTCAAAAAATTTTCTTGCGCTCGCGTCCCACTTGCGCTATTTTGAACTGAAAAGACTAATTTTTGAAAGGGTAAATTATGAGCTTAGGAATCAGAAAAATCATTATTATTGTGCTAATAGGAGCCATTTTCCTTGCTGGAAATATGCTGCTAATCGCCAACTGGCTGTCCGAAAAAGGTGTGCCTGAGAAGGCAAACTGGCTGCGGGAGAATTTCCTGACAGGGACAGCAATTGCTGTAATTGTAGCTTTGCTTATTTTGCTCGCCAATCCGAAGAGTAGCGGCAGGTCGATTGGTTTTATTCGAAGATGTCCGGTATGCGATCATAGGTTAATTGGCTCCCCCAATTATTGCAGCGACTGTGGCAGTAAAGTGTCATAATCTGACCTTAAGGTAGAGCAACGAACACTGAGTCCGTTGCTCTTTGGGGAAATATCGCCATTTTAAGTAGGCACAATGGCAACCCGATATTAAAGCCGTTATATATAATCGCTGTCAATGAACGATTGGATTACGCGTATTTCCTATGGGCAAAAATCTTATTGAATTTATTAAACACCAAGTCCATGTTGAATTGCTCTCCGGCACGAATCACAGGTATCAGGTCGGTATTTATCTGTCGATTTAATAATACAATGTGTTCTGTATCCACTCCGAAATTCTGATGGAAGTCTCCCTGGTAACCATCATTGGCCAGTTTAGTCTTGAAAAGCCTGATGAAATTATCCTGGAAAAAATCAAAGCCGGATTCCGCAATGTGCCAGATGTCATAATAATCTCTTATAGCTACATCCCTCCTAGCAATTGCGGCTTTTAGTTTTTCAGCCACCGCTTCAATGAATGAAAGAGCCCATATGCTGTGAGCGGGAATCAGATCTTTGTTACTGAACGGATCTTGATAAAAATGTTTAATGGTGCAACGAACTGGCTCCTCTAATGGAAACTGACGCAATGATATTTCAAGTTTTATGTTCTCATCTCTGGCTGATATAATCGAAGGATACTGTATACTAAAAACATACTGGGTAGAATTGTTGAATCCATCTCCTTTCGGATTTGAACTTTTAAGTCCCAACGTTTTAAGGAATTCGGGCATTTTATCACGAATAGGCTTAATAGCTCGTGACCTTTGAGAACGTGTATCTAAAGCCTTTGTGCTGCGATAGGTAAAATCCAGGTCTTCACTAAGGCGGTGATAATTCAAGTGAACCTTATTGAGCAATGTGCCGCCCTTAAAAACAATCTTATCAGTCAATAACGAATCAATGTTATTCAAAATGACGGTCAAGTAATAATCCTTTTCCACAATTGCCGGCCTGAATTTATGCTCAGCGGCAATAACAGGGATTAATTCTTTAAGTTGTTCTTTAGGAATTAACAATTATTCGCCATTCCTTACTTATTGTGCCTTTGCGTGATTTTTTAGTCGGATCAAGAACTACGTAGGTAGCATCATTAACAATACTTTTACGAAGCCGTTTCAGAGAAGATTCATCACAACCAATTTTTTCGAGCAGATATCCTGCACGCTTCCTGACGGTTGCTACAGGAAATTGCTGCAGATATTTTGTAAATTTATCCATGTCTATTTTTTTAATATTCTCTTTCAATACATTTTCCACATTTCCGAATGAACCCACTGGATTATACAAAAAATCAACAAGCGTGCGTTCTTTATCACTGATGCAGATCTTTTCATCCTCAATTTTTATCTTTTGAATACCATAATACTTACGTGTGTCAATTTTGACAGCCTTAAACAATACCTGCCCGATAAGTTTTTCACCTGATCTTTTAGTGTTCAACACGAATACCGTTTGAGGTACCTGTTCGGTAAAGCCCCAATAATTGTACATTGTAAAATATCCCACATAATAGGGTATGTCCCCCATCCATAAGGCCGCCAGCAGGAACTCATTAAATGACCATTGCTGATTTGGGGCCTTGATGGGAACAAGAAGGTACTTTCCCCGCTGAAGCTGTAATAATCTGCCTTTTTTTGCCAGGCTCGACAGGATATATGCAGCCTTATTGCGGCTCCCGAAGAGCTTTATGGCAAAAGCTGTTGTGATGAGCTTTTGCTTTTCATACTCTGCCCGGGAGACAAGATATAACTCATCTTTTGAAATTCCGGTATATGACTTGGTCATTGTATTTCTTTTCTTTTACTTTGGTTTTCATTAAATTAACAAAACGCAATATAATAAATATAATCGGCTCATGTCAAGTGCTATCTTTACGAAAAAATGGCCAAATAGAGCAGAAAAGGGCTTTTCAGGCTAAAAAAGTGGATATGACACAACCAAGGCATCTTTCAAAAGAACTGCTACAAGATTATTGCAGTGAATCTACAATATATATAA
>Ga0180438_10005782_pt1 | contig 17023 bp, 19 predicted proteins | sample SS_ome_12_FD_132455 | JGI IMG/M metagenome (GOLD analysis project Ga0180438, IMG submission 132455) | Hypersaline lake sediment archaeal communities from the Salton Sea, California, USA - SS_3_D_2 metaG | ecosystem: Environmental > Aquatic > Non-marine Saline and Alkaline > Hypersaline >...
AAAAAATATTATATGTTCACTTACTAATTTTTTTGATAAAAAAAATATTATTTTGTATTATTTTCTCTTACATAGCTTTATAAAGGAATATTAGGTGTATTCCATCACTATTTAAATTTCTTTTAGAAAAAAAGGATGAATGTATCCATGAATCTCCTGAGTGCTGTTGGCTTCCGTAGAACAACATGAATCTACAGAGGTGGAATACATCATGAGAAAAAAATTGTCAGATCATGAGCTGCTGGAACTTTACCAGCAGAGATTGACCAATAAAGAAATTGCAGATAAAATGGGTATGGCTCAATCATCTGTGCATTACAGATTGGAGAAGCTTGGATTGATAAATAATTGTCATCAGAGGGAGCATGTAGATCTCAACCAGGTTCGCATTCTCAATGGATTGGGATTGACCAACATTGGCATCGCACTGATCATGAAGACCAATGTTACCATGATTTCGCAGTGTATCAAAGAGCTTGGATTGGAAGATAACTATCACGAAGTGAAGCGATTGCTTTCCTGGAAATAATTACCCATGTAATTTCAGAGATTTTTCTGGATCATAGTTACTAGAAATCTGATTGCTATGAGCTACAAAATAATCAAATAAGAGAAGGGGGACACTGTGCTCAATCATATACCCAGGTGTTTACACACATGCTTTCATTGTGGACATGCTGTTCTCTCTGAGAGATATCATACATCATCGGGGAGATTAGAATTCGATGGCTGCTGGAAGCATGATGTTAGATTACCTGTATCCAGGGAAGAATGTGAATCCTTTGAAGAATCCACAGAGAGGATCACAAGGGAATTCTGGGAGAAATGGAACTGGAAAGTGTATGTAGATGGGGATCTGGTAACCCAGAAGGTATCTGAAGGAGTCGATGAGAAAAAACCATATGAAAAATCAAAGGACCAATCTCAAAACAACAAAGACCACATAATCGATTACAGAGATCTTCCCACCATCAAAAAGAAAGATATCACCATCAGAGCACTGGTCCTCCAGGCTCTCACCAATAATATTTCTCGGTTGAAAGATATTGCTCAATTTGCTGGAGTGGATCCTTCCACAGTTCATTATCATGTACGAAATCTCATCTGGGAAGAGAGAGTCATAAAAGTATCTTGGGGGAAATACTCCCTCGCAGATGAAGCCCATCTAAAAAATCATGATCTCACTTTTGAGAAATTTTTGAAAAATTCCAGCCAGTCCATAGGGAAGAATACCCTTTCTATGGCATTACATCCTGCAGAAAAGAACATTTTACTAGATATTCTCTCCACAGAAAATAAATATAAATTATTTTCAGAACGGGAATTAGCCCGAAAATCTAACATTTCCAGATATGCAGCAAAAAAATATACCAGAAATTTAGAAAAGAAAAAGTTAATTACCATCAAACGCCAGGGAAAACAATTAATATTTACTCCCACAGAGGTGGCCATCAAGGGATTATCAGGCTTTTTTTCTTCAGATAAAACTGGCTCAAAAATCAATAGTTCATCCTCAAAAGTTCAGCCAATTACTCAGCCAGTAGATTCAAAAGTTCAGCCAATCGTCAATACCCTGGATACCTTTGAAGATCATTTATCCTGGCAGCAGAAGAATGCACATCGCATCATCATGCAGTTCAAACTCCTGCGATGCAATCACCAACGATTACAAATGAGTGGCTGGATTTTCGGCCAGAAATCAATTCACAAACATTTCACCCAGGCCTACATCTTCAAATCCAGGGATCCTACAGCTGAACTCATCAATGTCCTCCCCAAACACCCCTTCATCTTCACCTCAGAATTCGAGTTCCAGGCACAAATTATCACATTTGTCAATGAGATAATCGATCGATTGAAAGAGTATGGCATCATCATAGATTTATCAGAACCTGCAGAAATTAAACTTCAACATGAAGCCCTGGAGAATGATGCTTTCGCCAGGAAGGCCATTAAGAAGGGATTGCTCTATTTTAGAAGTTCAGTGAAACAGGTAGATACTACAGGAGAGATCATGGAATACGCGGTAGCCATAGATAAATCCAAAGAGATTCACCTGGAGTTTGAAGGATCTGAGGCTCATCATCTTGTGGAAGAATATGAGGGATTCATCGATGATGTGGCCACAGGAAGAATTGACAGAAAGTTCTTGAGGGAATTGCCAGAGGAGAACAACAAGATCAAGAGGGGGATAACAACTATCCAGGAAAACCAGAACCATTTCAGGCAGGATCTGGAATCCTTCTCTGAGGCAACAAGGTTCTACAGTGAAAATATCAAGATTCACGTGAAGGCAATTGATACCCTCTCCCAGAAAGTTGAACAGTCAATGAGAACTGATTCCCAAATTGAAAAGTCTGCAGCCAAGGTGGAAAAGGCAGCTCATAATTTAATTGAGGCTACTGAACTCTTACAGCAAATACTGGAGAGAATTAGTGTTCATCCATTGTTTTCTGGATCAAAGGAAGGAGTACCAACAGAAGGGCATTGACCATCCTTCTCTTATATATAGAAGCAGTTATTGACTAAATGCATTATTAGCAAAGACATATTCTTAGGAGATCTGTAAACCTCAACCTTGAGTTATTGTAATTCGTACAATTTTTATTTTTGATCTCAGATTTTTCCTTCTTTTTCTTTGAAGTATGGTCATTTATAATCATTTATATTTTCACGATATATGTGCCTTTCATCGCCAAATTAATACGGTCTTCACTCTTTGATAAAGTATGGAATCTTTTCATGAAAACATGAGTGAGTAGCCATCAAGTCTACGATCTTTTTCTTAGACGGACTTGATCACTAAAGAATGTCAATAGAACTCCCTTGAGGGAGAATGCTTTACTAGAAGATATGGATGGCTTTTGCAGGAGGGTCAAAAGAGATGTCAAGAAGTCTTCATTGCAGAGAGGGCTTTACTTATTTCACAATATCTTTCCTTTGCTCCACTCGAACGATTAACATCACGTTTTTTTAGAGCTTCAGATAGTTTCATGAGTCCTATTGCTGCAGTTTCTATTGCATTCCTAAGTAAATTTGTGAAATTTGTTTTTTCTCTACTCTCTTGATCCATCATGTCCAGAGCATACATTGCAAGTCTGTCAAGAATCTCTATGGCTTCATCTACTACAGGAAGAAAAGAGATTTGCGAAGCATCATTTCCAATTTTACCAATGGCAAATGCGATTCTATCCAGCAACCTATAAAGACGGTTTTCCATAGCGGCCATGCCTATGTCTTCTGCTACATTGATAACCCAGATCGCCATGTCATCATCTTTTTCTTTTATTGCAATTTCTCCGATTCTATTGAAATGAGTAACGAATATTCTGGAATAAATCTGATTTTCTTCATCAATGCTCATCCTCTGCGTACAGAAGATCTGTTTGACTCTCCCAACGAGAGCCTTTGCACATATCCTCGCCACTGTGATATCCCTTTCCCGAATCGAGCATTTTGCTCTGTACATAATGGGATAGAGAGGATCTTCATTTTTACTAAGAAGAGATTCCTTGGTTATTCTCTCACTTAACCTTTTCACAATATTCTTGTGATCAAGCATCTCGAGAACTCTATCACTGTAGAAGAAGAGTAGTACAAAGCAAGAAACCCCGTAGGAACAGGAGACTATGAAAAAGACATCAAAGCTTGAATTGGATGATTTATCTACCATTTGAAGAACAAAGAGACTAAGAACGATCGTTCCAATGTAGGAAGTTAGTATCATCCAGAGATCTTCACTATTTCTAAATATTCCTGTTATTTCAGATGAAAAAGAAGAGGCTGTAAGTTGTACTGCCACTAAGCTAAGAGAAACAATGACTGCCACAATTGCGGACTCACTTTGTATTAATGCACTCAGTACATAACGCGCTGTGTTGGCATCAATAGGAACCACATCGAATTTAAGAAACAGACTTGCGGAAATCAAGGAAGTAATGAAGAAAGTCAGTGGATAGATAAACCAGGCCTTTCTAGCTTCTGTCGACAAATAATGAATTGCGATAGTGAGAATGTCTGGTATGAGTGACCTTTTTTCCATGATAAATCTCTTCTCCCGTAAAGCTAATAAGGATTTTGCACTGCAAGAATTCTCTTGAAAAGTCAGTCCAAGAGGATTTTGTCTCCATCTTTATACTCCAAAGCTCTATTGTAAATCCTTGCAGGAATCTCCTTTTCACGAAGGAGAATAGATAAATGGCATAATACGCTTCCTTCTACAAAAATAAAGCCTTTTGCAAACTTGAGAAGATCAACGAATTCAGAGTGGGGCTTTTCGGCCAAAAAAACATATTTATTTTTAGCTTGAGAAAATTTCTCACAGATGTTTGGAATAGATATATTGTTCACCCATTTGACTGTTCCACATATTGCCCCATGTGATATAATCTTCATTTCCCCATTTGGTATACTAAGCAATATTTTCTTGCCACTTCTTTTCTGTGCGGCTATTAGACAGGGCTTATTATCTATAATAAAGAATTCACACAATGTGTTACAGCCAATAAGTTTAACAAATGTCCTAGTAATAGAATCAATTTCAGTAAGACAACTGCAAGGAAGTTCAGTTTCGTTAAATATAAATTCTTTTTCTCGCAAAGAGCAAAGTTTTGTATTTCTTGAGCCATGACTTGCCTCAAAATGGTCAGAATACTCTATGTATGTAAATCCGTCGTTGATGGTGCTTGCTGCGAAAGGATATCTTTGAGCATGGGGAACTATATTGAGAAAGAAATGATCAGAAAAGGTGAACCCTTCCTCCACTGACTTTTCGATCTGCTGCAGTACATCTCTTTTATTACAACGTCTTGGTTTCGGTCGTACTTCTCTTTCTTTCATCCACTGCTGGAGATTATTGAAATTAGCTCTGAAATCATATATAAGAACAAATCTGTCATGAGAATTGAGAAAATCTTCAGTTTCTTCAGAAATACAATAGCATCTATGAATCTTCCCGTAGTGCACTTCCAGAACTAGCCCGGGCCGTGTTGGAATGCCCAGCCATCTAGCATATAACTTAGAGAAGGTTTTATCAGGAAATTCACCGATTTTAAACTTCTCCAAGATCTGTTCAGCATTGAGAGAAACAATTTCACCGATATAATACTTCTCACTCATGGAACTCACTACTGAGGTTGTAATATATATTTTTGGTTCTCCGTAATTCTCTATTTAGAAAAAATAGGAATTATTAATCATACTTCCAGATACTTTCAGATGTAGATTTCATCACTTCAAAAAGACATAGAGGTAAAGCCTCATATACGCTGCAGTGTATCTCATCCATATCTTTCAGGAGGGAGACTGGATCATCAAATACATGAACATGAGATTCTATTGACTTAATGGCATCTTCACGCTTCCTGAATGGGAGAGGATCAGGAAGTGCTCCATATGTTTGTGTGTTAAGTGTTGCACATAAGATGCCTGTTGCAAGTTGATCTTTGACACTTCCTCCTTTCATCCGCGATGATATGAACCCGCCCACAAATGCATCTCCACAACCCAAAGTGTCAACTACATGTACATCAAATGGAGGTACATAGTAGTACAAGCTATCCAGCCTACTATACAATACTGCGCCACGGTTTCCAACTGTAACAACGACATCCTTTTCCAATGTGGGTAAAATCTGCAACACGGTAGATAATGTCCTTTTAGCTACGTTACAGATTTCTCTTTCACTGAAGAACAATAGATCAGCTGCTAATCCTTTGAGCTGTTCAAAGAGATAATCCCCCTGTGGATTAATAGCGATGTTCAGTAAGCTATCTTTTATTAGATACTCAGAGAGGGCAGCTGCTATATAGTATGGGAGTTTCATGTACACTGCGTTGCATTTTCTAGGAATGTCATCGAAATCTGACAGTTTTACATTATTCCATGCTCCAGGGTTTGCTATCAACCAGCTATGATCTTGGACCTCTTTTTTAATGGTAATCTGAACTGCTGTACACTTTCTTGGTATATCATTGAAAGAAAAATACTGTTCTATTGACTTTAGCCTAGCATGGACTATTTTTTTGGGAAAATCAAGACCGCAATACGTAAAAAAGGAGACATGAACTCCGCATAAAGCTATGTGAATAGCTGTAGAAAAAGCTCCACCACCAATAAATCGGGAATTTCCCATATACTCCAATGTATCGTATTCACAAAATCCAACAACTCCTGATCTCATTTTCTTAACTCTCTTTTTGTAAGCAACTGCAAGATTGTGTGTGTTACCTCTTCCTCAGGCATGTTTCCATCAACTCTAATCAAAAAGCCTTTTCCTGCTAATTCAAGATAGTATTCTCTAACCTGGCCTAAGAAGTCCATGTTCTTAACTGGGACGAGTTCGTCCAAGGGTTTTCTTTCTGCTGCAACCTCGATAGGTATATCTAGGAGAATGACAGTATCTGGCTTAGGCAAATACCGGTAAAGTGATAATACCCAGGTTTCTGATATTCCCCTGGGGGACAAATACGCAACAGAACAGTAAAATGACCTATCGCTGATTACGAAATCATTTTTCTCAAGGAGCCCCAAAATTCTCTCCCTAGCAGCATAATGATCTAGAGCAAATAGGAAAGCACGCAAATAAGGGTCAAAAGTGGTTGAGAGGACCTCCCTGCATTTTAGCCCTAGATCTGTTTTGAACTGCTGATGTGAGCTCACTTGGTGGCCCCTTTTCCGAAGTTCGCGTGACACATTTCTAATTTGTGTTGTTTTGCCAGCACCGTCGATCCCTACTAACGATATGTATCTACTTTTCCCCATTCTTATCACTCAATTTTCTTCTTATTTCCTCAAGGTACAAGGATAACTCGGTTAGATCCTTTGCAACTCTGAATTTCAGACACCCCAAGATCATTGGATTGTCTTCACCTTTTATGAGTGACCTCGGGTCTGTCTTGATCCCTACGCATTCTTTGTTGTAGGCAAATGCACCCCCGAGTTCTATACAGCCACCCTCATCTGGAACTCGTCCGTCTAAGATGAAGACTACAATATCAGACTTCTCCACCTTTTCCCAGTCTTTCTGGAATATTAATTCATGTGCTCTTCTCGGGCCGGTTTCTTTCACGAGTTCTGCAAGTCTGTACCCTTCTTCTTGAGGCAAAAAAACTGAATACCCAAGGCCACGAATATAATCAGTTACTTTTTTGTTATATTCCAGTTCAGCTTCGCTGAACATGGGGGCTGCCAGGTATACTTTCAGTTTCATCTAAAATCCTCCTCTGCAAGATTGCTTACACATATCATCGAGGGGGCATTGACTACATTTTTCCTTGGAACACAAGAGGCTTCCAAGCAGCCAGAGGTTCCTATCTGTTTCGCATGGATCTATATTTTCCATTTGTGAAGCTTTAACCCAAATCAAGGAAAGCTCTTCAACAATAGCACTGCTTCTGCCATTTTCGCTGTAGTTATCTTCTAATATTCCAAGATTTATGCTAATCTGAATATCGTGTCGATCAATAGGTATGTGGTTAATGCTGTCCTGAACCTCAATAAGGTCGTTTTCGTAGAGGATACGTATGAGTAGCCCTCCTGTCTTCTGTCCAAATCCTTTTATACTAAAAACAACGTCTTTAACATCATCAAAACTCATGAACGGCTTGAAAACGTTTCGCGGGTCTCCATTGTACTCATTTAGCAAGATTTCTGACAGGGAGAGCCAGCGTCTTGCCCCTTCATTTGGAAATCGTATTCTCACGAGTTCCTTGAAGATAATTGCAAGATCCTGTACGTTTCTCTGGAAAGTCTCAACTATGTACGCAGGATCAAACAATTCTGGCTTTTCCCTATGTGTTTCCTTTAGATTCTTATGATAAAAGGAAGATCTCATTCCATAATCTAATAGACAACCGTAAAAGAGATAGAGGAAATGCTCCTTGGAGCTCCATTCCAGTTCTTCTGGAAGACTTATAGTGGCCTTCTGAATGGAATCAGCCTTTGAAAAGGAATTGTGCAGTCTTTTAACTGCAATCCTCAATTTCTCATTGCTTACTTTCACGTTCATAGACAACCTCTCCATCAAGCATTGTGGATTCTACATTTTCAGGACTTAAATGGTTAATGACGTAATTCCATGGATTACATGGTCTTACATTGAAAATGACGAGGTCAGCAGAGGACCCAGCTCTTATTACTCCACCACCGAATATCTTGCAGGCGATTTTTGCAGAAGAAGTCAATATTTTTGGAATAAGAGTCTCTGGTGACTCTTGAACCACACCTGGCAGTACATGGAGTTCATGCATATATGTCTGGCTTCTGGATGTTGCAAAACTGTCGAGTCCTAACCCTACTGGGATACCTTTCTGCAGATACTCTGCAATTGGCGCCACTTCACCTGAGAGAGTCAAATTTGTGGTGGGGGAAGTTGTGACTATTGGCTTCTTTTTCATTAAAATAGTGAGTTCTTCATCCGATAAGTAAATAGAATGGGGAAGAATTGTATCATTTTTTAGCAATCCATGGCTATCGAGGACCATGGCAGGCTCTTTGTGATGTATGTCCCTAGTCAGCTTTATTTCATCTTTGCTTTCATTAAAATGAATCTGTAAAAAGAGACCGACTTCATCCATATGGTCTTCTATGTATTCTAAGAAAGCTGGTGTTACAGCTGGCAAAAATCGTGGAGATAAAGAGACTTTTACACAAGTATCATCCTGATATTTTTTACGATAATGCACTAATCGTTTTAGACTTTCTTCAGGAGACTCACATAGACTATCAGGGAGCACTGACATGTTATCTCCACAGTATCTCCCAATAAGGCTTTTGATCTTACAAGTCTTGACAGCCTCAGTTATTGTTTCATAGAAGAATTGAGATTCTTGTAGTATTAGATAGCCAACACCAGACTTTAAAAAGGCCTTATTATCAAGTAAGGCACTTTCAAAGACTTCTTCTTTCTCTAATGAGGACTCCTCCTTGAAGAGCGTATTTGTGAGCCAAGCTAGCAAATTATCACGAGATGGCCTGGAAATACCTGTTTGATAGAGGTGATGATGTGCATTCAAAAAAGGAGGTATAACAAGTTTTCCAGCAAGATCTATTATGTGCCCTGAGTATTTGGCTAAAATTTCATGTGTTCGAGCCACCTCCACTATTCTGTTGTTGCTGATGTACAAAGCACCATCCCGCAGATAGTGACTTTCATCTGTCATAGGTACCAATGTTGCATGTGCCAGTATCAAGTCTTCCATATTCACTCGTCCTTCCTGCCACTAGAGGCATGCAGTTTCTGCAGAAAGGCTTCCGTTAAAATATTAAAAAAAATGAAGATTCTAATACAAGATGAAATAGTTATACTCTTTCTGATTGGATTTTCATTCGAAGAACTTCTCATTTCATCCTCCAATATCGACCACACTTATCTTAATAATACTTTCTGTTAATCTAGCATAATTATGAATATATAAGCTTTTAGTATGATTTTCACAGATATGAATGTAGTTTTTCGGAGAAAGATGCAGTAATCTTATATATCCCTCCAATGCCATGCAGTGTATGGATGCCATTCTATGCGAGAATCTTAGGCGTGTCTTTGAAACAGCCAAAAGTAGATTCTCCTTTAAGAAGTCGAAAAAAATTATTGCGTTAGATGATATAGATTTCTCTGTTAAGAAGGGTGAATTATTTGGTCTTCTGGGTCCAAATGGAGCTGGCAAAACTACAACCACGAGAATATTATGTACATTGTTGCTTCCTACATCCGGAAAAGCCAGTATACTAGGATATGATGTAGTGGACAATGCCAGAGATGTGCAAAAAATAGTGAATATGGTGGCAGGAGGTGAAAGAATGCTCTATTTCAGATTGACTGCCAGAGAAAATCTTAGATATTTCGCTGAGTTATATAATGTACCCAAAGTAGAAGTAGATCGGCGGATTGATGATCTCTTAGAATTGGTAGGCCTAATAGAAAGGCAGCACGAGCCAGTGGAACGGTTTAGCAAAGGCATGAAGCAGAGACTACAGATTGCTCGTGGACTAATCAACGATCCGGATGTAATCCTGCTGGATGAGCCTACTTTGGGACTTGATGTACATATAGCTCGTGAGATACGGCGATTCATACAAGAAGATCTTGTTGAACAGCGTAAGAAAACAGTGCTCTTGACCACACATTATCTTTATGAAGCTGAAGAAATCTGTCATAGAGTAGCTTTCTTACATAAAGGTAAAATCATTACCACTAACACGCCACAAAACCTCAAGAAACAGCCAAGGTGTGAAATATCCATAGAATTCCTAGTATCTTCCATAAGTACTGATATGCTTTCTTCACTAGATTCACTACAAGGAGTAAAAAGTGTATCCACTACTGAGAGAGATGAGACTTCTGAGGAATTCCCTGCTGAACGAGTTATCCTATCTGTCGATGAAGAAAAAATCATACCACAAATAATGAGTATGCTAACTGAACTACGCATAAGAGTGTTGTCCATGAAAGTAAGAGAACCTTCTCTGGAAGATATCTTTGTTGAAATGACTTCAGGTGATTAGTTGGAAACATTAAGGACTATCAAAGCAGAATTGCTCAAGAATTTCAAACACAGTTTCTTCACGAATTTTATGCTCTTTTTCAATCTGATGCTTCCCTTTGGTCTCGGTCTCACATATTACTTTATTTATTTGCCATTTCCCCATGAAATTTTAAACGTGCAAGGATTCAAAATGCCACTTCTGGATTTCACAGTAGCAGGCCAGATCATCTATCTCTTGTTTGTCAATATGATACTCATAGGTTCATACTTTACAGAAGAAAGGTTCCAAGGTACATTAGAGACTATTTTCCTTACTCCTTGTAACCGGTTTGCATTACTTTTAGGAGGGAGCTTAGCAGGGTTAATCAATTATTTTTGGTTCATCTTAGGACTTACATCTGTTGTATTCTTCTTAGATATTGAACCAAAGATTTGTTCACTTTCTGCAGTATTTCTCTCTCTTGGGCTTGCTGTACTCAGCACCATTGTGATGGGTATGTTGTTCCAGGTCTTTTTTGTTTCATCCAGACGAGGAAATATGTGGGCTACTGTATTTCAAGAACCAGTAATCTTCATAAGCGGTATTGTATTCCCTTTACAGTATGCACCACGATTTATTCGGATGTTAGCTTATGGTGTTCCTCTGTCCTATTCTGTTCTTGCTTTCCGGGCATCAGTTTTTGCGGCTGCCACTGTATCCCAATTATCCACCATATTCATTCTTCTGGGCGGATTAACAATTAGCTACTCGATTGCTACAGTGTATTGCATGCGCTCGGTTGACATTAAATTAAGGAGGGATGGAACGCTTCAATTATTCTGAGGTGATATCATGTATTCTATAAGAGTCATTGTTGCTACTGCAAAATACAATTTCATCGGCTTTTGGAGAGTCTTTAGCCTTTCAAGCTTTGCTTTGCGTTTTTTCATGCCCTTGCTCAGTATTGGTACTGCGTGGATCTTATACTACAGGGTTTTTAATGGGCAAATAAGTTCGGAATTCGGACAATTTGCCTACACTGATTATTTGACTTTTGTTATCCTGGGGAATGCAGTCTTTGTCTATATTTATGCAAGTATCTTTACAACGGGAAGGGCATTATTTTTCAGTAGGCTATTTGGAGTCCTAGACTGCTTATTTATGACTCCCATGCCGCGATTTGCCTATATGCTGGGGGCTACTGCCATGGGCATGCTGAATGCATCATTTGACTTTCTTGTACTCATAGGGATAGGATCTGCTTTTGGCATGAATTTATCTTCGATCAATTTTGTGGTGTTTTTTCTAGGGCTATTGATGACTCTCATAGCACTATTTGGGCTTGGATTAGTAGTCAATGGTGTGACACTTACTCTGAGAGACAGGGTCAATACTTCAAATTTTTTGCAGACTGTTCTCTATGCTTTTTCAGGGGTAGTTGTACCTGTAGAAATGATGCCAAGCTGGGCACGAATTGTGAGTATGGGATCACCTCTCACCTATGGGCTGCGTATCATCCGGGGCTCATTGTATAAAGGTGCTGGTATTTCTGACTTCCAAGGAGAGTTGAAAGTTTTGGTGGTTATGACGATAATACTGGTAGTGGTAGGAATATATTTTCTGGGAGCTATTGAGAGAAATCTAAAAAAACATGCGAAATTAGCTGTTTTTTAAAAGGATATGCAGTCCTTTAGATGAAAAAATCACAGAAACATTTATAAACAGATCTACCTCCTAAGATGAGAGGTGATAATGTGGAGTATGAGAAACCAATAGTGAGTGAAGGGGAATCTCCTGCTGCGTTTGGCCATTCCAAGCCTTGTTAATTCCTTCACTTTCTACTTCTTATGGATTTTATAGATATTTCTCAAGAGTCCCTACTGAAAATTCAGGGTGAGTACGTAGAGGCTAGGTCGTCTTCCGTCATATATAAGGATTTTAGGACAGAACCAAATGAATGTAAAAGTTTTACCAAAAAGGGAGTTTCTCTCCGCATTATTGATAGAAATCGCCTCAAATCCGTGCACACGGATAAGCTGAGATCTTTTGACGAAATACTTGCACATGCACCATGGGTTCCCATAGCATCTTATAGCCTACCTTCACCTATTACAGGTGAAGAATCTCCTCCCGAACCTCTCCAACTGCCAGTGGGTCTTGTTACAGATATTCTGAAGAACTTCTCCTGCCACGTGACAGCCCGTCTTGAATCACTCACTGTCTATGAGCACATCTGCACCAACCATGGGACAGATATCTACCACGGACAATCCACCCTATTCGTGAGGATTTTTGAGACCCTCATGCCAGGACTGACTCTTGTTCACTTCTTCTCTTACCCAGGTGAATCCATTAAACAAAAGCTCGAATCACTAGATTTTCATATGAACACGTTCACAGATCACACATCACTTCGTCCAGGAATGTATGATGTAGTCCTGTCTCCTCACGTGACGGGGATGATCTTCCATGAAATACTCCACTCATTTGAAGGGACTGAACCCACTCTAAAGTACCCCTCTTTTGTTTCAATATCTGACAATCCCGCTGCTGAAAGGTTGGGAGGCTACGCTTTCGATGCTGAAGGGTGCAGGGCCTCCCGGACCTCCTTAATCTGTAATGGGGAAGTGACAGGATGCCTTACCTCGATTCTTCATCCAGGTGATAGAAATCCAACGGGTAATGCAAGATCCAGCTTCTTTGATACTGAACCTATCCCTCGTCAGAGCAATATTGAAGTGGACATCAATGCAGGAGGTCTAACAGAGGAAGAACTGTTTGAGACTGTTGGTAATGGTATTTATATTGACCAGATAGGCCAGGGATCTGCATTCCCTGGACATATTACATATTTTGAGAATATGGTATCATACTGCATTGAAGAAGGCGAGGTCAGAAACCCAGTTCTGGGCGTGGCGTTTGGAGGAAATCTTCCTCAAGTCGTGAATACCATCCAGTATTCTGGAAGACATTATGAGACATATCCTACGGTTTGTTGGAAAGATAATCAGCGCCTTTTTACTACGATGCGGGCTCCACCAGTACTTGTAAGAAAAATGCCCCTCTACATTTCCTCAAAGAGCTGAAAATTGACCATACGTTCCATAAACTCCTGAACATCTTTCTGAGCTGCATCTTCAGGGATCTGGAAATTTTGAGACACAAGACCTGCTAATTCTGTGGTGTCCCTGGGTTCAATGCATTTTTCCCATATGAATTTGCCCGTCTCGTTGATTCGATGCAGTTTTCTTGTTATGGGATTGAGAAGACCATATGTGCCCTTCTCAATAACACTGAACAGGACAATAGTGTTCTGTTTCACTCTGATTTTAATCACCCAAAACCTTTAAGAAAGGGCTAGATAAAAAGCTGCTGGTGAACAAAGAAATTTTAGAAATCTGGGACATAGTAAAAGAGGACATTCTGCAATACCTCACAGAAAAAAATGTGGAGAGTCTCCTGGTTCACGGATCTTTTGCGGAGGGAATTGCCAATAAGAACTCAGATTTTGACTTACTGGCTATCTGTGAGAGTGAAACTAAAGAAGGAGAAGATGTCATTTCTATAGGGGATATTGAAGTGAATATTATCTTTGTTCATGAGGAAACTCTGCTTAAGCAGATGGACTCTCTGGAAGATCTTCTTATTCCCAATAATCTTGGACAAGGAATACCTCTGGTGTGCAGACTGAAGAATGCAGTCATCCTTCTTGACAGGGAAGACACGGGGAAGAGGATTGTAGATAAGGTTGGTGAGTTCCACCCTTCTGAGAGTCTCATTGACATTTATTCTAAGTGCGGATTAAACTTCTACTATGATGCAGTTGGAGCACTCGTCTCAGGGAATTTTGATGCCTCTGCACACATGGCACGAATTGGCGCTTTGCAAGTGATGACAGGAATTCTATTGAAGAATGGGGAATTGTACGTAAAACAGAAATGGTATACTGAGTTGGTTAAGAAAATGTCCCCTGCTTTTCGCGAAACGTTCTTGAAGCTTATGGGACTGAATGCTGTGGACAAAGAGCAAGCAGAGCAATGCATACAGGATTTAAAAGATATTATTTTGGAACTCCAGCAATTAAGGGAATGAATATGTCCTGTAATGCAGTATCATTGAGATATTTTCTAGTTAGGTTAGCACTACTCAGACTCCAAGGGAAACATCATGGAATATGCAGTGGCCATCGATAAATCTAGAGAGATTCACCTGGAGTTTGAAGAATCTTTATTTATAATTTTAGCAATATTAAAATTTTTAACTGATGGCAAAATTAAAAATGATGATTTTGGATGGAAAATATATTCATTAATTTTATGTATAATTCTTGGTGCTTTTTTTATTGAATTGATATATCAAATTTGGCAATCTAATCATCTCTGCAGGCTTAATCAAATAGAATATCTCTTAAATAAACAGACATATCAAAAAGTAATCACCGGCAATATCACACATATCTATTCTCCTAGGTTTGCAGTTTCATATGAATTTTTTGATTATAGAAAAATGTTTGGAAATATTATTTTAACTATAAATATGTGGGTCTTCTATTATTTTGTATCATTTATCTTATTTACGGGACTTTACTTTTACGAGGATTATTTAGAAAAAAAGAAAAAAGTGATTTCACTATTTTTTAATAATTAATTTTTATATATATCAAGAATATCTTTTGGATAAAAAAAGACATTTGGAAAAACAACTCTTTCTCTTCCAATTATATTTGAGTAAATTATCAGTACTTCTATCTCCTTATATTCTGGAAGAGTAAAAATCCCATTGGATTTTCTAACTTTTTCTAAAATATCTTTTTCACCATCTTTAACCCATTTAAAAGCTTCTTCACCATAGAGTATATCATTTAAATATATGGCAAATTCAGTTTGTGGGATATCTAAAATAACTATCTTATGAAAAGAATCTCCACAATGAGAAAGGTTTTCAAGAGCGCTTGTTAAATGATCTGAAATAGATTTCCATACATTATCATAAGATTTTTCTAAATCCTCAGGAGTAGAGATTCCAGATACATTTCCTTCTTTTCTAAAATCCAATATTGCTTCTATCGAACATATTTTAATGACTATTAGAGAATAATCTAATAATTCTCTCGGTTCTTGTAAATATTTTTGATAGATTGAAACAACTTTTTTTATAAATTCTTTTTTCAAATAATTATCAAAATAGGTATCAATAGAATAATAAAGTGTTATTGAAACATTTAAATCTAGTTTTTCAATTTCATCGGAAATAGTTTCTATTGTTAATACATTTATTGTTTTTACTTCACAACATAATACATTAGTTTTCGATTTGGCAAGAAAATCTGGACCTTCTTTTTTTGAAAAATCAATTTGAAATCCTTTTGATTTCAAAAAGAAAGCTTCTTTAAATTCTGAAAGAAAATCATAAAATTTATCTGAATTTCTATGAATTTCCTTAATTTTATCCTCAAATCCCGAACAATCTTTCAATAGCCCTAATCGAGATTCCCAATAATTAAAAAATGCAAGATTATCTCTTTCAAGATGATATTTTATCATTTCCCTTATTTCTTGGCTTGTGTAAAAATATTTTTTTATCAGAGGATATTTTTCGATAATTATATTATTCATGATGATCATTTATGTAGTAGAATAAAAAACTAACTAGTTTTGACTATATTCCAAAAAATTTCCTTCTTGTAAAAAATATCTATAAAAGTTCCTATAAAAAGAAATTTATTTAAATTTCAAAACATCATATCAAATAATGAAAAATGAAAATATTGGATTTGAGAAATATGAAATCATAATTGAATTAATTAAATATGAAAGTGAACGTTTATGGCAGGTATTTCATTTATATTTAATTGCTCATGCATTATTTTTAGGATTATATTTCAATTTACAAGCCAAATCTGATTACCATATGGTGAATTTTATTGGAATTTTATGTATCTTGTTATGCATTCCATGGGCTGGAGGATATTTCCGTCATAGTCAATGGTATATTTTTAGAATAAATGATACAAAAGAAATTGAGAAAATTCATAATTGGAGAATTTTAAGAAAAAAGAGAAATTGGAATTTGTTTGATAATCTCTTTAGGCCCATGTATACAACACCCTTTGTTATTATAGGAATTTTTTTTATATATTGGTTTTTTCTGGCTTTCACTGGAATCTTTAAGTTTTTATTATTAGTTATCCCATTGGGAATATTAATCTATCATTTTTATTTATTGATTTCATGGAAATAACGAGGACACTAAGAACATGTTCCATCAAAATCAATTAACATTCTCTGAGAATTTAGTATCCCATGTGGATATGGTTCAGAAAATTAATAGAGCTGCTGAATCATTGAATAAGGCTGCTGAGAATATCAGTAAGGCTCTTGAGGCAATTAAGACAATCAATGGAACTTAAAAATAAAAAATATTATACTGACCGGACACTTCCATGATAGAAAGATTTTAATGCTTCATTCACAATATAACGGAGAGATACAAGGTCGAGGGGAAAGGGCAAAATTATCTTTTGGGGGGTGAAAGATATACTGTAGCCGAAAAATATATC
>Ga0180438_10005783_pt1 | contig 17021 bp, 13 predicted proteins | sample SS_ome_12_FD_132455 | JGI IMG/M metagenome (GOLD analysis project Ga0180438, IMG submission 132455) | Hypersaline lake sediment archaeal communities from the Salton Sea, California, USA - SS_3_D_2 metaG | ecosystem: Environmental > Aquatic > Non-marine Saline and Alkaline > Hypersaline >...
CTTCCTCACCTCCCCCAATCCCTTCTCGATCATTTCCTTTTTTTCGAGGATGCACTCGTTTTCGAGATTCTTCTTTGTGCACGAACAAAACGCACACCAGACAACAGTGCACAAAAGTATCAATCCTTTAACTTTCTTCATCACTTCACATTTCCATCTCACAACGCGACTTCTTCCCCTGCAATCATTTACCCAAACGAGCATTCACCAGGCCTCGTGCTTTCTCCCTAATTTCCCGATCAAAGATGCTCACCAGCGCTCCATATATCACCACACCGCAGACAACCTTTCCACCCAGACTCCCTGCTGCACTCCCAAACTCTATTTCCCCCACAACCAGGAACATGATGAACCCAAAAAGCACGTACCGCAATATCGGAACAGTCTCAATCCTTATGGGCAGATGCCTTAGCGAAAAGAAGACGATAAGTGCAACGAGGCTTAAGTAGGAAAGCAGTGTCGACAAAGCTGCGCCCACCAGCCCACACCTCGGGATCAACAAGACATTCATTACAATATTCAATATGCACGCAAAGACCATCAGACATGCAAGCAGTCCTGTTTTCTGCTTTATGAGCAGGGTCGTCCTGAAAACGAGGCACCCCGCGAACGTCATGCCCCCGACGACAATGTAAGGAATGAGTTCCGCGGCCTCTCTATACTTTTCCGAGGCCATCAGAAGGACTACGTTCTCGCTGACCGCAATAAAGCCAAAGGTGCCAGGGATTGCGATGAGTAAGTAATACCGCAATGTCTTGCTTAGAAACTCCTTTGTCTCCTCCTCGCCCTTCTGCACCCAGGCTGCCATAGCGACCGGCAGGATTGCCCTGTTCAGTGGATGCGCAAGGAATTCATACATGTACTGGGACAGATTGTACCCTGCCGAATAGATCCCCAATGCCTCCGATCCGAGGTAATATTGAACCAAATATCGATCCGCATAGATGAAGATGCTGCCGATAATGTCCCATGCGAAGTGAGGAACTCCATACTGTAAGGCCTTGCGAAGAACGGGGAAAGAGAATTCCCCGCATTGTAGCTTGCGGCTTCTTATGTATACAAACGCGAGCGCAACCGCGACGACTCCCTCACCCAGCATTACACCGAACCAGAATCCGTATAGATTCCTCATGATCCAGAAGACAATGATCAGGCTCAGAGAAAGGGATCCGTATCTCACCCCGACCGCGATTGCGTTCAGCAGCTTGGTTCTCTGTTCGGCCCTGAGAAAAGTCGAGAGGATTTCGTAGCCGCTCCGTATGACGATCAACACGGCTATGAAAGAGAACAGCGCCAGTGTATCCCCGCTGACGACATCCGTCTTGATCCACTGTGTAACCATCCAGGATAGGAATGCAAAAACAAGGCTCACGGATAGGACGGAAAGAAAGATTGTCGAGTAGAGATCGGCCTGCCGGTTATCCCGTTTGAATTCCTCGTAGAACCGGGTGACAGAATTCTGCAATCCCATCTTGCAAATTGCTATCGCAATTACGAGGCTACTCGACATCAAATTCAATGTTCCATAGTCACTCACCGAGAATATTCTTGTGAGAATCGGGAAGGACACAAAGCCCGATAGCATCATCAACGTGTTGCCGGACAAATAGTGCGAGGATTGCTGAACCAGCTTCCTGAAATCGGACATCACGTTGCCCGGGCTTTCACTCGTCATTTCTGAAGACTCTGGGATTTCAATATTTCTCTAACCTCTTTTCCTATTCTCTCCATATGATCCATGTCCAGATCCTGGTGGACGGGAAGGCCCAGTATGTGTCGCTTCAGGAAGGCTGCGTCGGGAAACTCTCTCCACGGCACGGCATCGTGCATGAACCGCCACCAGGCGTAGCTCTTCACACCTCTCGCTCTGAGCCTTTCAACAACTTCATCACGTCCTTCAACGACCATGGGGAAGAACAGTGGACACACCCCTGGCGGCAGATCCTCAAAAACCGGTACCGCACCGTCTGTTCCCGAAACCATCCCTACCAGATGCTCGTAATTCCGACGCCTCGCATCCCGGATTCCTCTGAAGTCTGTCCTGTTGATGATCCTCATAGCCAGTCTCGATATTCCCCACGTCCGCATCTCTCTTCTGAATTCATACGAATTCGGATGCACCAGTGCGGCGCCCAGCCTTCGAGGGGACAGCTTCCTTCCGACCCTGGCGGTAAGCCTCAGCAGGTTCTCGACGGCAGCTAGCGAACCCCTTCCTGCTCGTCGCATATAGCTCAAACCCCTCCCGCTCCCTTTTCCTGTCCTTTCCTTCAACAGCTCCATCGCCATCAGGCAGCTCGAGATCGACAGGGTCCACGGCCTCACAATCTGTTCTTTACATCCAAACCCGGGGTTGTTCACGACCAGGACCCCCCCATTGGGAATGGGCAGGGTCTTCCTCAAACTGAATATGCTCACGTCACCGAAGGTTCCCACGCTGCTTCCGCCATACTCGCTCAAGAACGCATGTGCACAATCCTCTACCAAGAACAATCCTTGCTCGGCACATACGCGCTTCACAGCAGCTATTTCCTGCGGAAATCCTATGTAGTGGGTGACAAGGATCGCTCTTGTCGTGCTGTCGATCCGGGCGATCATGTCTTCCAGATCGATGCTCATGTCCCTGCTGGTTCTGTAGAACCTGACCCCAACATGCTGATCCAGAAACGGATCTATCTCCGTGCCGCAACTGTACGAGGGGATGAGCACGCTATCGCCGGCTCCCATTCCCAGGGCCCTGATCGCACCACTGAGGGCATAACGGGCGCTGAAGAAGAGCTGCGAATTTTCTGCATTGAGGGGATAGACATCGAGTTCTCTCGACGGCCTTGCCAATTGACCCATCACGGAAAACCCGGGGCTGAGTCCAATCCTTCCGTCATAGCCGATACCAGTCAATGCAACACACCTCCCCGCACGAGGTCCTGATGGGCCGTGAGGCGTTGGCCCTCATTCCCTCTCCTATACCTTCTCCAGCCACGCCTCTTTCCAGTAGTACAGGCAAGTTCTGTCACACTCGAGGGCATGCAACGGGTCTCCATGACAGAACAGGCCCTCCAAAATGACCATACTGCGGCATTTCCTCAGTCTGTTTTCGTACGGATCCAGGATCTTCTCGACCCTTTTGAGCACCTTGTGGGTTTGGCCGCAGAATGCCCACATCGTCTGCATGAATTCCACCCCCTCGAATTGACTGTTCCCATCGAGGGTTTGCTGGATTTCCTCCCTTGTCCGTACCTTTACGACATCCCCTGCTTGGAGATTGAGGATTGGCTTATGTTTGAAACCTGCTGGAACTTTTTCCGTCTGTGCTGATGTCATGTTCTTCCTCCCCATGAGAGACGAGAGTGCCGGCTTCATGCCTCGATAACTGTCTAAACAGAGCTTTCCGAGGTCGCCCACAATGGGCACCTCCTTTACCCTGTACCAGGTTTTCTCCATGACGGAATATTCGAGTTCCGCCACTTCATCCTTGAAGATGTCGTGCAATTGGCATTTCATAGCATCCTCCTGCTGCGCCGATGGAATTTCTGGGGCTAGATGATTCTCTTTCCCAACTGTTTGAATTGTTTCACATCCTCCCTTGTCGGATAACCGAAGTACGAGGCGTCTTTCTTCGCGTTTTCTCTGTACTCGATATTTCCCGACTTGATCATGTCTATGGCCTCGGCCATGAAGTGGGCAGCCATCCTCTTCGTCCTCTTCAACAAAGAGTCCAACGTATCCGTGGGTTCTATATCCACCTCCCTCTGCAACAGGATCCGTCCGTCGTCGATTCTCGTGTTCATCTCATGGATGCATATGCCTACCTTTCTCTCGCCGTGAACCATCTGCCAGAAGGTGGGCATCATTCCACGGTATCGCGGGAGTCTGCCGTGGTGGATGTTGATGCATCCACACCTCGGCGCTTGAATGAGTGGCGCTTTGAAGATCACGGAGGAAGCAACGGAGATGATCAGATGCAAGCACATTCTCTCAACCTTGTCCACGAACTCTCTGGCGTTTACGTTGCTTTCATGTATGACAGGTACTCCATGGCGCTTGCACAGCTGGCCCAGTCCATAGGACCTCTTCGTTCTGAGAATGTCGCCTGCAGCGGACAGAACCTTGTACGCTGTATACTTGAGACCGGCTCTCAAGAAGCCCCAGGGGCCATAGAAACCGACCATCTGGCGAGCAAGCTCGAGAGAACTCCTCTTGTTCATCGCCCGGGTAACAACGACTCCCTGTATCTCCGCCAGGTTCGTATAAATCCGAAAGAACTCCTCAAAGAACAGCCTGACATAGAACGGATCGTCCTGGGTTATGAACAGAATCCTGAAGCTTACCTTCTCATCGTTTCCCATACTGCGAGCTTTCTTCCTTTGAGAAGATTCACCGTTGCCTGAAGGGAGGCCAGGTTCACGGTGCAGAAATACAGGGGCAGGAAGAGGTAATGGAGTCTCTTGCCCCATTTCTCCATCATCCAGGCAAACAGAGCGGAACCGTAGAAGGCGACTTGGAGACAAAACACGAGTCTGTAAGAGAGCGTGTCCAGTATCATCAGATTGCTGAAGAACAGGATCATCAGGAAGAAGGGCATTGCCCATCGCAGGATCTTGTGGGAGAAGAGCTGGAACGAGATAAAGCCGTGTTCAAAGGGGTTGAGTAGATTCTTGACGTATGCCAGGCCGTTCATCCCCCTCGTGATGACCCGAACCCTCATGGAGAATTCCTCTTCCGGCTCTTCCTCGGTCACTTCATAGGCCACCGCCTCCGGTTCGAATGCAATGCGGAATCCCTTTTCGAGTATTTTCAAAGGTTCCACCAGGTCGCTGATGATCTCCCTGGGTAAGGGCTCATAGAGAGACCTCCTGACCGAGTAAATGCAGCCGCAGCAGCCTGTGATCGTTCGGATTCGCGTCTGTCTGCTCTTGATGAAGTTCTCATACCTCCAAAACAGGATCGTGCCCAACCCAATTGGGGATCCCGTTGGGTTCACATACTCATATCGGCCACTCACAGCCCCCACGGACGGATCGGCGTAGTTTCTGGCAATTTTTCGGATCGCCAGTTTGCTATACGTTGTGGTGGCATCCGAAAAAACGATGATCTCGCCGCTTGCTGCTCCCACGGCTTGATTCTGTGTTTCCGTCTTTCCCACCCTTCCCTCGACTCGATGTAACACGACCCCTTTGTGGTAGAATTCCTTCACGATCTCGTCCGTTCTGTCCGTGGATCCGTCCGAAGCCACCATGATCTCCAATTTCTCACGTGGATACTCGAGGCTCAGGGTATTGATCAGTTTTTCCCTGATATGCTTCTCTTCGTTGTAGGCAGCAATCACGATGGTTACGCTTGGCTCTATGTCCCGCCTGCGGACCGGACGATCTACGAACACGGAGAAAAGCAACGTGAGAAGGGGATAGACCAGATAGGTGTACACCAGGATCCCTATTGTGAGCCAGAAGACTACCTCAACCATGGTGAGCCCATCCTATCCGCGTAAGGCACTGCTGGTGACCGGGAGATTGCCGCGTCGCTAGCGCTCCTCGCAATATCCGCGATTGGGATCAATCAGCGGAAGTGGGTGCGGGCGCGGGGCCTGACCCCCGATCCTTGGCCCCTGACCCCTGCCTTTGCCTGAGCACGCTCTCATACACGCCGATATATTTATCCACCATTGTCTGCGAAGAGAACCGCTCTTCGATGCCCCGCTGCGCACGCTCTGCAAATTCACGGGCCTCTTCCGGACTTCTCAGTAGTTTCATCATCGCCTCAGCCAGTTCACCCGCCTCCCCTGCCTCCACCAGCAATCCACTGAATCCATCCTGAATCAGCGTAGGCACCGCCCCCACCCTCGTCGCCACGGAAGGCGTTTCCGAAGCCATTGCTTCCAGCAAGGCCATCGGCAGCCCTTCCGTGAGGGACGGAAGCACGAACATGTCCATTACCGAATACACTGCCGGCATGTCGTTTCGGACTCCCGTGAAGATGAAACGGGCATCTTCTTTTCCCGAACCTGTGCGAGAGGCCCGCTCCTCGAGAGATCGTCGCAACGGACCATCCCCTACGATCAAGAAGACCACTCTCCCGTAGCTTTTCACAACCCTTTCCGCCGCCTCCAGGAAACAACGATGACCCTTCTCCTCTGACAGTCTCCCCACCGTCCCGATCACCTTCCAACTCGGGTCGATCCCAAGCTCCCTTCTCAGCTCGTCTCCCCCTCTCGCTCTGCCGTTCCTGTACCTGGCCACGTCGATCCCATTATCGACCCTCAATACCTTGCCCCGCTCGATTCCGTGTCTCAGGATTTCCTCCACCACGGACTCGGAGACCCCTATGACCCTGTCAAATCGACGAAGCAGCCAGCCATCCAGCCGTGCATAGAGTTTCATTTTCGCATCGTCGCCGAGCCAGTTGTGGCATGTGGCGATCCGTCCTATGTCTTTCCCAACAGAGGATAGGTGCGCATATATATTGGATTTATAGCCATGTCCATGAATGACTCGGATCCCTTCTTGCCTCAAGAACCTCCTTATCGACCAAATCGCTCTCACGTCCAGTTTCCCATTGCAGGGAAACACGACTACGGCCAAACCCTTTCGCTCCGCCTCATCCGCTACTTCAACGTGCGGATTGTACATGTTCTTGATGACACCTACCACGCACTCGAGGTGCCTTTCCCGTAGCCCCGTCGCAAGCTCGAGCATCACGTTTTCTGCGCCAAAGAACCCTGCACTGCTTATGAGCTGGAGGATACGCATATCGTCCCTGTCAGGAAAGGTGCGGCAATCTGTTACGGTCAGCCCTTTCCCAGTCTCTGCCTCCCTCTTCAAGATATTGGGTGCAGGTAGCAAAGGACGCAGACCTGCACTTTTCGATCAACAATGCGAGCCTGGATGCAGTTGTCTTCAAATTGGCATAGTGTCTGAATCTATGAAAGTAAGAGGCTTCTTCTACTTTGGGTTGTTCCGGATCGATTTCCCACGGGTGAAGATAGAACAAATAGGCTTTGTCCCTTCTCAGGATCGATTCAACCCCGAACTGGAAGAGCGAGAACGGAATCAGGCGGAAGTAGGCGCCTCCTCCCAGGGGAAGTGCATGCTTCCCTACCGTCACGTTGCTGATCGGAAGTTCGTAGAAAGTGTCCGAAAACTGCAACGCAATCCCCCTTCTCGTCTTTCGGGACAGGTCCACACGGCCGTATCGACGATTCATCCGAAAGGAATTCAGGCTCGAGTCGTATAGATATCCACTTTCTTCGATGATTTTGAGGATTTCAGCAGTCACAGAGAAGCTGGGGGCCCGGTAACCGTACACCGGCCTGCCGATGATGTCCTCCAGGAGTTTCCTGCTGTCAGCCAGATCCCTTTTCAGCACATCGGGTGACTCACGGTTACACAGGCTGTGGTTGAATCCATGGGAGGCAACCTCATGACCTCGGGCGTGTATTTCGCGGACCAGATGCGACAATCGTTGGGCGATCCAGCCGAGAATGAAGAACGTCGCCCTGGGGTTCATCGCGGCGGCGGCGCACCCCGACTTCCGGGAGTCATCCGGCCCGGCCACTTCGATTGAATCGAGAAGATCAAGGAGACGATGGGTGTTCTTCTCAACCCGCAGTTGGCAGTTCGACCAGGAGGAGAAGGGGATGCACGGCTTGAAGTTCTCCACCTGGAACCAGTCCTCAACGTCAAAGGTCAAAAGGATGGAATTCTCTTCGCTTCGAATCACTGCTCTGACCTCGATTCCGTCGTTCAGCGGGCTCCCTTTCCGCTCAAAACCACACGTATGGTGTCGAATATGATGGAAAGATCGAAAAAGAAGGACATGTGCTTGATGTAGTAGAGGTCGTACTGCAGCTTTTCCATTGCTTCGTTCTTGGACGCCCCGTAATGGTATTTGATCTGCGCCCACCCCGAAATCCCCGGTTTCACGAAGAGCCTGTAAGGGTAGTAAGGGATTTCTGCCGCCAATTCCTCGACGAAGAGTCTTCTCTCCGGCCTTGGCCCCACAAAGCTCATGTCTCCTTTGAGAACGTTAAAGAGTTGGGGAAGCTCGTCGATTCGATATCTGCGGATCACTCTGCCTACTCTCGTCACTCGCGGGTCATCTTCCTCGGCCCACTTGGCACCGTAGACCTCAGCGTCTTTCACCATGGATCGGAATTTGTACAGTGTGTAGTCCTTCCAGCCTTCCGCCACACGGTCCTGTTTGTAGATCACGGGGCCTCTCGAGTCCAGCTTGATGAGCATCGCGGTCAGAAGCATGACCGGCGAAGCAACGACCAGGAGAATACCCGCCATGGCAAGGTCGACGATTCTCTTGATCCTCAGGGTGAATTTGCTTATGCGGAAACCCTCGGAGAAGATGAGCCAGCTGGGGCGCAGCCTGTCCAGCAATATCTTCCCGGTTAAGGTCTCATAGAATGTGGCGGCCTCCTCCACCTGTATGCCCTTGAACCGGCAATTGAGCAGAGTCCGGAAAGGCATCTTCCCCCTTCTGTCCTGCATAGCCACCACCATCCGATCCGCAACCAGTCTCTCGGCCTTGTGGGCAAAATCCTCGAGTGGGATGATCGTCTCGATGGAGATGGGGTTGTGCGAAAACACCCATTCCGGGGGATCTTCGGTGATCAGTGTCGTCACTTCGAAACCGGAATCCTTCCCCTCGGCAATTTCCTCCAGGATCCTTTCCGCCGAGGCATCACTGCCGAGTATCACAACACGCTCCCCGAAGGCGTCGTATCTGAGAATCTTCAGATAGAGCTGGCGCCAGAAGAACAGGGAGACAATCATCGTTGGAAGGGCGATCAGGAAGGTGCTCTGTCGAATGCGGATGCTCGCCGAGAAGGCATAGATCACACTCAGAATGATGCAGGCGACCCCAAGGGCTTGCAGCATGCGTATCCCCAGCTCCCGGCGGCTCCGGATGATCTTGGGATCGTAGAGTTCGTTCAGATACATGCAGACCTGGCATACCAGAACAAAGACGACCGCTTTTGCGGCCTGAGGATATGGGGCGAAGACCCATTCCACCTCCGTGCCCGTTTCGTACAGAAACGTGAGGTGGTTGATCGCATAGAGAATCCCCAGGATGAGGCAGGCCTCAAAGGAAAACAACAGCGTTCTCGCTCGCGACAGATTCCAGCCAAAGGTCCTCATCTCCACACCCCGGCCAACTTGCCTGCGGGCCGGACCCGTCCCAACCGATATCCCTCGGCCAGGAGGATTGACGCCTCAAGCTGCGCTAGAGGAAGATTTTCTTGATTTTTTATGTAATAAACTCTTTATTTTGCCAACAATATGCCCTATGATAATGAACAAAGTTGTAAAAATCAATACAAATTCTTGTTCGCCCTTTCACCGAAAAAACCACCAAATACTTCAAGAGGTTTACTAGGATGAACTCGCCAAGAATCCATGGAAGCGTGGCACGGGGATCCGGCACTCCGATTTCACATTCCTCCGGGAAAGGACGCCTGGTTTCCCTGTTCCTCTGTTCTCTCTTCCTGATCTACCCGCCCCTGTTCGATCCGCTCGGGGAATCGCAATGCCATGCAGAGGAGCTGGAAGCACCTGGCGGGGCTCCTCCAATGTCGCAGGACGAATACCTCATCGGGCCGGGAGATGTACTCGAGGTCCTGGTCTGGAAGGAACCGGATCTGTCCCGTACCGTCCGTGTCCGATTGGATGGCAAGATTTCTCTCCCCCTGATGGATGACATCCAGGCAGCAAACAGCACCCTCCTCCAGGTCAAGGGACGTATCACAGAGGCGCTACGTGGCTACGTGGATGCCCCCTCGGTCTACGTGATGCTCGAGGAAAACAGGAGCAAGAAGATCTACATAGTCGGCAAGGTGAACGAACCGGGGGAATACGTGATCGAAAAGCACACGAGTTTGCTCCAGGCGATCGCCATGGCGGGTGGCTTTGCCGAGTGGGCTGATACAGGGGACATCGTCGTCATGCGAAAGGGCCCCAAGGGGCAGTTCCGCATCAAGGTTGACTACGGGCGGGCCGTCTCCGGAAAAGACCTCGACCAGAATATCCTCCTTCAGCCCGACGACATCATCATTGTCCCGTAAAGGCCAGGAATGACCCGATAGTACAACCGGACATTAGAACGGACGTTGCTCAACTCCCAAATGGCTTCCAGGCCTATCGGTTTCAGAGGGCTTTCCCATGATTCCCAAAGAGGGTATCAGCTATAGGTACCTCAAAGAGGCCCTACAGCGCCGTCTGTGGCACATGGCGTTCCCATTCTTCCTGATCTCACTCGGCGTCCTCCTCTACTGCATCTTCGCACCCAGGGTCTACAGGGCCCAAACGGTCATTCTGGTTGAACCCCAGAGGGTACCCGGCGAGTACGTCAGTTCCACGGTGACGATCGATTTGCAGAGCCGACTCAGGACGATCACGCAACAGATCAAGAGCCGCACAAGGCTCGAGAAGATCATCCATGACTACGATCTCTACCCGGAGATCCGGGCATCGGCAACGATGACCGATGCCGTCGAGGCTCTCCGTGAGAGCATTTCGGTAAATGTGCAGGGTGGACGTCATGCCTTCGGGGTCTCCTTCCAGAATCAGGACCCGGTGAAGGTAAGGGATATAACGAACACCCTTACCAATCTGTTCATCGAGGACAACCTGAAGCTCCGCGAGGCCCAAGCAGCGGGCACGACGATGTTTCTGGATGGTGAACTCCAGAGACTGCAGCAGGACCTCGAACAGAGGGAAACAGCGATCCGGGAGTTCAAAGAACGGCACATGGGATTCCTTCCTGAAAACATGAGTCAAAACCACGCGATGATGTCCCACCTCCAGAAACAGCTGGATTCGATCAATACCACCATACAGAAGACCAAGGACCGTAAGATTTTGCTGGAGACCCAGCTGAACAGCCTGCGCAGGATGGAAGAGCAATTCAGCGGCTTTGAGGGTGCGGAAGCAAGATTGGCCGCCTACCCGGAGAGCGAATCGAGTGCGCAATCAGAGCTCCCCGATCTTGCGGAGCTCTACAGTCGTCTGAAGAGCCTCAGATCCCGTTACCGAGACAAGCATCCCGATGTGATCAAGACAGAGGCCGCAATTGCCAAGCTGGAAAGGGAACGAGAGGCGGAGCGAAGAAAGCGGTTCCTGGAGAATGACACGGAAGGGTCCGGGACCGAACCGAGGGCAGCTGAATATGGGGCTTCCGGTGTGATTTCGCTCTTCTCCGGACAAATCGAAGGTCTCTCCGTCAAGGTCAATTTGATCGACAGCGAAATGGAAGCCCTTCTCCAGGAAAAAGGAGAGATCGAAGGGGAGATAAGGATCTACAGGAAACGGATCGAGGAAGGCCCCAGGATTGAACAGATGTTGGGCGATCTGCGACGGGGCTATGGAGAGACCCAGAAGAACTACCAGTCCCTGCTCGACAAGAAGTTCAAGGCAAAGATGTCAGAAAATCTGGAGATTGCCCAGCAAGGTGAGCAGTTCACGGTTCTGGACCATGCCCAGTTGCCGGACAAGCCGTTCAAACCTAAGACACGAAGTGTACTCCTTCTGGGGTTCTTCCTGGCCCTGTGTGGGGGATTCGGACTTGCTGCTCTGCTCGAGTATCTGGATCCCGCCTTCTACAGCACCAAGGAATTGGAGAGCGATCTTCAATCCCCGGTGCTCGTGTCCATTCCGGTGATCATGACCCAGAGAGACGAGAAACGGCTTCTTTTCGAAAGGATTGCTTCTGCGGCAGTCCTGGTCTCCATGGCTTCCATCCTGCTGTACGCCCTCTATTTTCTATGGAAAATGGACCCGATGGCCCTGCCAACTGCTCTAAGCTGAAGAAAAACGGCCGCGAGGAATCCGATCAGAAAGGAAAAGCATGGGTAGGTTCTACGAGGCTCTGAGAAGATCAGGCACCCTGAAAGAGCAGGCGTCGTCCAATTCACCGGCAAGCAGTGTGGTCACGATCTCAAGGGATACGGCTGAAGAGTTCCTTCCGGACCCCACACCCCTGGAGATACCGACGGGAGAGCGTCCTGCTTCTGTAATCGGCATCGACCCTCGACTGAGTTCCTTCCACAATCCAAGTTCACCGGAGTCAGAGTGCTTCAGGATGTTACGCACGAAATTACTCGTCTTCGCCCGTGAGAGGCCCTTACGATCCATCCTGGTAACCAGTCCCCAGCCTTTGGACGGGAAGAGCCTGGTTGCCGCCAACCTGGCCGTCAGCATCGCCCAGGGGCTGAACGACTACGTCCTCCTTGTGGACTGCGATCTTCGTATTCCCGTTTTACACCGAATGTTCAACATCAATACCCCGTCAGGAATTCATGAATACCTCAAAGAAGGCACCTATGTGGCCCCTTTCCTGGTAAAGACCCCTCTCCCAAAGCTCACCCTGCTTCCAGGAGGCACAGCACCACCAAACCCCGCTGAACTGCTCTGTTCACAGAAGATGCGCATCCTTATTCAGGAACTCAGGTCCCGATACGAGGATCGATTCATCATCTTCGATTCCCCTCCCGGCCGGTATGCTGCGGAAACCGCCTTCCTGGCACGAATGATGGATGGCGTTCTCCTGGTCGTGCGTCATGGGAAGACGCCCAGACACATGATCAAGGAGACCCTTGAAAACATCGGGCGGGAGAGGGTCCTGGGCGTGGTGTTCAATGCCAGCTCTGAAGGCCAGAAGGAATATCGATACTATTATGGGAACTATTAGAGGCGAAGAGACGGAATGGATGAGGAGACAGGGGATGGCAGGGCCCCTTCTACTTTCCTTAGCTCTCGTCCTAAGCCTCACCGCTTTGGGTGGAGAGGCGTTTACGGAGCCTTTCCAGTTCCAGTGGGAAGCGCGGATCTCTGTGGCTGAGCAGTACGACGACAACGTCACCTTGACCGCCGATGCAAAGGAGCACGACTGGATCACCTTTCTTACTCCCGGCTTGACCCTGTCTTTGATCAAGGAGGAAACCGAGGCCAGCCTAAGCTATGATTTCAGCCTGATGAAGTATGCAAGAGACGATGAGCGAAGCAGGGTGCGACATTACCTGAGCCTTACCGGCTTCGAGGGAATTCGTGTTTCAGAACGTGTCGCCCTGGATCTGGATGCAGGGCTCGTCATATCGGAAGACCCCTTTGAGATCGCTCCACCAGGGGAGGATGTTACCGATATACGCGACACCCGTACCCGCTATTACCGTACCGAGCTCGGGGGCAGGATCAACTATTTCTTCGGCCCTGAGGACTCGGTCTATGTAGGTTTTACACACTTCATGCTGCTGGGCGAAGACCCCGGAAGTAATGACAGACAGTCGTATGTTCCATCGGCCGGTCTCGATTACTGGTTCAGCCTTTTGTATGGCACCCACATCGACTATTCATATCGCAAGGCCGAATATGACCTGACCGAAAACTATGAAGAGCAGCTGGGCACAGCCTCTCTGATACGCCGGTTCAATCCGAGAACAGAGGGGAATCTCTCCTACACTTACAACGGCTTGGATTATGACGGCCCCTCCGTGGGCTATGACGTTCACGCGGCTACGCTGGGTATAAGCCATGAGTTCAGCGGGGCGACGGCTGGTTCCCTTTCGGGTGGATACTTCATCGTTGTCCCTGAAGAGGGTGACAGTCGCGGGGAGCCCATGGGGACGATTTCCTTCACCCATACCTCACCAAGGAGTAGTCTCACACTGGACGGAGCTGCCGGCTACCGTCGTCAGTTCTTTCAGACAGCGAACCTCGGCATTTCGCTCTTCGGCAGGGCCTCGGTAACCTTCACGTATCAACTGATGCAACGGCTTTCCGTTTACCTGGAAGGGGCCTATTTCAGGGATGAGTACCTCGAGACAAGCCCGGAGAGCAAGGTCGACAACTGGAGGGGGCGTACGGGTCTGCAATACCTGGTGCTACGATGGCTGTTCGGGGCCATACGCTATGAGTACAGACAGCGGGAATCCGATATCGAGGGCGGTAGCTATGTCAGCAACCGTGTGACGATTTCCATCACAGCCGCCCATGCGGGCAAACCGAGGCCCCTTTGAACAAATGGAGATGTTCCTCATGAAGGTGGTTCGGAGGGTTACTCCTCTTATCCATCTCCTCATCGCCTGCTCGATCCTCTCAGGGGCAGGATGTGAGGGGGAAAATGAGAAGAAAAAGGAGAGATTCCTGGCCTGTGGAGAGGAATACTTCGAGCGGGGGGAGTATCCTGAGGCGTTGATCCAATTCAAGAACGTGATCCATTTGGATCCCAGGAGTGCCATCGGGTACTATCGCCTAGGCCTTACCTATGCGAAGCTCGGAAGGGCAGCTGATACCTTCAGGGCATTCAGGAAATCCGTGGAAGCCGACCCTGCTTTTCCAAGCGCCCAGATCGAGCTGGGCAATCTCTACCTTCTCTCAGAGAGGCCCGAGGGGGCAAAGCAATGCGCTGAAAATGCGCTTGAAACCGATCCAAGACACTGGAAGGCCTGGATCCTGATGGCGAACGCCTCGATCATGCTGAAGCAGTTTCCGGAGGCAGGCAGCGCCCTGGAAAGGGCGATCCAAGTCGCTCCCCACGAGATTCTTCCCCGCCTCTTGATGGCCAAACTCCACGAGATCTCCGGGAATATCGGGGAGGCAGAAAGAGCCTATCTCAACCTGGCCAGAGGATTTCCTGATTCCCTCCGGGTAGAGCAGGAGATACTGAACTTCTACAGAACGACAGGGCAGAAAGACAAACTCCTCAAACGGGCTTCGGAAAACCTGGGGCAGACCCCGATAGACCCCGTGCGCATGGAGATCCTTGCCGATATCTGCCTCGAAACGGGCCTCGCCGGGAAAGCCGTCTCTGCCCTCGAGCAGGCCTTGTCTGCAGACCCGCAGAACGGACCACTGCACTTGCGGCTCGGCAGGCTCTATCTGAGCCAGGGGGAAAGAGATCGGGCCAGGGCAGAACTCGAAAAGGCCGTTGCCCTTTCCGAGGAGAATAGGCTTGCCAAGATGACCCTTGCAGACCTTCTTCTCAGTGAGGGCGCCCTCGAGGAAGCCGAGGCCCTCACGAAGCAGCTCCTTGAACAGAACCCAGAAGAAACGCCGGTGCTGTCCCTTCAGGGAAGGGTCCATCTTCTGAAGAAAGAGTACAACGCAGCGATCGACACGTTTCAACGGGCAGTGAGCAAGGATCCCTCCGCGGCGAGACCACGCTATTTCCTGGGGAAGTCTCACTCTGAAAAGGGGCAGGTCAACCTTGCCGAAAAGAACTTCCTAAAAGCGATCGAGCTGGATCCCGACCACGTTCCAGCAAAAACGGCCCTGGCAGAACTGTATATCGTACAACGTGAGGGGAAGCGTGCAGAGCCCATCCTCCAGGAACTCATCGACCAGAGGGGGGAAGATCCAAAGCTCCTCTGGCTTCTCACACAAGCCCTCAAATTGCAAGGCCGATTCGAAGGGGCACAGCAGGCGATCGAAAGATTCATAGCGGCAAACCCGGAGAGCGAGGAAGGCTACTATCAGCTCGGATGGCTTCTCCAGGTCCGGGGTAAGCCGGACGAGGCCCTCGCGCAATTCCAGAAGGCGGTCGCGTTGAATCCCAGCGCAGCGAATGCCTCTGCGATGGTCGCCAGCATTCTCATGAAAAGGAACGAAAAGGAACAGGCACGAGCGTGGCTCGAGGGGAATTTGCCCCGGGTTGAGAACAAAGCCCTGCTCCACAATCTGTTGGGCAAGATATACCTTTCGGAGAACGAGCTCGAAAGGGCCAAGGAGTGCTTCCAGAACTCGATCGACGCCAACCCGGATATGCTGGACAGCTATCTGAATCTGGGGGTGGTCTACACGAGGCAGCACGCTCGAGACAATGCCTTTCTCCTGTATGAGTCCCTTCTGGAAAGCAATCCCGAGTCCCCGTCGGTCAACATGCTCATCGGGATGATGTACGAAACCATGGGAAGGGGCCAGAAGGCTGCAGAGCACTACGCCAAGGCCCTGGAGCTGAAACCGGATTTCGGCCCTGCGGCGAACAACCTCGCATGGTACTATTCGAAAGAAGGCAATGATCTGGGCCGTGCTCTGTTGCTTGCCGAAAAGGCGAGAGAAGAGCTGCCTCAGAACCCCTTTGTGGCAGACACGTGCGGCTGGATCTATGAAAAGAAGGGGCTCCACTACGAGGCACGGGCTCTCCTGGAGGAAAGCCGTGCCGCTCTACCCGACAATCCTACCGTTCACTACCATCTGGGCGTGACCTACCATTCCCTGGGAGAGACGGAAAAGGCTCGCACCTCACTCCAAGAGGCCCTGCGGTTGAACCCCGGGTTTTCCGAAGCGGAAGAGGCAGAGGAACTCCTGGAGGAGATCGTGGCTGGGACAGGATAGAACCCTTATCCCCTCTTGACTTTCACCTTTTTTTCACCTAATTTAAATTAATCGTGGAGATTGCGAAGAACGCAGTGACGAAGCAACCTCCCGTGTACCAATGCCCTCTGAGCCGGTAGATTGCTTCGGCCCTTCAGGAAGGGCCGAAGCAATTTCCACAAGTGCATCAGCAGCAGTCATTCCCGCCCCCGCTTAACAATTGCGGGGGCAGGCTCCGACGGGAATCCATTGGCTTCAGGAGCTTGACGACAATTAAGTGTTTTTCGATACCCTCTTTTACTGCCCTTTGAGACCGTCCGTATGGAACGCGAGATCCTTTACCTCAAGGTGCCTTCCTTTCCGGTTGCCGTGGAGCAGCTACGAGACCCCTCCCTGAAGGGGAAACCGGTGGCGATCTGCACCAACGGCCCGGGCCGAACCCTCTTGCGGGCAATCTCTCCGGAGGCCCGCCGTGAAGGCCTGTGCAAAGGCATGCTCCGAGAGGAAGCCCTGCGATCCTGCCCGGACTTGAGGCTTCTCCCCCCGAACCCTGAACGCTACCTCCGGATCGCAAGGCTCCTCTTCGGCCTTCTGGCAGCCTACACCCCCCTGGTAGAGCCGACCCGGCCCGGGTCCCTTTTTCTGGATCTTTCCGGCACCCGCCGGCTCTTCGGCCCTGCCCGGGATCTTGCCTCCAAGGTGCGCAAGGAA